>Ga0207931_1000439_pt1 | contig 15342 bp, 14 predicted proteins | sample NGESurdeep092012_2_FD_184478 | JGI IMG/M metagenome (GOLD analysis project Ga0207931, IMG submission 184478) | Arctic peat soil microbial communities from Barrow, Alaska - NGEE Surface sample 415-1 deep-092012 (SPAdes) | ecosystem: Environmental > Terrestrial > Soil > Wetlands > Peat ...
AACCCCGCCATGACACTGCTCTCGTCCGCGATGTCCATTTCGATGGCGACCGCGTCGGGGAACGCTGCGGCGGCGACCCGCGCTGCCGCGTGGTCGCGGTCGGCGAAGGCGACCCGCGCGCCTTCCGCGGCAAATCGGGCGGCCACCTGCGCGCCGATTCCGCGACCCGCACCTGTGACGAGCGCCGTTCGGCCGGCAAGTCGGTGAGCCATGCTGTGATCCTCCGCGAGAATGACCGATTCGGACCGCGTCACAGGCCTTGCGCGAGTCGGAAATACGCTTGGTTCCAGCGGATCTCGTTGCCGAAGTCGCGGAGTCGGGTGTCCGCGTCGATGGGCAGCAGTTCCGTGTGCAACATCTCCGCAAGGTCGGCGACCTCTTCCGGCCCGACAGCGGTGGACAGCACCGTGTGGTGCGGGCCGCCGGCGGTGAGCCACGCCGTCGTCGCGGTGGTGAAGTCGGGTCTGGGTTCCCAGACCGCCCGGGCCACGGGCAGTTTCGGCAAAGGCGCGTCCGGTTCCACCTCATCCACCACATTGGCGACGAGGCGGAAGCGGTCGCCGACATCGGTGATCCCGAGGATCACCGCCGTGCCCGGGTCAGCGGTGAAAACCAGCCGGACAGGATCGGCCCTGTCCCCGATGCCCAGCGGGTGTAACTCGCAGCTGGCGGTCGCGGTGCTGATGGTCGGCACACCTCGAGCATGTGTGAGCTTGTCATGACAGGACCTTTCGGGAACGAGCCGGCCGGTTCGGGCCGACGGGCAGCTCAGCGCTCACGCCGGCGCCGCGGAGGGCGTGTCGACGAGGTCCCTCGTCGAGGCGACGGGCGATCCAACGGCGGCAGCGCGCTTGATCTGCCGGAGCCGGCGCATGACCGGGTTGCCGCCACGGCCGAAGTAGTCGTGCAGCTTCCGGTATTCGGCATAGAGCTGGTCATAGGCGGCGGCGTTCTCGGCGATCGGGCGATAGGCGTTCTGCCGCTTTCGTCCCATGATCGCTGCCGCGGCGGCCACGTCGGAGTACGCGCCGGCCGCGACGGCGGCGTGGATCGCGGAGCCGAGCGCCGGTCCCTGCTCGGACGTGGCCACGGACAATGGCAGCCCGGTGACGTCGGAGTAGATCTGCATGAGTAGCTGGTTCTTCATCAGCCCGCCGACGACGACAAGTTCAGTGACCGGAACGCCCGCGGCGATGAAGGTTTCGATGATGGTGCGGGTGCCGAACGCGGTCGCCTCGAGCAGCGCGCGGTAGATGTCCTCCGGCCGCGTCGACAAGGTCTGCCCGACGATCAGCCCGGACAGGTCGTGATCGACCAGCACCGAGCGGTTGCCGCTGTGCCAGTCCAGCGCGAGCAGCCCGTGCTCGCCTACCCGCTGGGCGGTGGCCAGCCCGGTGAGGTACTCGTGGGCCGAGACCCCGAGCTCTGCAGCGCGGGCGGCGTAGCCGGCGGGAAAGCCGGTGCGGACGAACCAGCCGAAGATGTCGCCGACGCCGCTCTGCCCGGCCTCGTAGCCCCATAGTCCGTCGGTGATGCCGCCGTCGACGACCCCGCACATGCCCGGCACCTCATGCAGTTCCGCGCCGTTCATCACATGACAGGTCGACGTCCCCATGATCGCAACCAACTGACCGGGCGCAATCGCGTTGGCGGCAGGCGCGGCGACGTGCGCATCGACATTGCCCACTGCGACCGGGATGCCCTCCGGCAGCCCGGTCCACCCCGCGGCCTGTGCGGTCAGCCGGCCGGCCGCTGCCCCGAGCCTGCCGATCGGCTGGTCCAATTTGTCGGTGACGAATTCCGCGAAGTCCGGGTTGAGCGCGGCCAGGAAGTCGCGGGAGGGGTATCGCCCGTCCTGTCTGATCCCCTTGTAGCCGGCCGTGCAGGCGTTGCGCACGTACCGCCCGCACAGCTGCCAGACGATCCAGTCTGCGGCCTCTACCCAACGTTCCATCCGGTCGTAGATCTCGCGGTCGGACTCCAGCAATTCCAGTCCTTTCGCGAACTCCCACTCCGAAGAGATGAACCCGCCGTATCGCGACAGCCATGTCTCCTTGCGCGCCAGGGCCAGTTCGTTGATCCGGTCCGCCTGTGGCTGGGCCGCGTGATGGCGCCAGAGCTTCACGTAGGCGTGCGGTCGGTCGGCGAACTCCGGCAGTTCGCACAGCGGTGTCCCGTCAGCCGTGGTCGGCACCATGGTGCACGCGGTGAAATCCGTCCCGACCCCGATGACGTCGGCAGGGTCGACACCGGCGGCTGCGATAGCTTGGGGCACAGCGGTTTTCAGCACGTCGACGTAGTCGCTCGGCACCTGCAGCGCCCAGTCCGGCGGCAGGGCTGCGCCGCTCGCCGGTAGCTCGTCGGAGATCACGGCGTGCGGGTACTCGAAGACCGCGGAGCCCAATTCGGCCCCGTCGTGCACGCGGACGACAACAGCGCGACCGGACAGGGTTCCGTAGTCCACCCCGACCACGACGGCTCGAGTGACGCTCATGTGGGTACCGCCTCCGTGAGATGTGCTGCAGCGTGGCTTGCTTCGTCCACCAGGATGGTGACGCGCGGTCCGTTGCCGGTGTCCGGGAGCGGCTGGTTCTCCTCGGCAAGGCGACCGCGCTCGAGTACGAGGCCGCTGCGTGGATCCACGATGCGGTAGGACCGCGGCAGCGGTCGGTCAGAGATCGGCAGCAGGGGCGCACCGGTTGCTGAGTAGTTCACGAACAGGGTTCCGGGCACGATCAGGCAACGGGCGGCCAGGACGTCCCGCCAGCCGGGCCTCATGTCGGTGATCGGCAGACCGGCGAGGATGCGGCCGACCATGCCGACGCAGGTCGACCCCGGAAAGTCGAGCGCCTCCCGCCAGCCGCAGCCGGGGGCCAGGAAGTTGAACCCCTTCGTCTGCCGATCCCTTGCATACACCGCGACCTGCTCCGCGGTAGCCCGCCAGGGCAGCGCCCAGGCCGTGTCGGCGATCATCAGGGCGGGCGTGCCGTCGGTGTGCTCCAGGCTCCGCCCACCGCGCGACATGCGCCAGAAGCCGTGCTCATCAAAGGCGTCATCCGTCGATCCCGGAACCGCGGTGAGCACGCCTCGCAGACCGGCGAGTCCGGAATCGCCGACGGAAGCGGACGTCGCCCACTCCCAGTGTCGGCTGCCTGCGGGCGGCGCAAAGCGGATCCGCCATGCCCGACCGCCATCCCAAAAGGCCGGACGTCGCAACACCTCTCCCGTCTCGGACACGAAATCGGCCCAGACGTCGACTTGACCGTAGGGGTCGGCATGTTCTTCGGCGGCGGTCAGCTCGATATCGACCTGCCGCCACGCTGCGACGGTGGCCATTGAATTCGCATTAGGCACCGGCGAACTCCGCGAAGGGGTCGTAGACGGGGATGGGCGGGTCCTGTTCGGCGGGCCGGAAGCGGCAGGTGAACTCGTTCCGGCCGGGCCCGACGTGACTCGTGCCCCACGATGGTTCCGGCAGCTCGACCAGTGCGGACGCCCTTGTGCTCTGCCGTCGGCACAACGACCGGTCGAGCAGGTACTGCTCTCCTCTGCGGCGCGCCGCGACGGCCCGCACCGAACCGCCGGTCGCCCGCTCGTGCTCGAGCAATCCCTCGAGCACGCAGATCGTTGTCGCGAACGATGCACGCACCGAGCCGTTTTCGGCCTCGCAATTCCACCCGCCATCCGCGAGCTGCTCGCCGAGCAACCGGACCACAATGCTGTCGACGTCCACACCGAAATAGCCGCCGACCGCGACGGTACGCCCATTGATGCACGGCTCCACCTCACCGTCGAAGAACCGCTGCCCGGCGTGCTCCCATCGGCAGTTCTCGCGCACCAGCGCGATCGTCTCACGCACCGGCTCGGCATTGGGGTCGATGCCGAAATCCCGGAGCAACGTCAGGCTGGGCAGCGTCGCGGTCCAGGGCTGGCCCTTGGAGAAGTCGCCGCGGAAATCCGCCGGGAAGCACGTACCACCCGCCCACTGGCCGTCCTCGCCGCACAGTGCGAGCAATCGCGCGCCCACCCCTGCATCGCGACGCGAGCCCGCTCCGCGGACACCGCCTGCAGGGTGCGTCAGTCAGGTCACGCAGTACCCGCCAGCGCAGCGTCGGATCGGAGTCGAGCAGCCAGTCCAGGCCAGCCGCCGAAAATAGACCCGGAAGCCGACAGCTGCGGCGGGTCAGCCAGGGCTGCAGCACTGCGGCCGAAGTCAGTGTCGACCTGCCGGAAACATTGGGCTACCGCGCATTATGCTCATCGCCTCACGGCCAACACGCTGTCATCGACAGCAGGACCGGGTCGTGGGTGCGTCCCCGAATGCTGTGTCGTTCAGGACCGAGGGTTGAGATACACGACGACGAAGGAGCGCCGCCGGTCCATCGGCGGGTCACCAGCGTTCCTCGAGTGGAGGGGGTGGGCGTGCGGCCGATATCGACCACACGCCACGGCACCCTCGGGTCGTGCTCCGGGCCACGGGTCATGCCTCGAGCTCGCCCGCCGGACGGGCCGGCCAGGGTTCGACCGATCCCACCCGTGGGTGATATGGGCCTATTGTCGGAGTAGGCAACCTGCCAGATGTCGAACCCTGGCGAAATTCGGCCGGGGCGACGGAGAGGCTCGCATGGAGGTGTCAACGGGCCCGGACCTCACGGCCGGGGATCCTCGGGGAGTTCCGATCAAGGACGTCGCGCAGATCCTGGGCGTGCCGATGCCAACACTTCGGTCCTGGGAACTGCGCTATGGCGTCCCCGCCTTGAGCCGGGGACCCGGTCAGCACCGCCGGTATCTGCCCGAAGAAGTCAACGCCCTGCGGTTGATGCGCGACGAAATCGCTCGTGGGCAACAGGCCGGTGTCGCGGCACTGTCCGTGCGCAGGCTGCTGGGCGGGCAGGGACCGGCGCAGGAGTTCATCGACCGGATCCTCGGAGCCGCTGAGCGCTTGGACGCCTCATCGATCCGCGTCGGGCTCGATGAAGGGACCGCAACGTTGGGCCTCGCGGCCTGCATCGACGACGTGCTGCTGCCGGCCATGCGCCAGATCGGTGTGTGGTGGGCGATCGGCCACTGCGACATCGTGCAGGAGAGGATGGCCACCGAAGCCGTCCGCGCCTGGCTCGACCGGCGGAGCGCATTCGCGCCCCCTCCGACCCGGCCTCGTCAGATCCTGCTGGCCTGCGGACCCAGCGATCTGCACACCATCGGGCTGGAATCGACGGCCGTGCTGTTGCGCTTCCGAGGGTGGCCGGTCCGGGTACTCGGCGCCAGGACCTCGACAGCCACGCTCGCGACGGCGGCGCGGGCCACCGCGGTCGCGGGCGTCGTCGTGGTGTCGCATCTGGCGACCGGGCGACGCCGCGCCGTCGAATCGATTCGCGCGGTGAACGATCTTGGTATCGAGGTTTTCTACGCCGGAAACGCGTTCTCCAGCCAGCGGAGTCGGCGGGGGGTCCCGGGTCACTATCTCGGGTTTGGCATCGCAGACGCCTGCGCGGAGTTGACCCGAACCCTGGCACCCACCGACCCCGAACCGGTTGGGCCTTCGACCTGACGGGTGCTCGGCCCCCCCGAACCACGCCAGCCAATTGGCGGCGCCACCACCCGAAATTATGCAAGTTGTACGTCGATGCCGTCGGAGTCCGCTCGGCAGGGCAGGCTTGCCAACGACGGGCCACGAGCTGGTCGTCGCCCGTCGGTGCGACGAGGTTGCCCGCGCACCGGCCCGTCAACCTCGAACCACCCGTGTCCGCGCCACCCCTGCGCCGCGCGGACACGGGTCACCAACGACAGCGAACCCAGGCGGCCGCGGTGCACGGGGGCCACGGCCGGACCTGACGGTCCAGCGACGACACCGCACAACAGGCCCTTTCCAGCCCGATCTCGGCGCAACTGATGCGTTGCCGGCCCGAAACTATGCAAGTTGCCCCGAGGGCCCATCAGAACCCGCCGAGCAGGGCAGGCTGAGGGACAGGGCTTTGCCGAACTGTTCATTTCGCGGCCCTTTCGCTGCGGTTCGGCGCTCGTTCGCCTGAGAGGGGCAAGCGTTGTCGGAGGCTGCGCCGTCTGTCGGGGGCGGCGCACCCATCGGCGGGACCGAGGCGACGCCGGCAGCCGGAGAATGCGCCGAAGCGTTTGCAGCACAACTCATTCGCCGCGTCCTGAAGGCGTCACAGGATTTGGATCCCATCGAACTTCAGGCTCAACTGGATCTCGCGACGTCGGTTTTCGGGCTGGCTCGATGCGTGGATGACATCGTGCTACCAGCGACGCGACAACTGCGCCGACTACTGGCGACGGGGCAGCGCGACGCGGGTCAGAACCTCATGGCCACCGAGGCCGTCCGAACCTGGCTGAACCATCGAGGATCGTTTGCACCCTCACCACAGGCAATCGGACCGATCGTGCTGGCCTGCGGCCCCCGCGATCGCCACATGGTCGATCTGGAGTCCCTGGCGCTGCTTCTCCGGTTCCGACGCTGGCCGTGCCGGGTGCTGGGTGCCCGAATCTCGCCGTTCGCCTTGACGATCGCCGCACAAGCGGCGGATGCAACGGGCGTGGTCGTCTCTTCCACCGAAGTTCGGGGTCGGCCCTACGCCGTTGCCTCGCTCGAAGCCGTTGACGCACTGGATATTCCGGTGTTCTTCGCGGGCGACGCCTTCGAACCGGAGGACTGCCGACGGCAGCTGCCGGGCCGATATCTCGGCACCAGCAGCGAGGGTGCATGCACCCTCCTCATCAACACACTGACCCCGGCCGCGCAACAAGGACCAGCTGCCGCTCAGTAGCCGGCGTCCAGTCACGTCGGACATTTTGCCAATGGACCAGGGAGTTGGCCGCCGCGGAACATCCGGCCGGGTTGGACACCCTGATCATCCGCAATCCGGCAGAACCCGCCTGGACGGCGCCTAAAAGTTCTCGCCGGTCCTCCAACCCATTTCCTGAAGCACCATCGAGTTACCGTCGGGGTCGGCAAACCAGGCGTATTTGACGCCGCCGCCCACATCCTGGACCTCGCCAACGGCGACGCCGCGGCCGATGAGTTCGGCGCGGGCCGTGTCGATGTCGGGGACCACCAGGTGCAGGCCCTTCTGGGTCCCGGGCGTCATATCGGAGATGTCGTTCAGGCCGGTGCCGATGACGATCGAGCACGCGGAGCCGGGCGGGGTGAGCTGCACGACGCGCATCCCCTCGAATGGCCGCACGTCGACGTCGACCATGAACCCCACCTTCTCGGTGTAGAAGGTCTTTGCCGTGTCGACGTCGGTGACCGGCACGGGTACGAGCTCGAGTTTCATGTCCATGAACGATTCCTGTCGGTCGTGCGGTCCGCCGCTTCCGAGGGGGCAGCTGCGATAGCCAGGCCTTCTCCGCGATGTCAGCTCATCGGTGATCATCGCAGGTCCGGATCCAGGTCGGGGGCGCCGGTCACTCGTCACCAACGACGCCGCCGAGATCGATGGGGCGCTGTTCGCCCGCTACCTGGCTGTGCGTCGCGCACGTGATTCCAGGTAATGCCGCTCTGGGAGGTTCAGCGCCGTGCGGGCCGCGAGTTCGTACTGTTCACGAGCCTTTTCCGGGTGGTCGGCCAGATCGAGCAAGTGTGCCCGGACCGCGGCGATCCGATGCTGGCCACCCAATGCCGGCTCGGCGACATCCAGCGCACGCAGCCCGATCTCCGGTCCGTGGACCATGGCCACCGCAACGATCCGGTTCAGCGTCACCATCGGGCCGGGTGCCATCGTCAGCAGGATGTCGTAGAGGCCGAGGATCTGCGGCCAGTCCGTGTCGGTGGCGCTGCGCGCCTCGTCGTGGACCGCGGCGATGGCGGCCTGCACCTGGTACGGGCCGATGGTCGAGGTGGGCAGCGTGCCGGTGAGCAAAGCGCTGCCCTCCGCGATGAGGGCCTGATCCCACCGGCTGCGGTCCTGGTCGGGCAACGGAACAAGGCCGCCGGCCGGCGTCGTCCGGGCCGCCCGCCGGGCGTCGGTCAGCACCATGAGGGCGAGCAATCCAGCCACCTCACCCTCGCCCGGCTGCGCCGCCCGCAGTTGGCGGGTGAGCCGGATGGCCTCTGCACTGAGCTCAACGCGGTGCAGGCGGGCACCGGAGGTTGCGGTGTACCCCTCGTTGAACACCAGGTAGAGCACCCGCAGCACGGCCGCCAACCGGGCCGGGCGCTCCGCGTCGTCGGGCATGGCGAACCTCGTACCACTGTCCCGAATCCGCGCCTTCGCCCGCGTGATGCGCTGCGCAATCGTGGCCTCCGGCACCAGCAGCCCGCGAGCGATTTCGGCGGTGGTCAGCCCACCAACCGCCCGCAGCGTGAGCGCCACTTGCGAGACCAGCGTCAGCGTGGGGTGGCAGCACAGGAACAGCAGCGTCAGCGAATCGTCCCGGTCCACGGTGGATGCGGACGCGGCGTCGGGCGCGGTCATCATCTCACCAGCAGCTGTCTGCTCTCGCCGGCGGCGGGCGGCGTCGCTGCGCCAGACCTCGATCCACCGCCGGGAGGCGACAGTCACCAGCCAACCCTTCGGGTTCCCGGGAACACCATCGACCGGCCATCGCTCAGCAGCCACCACCAGGGCTTCCTGGACGGCGTCCTCGCACATGTCGAACCCCTGATGCCGGCGGGCGAGGGTGGCCAGGACGGCCGGCGCGAGCCGACGCAGGAGTTCCTCGACCCGGCGATCGGGGTGGAACGAGGTCACTCGTCGAGCAGGCTGCGGTCGTACACCGGCCGTACCTGCACGTAGGTGAACTCCGCGTCCGGAACCCGGGCGGCGATGCCGACGGCCTCGTCCATATCGGCGCACTCGACCAGGTAGAACCCGGCGAGGTGCTCCTTGACCTCGGCAAACGGGCCGTCGGTTGCGACGGTCACCCCGTCTCGGACGGTGACCTGCTTCGCCGTTTCGACCGGGGCGAGTCCTGCCGAGGTGACCAGGTGCCCCGAATCGAGGAGCGCATCGGTCAGCGCGAAGTGCGCCCGGCCGAACTCCTCCTGCTGCTCATCTGTCAGGGTTTCCCAGTGCGCGAGTGAGGTCGGGTTGCTCTGCACCATGATCAGGTATTTCACCTGTTGGCCCTCCAGGTCTTTGAGGCGGTCATTTCCCTGATGTCGAAACCGGCGGGCCCGGTATCGACATCGTGGTGAGAGCGCCCGACCGCTGGCGCCCCACCCCAGGAGGATCACATGGACGACCAAGCAGCCATCCGCACGTTGATTCACGACCGGACGACGGCAATGTGCACCGGTGACGCAGAGACAATCTGCTCCACCTATGCCACGGACGCCGTGGTGTTCAGCCTTGCACCGCCGCTGGTGCAGCCAGTGGACGGCACCCGCGACATCGGCAAGCTGCAGGCCTGGTTCGCCGAGAAGGGCGGCAGCGCGTGGTCCGAGGTCCACGACCTGCAGGTCACCGTCGACGGTGACCTCGCACTGTGCACCAGCCTGAACAGCATGGGCGCTCCCCCGGATTCGCCGCAGCCGTTCACCCTGTGGTACCGGTCCACCCTCGGGCTGCGGCGGACCGACCACCAGTGGCGGATCGTCCACGAACACACCTCTACCCCGTTCTACATGGACGGCTCGCTGCGCGCCACCGACCTGCAACCCTGACAGGGGCCAGGTCCCACGGGCCCCGTTCTGCGGTTTCTGAACCCACCGCACCCGTGCAGGCGCCGGCGCAGCCGGATACGCCGGCAGCGATCGCTACCCACGGTCAGCAGCCCCGGCGGCGGGATCGGGATTCCGCGGGTTCCGGTCCGATCACCTACCTCGTCACGCGAGACCAGCCCCTTCCCGTTGCCGGGAGGACGTGAGCACGCGAGCACGCGAGCACGCGAGCACGCGAGCACGCGAGCAGATCGTGGCCACGTCTGGCGCACGCTGAACGTCATGCTGACGACGATGTGACTTTCGGCCCTGAACATCCGACCAAGGACGGTGATCTGCTTCACCGGAAAGGGGTCTGATGAGAGTCGACAGATGAACGCCCCGTTCGCTTCAGTACCCCACCTCCAGTGGCAGCCGACGCCCGGCCGCCGGGTGGGTGACATGGTCCGCGCACTCGCTCGTCACACGGCCGCCGATGCCCGGTAGGCCGACGGCGTGAGACCTCGCGGATGCCCGCAACGGCCTGCGATGATCTTGACCGTGCTGTCAACCGCTCGGTGCACGACGGGTCGCCGAGCTCGAGGAAGGTTGTCGATGACCGCACGGCTGCAACGGATCCACGCCATTCTCCGGGCCGGCAACGTTCCGAGCATCCTTGTCTCCCGGCCACAGATCGGTAGCGTGCTGCTCGCCGGCACGCCGGAACACGGCCCGTGGGACGTGCTCGTCCGGGACACCGGCGGCCGGCTGGTGCTCGTCCACGGCCACGGTACGGACGAAGTGCCCAGCGATTCCGCGGACGGGTGGGTCGCTGATGTCGTCAAGGTGCGCGTCGTGCAGGCCTGGGCTGAACGCGGCGATCCCGAGGCGAGAGACGCTCTTGCCGCGCTGGGAATCCCCTTGCACACGCATCATCCGACCGGTCGGCCGCACCCGGCTCGGCCGCGCCGACCGGAAGCATCGGTCACCACGGTGTCGTTCGTCGACCCGTTGGTTCTGGCGTCCGAGTTGTTCCAGGCAGCGCACCGATTCGGCTGGGCAGTTCTGACCGGGATCCCGGCATTCGCAGGGTTCTCGTGGTCGGTTCGTACCGGCGAGGGCCGCGAGCCCAGCAGCGCGCGCAGCGGATGAGCGAGGTCTGGTCGCCCACAACCGATCGTCGAAGCATCGGGCATTGCGGTCGCTGTGTCACCGTGAATCGGCCCCACGGTGACGGGCGGATTGGCGCGGCCAGTAACGGCGAGCTGACTGACGGCGAGCTGACTGACGGCGAGCTGAGGCCACCTTCTCATGCGCCGGACTCCGCCTCGATCGCATCGAGGTCGCGGACGGCGTAGCGGTGGTGCTCCCACTCCTCCTCGAGGATCACGTGCAGGCAAGAGAGGACAGTCTCCTGGTATTCGGGGGCGTGGGGATTCTTTCGCGTCGCGGCCAGCACCTCCGACGTGACGGTGGCGAGGAAGTCGCGCACCGTCGCGACGCGACCCGCCCGGACCTCGAGCACCTCCGCGTACAACGGTGTGACCGTCGTGAAGATCGACATGTCGCGACCGTCGGTCCCGAAACCGGCGTCCGCTTGACCGATGGGGTGGAATGGCTGTTCGATCTCCAGGATCGATCGGCCCAGCCACGCGTCGGTGGCAAGTACCAGGTGCCGCAGCGTCTGCGCGAACGACCACTCGCCGTCGACCGAAACGTCGACGGTGCCAGCCGGCATCGCCGCGACGCGCTCGAGGGTGGCCGCCCAGGTGCGCTCGAGCGTGGCCCAGGCCGTGCGCAGGCCATCCGGATCTCCGGCGCGCCGGTCGGCGCGGCCGGGAAACCGGCGGTTGAGTTCGGCCTCGACGAGTGGGATCACGTCGACGCCGTTGACGCGCAAGAAGCCCTCGCCGTCGAAGAGCCACGGCGCGTCGATGTCCGCACCCTGCACCTCGACGCCGCGCATCACGACGCCGGATAGGTCAGCCCTGACGAACCGGGCGCAGCGCAGGTCCGCTTCGACGAACTCCGCTCCCTGCAGGTCGTCTGACCGGGTGAAGGTTGCCATGACTTCTCCTTGTCGAACGCCCAGTTTGCCGCTGGCGCGAGTTGGCCCGTCCAGCCGAGCATGAGATGGCATTGTCCGGGGCGATCTGCACAGCTGTCGACGCCCAGACGAGAAGAGATCGTCTCGTTCTTCTGCTGCGCAGTGTTCGTGGGCAGATGATCGAGCAGGTGAGGCTGAGGAAGGGGCGAGACCCGGGTCGTACTGCAGAATCTCCGGCCGAAGCCAGAACCTGCGGAAATCGGGGATTCGCGACGCAACCTTGTCGAATGGGGTTTTCGTGATTGACGTGATCGTTGCCGGCGGTGGACCGACCGGCTTGATGCTGGCCGGCGAGTTGCGGTTGCACGGCGTGCACGCGCTGGTGCTGGAGAAGGAAGTGGAGCCGACCAGGGTTGTCAGAGCGCTGGGCCTGCACGCGCGCAGCATCGAGGTGATGGACCAGCGCGGTCTGCTGGAGCGGTTCCTCGCGCTCGGCCAGCAGTACCCGGTCGGCGGCTTCTTCGCCGGCATCGTCAAGCCGGCGCCTGACCGACTGGACACCGCGCATCCGTACGTCCTGAGCATCCCGCAGACCACCACCGAGCGGCTGCTGACCGAGCACGCCACCGAACTCGGCGTCGAGATCCGGCGCGGCTGCGAACTGGTCGGGCTGAGCCAGGGCGATCACGGGGTGAGCGTCGAGCTGGCCGACGGCGCGCGGTTGCGCGCGCGGTACCTCGTGGGCTGCGACGGCGGCCGCAGCACGGTGCGCAAGCTGCTCGGCATCGGTTTCCCCGGCGAGCCCAGCCGAGTGGAGACGCTGCTGGGCGAAGTTGAGGTGGCCGTCCCGCAGGAGACGCTCGACGCCGTGGTGACCGAGGTCCGCAAGACCCAGAAGCGTTTCGGCGTCATGCCCCTGGCGGACGGGTTGTACCGCGTTGTCGTGCCCGCCGACGGGGTGGCCGAGGACCGCACGGCCCCGCCGACCCTCGAGGAGGTCAAAGGGCAGCTGCGGGTGGTCGCCGGCACCGACTTCGGCGTGCATTCGCCGCGGTGGCTCTCCCGCTTCGGCGATGCCACCCGGCTGGCCGAGCGTTACCGGGTCGGCCGGGTGCTGCTGGCCGGTGACGCGGCGCACATCCACCCGCCGACCGGCGGGCAGGGGCTCAACCTCGGCATCCAGGACGCGTTCAACCTGGGCTGGAAACTGGCGGCGGAGGTCGACGGCTGGGCACCCGTGGGGCTGCTGGACAGCTACCACACCGAACGGCGCCCGGTGGCCGCCGACGTGCTGGACAACACCCGCGCGCAGATGGAGCTGCTGTCCCTCGAGCCCGGTGCCCAGGCCGTGCGCCGGCTGGTGTCGGAACTGTTGGACTTCCAGGAGGTGAACCGTTACCTGGTCGAGAAGATCACTGCGATCGGGGTCCGCTACGACTTCGGCGAGGGACATGAACTGCTCGGCCGGCGGATGCGGGACGTGGGGCTCAAGCGGGGTCGCCTCTACGGGCTGATGCACGGCGGCCGCGGGCTGTTGCTCGACCAGACCGGCCGGCTCTCGGTGGCGGGCTGGGCAGATCGGATCGACCACATCGTCGACGTCGTAGACGACGCTGCGGAACTGGACCTGACCGCGGCGCTGTTGCGGCCGGACGGCCACGTGGCGTGGGTCGGTGAAGATCAGCAAGATCTGCTCAGAGCGCTGCCCAGGTGGTTCGGCGCAGCCGTCAGCTGACCGCGCCGTTGTGGCTCGAAAGGGCGGCGCGACCGATCTCGAGCCGAGGTCGGCGCGGCCGGGCGGAGCGGCTCCGGCGGCACGGTGGTGAAATCTTGTTCGTCACGGGCGCGGAGCTGAGCCTGATGGGCCGCGGATTTCCTGCCCGGCGACACCCTGAACGAGCGTGTCGAGCTGCTCACCACCCAACCACAGCGCCTGCCCGAGTTGGTCGCCGATGCGAGCGCACGGGTGAATGACTTCCTCGCCACGGCAACTGCTCTCGTCCGCGGGCGGTTCGAGGGCAAGATCACCTACGGTGAGAACCCCAAGCCGCCTTAGCGACAGCGGGTGGTACTACCGAGATCACTGAGCACGACTCCACGACCGGCTGGTGTCGCGTCCGACCGAAGGATGCAAACGTCGCGCCTGCCAGGCGATCAGGACTGGATGAAAGCCAACAGGTCGGCGTTGATCGTCTCGGCCTGGGTGGTCGGCATGCCGTGCGGGAATCCTGAATACGTCTTCAAGGTTCCGTTCTGCACCAGCTTCGCCGACAGCGGTCCGGAGTCGGCGTAGGGGACGATCTGGTCGTCGTCGCCGTGCATCACCAGGACGGGAACGGTGATCTTCTTGAGATCGTCGGTGAAATCGGTCTGGGAGAAGGCAACGATGCCGTCGTAGTGCGCCTTTGCTCCGCCCATCATTCCCTGGCGCCACCAGTTCTCGATGATCGCTTCCGAGGATTCCACGCCGGGCCGGTTGAAGCCGTAGAACGGTCCCGACGGGAGGGCCCGGTAGAACTCGGACCGGTTGGCGGCCAGCTGCGCCTGCAGATCGTCGAACACGCTCTTGGGCAGGCCGCCGGGGTTGGCGTCGGTCTGCACCATCAGCGGCGGGACAGCACTGATCAAGACCGCTTTCGCGACGCGGCTCTCGCCGTGTCGGGCGATGTAGTGCACGACCTCGCCGCCGCCGGTGGAGTGCCCGACGTGGACGGCGTCGGAGAGATCGAGATACGCAGTGAGCGCCGCCAGGTCGTCCGCATAGTGGTCCATGTCGTGACCGTCGCTGGTCTGCGTGGACCGTCCATGCCCTCGCCTGTCGTGGGCGATGACCCGGAATCCCTGCTGCAGGAAGAACAGCAGTTGGGTATCCCAATCGTCGCTCGACAGCGGCCAGCCGTGGCTGAAGACGATCGGCTGACCTGAGCCCCAGTCCTTGTAGAAGATTTCAGTGCCATCTGTCGTCGTGATGGTGCCCATGCACTGCCTCCGTCCGTCTGGAAGTGACGCCCGAGCGTCCCGGCATCGCAGCATAACGTTGGCCCGCAGGAGTTTCCAGGCCAGAACGTGCTCGCCGCGCGGCCATAGCAGATCCGTTGTCTCGCAGTCGGTGACGCAGCGTTCTTACGCACCGCGCGAGCGCACGCCCTCGGGGGCCGCGGTCAGGAGGTCGCCCCGTCGCCGCTGCGGTGCCGACCGATCTCGGTGACTCGGTCCCAGGCCGGCGAGGATGCGGCCGCCGTGGAGGCCAGCTCGGCGACGATCGGGTCCGGGCTCGACCGTGCCGGCTCTTCGGATCCACTGTGCTGCTTCGCGAGGTGCTGCTGCTTCGCGAGCCACCGCTGCGTGCGGTCGGCCACATCAGGCAGGCGGGAGTCGTCCGGGGACCAGTCGAACGCCGCGTCGTAGTCGAGGTAGATGGCGCGGAACTCGGGATCGTCCATCGCGTCGCGTTTGTCGGCGATCCAGACTGCCGCCTGCCGCGGCGAGACCGACTGGATCAGGATCCACAGGTCGCGTTCCATGTCGACGGTGCGTCGACTGACGCCCAGCAGATGCAGCCGGTCGAGAAAGTCGGCGACATCCGCAGAGACGAAAAGCCGGTCGCCGCCGCGAAGTTGGGCGATCCGCTGGCGGGTACGCACGAGCTCTTCGGCTCGTCGCTGCAAGTCGTGGTCGATCTCGGCGATCGCCG
>Ga0207931_1000443_pt1 | contig 15264 bp, 12 predicted proteins | sample NGESurdeep092012_2_FD_184478 | JGI IMG/M metagenome (GOLD analysis project Ga0207931, IMG submission 184478) | Arctic peat soil microbial communities from Barrow, Alaska - NGEE Surface sample 415-1 deep-092012 (SPAdes) | ecosystem: Environmental > Terrestrial > Soil > Wetlands > Peat ...
ACCCGCCGGTCCAGCGCTCGCCGCGAACCACGCTCATCTCAACCCGCGCTACGTGTTCGATCGCTTCGTCGTCGGCCCGCACAACGAATACGCGACCGCGGTCGCGCGCAGCGTCGCCGAAGCGCCCGCGGTCGCCTACAACCCGGTGTTCATCTACGCCGACACCGGCCTCGGCAAGACACACCTCATCCAGGCGATCGCGCACGCGGCCCTGGCGCGCGACCCGCGTCTGCAGGTGAAGTACGTCACGGTCGAACGCTTCACCGACGACTTCATCAACGCGGTCACCGACAGGGGCCGCATCGACGGCTTCAAGCAGGCGTATCGCGACAACGATGTGCTGCTGATCGACGACGTGCAGTTCCTCGCCGAGAAGCAGCAGACGCAGGTCGAATTCTTCCACACGTTCAATTCGCTCTATGAGGCCGACAAGCAGATCGTGATCACCTCCGACCGGCCGCCGCACGAGTTGCAGGCGCTCGAGGAGCGCCTGCGCTCGCGCTTCGGCCAGGGCGTCGTCGTCGACATCGGTCGGCCCGACCTCGAGACACGTATCGCGATCCTCCGCAAGCAGGTCAAGTGGGAGGGTCTGGCCGTCGCCGAGCCCGAGGTGCTCGAGTACATCGCCAGCCGTATCACGGCCAACATCCGCGAGCTCTACGGTGCGCTGACGCGTGTCGTCAGTTTCGCGTCGATCCGCGGTGAAGCGGTCACGGTCGATCTCACCAAGGAAGCGCTCAAGGACATCCTCCCCCAGGCGTACATGCAGCCGATCACCGTCGAGATGATCCAGGCTGAAGTCGCACGCCAGTTCGGTTGCCACGTCAACGACCTGCGTGGCGACAAGCGTAACCAGAACATCGCCTACGCCCGGCAGATCGCGATGTATCTTTCGCGCGACCTCACCGAGTCGTCGCTCTCTCATATCGGTGACCGCTTCGGTGGCCGCCACCACACGACCGTGCTCTATGCCGTCGACAAGATCGAGCGCCTGCTCACCGACGACCACGACAGGCAGCTCCATGAGCTCGTCCAGGTTATCTCCTCGCGTCTCAAGACCGCCCGTTCGTAGCCCCCTCGTAAACTCTGTTGATAACCCCGAGAAACGCCGTGGAGGGATTCACACGGCGACCCCAAAGCGACTATGCTTGGCCGTGTGGGAGGAGCTTTGGTCGGTCGTGTGCACGGTTGTGCACAACCCCTCCACAGACGTCCACGAAAACGGTTCCTTCGAGCGAGCAGGAAGAAAGGAAACTCTTCACACTTCCACAACGGTTATGACGATGATGAAGAGATATCTCTCTTCATTAATTCAATAAGGAGCAGGGATGAGACTCACGTGTGACCGCGCCACCCTCGTCGAGAAGTTGAACGTGCTCTCTCGTGGCGTCTCGACCCGCAGTGCGTTGCCAGTACTGTCGGGCGTCCTTCTCCAGGCGAGAGAAGGTCACCTCAATCTCTTCTCTACCGACATGGAGATCTCGATCAAGGCGACGATCAAGACCACGATCGAGCACGAAGGCGAGATCGTCGTGCCAGCGCGCCTCTTTACCGACGTCGTCAAGAACCTCTCCACTGACGACGTCGTGATCGAGTCTGCCGACGGTACCGTCAAAGTCACCGCCGGCAGAGCGGCGTTTGCACTCAACTCCTGGGTCGCCGGCGACTTTCCACAAACGTCGTCGTTCGATACCAGCAGCGGCTTCAGCGTTGGCCGTGAGCCGTTCGTCGAGACGCTGAGCAAGGTCGGGCGTGCCGCCTCGCGTGACGAGACCCGGCCGATTCTCACAGGTGTACTCGTCACGATTGCCGGCGGCACGCTCAAGATGGTCGCTACGGACAGCTACCGACTGAGCGTCAAGGAGACGCCGCTTGAAGCCGGTCCACAGCAGGAGGTCCAGGCGATCGTGCCGGTCAAGGCGCTCTCCGAAGTCGCGCGCCTTGCCGCAGCGCTCGGCGACGGCGAGATCGAGGTCGTGGTCGGCGAGAATCAAGCCCTCTTCAAGCTGGCCGACGCGAGCGGCGACGTGTGGATCGCCTCGCGTCTCATCGACGGACAGTTCCCCAACTACAATCAACTCCTGCCGGAGACGTTCGACCACACGGTCACTCTGGATAAGGAGGAGTTTACGGCGGCCGCCCGGCGCGTCAGCCTTCTGGCGCAGAAGAACACTCCGCTGCGCCTCGGCTTCTCTGCCGGGCGGCTCACCTTGCGCGCCGTCACCCAGGACGTCGGCCAGGCCGAAGAGGCGCTCGACGTGGAGTTCGGCGGCGAGGAGTTCGAGATCGGCTTCAACGCGGCGTTCCTGATCGACGGCGCCGACTGCATTGACGGCGAGCACATCGTGCTCAAGTTCATCAACCCGTTGCGGCCGGGTCTGGTGACGGGTGAGGACAGCGGCTTCCTCTACCTCATCATGCCCATCCGCCTGAGCAACTGAGAGACATCGTCGTCAGGGGGCCACTCCCCTTGGGAGCCTTCCTCAAGGTAGCGGGGGCAGCCACCACCGGCGGCGAGGCCAAGCTCGCGATCCAGTCGGGGCAGGTCAAGGTGAATGGGGCCGTCGAAACGCGGCGCGGACACAAGGTCTCCCCGGGCGACCGCATCGCCGTCGAGGGCGAGGAGTACCGCGCATGTTCGTCTCCAGTGTGAGGCTGGTCCACTTTCGCTCGTATCGCGAGAGCAGCGTCTCCTTCACCTCCGGCCTCAATGTGATCGTGGGCGAGAACGCCAGCGGCAAGACCAATCTGCTCGAAGGCGCCTTCTTCGCCCTGCGCGCCACGTCACCGCGCACGAGACGTGAGGACAAGCTGGTCACCTGGGGCGAAGGCTTTGCGCGCGCCGTCGTGGAGCTTGGCGATGCCCGCAGCAGTACCGACGGCGCGCACACGGTCGAGGTCGGATACGTCCCCGGACAAGGCAAGCGCGTGCGCATCGACGGCGCCGAGGTCGCCTCGCTCGACGAGCTCCGCCGGCGCACCCAGGTCTTCATCTTCGTACCTGAGAGCCTGCTGCTGATCAAGGGCAGCCCGGCGCGGCGACGCGCGCATCTCGATGCCTTCGTCGCGGCGCTCGACCCCGGCTATGAGGGCGCGCTCCAGGAGATGAACGCGGCGCTGCGCCAACGCAACGCACAGCTCACTCGCGTCCGCGAGGGCGCCGCCGCGGCGACACTCGATCCGTGGGACGTGCAGCTTGTTCGCACGGCGATCGCTCTCGCCGACCGGCGCCGCGCCGCGGTAGCGCGCCTGTCGGCGCACTTCGAGCGCGTGGCCTGCCAACTCGCGCCCGAGGGCGCTCACTGGAAGATCACGCTGGTCTCGCAACTGGACGAGATCGGCAGCGATGCCGAGGCATACGCGGCCGCGCTGCGCGCACGCCGAGGGCGCGACATGCAGCGCGGCCTCACACTTGTCGGCCCGCACCGCGACGACATCGTGTTCGCGGAGACAGGCGAAGCGGCGGCCGGCGGAGAGCCGCCGGCCGCCGCCGTCGGCATCGCCGCCGGCCTGCCGCCGGGCGGCCGCGACTTGCGCCTCTACGGCTCGCAGGGCGAGCAGCGCACCGCCGTGCTGGCGCTGCTGTTCGCCGAGCAGGCCTATGCTCGAGAGGAGACCGGCGAGCTCGGCACGCTCTTCCTCGACGACGTCATGAGCGAGCTCGACGACGCTCGCCGCCGCCGCCTTGTGGAGATGTTGATGTCGTCAGGCCAGGCAATCGTGACCACGACGAATCGGCACTACTTCACCGGCGACGAGCTTGCGGCAGCGACGGTCGTTGAGCTGCCGTTGACGGCGGCCACCGCCGGTCCGGGCGACGCGGCCGATGGCTGAGCCGCGCAAGCTCGCAGAGATCCTTCGCGCGAACGTCGCGCGGCTCGGCGCCGGCGATTTGGCCCACGCCTACGCCCTCTGGGCGCAGGCGTGCGGCCCGCAGGTCGCCGGCGTCACCCGGCCGCGGCGCTTCGCGCGCGGGCTGCTCACGGTGGAGTGCGAGTCGTCCGTGTGGTCGTCGGAGCTCACGCTGCTGGGCGGGACGATCCTCGCGAAGATGACCGCGATTGATGGCGAACAGCCCGTGAAGAAGCTCCGGTTCGTGGTCGGCACGACCCCGCCCAGCCAAGGAGAACCAGCCTCGGCGCCGAAGTCAGAGAAGCGTTGGCGCAAGCTTGCCACGAGCGAAACGGGCCAGGCTTCGTCACTGGCAGAGGAGTTGAGCGATGAGAAGCTCAGGGCGGCGGTCCAGGCAGCCCTCGCGGCAGCGCTCGGCGACCCCCCGCCGCCCGGCGCGTAGGTCAACCGACTCTGGCCCAGAAAAAGCCGCAATTTGCGGCATTTTTCTTGGTCCGGGCGGGTACCGCGAGAGGCTTGTTTCTGGTATGATTCTCGAGTGTAGCGAAGCCCGCCCAACACTCCCCGGTCCAGCAGGCCGCAACTGCGAGGTTTCTTGAAGCAATCGAGTTACGACGCCAAAGACATCCAGGTTCTTGAGGGTCTCGAGCCGGTCCGCGAGAGGCCCGGCATGTACATCGGCTCCACCGGACCGCGCGGGCTCCACCACCTAGTTTTCGAAGTCGTCGACAACTCCGTCGACGAGGCGCTCGCCGGCCGTTGTTCCGCCGTCAAGATCACGATCAACCCCGACAACTCGATCACGGTGATCGACGACGGCGCCGGCATCCCGGTCGGCATCATGCCCAAGTTCAAAAAGCCCGCCGCCGAGGTCGTGCTCACCATGCTGCACGCCGGCGGCAAGTTCGGCGGCGAGGGCTACAAAGTGTCGGGTGGCCTGCACGGCGTCGGCGTCTCCGTCGTCAACGCGCTCTCCGAGTGGCTCGAGCTAGACATCTACCGCGATGGTTTCCACTGGCACGAGCGCTTCGAGCGCGGCGCCCCCGTCGGCACCCTCGAGAAGCTCGGCAAGCTCGAGAAGGGTGCGCCGACGGGTACGACCGTCGCGTTCATGCCCGACGCCGACGTCTTCGAGGAGGTCGACTTCGACTTCCGCGTCCTCTCGCAGCGCCTGCGCGAGACCGCGTTCCTCACCAAAGACCTGCGCATCGAGCTCGTCGACGACCGCGCCGGCGGCGAGACGATCAGGTACCAGTACGCCGGCGGCATCCGCGACTTCGTCGAGTACGTCAATCGCGACAAGGACGCGATCCACCGCAGCATCATCTTTTTCGACAACGAGACCGCCGACGGCCAGGTCGAGGTCGCCTGCCAATGGAACTCGTCGTACAACGAGTCGATCTTCACGTTCGCCAACAACATCAACACGACCGAAGGCGGTACCCACCTTTCCGGCTTCCGCGGCGCGCTGACGCGCACCATCAACGACTATGCCCGGCAAAAGGGGCTGCTCAAGGAGAAGGAGGAGAACCTCTCCGGCGAGGACGTTCGCGAAGGCCTCACGGCGCTCGTCTCGGTGAAGCTCAAGAGCCCACAGTTCGAGGGCCAGACCAAGTCCAAGCTGGGCAACACCGAGGTGCGCACGCTCGTCGAGACCACGGTCAACGCTAAGCTGGGTGAGTTTCTCGAGGAGAACCCCACCGAGGCCCGGCAGATCGTCGAGAAGGCGATCAACGCCGCCCGGGCGCGTAACGCGGCGCGCAAAGCGCGTGACCTTACGCGCCGCAAAGGCCTGCTCGAGGGCTCCACTCTGCCCGGCAAGCTCGCCGACTGCTCGATCCGCGACCCGCACGTCTCCGAGCTGTACCTTGTCGAGGGCGACTCGGCCGGGGGCTCCGCCAAGCAGGCGCGCGACCGCTCGTTCCAGGCGATCCTGCCGTTGCGCGGCAAGATCATCAACGTCGAGAAGGCGCGTATCGACAAGATACTCGCCAACAACGAGATCCTCACGATGATCAGCGCCATGGGCACCGGCATCGGCGACGAGTTCGACCTCACGCAGGCGCGCTACCACAAGATCATCATCATGACCGACGCCGACGTCGACGGCTCGCACATTCGCACACTGATCCTCACGTTCCTCTTCCGCCACATGAAGCCGCTTGTTGAGGCCGGCTACGTGTACATCGCGCAGCCGCCGCTCTACCGGCTCAAGCAGGGCAACCAGGAGACGTACATTCACAAGGAGAGCCAGCTCGAAGAGATCCTGCTTCGCGGTCGCCTCGAGCAGATCAAGGTCGACAACACCAACACCAGCTTTGCCTTCTCCGAGACCAAGTACCAACGCTTTCTCAAGGTCTATGGCGAGTACGAAGGCTGGGTGAAGAAGCTCAAGAGTCAGTGGGGAGGCGAGCTCATCGACTGGCTCAAAAACGGGCCGATGGTCGAGACCGAGGTGCCGGACTTCAAGTCGCTTGAGCGGGCGCTGCGCGAGGGCGTCGACGAGCGCTACGTCATCGACGTCGTCGACATCGATACCGAGAGCGAGACCATCGACACGCGGCTGGTCGAGCGCCGCACCGGGCTCGCGCTCAACCTGCGCGTGCCCTTCGCCGCGCTGAGAGGGCGCGAGTTCCAGGCGCTGCGGCGCGTCCACTCGCGCATCAAGGAGATGGTCGGCAAGCCGCCGTTCACGCTGCATCTCGGGCAGCGCAAGGCCGAGGCCGGCAGCTACGAGGAGCTTCGCGTGCAGATCGTCGAGCTCACCAAAGAGGGTATCCAGCTGCAGCGCTTTAAGGGCCTCGGCGAGATGAACCCGGACCAGCTCTGGGAGACGACGATGGACCCGATGCGGCGCACGTTGCAGCTCGTCTCGATGGAAGACACGCAGGCCGCCGACGAGGTCTTCACGATGCTCATGGGCGACAAGGTCGATCCGCGCCGCGAGTTCATCGAGAAGAACGCCAAAGAGGTGCGCTTCCTCGATGTCTGATCAGCTCCAGACCCTCGAAGGCAAGATCGAACCGGTCGAACTCGAAGAGGAGATGCGCTCATCGTTCATCGACTACGCGATGAGCGTCATCGTCGACCGCGCGCTGCCCGACGTGCGCGACGGCCTCAAACCTTCGCAGCGGCGCATCCTCGTGGCGATGAACGACCTCGGCCTGGCGCCGAACAAGCAGCACCGCAAGTGCGCCAAGATCGCCGGCGACACCTCCGGTAACTACCATCCGCACGGCGAGGCGGTCATCTATCCAACGCTCGTGCGCATGGCGCAAGACTTCAACATGCGCTACCCGCTCGTCGACGGCCAGGGCAACTTCGGCTCGGTCGAGGGCGACTCGGCGGCGGCGATGCGCTACACGGAGGCGCGCTTCTCCAAGATCGCCGTCGAGATGCTGCGCGACATCGACGCCAACACCGTCGACTGGGTGCCAAACTACGATGAGACGCGACGTGAGCCGACGGTGCTGCCGAGTCGCATGCCCAACCTCATGGTCAACGGCTCCAACGGCATCGCCGTCGGTATGGCGACCAACATCCCGCCGCACAACCTCGGCGAGGTCGTCGACGCCACGCTTGCGCTCGTCGACGACCCCAACGCCACCGCCGACGACCTGATGCAGTTCATCAAGGGACCCGACTTCCCCACCGGCGGCATCATCCTCGGCACCGGCGGCTTCAAGGAGGCCTACAGAACGGGGCGCGGACGCGTCCGCGTCCGCGCCAAGGCCCACACCGAGCAGCTCAAAGGCAATCGCTCGGCGATCATCGTCACCGAGCTGCCCTATCAGGTGAACCGCGCGGCGCTGATCGACAACATCGTCGAGCTCGTCAAGCAGAAGAAGATCCACGAGATCAGCGACCTGCGCAACGAGTCCGACCGCGCCGGCATGCGCCTCGTGATCGAGCTCAAGCGCGAAGCGGTCCCCATGGTCGTGCTCAACAAGCTCTACAAACACACCCAGATGCAGACCACCTTCGGGGTGATCAACATCGCCCTCGTCGGCGGCGTCCCGCGCACGCTCACGCTGCCCGAGATGCTCAAGGCCTACATCGCCTTCCAAAAAGAGATCGTCATCCGGCGCACCAAGTTCGAGCTGGACAAGGCCGAGACGCGGGCGCACATCCTCGAGGGTCTGCTGGTCGCGCTCGACAACCTCGACCAGGTCATCAAGATCATCCGCAAGGCGGCCGACGTCGACAGCGCCCGCGACGCGCTCATGGACACCTTCGAGCTCACGCGGCCGCAGTCCCAGGCGATCCTCGATTTGAGACTCCAGAAGCTCACCAGTCTCGAGCGCGAGAAGGTCAAAGAAGAGCATCAGAGCCTTCTCGCGCTGATCAAGGAACTGCGCGACCTGCTCGGCGACGAAGCGCGCATCTACAAGGTCATCAAAGACGAACTCGTCGAGATCAAGCGGCTCTACAACGACGATCGCCGCACCGAGATCGCGCTCGACGAAGGCGAGCTTGACCTCGAAGACCTCATCGCCGACGAGCAGATGGTGATCACGATCACCAAGACGGGTTACGTCAAGCGCCTGCCGCCGGCCACCTACCGCCAGCAGAAGCGCGGCGGCATCGGCGTCGCCGGCATGGATCTCAAAGAAGAAGACGAGGTCGAGCACCTGTTCATCACCACGACGCATCACTTCCTGTTGTTCTTCACGAGCGTCGGCAAGGTCTACAGGCTCAAGGTGCACGAGTTGCCGCTGGCGGCGCGAACCGCCAAGGGCAAACACATCGCCAACCTGTTGCCGCTGCGCCAGGACGAACAGATCTGCGCCGTCATCGCGACGCGCAACTTCGACCCGGCCGAGGGCAAGCACCTCATCTTCGGCACGCGCAAGGGCATCGTCAAAAAGACCCTCTTCGCCTCCTACAACACGCCGCGCAAGTCCGACGGCATCATCGCCATCGCCATCCGCGCAGGCGACGAACTCATCGCCGTGCGCCAAACCTCGGGTGACGATGACATCCTCATCGTCAGCCGCCGCGGACAGGCGATTCGTTTTCACGAAAACAAGGTGCGGTCGATGGGGCGCGGCGCGTCGGGTGTCATCGGCATGCGCCTGCGCAAGAGCGACGAAGTGATCGCCATGGACATCGCCCGCGACGACTCCGACCTCTTTGTGGTCACCGAGAACGGCTTTGGCAAGCGCACGCCGCTCACCGAGTATGCGGTGAAGGGCCGTGGCGGCCTCGGCGTGCGCACGGTGGCGCTTACTGACCGCAAGGGTTACCTGGTCGGCGTGCGCGTCGTCCGCGACAACCACGAGATCATGCTGCAGAGCCAGGACGGCGTGGTCATCCGCATGCGCGCCGACGGCATCAGCCGGCACGGGCGCGCCACCCAGGGCGTCAAGGTGATGAACATGCGCGAAGGCGACAAAGTGTCGGCCGTCGCGCGCATGGTCGTCTCCGAATCCGGTGCCACCGACGAAGAGATCGACGCCGACTGAGCCAAACCCTCTTCGGGCGGGCGCCCGATGCGCTACACTCCCATGTGTGACCTGTTCCTTGTGACGTTTCCGCCGACCGAAGGGGTGGTGGGGCGATGGTCATCGCCACGTTGCGCAAGCACGGCCGCCGTGGGAGCAAGACCGTCGAGTACGCCAGCGGTGTCTATCGCAGCGGCGGCAAGACGCTGTCGGTGCCCGAGCTCGCCGAGCTCGACCGCAAGGGCGAGCTCGAGTGGGCCGAACCGAGAATGCGCGCCTGGGTGCTTGGTCTGCCCGACGACGGCGAGTTGCCGGCTCCATCGGCCTTCCCCGTTCCGCGCCGGCGCCTCACGGCGGAGCAGATCCGCATCATCTGCTACATCGTCGTCGGTATGGTCGCCGTCGTGCTGATCCTCGTTCTCGGCCCCTCGTCAGGGACGGAGGGAGCGCCTTCCGCCCCAGCGTTGCTCCTGGTCTCGTCGTCGCCCGGCGCATCGACTGAGGTCGTGCACATGAGAGGCATCGCCGATAGCAAGTCAAGCACCTTCCAGATCGGCGGCACCGTGCAGGAGTTGGCGTGGCAAGCCGCGGCCCGCGGCCCCGGCATGCAGGCGCTCTTCTGTGTCGTGCCCAGCGGCACGACACAGCCGGAGCGCGACTTCGTGCGCGTCGCCGCCTACGCCGACGGGAGCGGCGTGACGACCCTGCGGTTGGCAGCCGGCGCGTACTACGTCAAGGTCTTCGCGACCGACTGCAGTTGGTCGCTGAGCGTCACCGACAAGAAGTAGGCACCGCGACGCTTGCTCCCCGCAGGCCTTGCTGTGGCCGCGTACGGCGGCCATGAGCTAGACTCCTGTGCCATGACCGCTTCTCGCGACAACGAAGAGAGACCGGCGCGCCGGCCGCGCGTCTTTAGCGGCACCCAGCCGACCGGCGCCCTGCACCTGGGCAACTACCTGGGCGCCATGCGCAACTACGTCGCCCTGCAGGAGACTCACGACTGCATCTACTGCGTAGTCGACCTGCACGCGATCACCATTCGCCAGCCCAGGGCCGAGCTCAAGCGCAACACGATCGAGACGGCCAACATGTTCCTCGCCGCAGGGGTCGACCCGGAACGCTCGATCGTCATCGTCCAATCGCACGTGCCACAGCACACCGAGCTCGCCTGGGTCCTCAACACCGTGGCCTACATGGGCGAGCTGCGGCGTATGACGCAGTTCAAGGACAAGACCGGCGGTGTCGAAGGCGAGAGCGTCAGCGTGGGACTCTTCGACTATCCGGTGCTGATGGCCGCCGACATCCTGCTCTATCGCGCCGACGCGGTGCCGGTCGGCGAGGACCAAAAGCAGCACGTCGAGCTCACGCGCGATCTGGCCGAACGCTTCAACAACGCCTTCGGCAAGACGTTCGTCGTGCCCGCGCCGATCATTCCGCCCGAGGGCGCGCGCATCATGGGGCTCGACGATCCCACGAAGAAGATGAGCAAGAGCGCCGGCTCGGCCTACAACTACATCGCTTTGACCGACTCACCCGACGAGATCCGCCGCAAGATCAAGCGCGCGGTCACCGATTCGGGTACGGAGGTGCGGCCCGGCGACGACAAGCCGGCGCTGACGAACCTTGTCGCGATCTACGGGCTGCTGGCTGGAGAAGCGGCCGAGACGATCATCGACCGTTACGCGGGCAAAGGCTACGCGGACTTCAAGGCGGACCTTGCCGAGGTGACCGTCGATGCGCTTGCGCCCTTTCAGGCGCGCATGCGCGAGCTCGCCGACGACAAGAGCTTCACGCTCGACGTGCTGCGCCTCGGCGCCGAGCGCGCCGAGGCGATCGCCGCGCGCACGATGCAGAAGGTGCGCGAGCAGGTGGGACTGGTGCCGCGGCCGGACTGACGTTCGCGCGGCGTTGCCTAAGCTACGCCGGGCAGCCTGCAGCCTGGTCAAAGCTGACCGCCGCAAGGCGCCCGAGCGGGGCCCCCGCATCTCGCTTGAGTCGCCGCCACCTACGGTAGAATCGGGGGTAGAGCGACAAACCCAAGTGGGAGATCGAGCGTGATCCTCAACAGCCAGGTGGCGGCCTATTTGGAGCGGTTGTCCCCGCCGCGCGATCCCCTGCTCGCCGAGATGGAGGCATACGCGGCGGAGCACGACGTGCCGATCGCCGCCGCGGAGACGTCGGCGCTGCTCGCCATGCTGGCGCGTGGCTGCGACGCCCGCCGCGTCCTCGAGATCGGCATGGCGATTGGCTACACGGCGCTGCAGCTTGCCCGAGTGTTGCCGGCCGACGGCATCGTCGTGTCGCTCGAGATCGACCCGAACATGGCCGCGATCGCGCGCGGGTTTCTCAAGCGCGACCCCGCCGGCCGCCGCGTCGAGGTCATCCGTGGCGACGCGAAGGAGTCGATCGTCAGACTTCAGGAGGCGTTCGACCTCGTCTTCATCGATGCGGACAAGGCCGGCTATCCCGTGTACGTCAATCTGGCGCTGGAGAGTCTTCGCCAACACGGGTTGATCGTGATCGACAATCTGCTCATGGGCGGCCGGGTGGCCGCGGGCAAGGGCGACGCGCACTGGTCGCAGCGCTCGGTCGACACCGCCGTGGCCCTCAATCGCCGCCTCGCCGAGGATCCGACGGTCGAGTTCGTGCTGATGCCGCTCGGCGACGGCGTCGGCCTCGTGCAGGCGCGCTGACGACACGGTCGCGGTGGTCGGCTGCGGCCGCGCGCGGATAGACTGGGGACGAGCGCGGCCCGAGCCGATGCAGAACGCGAGGAGGAAGCATGCTTACAGTCGAGACGGCGAAGTGGCGCCTGGAGCGCATGGAAGGCGCCGAGTTCCCGCTCGTGTTCTGGCGTGGCAGCGGACGCGTGGTCGACGTTGGCGAGAGGACGTTCGCGCTGCAGGTGCGCGGCAAGCGCGCCGACTACACCTGGGACCGCCTGATGAACGTGTGGCAACGACTGGAGACCAACCACAGTGTGTCCGTCGACGAGCTCGGTGGCGGCCACGACGCCGTCGGTCTCGTGTCGCTGACGGCGCTGTTGCAGGCCGACGACGTCGACAGTATCGCTGCCGATGGGCTGCTCCGCCTGCACGACGCGCAAGGCGTGCCCGTGCACCAGGACGCGCCCGCCCTCAAGCCACGCACCTGGAGTGTCTGGCGCCGCAAGATCGACGGGAGCTGATCGATCCGGCGCGCCGGCTGCGCCGGCGCGCCCACGCCCTACATGGGGCATCAACGAGGAGACGATGACCGCGCTTCCGCATGGCTATACCCTGCGTCACCCATCGGCCGACGAGCTACCTGCCGTGCAGCTCGTCCTCGACGCGGCCGAGAGCGCCGACTGTGGCGAGCCGCGCCGTTGCGAGATGGATATCGTCGTCGTGGCGGCGACTACGCAGATCGACCTCGAGCGCGGCGCCTGGGTGGTGGTCGCCCCCGACGGATCGTTTGCCGGCTGCGGCTGGCTGTGGCAGCCGCGCGCAGGCGACACGCAGTTCGTCGCCGATCACTACGTGCACCCGGCGCACCGTGGGCCGGACGTCGACGACACTCTCATAGACGCGATCGAGCGTCGGGTCGCGGAGCTGCGCGACGAGTGGCCCCCGAGAGACCGGCTCGTTCTCTTCAGCGAGGATTTCGACGCGCGGCGGCGCACTTCACTGCGGCAGCGCGGCTACGAGCACGTGCGCGACTTCCACGGCATGCGCATCGACCTCAATCCGGGTCGTCCACCCGCGCGTTGGCCCGCCGGCATCGAGGTGCGACCGATCCGGCCCGGCGTCGACGACCGCGCCGCCCACGCCGCCTCCGAAGACGCCTTCGCGGAGCACTACCTTTTCGGGCCGACGCCGTTCGACGATTGGCACACCTGCACTCTGGGTCGCGACGAATGTGACCCCTCGCTCTGGCTGCTCGCCTGGGATGGTGACCAGATCGTCGGCCAGGTCTGGGCGGTGGCGCGCGACGAGGGCGGGCCGGCCTACGTCGGCCTGGTCGAAGACCTCTCGGTGCGCAAGCAGTGGCGCGGCCGGGGCCTCGGTCTGCCACTCCTGGGCGAAGCGTTCAGGCTGCTTGGCGATCGGGGTTGCGCGTCGGCGCGGCTGTTCGTCGATGCTCAGAACGCGACCGGCGCGCTGCGGCTTTACGAGCGCGCCGGCATGCGCGCGGAGCGCCGCATCCTGGGGTTCGAACGGCGTCTGGAATAGAGCGGCGGCGGGGTGTGAATGTGCACACCCCGCCCCCCGCGACAAAGCCCGTGCGCCGTGCGAAAAGCCGCTCGGCGCACGCTCGCTTCTAGTTGATCTGCCGGTCGAACTTCATCGTCACCGGCATCTCGCGGCGACCCATCTCGGCGATGAACTCGTCGCGCACCGGGCGGTCGAGGAGCTCGGGCGCGATCACGCCCGGGTCCTTGATCTTGCCCTCGACGATGAGCTCGGCGTAGATTGACGCGGGAGTACTGGTGCCGTACGAGACGCACGTGGCGCCAGGGATCAGCTGGTTGACGCGCTTGATGTCGGGGCCGACCACCGTGTACGTGTAGCGTGCGGGTTTGCCGTCCTTCTCGCCGATGCAGTCGACGACCTGCACGCCGATGTCGAGGATCTTGCCCTCGAGCGCCAGCCGGGCGAGTTCCTCGGCCGGCGGGTTGGGCGCAAGCGTGGCGACGTAGACGTCGATCGGCCGCACTTTGCTGCCGTCCTTGAGCGTGACCGGCTGCTTGCTGGTCATGCCGCTGCCGACGAACGCGAGGTCGGCGTCGATCGCTTCTTCCAGGGTGCCCATCTTGAAGTCGACATACTTGAGACCCTTGTCGCCGAACTTCGTCGGCAACAGGCGCGGCAGCGTCGTCACCTCTTCGTGGTCGTGGCAGATGCAGCAGCCGAGGCCGAACGGGTCGGGGAACTTGTAGAACTCCTTGCGGCCGAAGATCTCGACGCGCTTGAACTCGCCGTCCTCGAACAGCAACGGCGGCTGCGCGCAGTCGGTGTAGTAGGTCTCCTGGCTCCAGACCTGCAGCGGCACCGGCGAGTCGAAGAGCGCGAAGTCTTTGATGCGGATCTCGAAGCACCGGTCGAGGTCTTCGTAGCCGTTGGCGGCGAAGGTGTTGGTGACGCCCGGATCCATGCCGGTGCTCTGGAGGGCGGTGAGGCCGGCCTTCTTGAATTCATCGTCGAGCGCGGACTGCTCGAGCCATGCCTCGTCGATGGTCTGGGTGGGCGTCTGGCCGGAGGCCATGTCGAGGTAGTCCGCACCGGCCTTGAGGCAGGCGCGCATGATCGACATGTTGAACGTCGGGACCACCGCGTTGACCACCAGCTTGGCGCCCGCGGCCGCGGCGGCGACCGCGTCGCTGTCGGATGCGTCGATCTTGATGGCGGTGGTCTTGCCCGCGCCGACTTGGCCGGCGACGAACTTGGCACGAGCCTCGTCGTAGTCACCGAGGACGATCTCGGACACCGCCTTGTTGCGCCCGAGGTTCCAGGTGATGACCTGGCCCTGCATACCTGCTCCCACGATGAGTACCTTCATAAATCTATCCCTCCTCATGATCCCGCGCTCGACCCGCTTCCGGTATCCAACGACCTCGGGACCTGATTGCAGAGCTCGCCTCCGTGGGGAGAGGCGGCACACCGGTGGTGTGACGTGATTGTCTCAGACCGGCGCGGGCGGCGGCAACTGCCTAAGTTGACCATCGTGCGAAGTTCTGCCGGTGGTCGACAACGGTGGCCGCGAAGGGTAGAACCTGTGGGACGGCGAGAGCAGGAGGCGAAAGTGCACGAGCTCGGCATCACCCAGGGCATCATCGATCGCGCCCGCGAGGCCGCGCACGGCGCCGGCAGCGAGCGCGTCAGCGACCTCTACATCATCATCGCGCCGGCGGCCGACTTCACGCAGGAGTCGATCGAGATGTACTTCGAGATGCTCGCCGGCGAGGACCCGCTGTTCGCCGGCGCCAAGC
>Ga0207931_1000446_pt1 | contig 15215 bp, 5 predicted proteins | sample NGESurdeep092012_2_FD_184478 | JGI IMG/M metagenome (GOLD analysis project Ga0207931, IMG submission 184478) | Arctic peat soil microbial communities from Barrow, Alaska - NGEE Surface sample 415-1 deep-092012 (SPAdes) | ecosystem: Environmental > Terrestrial > Soil > Wetlands > Peat ...
GCATGTTCAGCCAGGCTACCGCCATTTTCATCCAAAACGACGCCCGCCACCGTTTGGAGCAGGATTTTCTCGGCAAGCTGAAGTTGGTCTGCGCGCAGCACGAAAATACCGTCATGCTGGTTCACTGAGGTTTCTGCTCCCAGGCGCCGGATCTGGCGCAGGATCGTGTTATGCAGGTCGAGCGAGTAGCCCGTATCCTGGTCGTTTAGGATTACCAGGTTGACCGTCATATGGTGGTTGCGCCAATATATGAAGGCTTGCACAGCTTCGGGCAGCAGGGGCGATTCACCATCACGGATGCGCACCAGCAAAATGGGGTAATCACCGGAGATACCGAATGCCCACAAGCCGGACTGCCCCTGCTCGTTTTGCGCCAGGATATGTGGTGCGGCGCGCAATACTCCCACCGGGTAGATCAGGGCAGAGTAAAGGCGTTGGATGTTTTCGATAGAGGATGCGTTCAGCCCCAGTTCGAGCAGCTCCCTTTCGCTGAGGGCGCGGGTTTCGTCTAAAGCGCGGTAGATGGCCTGTCCGGTCTGGTAATGAGACAACTTCTCCAACGCTTCGGCGCGGGAGGGAGCCGCCAGGGTCAGGAATGTGACCCTGGTTTTTGAGTGCGGCTCCAGGTCAATTTCCTGTGCCAGCGAGAAGATTGGGTCGAGTGTCCCACCGGTGGTGCCGGAAAGTGGACGGTTGGCATCCTGCAGCGCCAGCGGGGTGCTCGTCGTCTGCGATCGGCCCAAAAAATGGGCGCGGTCGCTCTCGTGGTCGCCGGTCACTTTGCGCCCGGCTTCGATGACCATCGCATGTGCCAGGACGACAGGTTTTTCGTCCGCAGAGCGCGGTCGGCGCTGGAACAGGAGCGCATTCTCTTTGGGGAGATATTCACTCTCTATAAAAAGTTTGTTGAAGGCCGGATGGCGCCGGTCGACAGCCTGCTCCGCCAGCACCACTTCGCCGTAACTGGTCAATTTCAGCCGCCGGGGGCGGTCGCTGTCGTTCAGGATGTTCACCCGCCGGATTTCGACGCCATCCACACTGATGGTGATTCCGGTGCGCAGGGAAATGCCATTGTCCGAACGCTGGAACTCCACCTTGTGCGGATAAAACAACACCTCCTGATCCCGTGCTGGAACCGGGATTTCCCCATGCTCTGGAGCGGGTCCGATGGGCTGGCAGGTGGCTGACCAGAGCGCTCCACTCTCGCAGTCCTGCAGATAAATCCAGGTACCCCATTGGTCAAGGGTGGTGTCGGCTTGCCAGCGCGTCAGCGCAAACTCGCGCCACTGGCTGAATCCGCCTCCGGCGTTGGTGATCAGCACGCTGGTGTCACCCTGCGAAAGCACGTGCACCTGCGGAATGGGACTGTCGACAGGCACGGCCCACGGCGCAGTGCTGACCGAGTGCACCGCCTGGGGTAAATCCAGCGGTTCATCGGGATGGGGATATTCGATAGGTGGATTTTGCGGAATCTTTTCCTGGAGCAGAAGTTCCACGCTCTGGATGTGCTCGTCGGTGTGGAAACGCTGCACCATCACGTCATCCGATAGGTAATTACAGGCCGCCATCAGGATCATGCCCTGGTGGTGTGCCAGGTAGGATTGCACGGTGGCATGTGCCTGGCCGGCTGGCAGGCGCGTTTTGGTGTAATCGAGTGCCTCGTAAAAGCCAAAACGCCCGAGCATGTTCAGTTGCTCCAGGTGGGCCATGTTTTTCAGTACTGCCTGCGGCTGCAGCGAGAGCCCAAGCAGCGACGCATAAGGAGCGATGACCAGATCATCGTGCAGCTCGCGTTTATAGCCCAGGTCAGGTACGCCAAAAGCCCGGTACTGGTAGTTCATATTGACATCGAAGGTAAAGTAGCCTGATTCCGAGATGCCCCAAGGCACTTGCTGTTTCTGTCCGTAACTCACCTGCGCCTCGAGCGCCGCGTAGCAACTATCCGAAAGAAATGTCCCGGTGTAGTTTTTGGTAAACAGAGCCGGCATGAGATATTCGAACATGGTGCCGTTCCATGAGAGCAGTATCTGTTTGCCGTTCACCATTGTCACCGGTCGCCCCAGATGCTGCCAATGGCTTTGCGGCACATCGCCTTTGGCAATCGCAATCAGGCTGGCAATCCGGGCTTCGGAGGCCAGCAAATCGTAATAACTCGGGTCGAGTTGTTCGGTGCTGGCGTTGTAGCCGATGTGGAACACTTGGCGGGACTCATCGAACAAAAAGCGGAAATCCATGCCGGTCACAGCGGTGTTCGCCTGCCCTGCCAGGTCTCGAAAACCAATCAGCAGGGATGCTACCGTCATGCGCGCCAACGATAGATCAAGCTCCAGTTTTTGACACCATTCACGCGCCGCTTCATCCCGTGTCCCGGGCCCCGTGCTGGAACCGGGACTGATTCGCTGGAACCGGGACTGATTCGCTGGAACCGAGATTACCTCATCCTGCAATTGCGCCTTAAAATGATTCAATGCCGTTTGGATGCGGTCATACACCGCTGCTGCCTGTCCCAGCGTGGGCAGTTCCGCGGGTAGGCTGGCGTAAAAATCCTGCCAGGCGGGTGTTTGCATGAACAGCGGGGTAGTCCCGGGATCAGCACGGGGCGCAGATGCTGCCTCCAGGCGACTGAGCCAGGGCGCGAACAAATCCAGACTGCGTTGCATGTCTTGCAGGTGGTGATGCATCAAATTGAGATAGAGTTGGAGTTCGGTCAGGGATTCGGGATCAAGACTGGGATGACTCTCGAGCAGTTCCATCAAGCGGTGCGAGACTCTTTCCCAACCTTCGCCTGAGAGCCAGGCGAGAGTCATTGTCCACGCTGCAGGCTGGTTCTGGATGGTGCTGACGCGCTCATAAATGTTGGTTAATTCGACTTCAAAAGATTCGAGGTCCCGTGCTGAAACCGGGACCGCGTCCGCGTCGAAGGCGTGAGGGTTGTTTTTTTCCAGCGCTTGCAGCGCTTCTGCCAGAATATCCAGAATGACGAGCAAACCCTGCCACTGCTTGTCGCCCAGCACCGGCGCATCCGTTAGGGCAAGACAGCCCTGTTTGAGTGTAATCAGGCACGCCGCCAGGTTACCGCTATCCACCGTGGAGATATAGCGGGGCGGGAGCGCTGCCAGCGTCTGAGAGTCGTACCAGTTCAGCAGGTGTCCGCGGTAATGTTCCAGCTTGTCCAGGCTCTCAAAAGTGGAGTGCAAACGGAGTGCCAGTTCGGACAGACCCATGTAGCCCAAATCGTATGCTGACAACGAGGACACCAGGAACAGACCGATGTTGGTCGGCGTGGTGTAGTGCGCCACATTGCCGCGCGGCGACTCTTGAAAATGATCGGGCGGCAGCCAGTGGTCATCGGGACCAGCAAACTGCTCAAAAAATGCCCAGGTGCGCCGCGCCAGGCGCAGGACTTGTCTGCGCTGAGTCTCCGAGAGCGGCGTGGTGATGTGTGTCACGGGCTGGCTGATAATGTAGGCGATTTGTGGAGCGATTAGCCAGGCAACCAGCAGGGGCAATGCCACAACCAGTGCGGTCGGGTTGAAAATGGCGATAGCCATCCCCAGCAGAACGCTCAAAACCAAAGATGCCGCCATCGCGCCCCAGGTTTCGTAATGCGCGTTCAATCCAAACGAGCGCGCCGCATTCGCCGCGGTTGTCCATTGCAGCAGGTTTTTGCGCGCAATCAGCAGGCGGATCAACGTGGTGCCGATTGCGTTCAGCATAAGCAGTGCTTCGTATGGTAGAAAAAGAATGGCAAGCGCCCAGCGTGTGAACGGGAGCCGGGTTGGTTCGAAAAATTGTTTGAGTGCCAGCCGCCCGAGATTATTCTTCCCATAGCGGACAGTCTGTGCTGCAATCGGCAGACCGGAAGGCAACAGCACCAGCACAGTCCAGACTAGGGGCGAGCCGGGCAGGAACAGCCAGCCTGCGGCTAGCAGCGCCAGCAACGTGGGCGGCAGGAAGCTACGCCGCAGGTTGTCGAAAACTTTCCAGATATTGATGGTGGATAAGCGGTTGCGGGCCATCCCTTTTTCGGTGTGGACGATGGGGAACAACCAGGGCAGTAACTGCCAATCGCCACGGATCCAGCGGCGCAGGCGGCGGGCGTACACAAGATAGCGTGATGGATATTCCTCGTACAGTACGATGTCCGTGACCAGCGCCGCGCGTCCATAAATCCCTTCAAACAGGTCGTGGCTGAGCAGGGTATTCTCGCGCACCTGACCTGCCAGGCTGCGCTCGAAGGCCGCGACATCATAGATCCCTTTGCCAACGTAACTGCCCTCGCCAAATAAATCCTGATACACATCTGACACGGCGAAGGAGTACAGGTCAAACCCGGCGTTCCCGGAAAAGATTTGCGAAAAGATGGAACGGTTCGCGCTGGTCGGCTTGACCGCCACGCGCGGTTGCAGCACGGTATAACCGGCGACAACCGAGCGCCCGTCTGCGGCAAATTCGGCATGGTTAAGCGGATGAGCAAGTGTGGCAACCAGCCGATTGGCGCTGTCGTGTGGCAGGGAGGTATCTGCATCCAGCGTGATAACATATTTGATGCCGGGTAGATTGCCCGTATCCCCAACCTGGGTTGTGTAGGCTGTTTCGCCCAGGTTGAGCAGTAGGCGATTAAAATCCGCCAGCTTGCCGCGCTTGCGTTCCCAGCCCATCCAGACCCCTTCAGACGGATTCCACTCGCGCTGACGGTGGAATAAATAAAAGGGCGCTGCTCCCCGTGCTGGAACCGGGACTACCTCGTTCGCGTACTTTTGATTGAGATTTTCAACGCCAGCACTAGCCAGTGCAAGCAGTTGTTCATCCTCAGGCATGCGCTGTGTGGGAGCATCACCGAAATCGGTCAGCAGGGCATAGGTCAGTTGCGGGTCGGGATTAGATAGATAATAGAGTTCCATCTCTTGCAGGAGATGGTTGAGTTCATCGGCGTTTTCCAGCAGGGTTGGGACAACCACCATTGTGCGGTTGCCCGGCGGGATGCCCTCCGAAAAATCCATGCGCGGCAGGCTTTGGGGCTTGATGCGGTGGGTCACAATCCAGTGCACGAGTGTGATGGCAGCCTCCAACGCCAATCCAAACCCAAGCACACCGGTGATGATGAGTTGGGCGGGCGAGCCGCCCGAAAGCGTTGCGTAGGTGAGCAGCCCCAAAACAAACAGCACAGAAAGGATGGCGATACTCCCCAGATAAGTGGCAGCGGGGGAAGCGAGCAGCGCACGCTGCACGCGAATATTTAATTCAGGCCGGTAGCGCAGGCTGTTTTCGAGCGTCGCACGCCCCGCATCCCGCAGAAAAAAGCCGACGTGCGCTTTCCGCCTGGGAACTTTGTCATCCACACTGCGCCCTGTGCTCCGTGCTGGAACCGGGACTACCTCGCTGGAACCGGGACCGCATTCGCGTCGAGCGAATTCAACCGCGGCGAGTGCGACTTCCTCTTCGCTGAAGTCTGAGTGACGCGCCAGTTCCTCGATGACACTGCGATAACTGTTGCGGGTGTCAAAATCCATACCTGCATAAATCTCCGCAGGGTCGTCGCGTAAAATCTGCTCCACCCGGCTGGTCTGTTCAAAGAAGCCATTCCAATCTGTGGCAGAGAGCAAGCGCAGGCTGAGAAAACAGTTGGCGACAATGGTCTCGTATGCCAGCGCCGGAGAAGAGAACTGGCTTGGGATTTCGCTCAGGCTTTTCGGCGCCTCCATCCCGGTCAGTTCGGCGGCAGCGTAAACGAGTTGCTCCAAAATCCCGATGCGCAGCATGATTGGAAGTGCCCAAAGTTCCCCAATCGTCAGGGGCGTGACCTGCTGATAGTCCTGCACAAAGGCGGCAGCTTGAGTCAGGTCAATCTGGCTCTGGCTGTATCCAATCCATTCCCATGCCAGCGCAAAAATGCGTGGTAGTCCCGGTTCCAGCACGGGGCGCGAGTGTCCCTTTAGCGGCGTCCCGTCCAGTTTTGGCAACCGGTTGAGAAAACTGGCTGGCAGATCCTCTTCAATTTGGCGGAAGGTTTGTTCGACGACGTAAAAATTATCCAGCATCCATTCGCCTGCGCGGGAAACCGCTAAATCCTTTGATGGCATGGCCTTGAAGATGGCATTGGCATTGCGCAAAGCCTTTTCCCAGCTTTGCAGGTGTTCCAACAGGTCAGTTTTTTTTGGGTGGGATATTTCTACTGTGTGCATTTTCGCCAGGCGGTGCGCAAATTCTCTCAGTCGTTTATCTGCGTCTGGATTGGCTGGTTCAGAAAGAATAACCTGCGGGGCAAACTGCATATACTAACGCTCTGTACGTTCTCTTGATTGCAGTTCAAGGGGTGGTAGCTCTTTGGTGGGCAGGTCCTGCACAATCAGAAGGGGTACTTTGCCATACATGATGAAATTGTTGACCATGCTGCCATACGGCCATTGGTGATTCCCCGAATAACCATGCGCACTCAGCGTGACCAGTTCGATATGTTCCTGTTCCCCTAGTTGATGTAGTGCAACTGCTGCATTGTCACTGGTAATGAGATGAGTTTGAACAGCAATGCCTTCCAGATACGAACGCGATTTCACCTGTTCGAGATAATGCCCGGCTTCTTCTCGATTACGTGCTACAACCCGGTTGGATAGATCAATATCTTCGGGCGCTGGGGGCATTTGGCGCGCCATTTCTGGCGTTTGTACGACTTGCACGAGATGCATCTGAGACTTATGAAAACGCGCTAATTGTGTGATGATTGGTAAAACATTTTCTGACCGCTGGGAACCATCCAACGGCACCAGAATGCGCTGGTAAACCAGGGTTTCTGATAATTCACCCGCCTGGATATCCTGTTGGTGTGCCCGAACGATGAGCACTGATGTTGGTGCGCTCAGGATAATTTTTTGCGTAATGCTGCTGATTCCCCATTGAGTCAAGCCACTATGTCCATGGCTGCTCAAAATAATTAATTTCATCCCCTGATTTTGGGCATATTCTGTAATCCCCTCCGCTACCAACCCTTCCAGTACTATTGTCCGTGCCCGAAGGCCTAATTCTTGAAACCGCGCCTTTGTCTTTTCCAGATAGGCCGCCGCCTTTGTTTTATTGATTTGCCAGTTAAGTAAATCAAACAATTGTGCTGATGCGCTTGCCTGATTCTTTTCCAGCATGCGAAGCAGTGTTATTTCTGCGTCAAAAGAACGAGCGATGGCAACAATATGGGGTAGAACACACTCAGCCAGTTGAGAACCGTCCAATGGGACGAGAATAGTATTGAACATGGTTCATCCCTTCGATTCTATCGTACTGCCAATTTTAGACGGATTAAGTATTGGAATACTCAATCGATTGAGTTATGGCCGGTATTATTGAATGTAACTGGGTAGGGGAGTCATCTCGTGTATGCGAGTGGAATTATGAAGTGTTGTGAAACCTTACACTGTAGTGGTTTTGTATCGCACCTGGCAGAAATGAATCTTCCAACCGCAAACGGTTTAGCCTACTTACATCAGTATACTCTACTTTGTTGTTAGTGGATGTTCGGGCTCTGAACAGCTAATAAAGCGAGATACGGTTCTAATCCCTTTGTATGCGCTAAAGAATAAACGGGTAAAGTGGGAGGAGAAAACGAATGTAAACAAAAAACCCGCCCATAGGCAGGTCTCAGAGGAAGAAAACTCCCGTTTTAGACCCCAAGGTGGGTCGCGGAGTGGATTTGAGTGGCGAAGGTGGGATTTGAACCCACAACCTAGGGATTATGATGCCCTTGCTCTGCCGTTGAGCTACCTCGCCAAGCGCGCTAGATATTACTATGGGGAAGCGTTTTTGTCAACGATTTCGGGAAGATATGGACAAATCCAGAAAGATTGGTCAGAAAATTACTTGACTTTGCCCTATAGAGTCATTATAATGACACCTTGCATATTCGCGGTTACTTCCCCCGGTGGGGGTTGCGCATGTAGATGTTCCTTTCCGCCCAAGGTACTAAATTCAGGAGAAAGCCATGGCCTCTGTTCTACCCGAGAAGAATTACGCGCGTATCCCGGTTAAGCTTAACTTGCCCAACCTCATTGAAATTCAGTTGGACTCGTTTAAGCGTCTAAAAGCAGAAGGATTAGGGGATCTCTTCCACGAAATTTCGCCAATTGAATCTTACAACAAGGGAATGAAGCTCTTCTTTCCCAGTCGCGGTCCTGAATCAAAACAGTGGGGGCTGAAATATTGGTTTGGCGACCCAAAGCATAGTATTGAAGAATGCGTCGAGCGTGACCTGACTTATGCCAGCCCGCTCTACGTCTCTGTGTTGTTGGCGGGGGCGGATGTCCCTGAACCGATTAAGCAGGATATCTTCCTCGGTGACTTCCCTGAAATGACTGATAAGGGGACTTTTATTATCAACGGGACAGAGCGCGTTGTCGTCTCGCAGTTGATCCGCTCCCCCGGCGTTTACTTCGAAGCGCCCACGGACCGTTCGACCGGGCGCCCGTTGGCGATGGCTAAACTCATTCCCGACCGCGGCGCCTGGATGGAGTTCGAAACGCGCAAGAGCGATTACATTATCCTGAAGTTCAACCGCAAGCGCACAGTCCCGATTACTGTTTTTCTGCGCGCTTTGTCCGTGGTTGATGATGGAGAAACTGGCGAACCAATCCTGACCTCTGGTACTGACGAGGAACTCATTAGCCTCTTCAAGGATGTGGATACCAACCCGGAACGCATGTTTGTTGCTTCCACGCTGCGGCAGGAACCCGAATGGGTCCTTTCCGGTCGCCTGACGATTGCCGAAGCGGCGCTGATTGAGTTCTTCAAACGTATGCGCCCCGGCGATCCCGCCACTTTGGATAATGCACGCGCCTTCCTGGAAGAGCAGTTGTTTGATCAGCGTCACTATGATTTGGAGCGTGTTGGCCGTTATAAACTGAATCAGAAACTCGATCTGCACATCCCCATTCCGCACCGTACCGTAACCAAAGCGGATGTAATTCGTCTTTTAAGGCGGATGATCCTCATTAACAATGGCATTGAGCCGCCCGATGATATTGACCATTTGGGCAATCGCCGAGTCAAGACTGTTGGCGAACTTATCCAGAATAAACTGCGCATTGGTCTGCGCCGCATGGAACGCGTTATCAAAGAGCGTATGTCTATCCGCGACCAGGAGCAGCTCTCACCGGTCACATTGGTCAACATTCGGCCGGTTGTGGCTGCCCTGCGCGAGTTCTTCGGTTCAAGCCAACTTTCCCAGTTCATGGATCAGACCAACCCCCTCGCTGAGTTACGTCACAAGCGTACCCTTTCGGCTCTCGGTCCGGGCGGTTTGCGTCGTGAGCGCGCCGGGTTCGATGTACGCGATGTTCACCATTCCCACTACGGTCGTATCTGCCCGATTGAAACGCCTGAAGGTCCGAACATCGGTTTGATCGGCCGCCTGGCATCCTTTGCGCGCGTCAACGAGTATGGTTTCATCGAAACACCGTATTGTCGAATTATTAAACAGGCGGCTTGTAATGACCCGACGTTGGAAGGCCGCGCCTTGCGCGAAAATTTGACCGATTCCAAGAACGGGGAAGTGCTAGTCAAAGCTGGAGAGCGCATCACCTCCAAGATGCTCAAAACGATAGCCAAGGCCAAGCGGGATGTAGCCATTATCCCGTTTGTCTCGGATGAATTTGAATATCTTTCTGCCGATGCAGAAGACAAGTACGTTATTGCTCAGGCGAATGCAGTGCTGACAGAGTATCGCGAATTTGAGAACGTGCGAATTTCCTGTCGCTACCATTCCGGTTTTATTTTCACTGCACCGGAGAACCTGGACTATATGGATGTTGCTCCACACCAGGTAGTTGGCATCAGCGCAGCGCTCATTCCCTTCCTTGAGCACGACGATGCCAACCGCGCTTTGATGGGTTCGAACATGATGGCTCAGGCTGTACCGCTCGTGCGTCCGGAAATTCCGATCGTCTCGACCGGTATGGAGCCTTTTGCTGCACTGGACTCAGGTCAGGTGATTGTTGCTGAAGCGGATGGTGACGTAATCTCAGTAACAGGTTCCTATATCGTTATCAAAGAGAAGGATGGCAGTTCCCGCACGTACAATCTGCGCAAGTATCAACGTTCAAACCAGTCCACCTGCATCGACCAGCGTCCGGCAGTAATTAAAGGACAGGTTATCCGCAGTGGTGACATCATTGCCGATTCTTCTTCAACCGAGGGGGGTAAATTGGGTCTGGGACAGAACGTTACTGTAGCCTTTATGTCATGGGAAGGTGCCAATTACGAAGACGCTATCGTTATATCCGAGCGGCTCGTCCAGGATGATCGTTTTACTTCAATACACATTGAAAAATACGAGGTCGAGGCACGTGATACAAAACTTGGCCCCGAGGAAATCACCCGCGATATCCCGAATGTTGGAGAAGAAGCCATCAAAGATCTCGACGAAAGCGGCATCATTCGCATTGGCGCAGAAGTCGGGCCGAACGATATCCTAGTCGGCAAGATTACACCCAAGGGCGAGAAAGAACTGACTCCTGAAGAGCGTCTCCTGCGGGCTATTTTCGGTGAGAAATCGCGCGACGTGAAAGATACTTCCCTGCGCATGCCACATGGCGAGCGGGGCAAGGTTGTGGACGTGAAAGTATTTACTCGCGAAGACAATGCTGATCTTTCTGCAGGCGTAGATATGATGGTGCGCGTCTCAGTGGCCCAGCGTCGCAAGATTACTGCTGGTGATAAGATGGCTGGTCGCCATGGCAATAAAGGCGTTGTCTCTCGCGTTGTCCGCGCGGAAGACATGCCATTCCTGGATGACGGGACGCCTGTGGATATTATTTTGAACCCGACCGGCGTACCTGGCCGTATGAACCTTGGACAGGTGTTGGAAGTCCATTTGGGCTGGGCTGCGCAGAAACTTGGTTTCCGGGCCATCACACCGGTCTTTGATGGCGCCACTGAAGAGGAAATCGAGGCCGAACTGGCGCGCGCCTGGATGGTGGATTATGCCTGGCAAGAAACTGCCGATACTGCCTGGAACTGGCTCAAAGAGCAGGATTACAGCCCAGAAATGATTGAGGATGACGACGAAGTCCGTCGTTTGTATCTGGAGCAGTGGCTGGGTGAGCGCGGTTACGATGTGTATCGGTTGAACGAATTGAACTATGCCCGCCACGCGGCTGTGACTGAATGGCTGCGTGACCACGACTTTGAACCGGCAACTATCTTCACTGACGAAATCCCGGTGCCATCACAGCGCAAAACTTATGACCAGAATGCTGTCCGCGCCTGCCTTAAGCTCTGGCTGCATACCTTTGGCCACGATAATGTTCCTGACGGGAAATTGGAAGCCACCATTCAAGCCGTTACACTAGAAAGTGGAGTTCCGGCTCCAATCCTGGGCAAGCAGGTTCTGCACGACGGCAAAACGGGTGATCCCTACGACCAGCCTGTGACAGTTGGTGTGATGAGTATGCTCAAATTGCACCACTTGGTTGAGGACAAGGTCCACGCCCGTTCTACCGGACCTTACAGCCTGGTTACCCAACAGCCCCTCGGTGGCAAAGCCCAGTTTGGCGGCCAACGCTTCGGAGAAATGGAAGTGTGGGCGCTGGAGGCCTACGGCGCGGCTTATACCTTGCAGGAAATGCTGACCGTCAAATCCGACGATGTTCAGGGCCGCGTCAACACTTATGAGGCAATTGTCAAGGGCGAACAAATTGAAGAGCCAAGCATCCCGGCTTCCTTCCGCGTACTTGTCAAGGAGTTACAGTCCCTTGGCTTGGCTGTAGAGGCCGTCACCGATACGGGCGAGGTCATCAAGTTTGGTAAGGATGAAGAAAAAGTCCATCCGCCCAAGTACACGACCGGCCTGATAGACATCGGTGAAGATCTGGTGAAAGGCACCAAACGCGAAAGACCTTAGCAATTTCCTTGACGGTCTTCCACCCGTCATGATAAAATTGCCATTCGTTGCCTACATGGGCGGCTGCTTCGCACTGCCCACTGCGTAATTCGTACGAGTGAGGCCATCTGGCACGTTTGTGATGGCCTCACTTATTGACAAAACTTAGTTCTCAGCAAGGATATTTGTTACGGAGGCGAATGTGCCCACAATTAACCAATTGATCCGCAAAGGACGTCATTCAAAGAAAGTCAAGAGCAAGGCTCCGGCGTTGCTGTATACGCTCAATACGAAGAAACAGCGCCGTGTACGCCAAGCCAAAGGCGCACCGCAAAAACGCGGTGTCTGCACTGTCGTCCGTACCACGACCCCTAAGAAACCGAATTCGGCGCTGCGGAAGATCGCCCGGGTGCGCTTGACAAACGGTCTCGAAATCACCGCTTATATTCCGGGTGAGGGTCACCAGCTACAAGAACACTCTGTCGTGCTGGTGCGCGGTGGCCGTGTGAAGGACTTACCGGGTGTGCGTTATCATATCGTGCGCGGTTCGCTCGATACGACTGGTGTTAATAACCGGAAACAGAGCCGTTCCAAGTACGGCGCCAAGCGCCCGAAAGAAACTGCCGCTTAGTTAATTCGTTTGATGGAGTAATCACATGCGTCGTGCAAAGCCAGAAAAGCGTGAGATCCTTCCCGATATCCGCTATAACAGTGTTACCATCCAGACCATGATTCATCACATGCTTCACCGTGGTAAGAAAAGCACGGCGACAAGTGTGATGTATGAAACTTTGGATATCATCCGCGAGCGCAGTGGTGGCAAAGACCCGGTAGAGATCTTTGACACTGCCATGAGAAATGTCGCGCCTGCCATGGAAGTCCGGCCCCGGCGCGTAGGTGGCGCCACGTATCAGGTCCCAATGGAAGTCCCACAGGCCCGCCGTACAACCCTGGCAATCCGCTGGGTGCTCGATTCATCCAAGGCGCGCTCCGGTAAATCGTTCGCCGAAAAACTGGCGGATGAGCTTATGGATGCTTTCAAGAACGAAGGCGCTGCCATCCGCAAGCGCGAAGAAACCCATAAGATGGCTGATGCCAACCGAGCCTTCTCTCATTACCGCATGTAATTGGCGGTCCTGAACCTTATCAATTAGGCTAGAAAAAGAATGGCACGTGCGTTCCCGCTCGACCGGTATCGAAACATCGGCATCATTGCCCATATTGATGCTGGTAAAACGACTACCACTGAGCGTATCCTGTTCTATACGGGCAAGACTCACCGTCTGGGCTCTGTTGATGATGGTACGACCGTCACCGACTGGATGGAGCAGGAGCGTGAGCGGGGCATTACCATTGTCTCTGCGGCTGTGACAGCGGAGTGGAAGGGCTATCAGGTCAATATTATTGACACGCCTGGTCATATCGATTTCACGGCAGAAGTGCAGCGCTCGCTGCGTGTTTTGGATGGCGGTGTTGTGGTTTTCGACGCAGTTCAGGGTGTAGAACCGCAGAGTGAGACGGTCTGGCGTCAGGCCGACCGCTATGACGTGCCGCGTATTTGTTTTGCGAACAAGATGGATCGCACCGGGGCTTCTTACGAGCGCACTTTAGATAGCATCAAGCAACGCCTAGGAGCCAACCCGATTGCGATGCAGATGCCGATCGGAATGGAATCATCCTTCCAGGGTGTCGTTGACCTGATGACGATGAAAGCCGTCTTCTGGGATGATGAATTGGGCAGAGATCCGCGTGAGGCTGAGATTCCTGCTGATCTGAAGACGGAAGCCGAAGAACGCCGCCATTCAATGGTGGAGCGGATTGCCGAACTGGACGATAATCTGACGGTCAAATATCTGGAAGGTAAGGAAATCGGCGTTGAAGAATTAAAAACAGCCCTCCGGCAAGCGGTATTGGAAAGTAGGGCGGCGCCGGTTTTCTGTGGTAGTTCGCTGCGAAACAAGGGCGTTCAATTGGTGTTGGATGCGGTAATTGACTATCTACCCTCTCCTATGGATGTTCCCCCGGTACACGGCACGGACCCTCGGACGGACGAGGTTGTCGAATTACCGCCTCAAGATGATGCATTATTGAGTGCATTGGTCTTTAAAATCGTTACCGATCCTTATGTGGGACGTCTGGCCTATTTCCGGGTCTATTCTGGGACTTTGAAACAGGGTCAAATGGTCACCAATTCGACCAAGGGGAAGCGTGAACGGATCGGACGCCTGTTACGCATGTACGCCGACCATCGTGAAGATGTCACCGAAGTACGTGCGGGAGATATTGTAGCCGCACTGGGCTTCAAGGACACATTCACTGGCGATACGCTCTGTGACAACAGAATGGTCATGCTCGAGAACATCACCTTCCCAGAGCCGGTTATCTCGGTGGCGATTGAACCTAAAACGAGTGCTGACCAGGCCAGAATGGGCGAGGCTTTGCGTAAACTCTCCGAAGAAGACCCGACCTTCCGCGTCCACTCGGACGAGAACACCGGCCAAACGATCATTTCCGGTATGGGCGAATTGCATCTGGATGTGATTGTAGACCGCATGATGCGTGAATTCCGTGTGCAGGCCAACGTAGGCAAGCCGCGGGTGGCGTATCGCGAATCGATTACTCGGCCTGTGGCAGAGGTCAACTACAAATACGTCAAGCAGACGGGCGGCCACGGCCAGTACGGACATGTGGTTATCTCACTGGAACCGGGCGAGCGCGGCAGCGGGGTAGTCTTTGAGAATAAGGTCGTTGGCGGTGTTATCCCCCGCGAGTTTATTCCGGCAGTAGAAAAAGGCATTAAGGAAGTTTCTGAAAGTGGTGTGATGGCTGGATATCCGGTTGTTGACATAAAGGTGACACTGTTCGATGGCTCGTTCCATGAAGTGGATTCGAACGAAATGGCTTTCAAGATGGCAGCCACCTTTGCCTTTAAAGAAGGTGTCCGTAAGGGAGGACCAGTCCTGCTGGAGCCGATTATGAAGGTGGAAGCGGTCGCTCCGGAGGAATTCCTGGGCGATATTATCGGAGGGCTCAATGCCCGCCGGGCAACTATCCGGGGCATGGAAATGCGTCCGGGCAATGCCCAGGTGATCAATGCGACTGTACCGCTGGGCGAAATGTTCGGGTATGCGACCGAATTGCGCTCGACGACCCAGGGTCGGGGCGTTTTTTCGATGGAATTTGACCACTATGCGCCTGTACCGGAGTCTGTGGCGCGTGAAATCCTAAATTCATAGTTCTTTTAAACACCCTAGAAGGAGTAAGGATTATGGCAAAGCAGAAATATCTGCGGACGAAACCGCACATGAACGTAGGGACCATGGGACACATTGACCATGGGAAGACGACATTG
>Ga0207931_1000447_pt1 | contig 15197 bp, 16 predicted proteins | sample NGESurdeep092012_2_FD_184478 | JGI IMG/M metagenome (GOLD analysis project Ga0207931, IMG submission 184478) | Arctic peat soil microbial communities from Barrow, Alaska - NGEE Surface sample 415-1 deep-092012 (SPAdes) | ecosystem: Environmental > Terrestrial > Soil > Wetlands > Peat ...
CAATGGCTGACGCAGGAGCGATCATCGTTAGTGGCAGTCAGGCTCATATGCCGGCAGCGATGGAGTTTTATGAAGGGTCGTTCATCCATTATGGGCTGGGCAATCTGTTCTTTGACCAGATGTCACACCGGTTGGACAATGGAAAGATCATAAACGATACCCGCAATGTTTTTGTAGACCGCCATATTTTTTATGATGGCCGGTACATTGGCACTGAACTGTTAACCTATATCATTGAAGATTATGCCCGTCCACGGGTAATGACCGATACGGAGCGGGCTAATTTCCTGCAAGAGATTTTCTCCGCGACGGTCTGGTAAGCGAGAATGAGAGGCACCCATGGCGATTTTTGATATCAGCATCCCGATAAACCCCGAAATGCCTGTTTGGCCGGGTGATCCAGCTGTAATTCTTGAGAAGCTGACCTCGATGGATGCCGGTGATCATAACAATATTTCGAGGCTGGCATGCAGTGTGCATACTGGGACACATGTGGATGCGCCTCACCATTTCTTAAATGACCACCACACCGTGGAAGAAATGGCTCTGAATATATTGACAGGTCCAGCTGAGATCATACAACTAGCGGATGATATTGGTCTTGTCAAAGCTGATACCCTGGAAAAAGCGACGATCCCAGATGAAACTACGCGTTTATTGATCAGGACGCGCAATTCTCAACTATGGGAATCCGGAAATAATACTTTTTCCAAAGATTTTGTGGGCATAAGTCAGGATGGAGCTGAATGGATCGTGAGACGGGGGATTAAACTGATTGGGATTGATTATCTATCCGTGGCACCCTTTCAGCAGAGCACACCGACACACGAAACTTTACTCAAGACCGGGATTATTATCCTGGAAGGGGTGAACCTGAGCGCAGTCCCCCCAGGAAGGTATGAACTTTATTGTTTGCCATTAAAATTGGAAGGGTCGGACGGTGCTCCGGCACGGGTAATTTTAATTAGATAAGAAAAACCCCCACAGGTTTTCCTGCGGGAGTTTATTTGCCTAATACCTGCGCTGGCCGCCGCCTTGAGGTCCGCGGCGACTCTTACCACCGCCTCCACCACCACGGTTATACCCCCCGCCACCGCCGCCATATCCACCGCCACCCCCGCCGCTGCGGCCATATCCACCACCGCCGAAACTGCGTTCTTCCTTCGGGCGAGCCAGGTTCACCTTGAGCGGACGATTCCCCAAAGTGTACCCATTGAACATTTGGATGGCTTTTTCAGCTTCGCTTTGGTTGCTCATTTCCACAAATGCAAAACCTTTGGATTGACCCGTATCGCGGTCTTTAATCAGAGCCACCGAGGCAACTGTCCCTGCCTGTGCAAAAAGCTCCTTCAGTTCATCTTCCTTGGTATCATAGGATAGATTGCCAACATAGATTTTCGTTTCCATCCGTATCTCTTCTCCTTAATGAATTGGGCAGCGGGCTATGAAAAAGCCGCGAGCCCTCCCTAACTCTCTTCAGGTCTGTTGGCCAATCCAAATACGTTCCTACTGCAGGTGAACTTATTGTAACATAAAAGAGCACCCCCCAACCGTCTTACTTGGCGAGCAACGTATAACCGCCATCCACAATGATGACCTGGCCCCTGATCATCCCTGCAGCAGGAGTGCACAGGAAGGCCACCACCCCGGCTATGTCCTCGGGTGTTACCAGGCGACCGGCAGGGGTGGATAGGGTGGCGTTTTGGGTGACATTTCCATCAGCCAGTGCTTTAAAATGCTTGAGCGCATCTGTTTCAACAATCCCGGGTGAAACAGCATTTACGGAAATATTCTTTGGCGCTAGTTCAACAGCAAGGTAACGAGTGAGGCTTTCAAGGGCGGCTTTGCTGGCTCCCACGACCACATAATCAGGTATGACGCGGCTCGAACCCGGACTGGTGATGCTGACGATAGTCCCACCGCCTCGCTTTTCCATTAACGGAACAGCACGTTGGGCTGAAAAAAGGAGCGAGCGGGCATTAATATTCATTGTCCACTCCCAGCCTTTGGGTCTTTGCTGCATGGCAGGACGGTTGTAGCCTGAAGCGGCGTTATTAACCAGGATATCCAACCCGCCGAAAGTCCTTTCCACCTCAGCAAAGAGCTGATCAATATTATCTAGGTTACCCATGTCTGCTTTGACCAGGAGGGTGCGGTGACCAAGGGCTTCCACTGCACGGAAGGTTTCCTCAGCCGAAGGTCTATTGCGGAAGAAATTGATCACCACATCGGCGCCGTTTCGGGCGAAGTGCAAGGCGATGCTTCGGCCTATGCCTCGCCCCGAACCGGTTACCAGAACCACCTTATTTTTGAATGGTAAATACTCTGACATGAGGTCTCCTGATCGGATTTCCCAGCCGAGTATAACACGCTGATTAATGCTTATGAAGTGAAGGAAGGAAAAACGCAGCCGAATCTTTTATTTAGTGTCTCTCTTTCCAAACGTAATGACGAACTAGCCAGGGCAACCTTGTATAGTACAATTCAAAACACTGTGCGTTAATTACCAAGGCCTTCCTTATTAATATATCCTAAAAACGTTACAATAATAGAATGTTTTGGATCTCACGAGTGAATTCATGAAGAATATTCCAGGCAATAAAACCAAGATACTCGTTCTGGGTGGGCTTTCAATCCTGGTGTTATTTTTATTGGTTGCCAGTCTGGGTAAACTTCAATTTAAACCAGCCAAAGCCTTTGCATATGAGCAGTCATCAGGATCCGCTCCACAGGTTGTCCCACCCACCTGGAACGGTTTGGTGTACGTGATTATTTTTATGGCAGGGGTTCTGATTATTTTATTCATCTTGCTGCCTTCAGATCAGCGGAAAAAATATCTTATCGCTTTTGGGCTCCTGACCATAGCCGGTATCGTGATCCTGTTGATCCTTTCGCATCTCAGCCTTGGAAAACCTGTGCTGCAGCAACAAGAAAACGCTGGAAATGCGATCATCAGTCCTGTACCCGGACCCACCAATACCCGTGTACCTGAAGTCATACCTGCAGTGTTCATTCCACCACAAGTATCGCTGTGGAGTTCGTTTTTTGTAGCGCTGGTATTCATCCTGGTGCTCGCTGGAGTTGGTGGGTGGGTATTCTGGTCACGAAGAAAACTCCATGCACCTTATGAAAGTCTGGCTGAAATTGCACTGTCCGCTTTAGAGGAAATCGAAGCCGGAAAGGATTGGGGAGACGCCATCGTGAATTCCTACCTACGCATGAACAAAGCAGTGGCTGAATGGCGAGGCATTCACCGAACGGCAAGTATGACCCCAGCAGAATTTGCTGAATACTTGACATCCACACACCTACCGCAGGAAGCGGTCAGCCAATTAACGACACTTTTTGAACGGGTTCGCTATGGTGAAAAGGAATCCACTCCCAAAGATATCCAGGAAGCAGTGGAATGCCTCACAACCATCCTTGACTATTGCCAAAAGGCGAGATGAAAGCTAAAAATGCGATTCTCCTTGCACTGGTTTTGGTTGGGGCAACCCTATTGGCATTCGTTCTGCGCGGGGCAGTAAAGGCGGGGATCATTCTACCACTGGCTAGATTTGCCTGGCTGATCAAAGGCTATTATGGTGCCTTTCCACAGGCTGTCTACTGGGTAATTGCAATTTTGGCTGCAGTCCTGCTGGTTGCCATCCATTTGCGACTGCCAGAATTGGAGATACGGCACAGGAACAAAAAATGGAAATCTTCACCGGGGCATGTTCAGGAGTTATCATTTTGGATACAGCGCGGGGAAAATGGATTTTATTCAAAGTGGCATATCGCTCACCTCCTGGCGGAACTGGCGCTAGATATATTGGATCAACGCGGAAAACGCGAGAAACATATCCTGCGGATCATGGGCCCGGATTGGTCTCCGTCCGAGGAGGTGGAAAAATACCTGGATGCTGCGCTCAATACCAATTTTACCGATTATCCTCGGCCGAAGCGATTCTTTCAAAAACCATTAACACCATTTGATCTGGATATCGAAACTGTCGTCCGATATCTTGAGTCATTAATGGAGAGCAAAAATGATAACCATTCTTGAGACAGCAAAAATTTGTCAGGACATCATTACAGAAGTGGAAAGGGCCATTGTTGGCAAACGAACAGCGCTGGAGATCATATTGGCATCTGTTCTGGCTGGAGGACATGTCCTGTTGGAGGATTATCCCGGACTGGGGAAGACGCTGATCGCCAAATCCTTTGCGACAGTTTTAGGGCTGGACTTTAAACGCTTGCAATTCACTCCAGATCTGTTGCCAGGTGATATTACCGGCGGATACGTTTATAACCGGGCAAATAATCGATTCGATCTGCGCCAGGGACCTATCTTCGCCAATATAATCCTGGCTGATGAGATCAACCGCGCCTCGCCAAAGACCCAGTCTGCATTGCTGGAGGCGATGCAGGAGGGACAGGTGACACTAGAAGGGGAGACTCTCCCATTGCCGAAACCATTCCTGGTTTTAGCAACCCAAAACCCGATCGAGTACGAGGGTACTTTTCCACTGCCTGAAGCACAATTGGACCGCTTCATGATTAAAATAACGGTTGGTTATCCCGACCTGACCGAAGAGACCGAGATTCTGCGCAGGCGCCACAACCGCCAGCAGGAAGATGTCGTTCTCAAGAAGGTTACCGATGCCCGGAAGATCCTTGGGATGCGCAAGATAATCGAGAGTGTGCATGTAAACGAAGACCTCGAGACTTACATTGCCACCATTATCCAGGAAACACGTCATGACCGGCATGTTGCGGTGGGAGCCAGCCCACGGGGCTCGCTGGCATTTCTCAAGATGGCGCGAGCTCATGCGGCACTTGCAGGCCGTGATTATATCCTCCCCGATGACATCAAACGCTTTGCAGTTCCTGTCCTTAGCCATCGCCTGATCCTCCAGCCGGAGTATTGGCTGACACATTCCGTTGGTGACAGGGTGATCAGTGATATTTTTGCAAAAGTACCCGTTCCGGTGTTGGAGGAAGATTAGGGATCACTCTCATCCTTGGCCCGAATGTATTATTTGAACCCTAGAGATTAATTTTCCTATTGCTACCATGAATCGGACATTCATTCTCACATTGTTGATCTTCCTGTTGATCTTCGCTGGTCTAGTAACCATCCAGCCCCCGATCATAGCACTATCATTCCCGCTCATCTTTTACCTCCTGGCGGGAATATGGCAAGCTCCAGACCGGTTGGATCTACGGGTGGAACGAATAAGCAGTGCCGAACGCGTCCTGACGGGGAATGAAGTGACTATCACGTTGAAGGTGAGTAACCAGGGAAAAGCTCTGGAAGAAGTCTTGCTGGAAGATCAAATCCCTGACGGCCTGGTTGTAAGCGATGGCTCAAAAAGACACTTGATCACATTATCCAACGGGGAAACGACTACCTGGAACTATACCTTGCGTGGCCGGCGGGGATACTATGGTCTGAAAAAAGTTCGCGCGACAGCGAGTGAAACGCTGGGTCTGGTGAAAGTTGGACAAGATCTTCAAACCGATGGACAATTGTTTTTCCTGCCCCCTGTTTTACGGCTAAGGAGGGTCGCGATTCAGCCACGCCGAACCCGGATATTTTCTGGGACAATTCCAGCTCGGCAGGGTGGCTCGGGGGTGGAATTTTTTGACGTGCGTGATTACCAGAAAGGTGATTCGCCTCGCTGGATTAACTGGCGGGCGACTGCCCGGCATCCCCAAAACGTTTATTCCAATGAGTTCGAACAGGAACGATCAGCGGATGTGGGACTCATCCTTGACGGCCGCCGGCGGACAAACGATTTCAATAATCGTTCCATATTTGAACATTGTGTACTTGCGACCGCGGCCCTGGCGGATGCCTTCTTAAATGCCGGTAACCGGGTGGGTTTGCTCTTCTATGGCCGACAGATAATCTGGACGATGCCGGGCTATGGTAAATTACAGAGCGAACGCATACTGCATGACCTTTCCCGATTGGAACCGGGGGATTCGCAGAATTTCAATGAACTCTATATACCACGGCATTTGTTTCCTTCCCGATCACAACTGGTATTGATCAGCCCCTTACTTGATGAAGATTATGATGTGTTAGCTGCCCTACGGTTGAGAGGGTACCCTTTATTAGTGGTCAGCCCCGATCCGGTTTCTTTCGAAGCAGGCGGTCTACCCAAGATAAAGACTTACTTGCTTGCGATGCGTATAGCCAGTTTGCAAAGAGCGGCACTTCTGCGGCGCTTACGCGGAACAGGTACCCGGGTTGTAGATTGGGATACCTCCCAGCCTTTTGAAAAAACAGCAAAGCGGGAGCTTGAGAGGCGATCGGTCTCACCACGAGGGGACCTGCGATGACCCGTTTTCTGCGTTTTGCCTGTACGATACTTTCGATTGGCCTGATTGCAGCCGGATATTTCCTCAATAATAGAGAACGGGTGGCTGTGGGAATCATTGTTTTTGGAATTCTTTGGATCATTGGCCCGATACGCTGGTGGAAATGGATCCAGCCAGTGAGTTTGTTCACCATATTTATCGTAGCTGCGGTGGGCCTTATCATGAACATCCCGCTCGGATTCATTCTACCAGGTGCATTATTTGGCTTTCTGGCATGGGACCTAGCGGAATTTGCAGGAAGACTGCAGCTGGCTGCCCCGGATGATGACACTTCCAGACTTGAGAGGACACACCTCAGACGGATGGCAATGCTCATGTTAGCCAGCGGGGGAATGTGCGCCCTGGCTCTCGTGATACAAATCAAATTCTCTTTTGAATGGATTGTTCTGCTGATGTTTCTTACAGTGTGGGGGATCGGGCAGATCGTTAACTGGCTTCTAAAAAAAAGTAATTAGATCACCAGGTTTTCAGCCAGGCATTTGTATCACCAGGGGACCTGAAAAGATACACCTTCAAAGCCGAAAATTGAGGTTGTGAGATTTGAGTGGAATATAAGCCTGCGCCGTCCTTGAGTTTGAAGAGCCACAAGAAAATCGAGTCCCAGCTGAAGAACTGGATCCGCAAACTCTCTTCATTCGTTCCCCACAACACCTCCCTGGTAAGTGTGCACCTCCAGACACTTTTCCAAAGATGGCAGAGAATGATGGGGAGTGAATAATCCAGCCAGAAAACTGCTTCAGCGTGTAGCCAGACCAGGTCCACGAACGATGGCGTAATTTCCACCCGCCACCGATGTACAACCCCGGGCGCTGTTCTCCACCCGTCCACGGAATTTACCATCCCTGCAATGGATCCAATTGGAACCCCAATCAAGGGCGTCCATTTGAACATAAAGGAGATCAAGCCGGCGTGCCAATTCGTTGGCAAGGGTACTTTTACCGCTGCCGGTGATACCGACAACATAAAGGCGGTGAATTGAGGGCGTTATGGAAGGGTAGAATCCAATATCCATATTGGTTCCCTGAGTCAAGAAGACAATACCAAAAACAACCAAGTATGCCAACCCCGGACGAAGAGATTTCCCTTATAATTGTTTAAGCAGGTTAAGCTTATTCCAACGAATCCTATTCTGTGAGGTTGCCATGTTCGATCTCCCCGATGACGAAATTCTTCCTCTTTCAAAAAAACATATATTCTGGACCTGGTCAGCACAGGCCAGGGTGAATCCAATCCTGGTGAAGAAAGCCAAAGGGGTTTACTTCTGGGATATGGAAGACAAACGTTACCTCGATTTCAATTCAATGACGATGTGTGTCAATATCGGCCATGGCAACGATCGTGTGATCGAAGCGATGGTCAGCCAGGCGCGTGAACTGGCTTATGCAGCACCGGGTATGGTAACCAAAGTGCGGGTGCTGGCAAGCAAGATGGTTGCGGAGATCACACCGCAGGGGAAGCTAAGCAAGGTACTCTTTACCTTGGGTGGAGCGGATGCCAATGAGAACGCCATCAAGCTGGCGCGCGGGTACAGCGGAAAGTTCAAAGTGCTGACCCGCTACCGGTCTTACCACGGGGCAACCGCCGGGGCGATGGCTCTAACAGGTGATCCAAGGCGCGTCGCCTGGGAACCAGGGCTGATGCCAGGAGTCGTTCACTTCCTCGACCCGTACCGCTACCGGTCCACCTTCCACCGCACAAATCCGGATATCGCCGAGGCGGAATTCTGCCAGGATTACCTGAACCATCTTGAAGAGGTGATCCGCTATGAGGGTGCTGATACGATCGCCGCAATCCTCATTGAGTCTGTCACTGGAACCAACGGTATCATCATTCCGCCCGATGGATACCTGCAAGGCGTGCGTGACTTGTGCGACAAGTATGGGATCGTTATGATCGCGGATGAAGTGATGAGCGGTTTTGGGCGGACCGGGAAGTGGTTCGCTGTGGACAATTGGGATGTTGTTCCTGATATCATCAGCATGGCAAAAGGGTTGACCTCAGCGTATGCACCGCTTGGAGCCGTGGCGATGAAACCAGAGATCGCAGCTGCGTTTGATGAGCATACATTTGAAAGCGGACTAACTTACACTTCCCATCCTGTGTCGCTGGCAGCCGCGGTAGCGAACATCCAGGTTATGAAGGAAGATAGAATTGTTGAGCATGCAGCGGAAATGGGCCCGGTATTGAACAGGATGATGAAAGACTTGGGTGAAGCACACCCCTCAGTGGGGGATACCCGTAACATTGGGCTGTTTGGCATCATTGAACTGGTAAGGGACCGAAAAACAAAAGAGCCGATGGCACCATGGAACAGTTCCAGCAAGGAAATGACAGCCTTTCGAAAGTACTGTACCGAACATGGACTTTATATTTACACCCATTGGCATACCGCCCTAATCATCCCACCGCTCATCATCAATGAGGTCCAATTGAAAGAAGGATTTGATGTTCTGGATGAAGCACTCGAGATAACCGATAAAGCGACAATCAGGAATGAATAAAGGGCCAGGCACCAGTTGTTTCGAGAAGATAAAAGATCATTCAGCAACAAGAACGGCTCGGGCGAAGGCAGGTTATTTCCTGATCCCCAATCTAAAGTCAAGCATGTATTGGATCCCAAGATAATCTACCAGGATGCCCATTAGAACATTCCTGATCCCAATTCTAAGCGTCCGGAAGTAGTAATATGTACCAATTCGTTTGATCCTGGTATTCCAGCCAAAGATATCTTTCTTATTATTTAGTCCCCAAGTTAAGTTCGACTTTTCATCCAACCCGGAACTTTCAACAACTTTTTTGTTCGCTATTCTCATCCCGGTGGGGGAACAAACAACAGTTCACTGCCAGGATATTTGTCCAATAATTGAAGAAGGAATGCCTGTTTTTCCTGCTCTGTGAAGTAATAGAAGGCACCTGCTGCGATAAATTATACGTTTTCTTGAATTAATATTTCATTCAACCATTCTTTTTCCAGAAATGAAGCTGCAATGAATTTCTTTCTCTCGCTTTGTGCGACAAATTAACTCCTGAGTTAAATAACATCCGGAAGATCCAGACCATACCACCTCAATTTTCCATTATCCACCCGTTCGAAAGTTGTATCCAAACCACAACCGATATTGACAATGGTCCCTTCTGAATATCTAGTTAAAATCTCTTGATCACCCGATCACAAATCAGGCTTCGCTTTATCCGGCCAATCATGGTTAATTGGTCGAGATTCTGTACCATTTGCGAAAAGTCATAATCCACCTGTTCAATTATATTGACAACAGTTTCATCAAATAATAAGGGATTTCTTGTCTTTGATTCGACCGCGCGGCCCCAAAGGGGCAAGAACGGGGTCTTTTGCACATTACCAAGTTTCACACTCAACCGATCAGTCATCATTTTTCCTCCTGATTTCAGTTGGGTGGTCTGGTTTTATCCCAGCAAAGTTTATTTATATGACCTTGGGCTCAATAAGGTGACCAAAATATAATATCAAAAAAAATAACGAGTCTGCTCATATTCATGGAATTGTGAAACTTTGAGCCAACCCGTGCATCTGATACAATACAGATATTATTAAATGCGAGGGTTTTATGTTGAATTCAAAGGGTATTTCAACCAACACGGCAGGACCAAGGCATGCAAAGGTTCTGATCCTTGGCGCGGGTCCCGCAGGGCTTTCGGCCGCGCTCTATTCGGCGCGAGCAGAACTTAAACCCGTGGTGTTGACTGGGACGCAGATTGGCGGCCAGGTAGCAATAACAAACACAATCGAGAACTATCCCGGTTTCCCGGAAGGGGTGGGAGGGTCGGAACTGGGTGATCTTTTTCAGAAGCAGGCTGAACGATTCGGGGCCAAGATCGAGATCGACTCAGCCCAGAGCGTGGATTTCTCGAGTAGACCGTTTAAAGTTACAACCGACAGCGGGGTTTACACCTCGGATTCAGTCATCATCGCAACCGGAGCCAAGCCAAACCACCTGGACATCCCGCGCGAGAACGAGCTGGCTGGTCGGGGTGTTTCATACTGTGGTACCTGTGATGGCTGGTTTTTTAAAGGCAAGAAAGTGGCAGTCGTGGGGGGCGGAGATTCGGCTTTGGAGGAAGGTTTATTCCTGACACGCTTTGCCACGAGCGTAACGATCATCCATCGGCGTGACAACTTACGGGCTGGAGCACTTTTACAGAAACGTGCTGTAGAAAATCCCAAGGTGAAATTCATTTGGAACACTGCCGTCACTGGTATTGTCGGAAATGAGAAAGTGGAAGCCCTACAACTCAATAACATTCAGAGCGGAGAGCAAACCACTTTAGAGACAAATGGTTTGTTCATCTTTATCGGCCATACACCCAATACCCAGATGTTCGCCGGACAGGTGGAAATGGAAAATGGATATGTAAAAGTGGATCAGCGCTTCCATTCCAGTATTCCGGGAGTGTATGCAGCCGGGGAGGTGGCGGATCCTCATTTCAGGCAGGTGATCACATCAGCAGGGATGGGAGCGGCAGCTGCAATCGAGGCAACCCACTTCCTTGAACAGGAATCGAACTAAGGACGCAACCCAATTTAATCCCGGAGCTGAAACGAGCGTGTTTGTCTTAACGTTTGATAAACCTATATCTGACAACTCTGCCATTCTGACAATGTTTGTAGTATAAATCCAATATATTATTCAATTGGAGGGCACATGACTGCTAAAATTTCTATTGTCGGAGCCGGGATGACCGGTTCCACCACGGCACACTGGCTGGCGGAACGCGAGATCGCCGACCTGGTGCTGGTTGATATTGTCGAGGGTATGCCACAGGGAAAAGCGCTTGACCTGCTGGAAGCCCTGCCGGTGATTGGCAAGGACGTAGCGGTCGTTGGGAGCAATGATTTTTCGGAGACTAAGGGATCAGATATTGTCATTATCACAGCCGGGATACCGCGCAAGCCGGGGATGAGCCGCGAAGACCTGCTGACAACCAATGCCAAGATCGTTGGTGATGCGACCAACAATGCACTGAAGTATTCACCAGATGCACTTTTTATTATTCTGACCAACCCCCTGGATACGATGGCGTACCTGGCGATGAAGACCGGTAAACTACCGCGTGAACGGATCGTTGGGCAAGCGGGCATCCTGGACTCGGCACGAATGCGGGCATTTGTAGCCTTGGAGACGGGAGTCAGCGTAGAGAACATTGCCTGCTATGTACTCGGAGGCCATGGGGATGAAATGGTACCCCTAACAGGACGGTCGAACATTGCCGGGATCCCATTGCGCGAGTACTTGCCAGCTGATAAATTGGAGGCGATCGTCAATCGCACACGCAAGGGCGGTGGCGAAATCGTAAGCCTCTTAAAAACCGGTTCAGCATATTATGCCCCGGCCGTAGCAGTAGCGCAGATGGCGGAAGCCATATTGAAGGACAAGCACCTGATCATCCCCGCGTCCGCCTTTTTAAAGGGGGAGTACGGCTTGAAAGACCTGTTCTTCGGTGTACCCGTTCAGTTGGGTCGCAATGGTCTGGAGAAGATTGTGGAATACAAGCTTGATGCGGACGAAATGACTGCCCTGGAGAAGTCCGCCGCGGCAGTCAAGGAAAGCATCACGGTATTAAACTCACTGGTTAAAATATAGATCCCGAGAAAAGTGAAGCATTTCTGTACTCTACCATACATTATTGGAGGAAAAATGATACTGCACGATAAAATATCAACTCAACTTCCTGCTTGGCGGGAACGCGTCAAGAATCTGGTCAAGGAAAATGGAGACAAAGTGATCGATCAGGTCAACATAGGCCAGGTTTACGGCGGGATGCGAGATATCAAGAGCATGGTGAGTGATATTTCTTATGTGGATCCAGGTACGGGCATCAAGTTTCGTGGTTTTTCGATCCCGGAAGTATTGGAGAAACTACCTAAACCGGAGGGTGCTGAGATTCCTTACGTGGGCGGGTTGTTTCACCTTTTGATGACCGGCGATGTCCCAACCAAGGCTGAGGCGCAGGAAATCGAAGTCGACTGGGCCAAGCGGTCTACCGTCCCGGGCCATGTCTATGCCATGTTGCGTACGATGCCAAAGGAAACACACCCGATGGTGCTGCTGTCCCAGGCGGTGTTGGCGCTGGAGAGCGGCTCAAAGTACGCCAAGGCTTACCACGACGGTGTCAAGAAGGATTTTTACTGGGAATCAACCCTGGAAGATGCCATGGATCTGACCGCCAAATTGCCAGTCATGGCGGCCTTCATCTATCGGTTGAAATACGGGGATGGAACAGAGCCAAAATACAATCCACAACTGGATTATGGGGCGAATTTTGCCCATATGCTCGGGGTGAAGGACGAGAAAGGTTATGCTGAACTCTCCCGCCTTTATTTTATCCTGCACTCGGATCACGAGTCGGGCAATGTCAGCGCCCATGCAACCCATCTGGTTGGTTCGGCGCTGTCGGACGCGTATTATGCATTTTCGGCTGGTTTGAATGGTCTGGCGGGACCTTTGCACGGTCTTGCCAACCAGGAATGCCTAGGCTGGCTGATCAGTGTACGTGACCAATTCGGAGGAGTCCCCAGTCGTGAAGACTTGTACAAGTTCGCCTGGGATACACTTAACGGTGGCAAGGTGATCCCCGGCTACGGACATGCGGTCCTGCGCGTGACCGACCCGCGTTTCACTGCACAATTGGAATTTGCCAAGAAGCGTTTCCCGGACGACACTCTCCTCCGCCTGGCTGAACTGGTTTATGACGTGGTTCCAGCGGTGCTCAAGGAACAAGGCAAGGCGAAAAACCCTGCTCCCAATGTGGATGCAATTTCAGGTACCCTACAATACTATTATGGTGTACGCGAGTTTGATTTCTATACCGTTCTTTTTGGAGTTGGGCGGGCGTTAGGCGTGATGCCCAACCTGGTGTGGGCGAGAGCCCTGGGCCAACCCATCGAACGACCCAAGTCACTGACGACGTCGATGCTGGAAGAAATAGCAAAAAAGTAGACAAAACCCGGCTATTTAAAATAAAAAAGACTTCCGAAGAATTCCATCGGAAGTCTTTTTTCTCCATTAACAAGCTAATCAAGCTTGTGCCGAGCAGCGTACCTTTTCAAGTCGGGCGTGGGATGATCATATTCACCTTCCATCAGCGGAGAGGAGATGATGAAATCAGCTGTGGCGCGATTGCAGGCAGTGGGGATGTTCCACAAAACGGCAAGACGCAGGAGGGCCTTGATATCAGGATCGTGAGGCTGAGGTTCAAGAGGATCCCAAAAAAAGATGAGGAAATTGATCCTCCCGGCGGCGATGGCGGCTCCGACCTGCATATCGCCACCAAGAGGGCCGGATTTAAAGCGGGTGATTTTTAAATCTAGTTCCTTGGACAGCAGATCCCCTGTCGTGCCGGTTGCGAAAAGTGAATGGCGTGCGAGTGTGCCGCGATTGAAACGAGCCCATTCCAACAGGTCGGATTTTTTATTGTCATGAGCCACCAGGGCTATGTGTTTATGATCCAAAATGGTCTTCATCCCGAACTCCTATTGTTTCCAGGCGCGCGTGGCGATGTAAGCAGGATGGTATTTGCTGATGGCTGAATCAGGGCAGATATCTTCATAGAATCCGGTGATGACGAACCCGGCATCCGTCTGACCGGCGATCAGGTCGGTGAGGCTGTGTCCATATTCGAGAGGTATTCCTTCTTCGATGCAAACTTCCAACTCGGCCGGGTCCATATCCTTCAGATCGGAATAGGGAATAGCATATTTAATCTGCAGGCTGGCTTGCTCATCCGCATGGGTGCCGAACATGTAGTAAATGGGGTTGGCGAATCCAGACAGAAGAAGACCTCCATGCCTGAGGACACGGAAAGCTTCCCGCCAGACCGGTCGTACTTCCGGGCAAAAAACATTGGAGACCGGATGGAAGACCAGGTCGAAGGAGGCCTCTGGAAACATTGAGAGATCACGCATGTCACCCTCAACGGTACGGATGGTCAAGCATTCACGAACGGCCACCTGTCGATCGCGGTCCAATTGAGCCGGGGAATTATCGAAGATCGTGACACTGGCACCAAGCGCTGCGAAAACCGGACCCTGTTGGCCTCCACCGCAAGCCAGTCCGAGTAAGTTCAACCCCCGAAAGGAGGGGAACCATTCTTTGGGAACGGGCCTGGTCTCGGTCAAAAGGACCGAATAGATCCCCTGCCGGGCACGAGTGATGGTTTCGCGGTCCACCGGGAGGGTGAATTTATTTTGAAGGTCCACCTGCCGGTCCCAGGCATAACGGTTATACAGACGCATATTAAGGGATGGATCGGGTATGGGCATGATTTACTCCTGGAAAGATTATACACCGGTAAAAAACCACCCCGTGAGATGACGCACGGGGTGGAGAAATTGGATCGTTCATCTTTATTTTGTGGGCGTGGCCGCCGGTCCTGCCCCGCTCCATCCAAAAACGCGGATCAATGAAGCTGTCCCGGCTGTGGACCATATCGGATTGCCCTGGTCATCGGTACCGGTCTGGCGAACTGTAACAACCCACCAGCTCATAATGTGGGTGTTGTTATCCTGGGGACGGAAGGTTACAGGGACAACGTACTTGGTATCGGTAACATAATCAACCAGTTTACGCCCCGTGTCGCCAGTAAGGTCCAATACCGTCACCTGGTAACGCTCATTATCGCGCAAGGCACCCACGGAAGACCATTGCAGGGTGATGGTGTCTGTTGCCAGGTTGAATATATCAGCATTGGCTGGCAGTAGTAAATTGGGAGCCGGATAAGGAGGCGGCGTGGTGGGTGTTGGCGTGGGTCCCGGTGTGGCCGCACGCATGCACAGCGGGATGAATAATACCTGT
>Ga0207931_1000448_pt1 | contig 15196 bp, 15 predicted proteins | sample NGESurdeep092012_2_FD_184478 | JGI IMG/M metagenome (GOLD analysis project Ga0207931, IMG submission 184478) | Arctic peat soil microbial communities from Barrow, Alaska - NGEE Surface sample 415-1 deep-092012 (SPAdes) | ecosystem: Environmental > Terrestrial > Soil > Wetlands > Peat ...
CCTGCCGCAACTGCCACCCCGACCATCGTGGTCCAGACTCGCCGCTGACAGATCTTAGTAATGCCACCTTCCCGCACAATTCGTTTAGCTTTTTGTTGACCGCCCACCAGCTCAAAACCGACGGGTCGCCCTTTGATTGTAAAGATTGCCATGCGAAGGTCTACACCGGTTTCGAACAGGCCATTTGCACCACCTGTCACGCTCGGATTGGCAAGAACTTCATGCAGACCCATACTTTGGATTTCGGCAGCATCTGCCTGGCCTGCCACGATGGGGTGGACAGCTATGGTCACAATTTCGATCACAACGGCGTTCCTTTCCAGTTGACCGGGAACATGCCCAGGTCCTGTGTGGGCAATGCCATGTCAATGCCCGCACCCTTATGGACCTCAAGTCCACCTCGCAAGACTGCACCTCCTGTCACGTGGCGAAAGATACCCACCAGGGTCGTCTTGGCACTGTTTGTGGTTCCTGTCACATCACCACCGGATGGACACCGGCTACATATGACCACAATCTGTCCGCCTTCAAATTGACCGGTCAACACACCACGGTCACCTGCGGGGATTGTCATATCAATCATGTTCTCCAGGGCACACCTACAGACTGCTATTCTTGCCACACGGCGAAAGATGTCCACCTAGGTCGTCTTGGCACCGCTTGTGGTTCCTGCCACACCACCGACGGTTGGACACCGGCTACATTTGATCACAATCTGTCCGTCTTCAAATTGACCGGTCAACATATCAACGTCGCCTGCGAGGATTGTCATATCAATCATGTTCTCCAAGGCACACCCAACGATTGCTATTCCTGCCACGCGGCACAAGATGCTCACAGTGGCCAGTTAGGTACGAACTGCGGTTCCTGCCACTCAACCAGCGGCTGGACACCCTCCACCTTCGATCACAATCTGTCCACTTTCAAACTGACGGGGCAACACGCCAATATCGCCTGTACGAGCTGTCATGGCAATAACGTCTTCTGGGGCACACCCTCCGATTGCGATTCCTGCCACGCGGCACAGGATAATCACAATGGCCAGTTCGGTACGGACTGTGGTCTCTGCCATTCAACCAGCGGCTGGCTACCAGCCACTTTCGACCATTCCCGCTCTGGATTTCCCGCTGACCGGTGCACACACCAGCCTGAACTGCTCGCAGTGTCATTCTGGCGGTGGTTTTGGTGGGCTTTCGTCAGCTTACGTTGCCTGTCACGCTGAACCAGCTGTCCATGCCGGTGTGTTTGGCACCGACTGTGCACAATGCCACAACACCTCCAATTGGAACGCAACTTTCAATCATCCCGGTGGTTACGATGGAAATTGTGCCAACCATCAACATGCGACCTGCGCCGATTGCCATCCGGTCAACTATTCCACCTATACCTGTCTCAAATGCCATGATAGCATCCACCCCGGTGACTAAGGCAATGTTCATGATGATTTCCAGGCTCCTGGGAATTGCCGTAGCGATAGGGTAAAGGGAATTCCCAAAGCCTCGTTGTTACACAGCAGTGGAAGGGTCCGGCGGAGGCGGCGCTTGATGACGGTTCTGCTCGATGTTCATAATGGCCGGGATGGAAAAGGCGGCCAGCGTGACCAGGATACATAGGCCGCCGCCGATGAGATACCAGATGCGCACTCCCAGCCAGTCGGAGATGGGACCCGCCACCAGCAGGCTGAGCGGCATCATGGCAGTCGCGCCAGCGCTGATGAGGGAAAAGACACGGCCCTGCATATCCGGTTCGATTGCCGTTTGGAAAATTGCCAGCAATGGGCCGTTGGCAAACACCTGGGTCACGCCGATCACGAAATTGGCCACCAGGATCAAGAAGAACAGGTTGTCCGGTGAAACGCCAATCAGGATTACCCCTGCGCCGATGCCCAGGATGCCCGTCAGCGAAGTAACGATTTTGCGTTTGAACCCGCCCCAGGCGCTTAACACCAGTCCGCCAGCGATGACGCCTACTCCGAAGACGGTCTCCGTCCAGCCCAATTCGGCCACTCCTTTCCCGAACACCTTGGTGATCACCAGCGGAGTAAGCGAACTGCTGGGAATAAGCAGAAAATTGAGCATCATGGCCAGAAGGATCAGACCGAGCAATCCGGGCCACTTCACCACGTACGTGAAGCCCTCGCGGAGGTCGTGCCAGTAGGTGGTCTTTTTGGCGGTACCGTTGGCCTGTGCCGTCTGGCGCGGTGGCTTGGGAATGGAAAGAACCAGCAGGGGCAAAACCGCCAGCGCGGCTGTGCCGATGTCAATTGCCAGCACGCCATGCATGGGCAGGAGACCGATGAGAAGAGCGCCCAGCGGAGGAGCGAAGATACTCAGCATGCCTTGCAAGGTCTGGTTCAACCCAGCCAGGCGCGCCAGGTGTTGTTTGGGCACCATCAGCGAGGTGGAAGCCGTCATGGCTGGACCGTGGAACGCTCCGCCCATCGAACGGACCAGCAGGATGACATACACCTGCCAGACTTGGACAATGCCGGCCGCAAAAAGGAAGATGAGCACACCCGTCGCGGCGGCGATGGCCGTGTCGGCGACGATCATGATGAGACGCCGGTTCCAACGGTCCACCAGTGCGCCGACGAATGGGCCGAGCAGGATTTGCGGCAGGAGGGCCACCAGAGTGGCGGTAGCCAGTACGGTGGCTGAACCGGTTGTTTTGGTCATCCACCAGACCAGGGCAAATTGAACCAGGGCGGAACCGACCAGCGAGAAGGCTTGTCCAATCCAGATGGTAAAGAATTTGGCCGCCCAGCGTTCAGGGGTTGGGGAAGCCGGGGCAGGAGCAGCAGCAGAATTTTCCATGATGGCCTCCGTTTTTTAGTTGATTTATGAAATGATCTTTCCAGGTTGCATCATAAAAGCTTTTCCATGCAACGTCATCACCAAAATCGGGTGATTGTGTAGGGATTATTTCATCCGGTCGGCCAGGGCAGCCTTGACCTCGTCACTGGCGATGAAGATGCCGAGTAGTTTTACCGACTCAATCACTTCGGCTGCCAGGTCAGCAGAAATATCGTCATGGAGGTGCAACAAGCCCAGTATGGTAATTTTTAGTTTTTCACCCCTTCCCTTACGTTTTTCAAGATCGGAGCGGTCGTAAGAGAGCACACCAACAATATAAGAATGGCGTGCTACTGACTGCTGGATTTCCAGGTTATGCTTATCCTGCAGGTTGCGGATGGCCGTGCGGATGAAGTCGGTCCGGTTGGAGTACAGACCTTCCTGCACGAGCAGGTCAATTTTGCCGAGGTCCACGGCAGACATATTGATGGTAATTTTTTCAGTGTCAGGCATTTTTTTGCTCCTTGACATCCATGTGGATGGTATAAAGATGTTATTTGGCGAATTATACGCAGATTGCGCCAATTGTCAAGTAATAAACATCCATATACCATCTGTATGGATGGTCTCTTGGTATACTCACTCACAGAGTGTTGCCATTCGATAAAAGTTGTTTCCTGTTTGTTTCTTTCAACGTATAATGGCTTTATTCACCCATGAAAAAACATTCTTGGATCCTGTATGTGGTGGTTAGTTTTACGGCAGTTCACCTCTTCCTGAACATCTGGATGTGGGGTGTGTTGCAAGTGTTTCCCCCTGTCGCTCTGCCCAGCCTGTCGAATCTGTATAAGGGTGTTGCCATGGAGACAAATCCCTGGCTGGAGCCCTGGCAGCGTTGGGATTCTCCCCAGTATCAAGCCATTGCCGAACGCGGCTATATGGCCTTCGATACTGCCTTATTTACCCCTCCGCTCTACCCTCTGCTGGTTTATCTGGTTTCCCGATTAATGGGCGAGAACACGCTCCTAGCCGGAATGGTCGTGTCAGGCATTACCTGCCTGCTTTGTCTGTTTGCACTCTACAGACTGGCATGTCTTGAGTTCAGCGATGAGACGCTGGCGCGGCGGGCAGTGCTCTACCTAGCTGTGTTCCCAACTGCGCTTTTCTTGTTTGCTGTCTATACCGAATCTCTGTTCCTGCTGGGGGTCATGATGGCTTTCGTGTCTGTGCGGCTGAAGAAATGGGCTTTGACCGGGGTGTGGGGTGCTGTAGTGGCATTGACGCGCACACCGGGCATTCTCATCCTTGTCCCGCTGGTTTGGGCGTCCTGGTCTGCCTGGCATTCCGGTGACCACAAAGGCTGGAGAGCCCCAATCATTGCGTTGGCAGGTGCGGCGCTCTTTCCAGCCTTTGTCTTCTTTGGCTTGCATTTATCACCGACGGCCATCACTGCGGCGGTAGGGCGCGGCGGTACATTTGCCTTCCCTGGCTGGAACATGGTAGTGGCCGCCAGCCGCATCCTGCATGGGCAACTGGTCGAAGAGAATCTCATTGAACTTGCATTCACCCTGTTTTTTATCTTCCTGACCGTTTTCATTTGGAAAAAACTTCCCCGTCTTTACGGTGTTTATGCCGTGACCCTGATGCTGCTCTTTCTGACACGTCTTGGCTCACCGCAGCCTTTGGTTAGCATGGCACGCTATGTGATCGAAATCTTCCCGGCCTTCCTGGTGCTGGCGGCCTGGGGCCGCAGACCCGGGATAAACCGTCTCATCCTGTATCTTTCCTGGCTGGGATTGTTGTTCTTCTCCGCCCAGTTCGCCATCTGGGGCTGGGTGGGGTAAGGAGGTTCATATGCCCGATTTCGACACTTACCTCTCCCCTTTCACTTGGCGCTACGGCACACCAGCTATGCGCTGCCTGTGGAGTGAAACCAACAAGCGCCTGCTCTGGCGGCAGCTCTGGGTGGTCCTGGCCGAAGTCCAATCCGAGTATGGATTGGTGAAACCGGAACAGGCCGCCGACCTTCGCTGCCACATGACTGAAATCAACATGCCACGCGCCCTGGAAATCGAAGCCGAGATCCAGCACGACCTGATGGCTGAGGTACGAACCTTTGCCGAGCAGTGCCCGGTCGGCGGCGGGATCATCCATCTCGGCGCGACTTCAACGGACATCGAGGACAATACCGACGCCCTGCGTCTGCGGGCCGGTCTCGATATCCTGCTCCAAAGCCTCTCGTCCCTTTTGCGGACCTTGAGCCTGCTCATCGAAAAATGGGCCGACACCCCATTGATGGCGTTCACCCATCTCCAGCCCGCCGAACCGTCCACGCTGGGCTACCGGCTGGCGCTCTATGGACAGGATTTGTTACAAGATTATCAAGTGATCAGGAATCAGGCCTCCGGGATAAGGGGAAAAGGATTCAAAGGCGCCGTTGGCACTTCCGCCGCTTATGCCGAATTGCTGGGCGCAGACAAACTGGCTGAATTCGAAAAGAAGCTCTCCAAAAAACTGGACCTGTCGTTTTTTCCGGTCGCGTCGCAGGTGTACCCGCGCAAGCAGGATTACGAGGTGATCGCGGCCCTGGCCGGGCTGGGTGCGTCGCTGTACAAACTAGCCTTCGACTTGCGCTTGCTGCAATCCCCCGCCATCGGCGAACTGGCTGAACCTTACGGAGAGAAACAGGTTGGGTCGTCGGCCATGCCTTTCAAGCGGAATCCGATCCGCTCAGAAAAAATCAACTCGCTGGCGCGCACCCTGGCGTCCCTGCCACGCATCGCCTGGGATAATGCAGCACACTCCCTGCTCGAACGCACCCTGGACGATTCTGCCAACCGGCGGATTTTGCTCCCCGAAGCCTGTCTCGCCGCGGACGAGCTACTCCGCACGGCGAACAGCATTTTCTCCAAACTGAACGTGGACGAGGCTGCCATCGCCCGCAACCTCGCCGTCTATGGGCCGTTCGCGGCCACCGAGCGGATGCTGATGGCACTCGTCAAGGCCGGTGCGAACCGGCAGGAGATGCACGAGCGTATCCGCTCCCATGCGCTGAAGGCCTGGGAGGCACTCGGTCGGGGCAGTGAGAATCCCCTGGCTGACGATCTCTGCCGGGATGCGGAGTTAACGGAATATTTGTCGGAACAGGAAATCCGTCTCTTAATGGAAGCCCGGTCCCATGTTGGGGACGCACCGGAACGGGCGCGAGCGCTCGCAAGAGTCATCCAGGAAATTGTCAAACATAAAGAACCTTAAAAACAAAGAGCGGTCCAACGGACCGCGTTTCTTGTTAACGGTTTTAATGGGCGGCTTTTGTCTTCTTCGCTCCTGGAGAATGGTGAGAGGAATCCATGTCTGGTTTGCCAGGCAGGAGGGGGATGACACTCAAAACGATAAACAACACTGTCAAGATCAGAACAACGGCAATCGTGAATGGGGACATGGGATTCTCCTTTCTTTCAAACCCATATACCTATACGTTGGCAGGGCGCTTTTTATTCCCTTCGTACAATACAACCCGGTCGGCCTCGAATCGATGCTTACAGAATCCGTACAAAAAAAAGCGCGACTGCCTACGGCAGCACGCTTTTACTGCTTCTTGCATAAATCCAGAACTTTCCTGGAACGATTTGCTCGAAAATAACGAGATTTTACTCCTTCTTGCCTGATGCGTGAACTTTGAACGATCAAAATACAAGCAATTACAGTAATTAGAGTTCACATATTTACGCATTACCCTGTGGTTTGCTCCAACTCAACGAGTTGGAAGGATCTTAATCTCAAAATCCCATGGCGGTGAACATCTCATCGTTTGTGGGGAATTTGAATTCCTGCACGCCAAGCTTTTGTGCTTCGTCTTTTTCAACTTCTTCCAGTTTCGCCAGATGGGCTTTATCCACCAGGCGTTGGTGGGTCTCCTCCAGACGCTGCTCGAATTTCTCCACCACGTTATCCAGGTCGCGCATCGGCGGCTGGGTCTGGAGATATGCCAGCACCGCCTCGGCCGCGTTCTCGCCGTCCCGGCGGGCGTAGCCAACCAGGCCAGTACTTGCCTGCCGCGCCCAGCCTGCGAGGAACACGCGCTCCATCGACTGGTTGGAATCCGGGTTGTAGGCCTCATAGGAAAGATTATCCACCGGAAAACGCGGTTCTTTGACAGTCACGTAAGCGTCGTTGTAGATCGGTACACAGAAATCCCTGTCCACGGTATCGCCAATGGCGAAGATGACCGTATCGGCTTCGACCTGGTGGGTATTGCCAGTGCCGCGCGCCTTGATGTTGCCACCCACGGCCACCAGCGTATTCTCTTCCACTTTCAGCCCGGTAACACCGCTCATCCAATCTCCCATAACACGGACGGGCGTTGCCAGAAATTCGAAGCGGAAGCGCGTCTGTGAGACTGGCTCGAGAGCCTTGGGCAGCGCGTCGGTGAAAGCGGCCTTGGCCGGAACCGGGTCCTGACCTGCAACCTGCATGATGGGAGCGATGCGGGCGAACTCGGCATCCAGCGCAGCCAGGTCCAGGTTGGCGGCCACCCTTTCCATTTCCTTGCGGGAAAATTTTACTTCTACCGGACCACGCCGCACAATGGCGACCATCTCATCCACTTTGCAATCGCGGACGAGATAGTGAGCGATATCCATCATCACATTCCCCGCCCCCACCACGACCACACGTTTGCCGATTAAGTACTTCTTTCCGCTGAAGGGCGGTAACAGGTTATAGTGAAAAACGATATTTTTTGCATGGTAAACACCGGGCAGATTTTCACCCGGCATGCGCAGCCACTTGGTCCCCTGCGCGCCAGTGGTCACCAGCACAGCCTGGAAACCGGATTCGAGCAAGTCCTCAAGCACGATGTTGCCGCCACAACAGACAGTCACGTTTCCGTAATAGTCAATCAGAGGTGTGGCCAGGATTTGCTTGAACTGGTTGCGCAAACCCTGTTTCATCTTGAATTTGTCCCAGTAAATTCCATATTCGGCCAGGCCGCCGGGTTTGATATCGCGGTTGAATAGCACCACCCGCGCCCCGCCTTCGGCCAGCTTTCGCCCGGCATACAGCCCCGCGGGTCCGGCCCCGACCACAGCCACCATATATTTCAGATCTTCCATCCAGGTCCTCCTGATAAGAATGCAAGAATTATAGCTGTTGGTGAACGGGCGGGCAAGGACAAAAGCCGCAACTCAAATACACCTCCTACAACGCCCCCGCATTTTTCAACTCTATGCTATATTTATATGAGATCAGGAGCAGAACCATGTCAATGTTCGACTTCAACCAACCGCCCGAAGAGGATCAAAACGAGCCGAAGCCGGATACGAATAAGCAGCCGTCGTTTGCGCCGAAATGTGTCATCCATCGCTCGAAGCCACTTTACCATTCTGGTGACAGCAACCGGTGGCCCGCCTCGATTTTCAAGCGCAAACCTGCCTCGCCCCCGGAAGCTAGAAACCAACCCGAGGTCACTGCGGCTGCTCAGCCCGAAACCCTTACCGGGATAGTAAAACCCGAAGCTATCCCGACCCGCGGCGACCAAACAGTTCCTCAGTACACCGACAAACGCATCAACCCGGGCCTGCGCCTGCGCGCCCTTGTGACTGCGGGTAAAAATGCCCCACCGCTCAAACCGCAGAGCGAATCCCGTCTGTTCACCAGTCGCGAACGGACTCGCCGCGCCTATTGGGATGTGACCGCCGGGTTTTCCCTGATCGTCAATGCCAAACTGGTGGGTGTGCTAATGATTATGGCGATCCAAATTAATAATTTGAAAACGACGGTGAACGACCTGCTCAGCGGACTCTATGGTAATTTCGTCGAAATGGGCAAGGCCAGCATCACCACCACCATCACGATGGATACGCAGGTGCCAATCGATTTCATGCTGCCGATCCAGCAGAACACGGATGTGATTTTGACTCATAATGTCGCCATCCCCAATGCGCATGTTGTCATCAACTCCGGGGGTTTCACCGTCAATGCTCCAGCCACTGTCACCCTGCCAGCCGGAACGAATCTGCCGATTGCATTGAATATGGCAGTTCCCGTCCAGGCAACAGTGCCAATCACCCTACAAGTGCCAGTCAATATCCCGTTGAACCAGACCCAACTCCATACCCCATTTGCTGGTCTGCAAAACACCATCCACCCATTTTATTGCTCGTTCGATAAAAACGCCCAGTATCCCCAGGGGATCTATATCTGCATTGACCATGACGTTCCCACTCCTTCACCCGGTGTCCCATGACAAAACCCTACAGCGAACATCTGCTGGCAAATGGTCTAAAGGTTCTGCTGAAAGAAATCCATACTGCCCCTCTCGTCAGTTCATGGGTCTGGTACCGGGTCGGTTCGCGGGACGAGAGCACCGGGCATACCGGCATTTCGCATTGGTGCGAGCACATGCAGTTCAAGGGTACACCCCAGTTCCCGCCCAGCGTACTGGACCGGGCCGTCTCGCGTGATGGTGGCATGTGGAACGCCTTCACCTACTTCGACTGGACAACTTATTTCGAGACCATGCCCGCAGACAAGATTGACCTGGGACTGCGCATCGAAGCCGACCGGATGGTCAACAGCCTATTCGACGAGAAAGAAGTCGCCTCCGAGCGGACAGTCATCATCTCTGAACGCGAAGGCAGCGAAAACGAACCCTACTTCCTGCTCGGCGAGGCTGTCCAAAATGCGGCCTTCCGCGTCCACCCATATCACCATGAGGTGATCGGCGACATGCCAGACTTGAAGTCCATGAGCCGCGACATCCTGTACGGTCATTACCACACCTTCTACACACCGAACAACGCCGTCATAAGCATAGCCGGGGACATCAAAACGAGAGAAATGCTGGCCCGCATCCGTGAACTCTACGAACAGATACCTGCCGGTCCCACACCGCCCCGCATATCCCGTCCCGAACCCGCAGCCTGCGGCGAACACCGGCTGACGGTGGAAGGACCTGGGGAGACCACCTACCTGGATATTTCCTACCACGCCCCGGCGGCGAACGATCCGGACTTCTTCCCGGTCACGGTCTTGGACAGCCTGTTGGCGGGTCCGAGCAGCCTGAACATGTTTGGCGGCGGAGGTATCTCCAACAAAACCTCCCGCCTGTACCGCTCCCTGGTTGAAAAAGAATTGGCCGTGTCCATCAGTGGCGGGCTGGCCGCCACAGCAGATCCATTCCTCTATAGCGTTGTTATCACCGTCCACCCGAAACGCAAACCGGAGGAAGCGCTGGCCGCCTTCGACGACGAAATCAAGCGCATCCAAGACGAGCGCATCCCGGTTGCAGAGATCACCCGCGCCATCAAACAGGCACGCGCCCTGTTTGCCTATGGCTCGGAGAACATCACCAACCAGGCTTTCTGGCTGGGCCATGCCGAGATGTTCGCTGATTACGACTGGTTCCTGACCTACCTGGAGAAACTGGCGAAAGTCACCCCTGCCGACCTGCAAAAGGCTGCCCAGAAATACCTGCGTCCGCAGAACCGGGTCGTGGGCACTTACATTCCAACCGGCGCGAAGGTGCAGGCATGAAAACGGTCGACCAGCACTCGCTCCCCGGCCCCGACGATATTACCCGCGTCATCCTGCCCAATGGCATTACGGTTTTGGCGCGCACCAACTTCAACAGCCCATCGGTGGTTATCGGTGGCTATCTCCCCTGCGGCAGCCTGTTCGACACGGACGAAAAACTCGGCTTGGCTGACTTCACAGCCAGCAGTTTGATGCGCGGCAGCGAGAAACGTGATTTCCAGAAAATCTTCGACGACCTGGAATCTGCCGGCGCCAACCTGTCCTTCAGCGCCGGGGGCCATACCGCCGGGTTTACCGGCCGCTGCCTGTCTGAGGACCTGCCGCTCCTGCTTGACCTTCTGGCTGATGCGCTGCGCCGCCCGGTCTTTCCCGGTGAGCAAGTGGAACGCCTGCGCGCCCAATCCCTAACCGGTCTGACCATCCGCGCCCAGGATACCGCCGAGATGGCTTCTCTGACCTTTGACCAGATCGTATTCGACGGTCATCCTTACGCCCGTCCCGACGATGGCTGGCCGGAGACGATCCAAGCCATCACCCGCGATGACCTGGCAGATTTTCACCGCATCCATTACGGGCCACAGGGGCTGGTGCTTGCAATCGTCGGCGCGGTCAATCCGAAGACCATCGCCGGGCAGGTTGCAAAGGTTCTGGAAGATTGGACCAACCCATCCCAGCCGGAACTGCCTGCCCTGCCGGAACTCAAACCCCTGAAGAAAACGGTCACCCGCAAGGTCAAAATCCCCGGCAAATCCCAGGCCGATCTTGTCATCGGGACCTCCGGTCCGCGCCGCAAAGACCCGGAGTTTATGCCTGCTTCGCTGGGGAACTCGGTGCTCGGTCAATTCGGCATGGCTGGGAGAATTGGCGAAGTGGTACGCGAAAAATCCGGGCTGGCGTATTACGCCTCCTCCTCCTTGAGCGCCGGGGTCGGACCTGGCGCGTGGGATGTCAGCGCGGGAGTCAATCCCGGCAACGTCCAGAAGGCGCGCGACCTGATCTGCAAGGAGATTGAGCGCTTCGTCGAGAAGGGTGTCACCGTCGAGGAACTGGTCGACAGCCAGTCAAATTTCGTCGGTCGGCTGCCTCTCTCGCTGGAATCCAACGCCGGGGTAGTCAATGCTTTGCTGAACATCGAACGCTTTGACCTGGGCCTGGACTATTACCGTCGTTACCCAGACATGGTGCGAGCCGTCGCACCCGAAGATGTACTGGCAACGGCATGTAAATACTTGCATCCCGATAAACTGGCGGTTGCGATTGCAGGATCATGAAAAGGTATGTGACGCCTTAAATCGTCATTACGATAACCATGGTATTGAAAACCGGAATTGATATCATCGAGATCCCCCGCATCCAGGCGGCGCTTGATCGTCACGGCGACCGCTTCCAGCAACGCGTCTTCACCCCAGCCGAGATTGCCGAGTGCCGCGGGCGGGCCGATGCGCTGGCCGTCCGCTTCGCGGCCAAGGAGGCAACCACCAAAGCCCTAGGAACCGGCATTGGTCCGGTCAGTTGGCGTGAGGTCGAGACGTTGCATAAGCGCAGCGGGGAACCGTACCTCGTTCTGCATGGGCGGGCAGAACAGGTGGCAAAATACCTGGGCCTGACCACCTGGGCGGTCAGCCTGAGTCACAGCCGGGATAACGCCATGGCGGTGGTGGTGGCTACCGGCGATTAAATTGGCTACATCCTCATTCGCTGAATAACGCGCTGTGCCAGCAAGGTCAACCACGGCGAGGGGGCACGTTTCTGACCGAAATCCCATTCTTTCCAAGCCATCCAGACCGACTCGGGGGTGAAACGACCTTCAGCATCAGCTTTCCCGCGGATGATTTCCACCATTTCCCGCAAACGGCCGTCCGCGTGCAACCATTCAAATTGTGTCAGCACATCCATTGTGTGCAGGATGTCATACCAGATCAAGGGCGCTTTGAGTTTGACAAAATCGCTGCCCATGCCAAACAGGTACGGTTTTGTCTCTTTCCGACGCTGCCACAACTGCAATAAACTCTCAGCCCCCGTCCGGCAGACCTGGCTATCGGCCCACTCGGGGAACTGCGCCAAGGCCTTCAAGGAGACCAGCGTCGCATACGGGCAAGGGTCATCCTTGCGCCCAGGGCCTCTGAAACGCCCCGCCTCCGGTGCGACCGCGCAGGGCCAGCCATTGCCTCGCAAGAACCCGGTCAGAGTTCGCGCAGCCTGCTGGATACGCGCCTCGGCTTGTAGCCCCATTTTTGCCAGCGAGTAAATAATTGCAGGCGTATCACATAACATCCACAACCATTGATCCTGCCCGGAACCGCCAAAATTGGGGGAGATGACAGTTACAACCTGGAACATCCCTTCCGGTGAACGCTGGTTCAAGATACTTTCAACGATTGGTTCGAGCGGAGGGTCAGTGACCTGCAAACCCAAGTCCGCAAGAAAGGCCAGTTTATGCAGGAGCAGACTGGCATCGTTGTGGCGCTTGACAACCGGGCCGGGCCAACTTGCGGCCTCGGCAAGCAATGCCTGCACCTGTGGATGCGCCAGCATAGCCGTTCTGGCGGACGCAACTTGCGGGGAACCTTCCGGTTCGTGCAATAAATCCAGGCGGGTACGGTATTGGACCCACGGCGGGCTTTCCAAAAGCCAGGGAATGTAATTTTCCATAGGATTCCATTAAACCACATCAGTCATGATACCGAAAGTCTCCATGGCTCTCGCATGGAGACTCTTTGATTTAGGCAGGATTCCCCCCAGACAAAGAATGGGGGCTTAGTTTTTGTCTTCAGTGCCGATCCACAGGTGGCCCGGCAGGATGGCCCGGTTCGGGCGAACGGCGACCTTCCCGGCGCTCCCTTCGACCAGGTCGGGGTGCTCTCTCAGCATGGAGGGGTGGACCAGGCACAGGTCCGGGACAAGGCCATATTTCTGCCGGTAATAATCAGCGGCGCGGCTAACTTTCGCAGTCAGAGCAGTGCGGGGGTCATTGTCAAACCACAGCATTCCAACGTTCATGGCAAACTCCTTATGAGGCTTTGAAAATTCCTGTGAAAAGAGAACCATTCTTATTCAACGGGCGGCAGCCAGAATTTCAGCCAGCCTTCCGGGCGCGAAAGACCAAATTGCTTGCCGGGCAATAGCGCAGCGAGATTAATTTTCGGGTCGCCCACCAGCAGACGAGCCGTCTGCGGGCGCTTCACCTGCCCGAGGATGCGCGTCTGGAAGTAAGCCAACCAGGTCTCAAGACGGGCCAGCCGCCCGGGGTTGACCGTCACCACCGGCCAGACCTGCCGTTCTGGGCCGTACATCAGCAGCCAGCGCAAATCGTGCTGGACCTGAAAGCCGCTGGCAGTCAACAGGTCAAGGCCGTCAAACAGGACGAGCACAGCCTGGTGGCTGCCGGATAGAATATCCGCCCAGGAAACCAGTTGTGACAGGAAGTCGCGCGCTGCCGAATGATAAGCCGGCCAGATACCCAGGCAATTGGGCAGGGTTTCCAGCGCTGTCCACTCTTCGGGGAAGGGAGTCAGCACCCCAAACTGGATTTCGCCGGGATTCTGGAGATCCGAAGACTGCGCCAGGGACTGGAGAAAGGTCGTTTTACCGCTGCCACCATCTCCTGCAACGAGCAACGGACCCGGAACCGGATCGTATAAATCCAGCAGGAGCGGTAGCCCATCCTCAGCCAGGCCAAGCAGAAGCGACCCACCCGGGAGTTTGGCGACCTGGTCTGCGGGTGTTCCCGAAATGGAAATCTTCGCATCTACCGGCGGGGGTACTTTACTCTGGCGGAGTTCTGCCTGGATTTCCTGATAGGCTTGGAGGGCGAGGAGAAACTGGTCAGTGGTGGACATATGTAATCTTTCCGAATTATTTGTTTCTAGGAACAAAAAGAGGAACAAATAATGCTCTTGCATAATTTCAGAATTTAGAACTCTTGTTCTAAATCCATCATAGCACATATGTTCTGGAATGTCAAGCTTTTTTTTTGTCTTTTTCAAATCCCCCCAGTAACAAAAAAGGACGGCAGGATATACCTGCCGTCCGAACTTGCTTCTTGTCTTATTTCTTGCTTTTTTCCTCTTCCTTCTCCTTCTTCCCCTTGCCCTCTTTCGTCTTGAACTCCAATCCGCTACCGTCAGTGCTGGTGTCTACATTCACGGACACACCGCTGGGGATCTTCCCGCCCAGCAATTCCACCGAAAGCGGACTCTCGACATATTTCTGCAGGGCGCGCCGCAATGGACGGGCGCCGAAGGCCGGGTCATAACCGGTCTTGGCCAGCCATTTGCGAGCCGCAGCGGTCAGGTCAACTTTGACGCCAAACTCGCTGAGGCGATCCTGGATTTCCTTCATCTGCAGGGAAACAATCTTCTCCATCTGCTCCACCGTCAACGGCGAGAACAAGATGATCTCGTCAACACGGTTAAGGAACTCGGGCCGGAAGGTACCCTTGAGCGCCTTTTCAATTTTGTCGTGTGTCTCGCGGTCTTCGTCGGTCACGGTCGGCTGGAGGAAGCCCAGGGTGCCGCCCTTGCGCACGTACTCGGTACCCAGGTTCGAGGTCATGATGAGCACCGTGTTGCGGAAGTCCACCACGTTGCCCTGACCGTCGGTCATGCGCCCATCGTCCAGGATCTGCAGGAGCGCGTTCCAGACTTCGGGGTGAGCCTTCTCGATTTCGTCGAACAACAGCACCCGGTACGGGCGGCGGCGGACGGCTTCGGTCAACTGCCCGCCTTCCTCGTAGCCTACGTATCCGGGCGGCGCGCCGAACAGCCGGGATACCGTGTGCTGTTCGCGGTACTCGGACATGTCAATCCGCACCAGGGCTTCTTCGTCATCGAACATGAACCAGGCCAGGGCTTTCGCCAACTCGGTCT
>Ga0207931_1000450_pt1 | contig 15161 bp, 10 predicted proteins | sample NGESurdeep092012_2_FD_184478 | JGI IMG/M metagenome (GOLD analysis project Ga0207931, IMG submission 184478) | Arctic peat soil microbial communities from Barrow, Alaska - NGEE Surface sample 415-1 deep-092012 (SPAdes) | ecosystem: Environmental > Terrestrial > Soil > Wetlands > Peat ...
GCATCTGGTGCGCGATCGCGTGACCGTGTCGCTGGACGTCAGCGGCGACAGCCTGCACCGGCGCGGCTACCGCACCGACAAGGTCCAGGTGGAGGCGCCACTCAAAGAGAATCTCGCCGCGGCGCTGCTGCTCTTCGCGGCGTGGCCGCAGGAAGCCGCCGCCGGGGGCAGCTTTCTCGACCCGCTCTGCGGGTCGGGCACGCTGCCCATCGAGGCGGCCTGGATGGCGGCCGACGTGGCCCCAGGCCTGCTCCGAGCGGAGGCGCCGGGCGGCTTTGGCTTCCTGCGCTGGAGAGGGCACGACGCGGCCACCTGGAACCGCCTTGTGGGCGAGGCGCGCCAGCGGCGGAACGCCGGGCTCGGCCGCCTCAGGGCGGCGGCGCCCGGCGCCGTCATCCGCGGCAGCGACCGCGACCCTCGCGCGCTGCACATCGCCGAGAAGTGCGTGGCCCAGGCCGGGCTCCAGGGCATGTTGGCCGTGGAGCCCGGCGAGCTGGGCGAGTCGGGCGCGCCGGCCCCGCGCGGCCTGCTGGCCGCGAACGCCCCCTACGGCGTGCGTCTCGGCGAACGGGATGACGCCGAGTCCGTCTACCGCCTGCTCGGCGAACGCTTGCGCGCCGGCTTCTCCGGCTGGCGCGCGGTCGTGCTGGCCGGCAGTCACCGGCAGGCCGAGCTCGTGGGCCTACCCATCAAGCGCGACACGACGCTGTACAACGGCACGCTGGCCTGCACGGCGGCCTTCTACGACGTCGGCGACGCACCGGCCGGCGCGCCGCGCGACGCCCGAGCGGCCGTACGCTCGTCGGCGGTCAGCGTGGAGCGCGCCGCCGCCGCGCCCACGGCCGCCGCGCCTGCCCCGCCCTCCGCACCGCAGCCGGTGCGCCCCAGCGGCCTGCTCGGCGGCGGCGCCGAGCAGTTCGCCAATCGTCTGCACAAGAACCTGCACCGGCTGGGCCGCCAGCTGCGGCGCGAGGGCATCACCTGCTATCGCCTCTACGATGCCGACCTGCCGGACTACAACCTCGTGGTCGACGTCTACGGCGAATGGGTCCACGTGCAGGAGTACGCGCCGCCGGCCGAGATCGACCCGGCAAAGGTGCGGCGGCGCCTCGAGGACGCCCTGAGCGTGATCGGCACCGTGCTGCAGACGCCGCCGGAGCGCGTGGTGCTCAAGCAGCGCCGCCGGCAGCGCGGCGCGGCGCAGTACGAGCGCCACGCCGGGGACGGCGCCTTCATCCCCATCCAGGAAGACGAGCTCACCTACCTGGTGAACCTGACCGACTACCTCGACACCGGCCTGTTCATCGATCAGCGTCTGACGCGGCGCCTGGTGCGCAAGCTCGCCGGCGGGCGCCGCTTCCTGAGCCTCTTCGCCTACACCGGCACGATGACCGTCGACGCCCTCGCCGGCGGGTCGCCAGCCTCGACGACCGTCGACCTGTCGTCGACCTACCTGGAGTGGGCGGCGCGAAACCTCGAGGCCAATGGCTTCAGCGCCGCGCTCGAGCCGACGGGGATCGCCACGCGGCCTGCCGGGGGAGAGCGCTCCGCGGGGTCCGCAGCGGAGCCCGCCAACCGCCTGGTCCAGGCCGACTGCCTGCGCTGGCTCGCCGAGGCGGAGGGCCAGTACGACCTCGTCTGGCTGGACCCGCCCACGTTCTCCAATTCGAAGAAGATGGGTCGCGCCAGCTTCGACGTGCAGCGCGACCACGCCGACCTCATCCGCATGACCGCCCGGCGCCTGCTGGCGCCGGGCGGCATCCTCCTGTTCGCCACCAACCGCCGGGGCTTCACGCTGGACCGCCACGAGCTCGGCGGCCTCGAGGTGAAGGATCTTTCCCGCGCCACCCTGCCGTTCGACTGTGTGCGCGGCGCCAACCGCCACCACATCTTCCGGCTCGAACGTCCGGTCCGCCGCTGACTGCTGGGCCGGGAGAGCTGCTCCGCAGCCCCGGCTCCTCCGCTCCCGCCGCCGGGAACGACGGTTTGCCCGCGGTGTAGCCGGGTAGGTAGCCAGCCGAGCATGACCTGCCACCGGTCCATCGCCACGGGGGGTTCCGTGAGACCGTCAGTCCTGGTGCCGCGTGCGACCACGTGCGGACTGTCCCCGCCCCCCCAGGCCAGTCCTGACGACGCAACGGCCGAGACGCGCGCTGCGTCCGCCCTGAAGAAGGTGCGCCCGGCGCTCTGACACCCCCCGCAGCCGGGTCGCGCTCGGAGGCGCGGCGGGACGCCAGACCCCGCCGCGCCTCCACCATGTCGTGATACAGACGGCGGGACGGAGCCGGGCGCCAAGCCCGAAGCGAGGAGGTCGATGAGCCCGGACGATAGTCGCACCGTCGCGCCCTACGGTTCGTGGCGCTCGCCGATCACGGCGGCGCTGATCGCCGAGGGCGGCGTCACCACGATGTGGCCGCAGAGCGTCGGCGAGAGCCTGTACTGGAGCGAGATGCGGCCGATCGAGGACGGCCGCTACGTGGTCGTGCGGCGGGGGGCGGGCGGGGGGATCGCCGACGTCACGCCGCCCGGCGTGAGCGCACGCACACTTGTGCACGAGTACGGCGGCGGCATGTACGCCGCCTTTCGCAACACAAGCGGCGCCGAGAGCGTCGTGTTCAGCGACTACGCCGACCAGCGGCTGTACCGTCAGGACCTCGAAGTCGAGGCTCTGAGCGGCACGGCGGGAGGCTCAGCGCGCTGGAGCGCGCCGCGTCCACTCACGCCCGAACCGCCGCGCACCCGCAGCCTGCGCTACGCCGACGGGCGCGTCGCCCCGGGCGGTCGCCGGCTGGTCTGCGTGCACGAGCGGCACGAGGCCGACGGGTCGGTGGTCAACGAACTGGTCGCCCTGACCACCGACCGGTCGGCCCCCGCGCGCACCATCGCCAGCGGCCACGACTTCTTCGCGGCCCCGCGCATCAGCCCGGACGGCCGCCGCCTCGCCTGGCTCTGCTGGGACCACCCGCTGATGCCGTGGGACGGCACCGAGCTGTGGACGGCGGCGCTCGCCGCCGACGGCACGCTCAGCGGCGAGCGCCTGGTCGCCGGCGGCCCCGCGGAGTCGGTGCTGCAGCCGGCCTGGAGCCCGGACGGCCGGCTGCACTACGCCAGCGACCGCGGCGGCTGGTGGAACCTCTACCGCGACGACGGCCGACGGGGGATCCCGCTCGCGCCGCGCGCCGCCGAGTTCGCCAAGGTGCCGTGGGCGTTCGGCCTGCAGCACTACGTTTTCCTGACCGACGGCACACTGGTCGCCGGCTACACCGAGGACGGCCGCGATCACCTTGCGGTGGTCGAGGACGCGGCACCCCTCCGCAAGCTGCCCTCACCGTACACCGTCGTCTACTCGCTGGCGCCGCTCGGCGAACGCCTCGGCCTGATCGCCGCCAGCCACACCGAAGGCTGGCAGGTCGCGACCATCGACCCGCGTGACGGCGCCTGCGAGGTAGTGCGGCGCGGGCGGCCGGTGCCGGTCGACCCCGCGAACATCAGCCGGCCCGAGGCGCTCACCTTCCCGACCGCCTACGATCCCGGATCCGTCACCGGCACGCCGGCCGCCGAGCCGGAGGGCCTCACGACGCACGCCCTCTACTTCGCCCCGGTCAACCCCGACTTCGCCGCCCTGCCGGGGGAGAAGCCGCCGCTCGTGGTCATCAGCCACGGCGGCCCCACCTCGGCGCACGAGGCGATGCTCGACCTCGACATCCAGTATTGGACCTCGCGCGGCTTCGCGGTCGTCGACGTGAACTACGGGGGCTCGACCGGCTACGGGCGCGCCTATCGCGAGCGGCTGCGCGGCAACTGGGGCGTGGTCGACACGGTCGATTGCATCTCCGCCGCCCGTTTCCTCGTCGCCCGCGGCGACGCCGACCCGGCGCGGGTCGCGGTCCGCGGCGGCAGCGCGGGCGGCTACACGACGCTCAATGCGCTGACCCGCTTCCACTTCTTCACCGCCGGCGCCAGCCTCTTCGGCCTCGCCGACCTCGAGGAGTTCGTGCGCGGCGGCACACACAAGTTCGAAGCGCAGTACCTGCTGAGCCTCGTCGGCCCGTACCCTGAGGCCCGCGCGACCTATCGCGAGCGCTCACCGATCGCTCATGTGGACGACATCTCGTGCCCGGTCATCCTGCTGCAGGGACTGGAGGACGTGATCGTCCCGCCGCGGCAGGCGGAGATCATCGTCGAGGCGCTCGCGCGCAAGGGCCTGCCCTACGCCTACCTCGCCTTCCCTGGCGAGCAGCACGGCTTTCGCAAGGCCGAGAACGTCGTCCGCGCCCAGGAGGCGGAGCTGTACTTCTACGGCCGCGTGTTCGGGTTCGCGCCGGCAGACGAGATCGAGCCGGTCGCGATCGCAAACCTGGACTGACGGGAAAGCGACGGGAGTGGGCAGATCGCCCGGCTGGCCGCCGAGCCGCGTCAAACCGACTTGGGGTTCAGGACGGTCGCGATGCCGTAGCCCTGCGCCTCGGCGACGCCGCCGAGGGCGTTGCGCACCGCGGCGAAGTCCCCGGTGTGCGCCGCCCCGTCGACGCGGGCCTCACACTCGTAGGTGAGCTTCTTCTTGCTGAGGAACGCCTTGCGCTCGGCGAGCAGCGCCTCTCCGGCCAGGCTGCCGTCCTCCTGCAGCTGCAGCGGCGCCGGCAACGAAGCGCTGGCGGCGATGAGGTCGTCGGTGAGGGACATCGGAGCTCCTTTCGCCCGCGGACGGGCAGTTCAACGACGTGCGCCTGTTTCATCGGCGGCAGGGGGCGGAACATGAGCCCGCGGGCCGCCGCAGGCTCGCCCGCCGTTCGGTGGTATGCTCGGGACATCGACGCCCGCACCCCGACACGCCTCACGACCCGCGCCGCGGCGGCGCTCGCGCTCTGCGCGAGCCTTTCCGCGGCCCTCCTTCTCGGCCTCGCCCTGCCCGCACCGTCCTCAGCGTCGGCCACCGTCCCGGCCCCCATCCCGCCGCCGATCGTCAAGAAGCTCATCGCCTTCGGCGACACGCGCAAGGCGCAGATGGCCGACTACAGCAAGCGCCACTACCACCAGCACACGTGGAAGCTCACCGCACCGAAGGCGATCGTGCTCCACCACACCGCCGGGGCTCACTGGCAGAGCGCCTGGTACACCTTCAACGGCAACGCCGCCTACGCGTCGATCCCCGGCCAGCCCGAGAAGCCCGGCGTCTCGGCGCACTTCATCATCGGCAAGGACGGCACCATCTATCAGTGCGTGCCGCTCTCCGTCCGCGCCCGCCACGCCATCGGCATGAACTGGAAGTCGATCGGCATCGAATTCGTGCAGGAGGGTCGCAGCGGCAAGAACGGCCACTGGATGGACCAGCAGATCCTGAACCGCACCAAGCAGGTGCGCGCCGGCCTGCGACTCGTGCGCTACCTCAAGCTCCGCTACGGCATCACCAGCCGCAACGTGATCGGCCACGCGATGGCCAATAGCTCCCCATACTTCAAGGACTACACCGGGATCAAGAACGCCGCCGGCGACTGGTTCGCCGCCGAAGTGAAGCGGTTCCGCGCGCGGCTCTGAGGCGCCTGTAGGTGGCCCGGCCCCGCGGGCGTACACTTCCCCCATGGCCGTCCGTCTCGAAGGCATCCACTTCCTCGTCACCTACCGCTGCACCTACGCCTGCGACCACTGCTTCGTCTGGGGTTCGCCCGACGCCGAAGAGACGATGACGCTGGCGCAGCTCACGAACGTCATCGACCAGGCGAAGGAGTGCGGCGTGACCGACGTCTACTTCGAGGGCGGTGAGCCGACGCTGGCGTACCCCGTCGTCCTTGCGGCGGCGAAGCATGCCCGCGAGCGTGGCCTCGGTTTCGGCGTGGTCAGCAACTGCTTCTGGGCCACGTCGCCGGAGGACGCTCGCCTGTGGCTCGAGCCGTTCGTCGAGCTCGGCATCGCCGACCTCTCGCTGTCGTCCTACGCCTACTTCGTCGAGGACGCCGACGAGGAGCACCTGCGCAACGCCGTCCAGACGGCGACCGAGCTGGGCCTCCCGATGGCCGTGCTCGAGGTGGGGGCGCCGGCGTGCCTCGACATCCCCGGCGCCTGCTCCGGCGACGTCGGCGAGGTGATGTACAAGGGCCGGGCGGCCGTGGCGCTCGCCCCCGGGCGAGCCACGCGGCCACCCGACACGCTGGTCACGTGCCCCTACGAGGACTTCACCGACCCGGGCCGTGCTCACGTCGGCCCGGACGGCGAGCTGCAGATCTGCCAGGGAATCAGCGCCGGGAACGTGTTTGCCGGCGGCCTGGCCGCCGTCCTCGACGGCTACGACCCGCACGCCCGGCCGGTGATCCGCGAGATCGTCGCCGGCGGCCCGTGGGCGCTGGCCCAAGCGTTCGGCCACACGCCGCGCCGCGATCTGTACGCCGACGAGTGCCACCTCTGCTACGAAGTGCGCTCCGCCCTTCGCGAGCGCTTTCCCGACGTGCTCGCGCCCGCCCAGTGCTACGGCCTGACGGCAGAGCAGGCGGCCAGCGCGGTCTCGAGTGACAACGTGAACGCCGTCGCCTCTTCCACCGTGCGCATAGCTCCCTTCACACGAGCGGACTTCCCGCGTCTGCTGGCGTGGGCCATCTCTCCCGAGTTCCTCATGCAGTGGGCGGGTCCTATGTTCAAATGGCCGCTGGATGAGGCGCAGCTGGAAGCCTACCTAGCACCCACGCGTCTTGACCCCCCGCCACGAGTCATTTGGCGCGCCGAGGACCTATCCGGCGTCCCCGTCGGCCACTTGGAGCTCAACATCATCGACCGCGGCCACCGCTCCGCCGTGCTCGCGCGCGTGCTCGTGGAGCCAGCGCAGCGCGGGCAGGGCCTCGGCCGCGCGATGATCGCACAGGCCCTTGACGTCGCATTCGGCGACCTCGGCCTGCATCGCGTGGAATTGCGAGTGTTCGACTTCAACGTATCGGCACTGCGCTGCTACGACAGTCTCGGCTTCGTGCGCGAGGGCGTGTGGCGCGACGCGAGCCGCGTAGGCGACACATACTGGAGCGTCATCTGCTGCTCGCTGCTCGAGGATGAGTGGCGGCAGCGCCAAACCATCGAGGAGGGGACCTGATGCCATCGGACTGTGAACGCTTCTGGGAACGCGACAGCTACGCGATCGTCGGCGACCAGGGAAGCAAGAAGCCGTTCCCGAAGATCACCTACAACGCACTCAAGGAACAGGGCAAGACCGTCTACCCCATCGACCCAGACAAGGGCGACGTGGACGGCGACAAGGCCTACGCCGATTTCGCGTCGCTTCCCGGCACCGTGCAGGCGGCGATCCTCGAGCTGCCCAAGGACAAGACCGCCGAGTGGGTCGGCAAGGCCGCCGATGCCGGCATCACCGAGATCTGGATCCACCAGATGACCGACACGCCGGAGGCCCTGGCCGAGGCCGAGAAACGCGGCCTCAAGGTGATCACCGGCCACTGCGCCGTCATGTACAACAAGCCGGGGTTCAGCATGCACGCGCCGCACCGCTGGATCATGAAGCTGATCGGCAAGTACTGACGGCCGCGGTGCGCCGCTAGTCGGCGACGCCGTCGCCGGCCGGCACGTCGGCGGGCTGCGGAGGGATCGCGTCCTCGGGCAGGCCGCGGACGTGCTCGAGGGCGCGCGCGGCCGCGGCCGCGCCCTCGCGCAGGCAGTCGCCGATGCCGATGCCATGGTAGGCGCCGCCGGCGAGCTCCACGCCGGGGACTCCGGCCATGGCGGCCTCGATCCTCTCCACCAGGCCGACGTGGCCGACGCGGTACTGCGGCATGCCGCGCGGCCAGCGGAAGATCTCGACGAACTCGGGCTCGGCCGAGATGCCCATGATCTCGCGCAGCTCCGCACGCACCACGGCCGCCATCTCGTCGTCGTCGAGCTGCGCCGCCGCCTCGCGACCGGCGCGCCCGAGGAAGCTGCGCAGCAGCACGTGGCCCTCGGGCGCGCGGCCGGGGAACTTGCTCGAGCTCCAGGTGGTCGCCATCACCGAGCGGTCCTCGGCGCGGGGCACGACGAAGCCGAAGCCCTTGAGGTCGTGCCCCACCTGGTCGGCGCGGAAGGCCAGCGACGCGGTCGCCGTGGTGACGTATTCGATCGACGACAGGTCGGCGGCGGGGAGCGGCGCGACCGTGCGCAGCAGGTCGCCGCTCGCCCAGGCCGGCGTCGCCAGCACCACGGCGTCGGCGACGACGCGACCGCCGTCGCTGAGCCGCAGAGCGTAGGCGCCGGAGGTGCCGCAGCCGGCGCTGCACGGCGCCATCGTCGTCACCGCGACGCCGCCGTGCAGCCGCTCGGCCGGCAGCGACGCCACCACCGCGTCGCTCAGGTCCTGCAGGCCGCCCCTGAACGAGTAGAAGTACGAGCGCGGGCCGGTGGGCGCGGCCCCTCCGGCCGGGGCGCCCCCCGGCGCACCTGCGTGCGGCGCCCCGCCTGAGCCGCCGCCGGCCGCCGCCGCCTTCTGCCTGGCCTTGCGCCGCTTGAGCATCGCCAGGATGAGGCTGCGGTGCTTCCGCTCCATCTCGAGGAACATCGGGAAGGTGGCGCGCACGCTCATGCGCTCGGGATCGCCGGCGTGGATGCCTGCGACGATGGGCTCGGCGATGCGCGCCAGCGCCTCGCGCCCGAGGCGCCGCCGCACGAAGTCGCCGAGGCTCTCGTCGCCGTCCCCGCCGGCGCCGCGCGCCGCGCCGCCTCGCGGCAGCACCAGGTCCATGCCCATGCGCACCTTGCCCGGCCAGCTCATCAGGCTGCTGAGGGCGAACGGCACCATGCGCGTGGGCACCATGAGGATGATGCCCTCGGGCAGCTCGTGCAGGCGCCCGCGCGCGAAGACGAAGCTCTTGCGGATGTCCTCGTTGGAGTCCTCGAAGCGGTCGCCGATGCCGAGCCGGCGGGCCATCGTGATCGGCCAGTGCTTCTCGATGATGGCCGAGTCGGGGCCGCCCTCGACGACGAAGCCGTCGTGGCGCACAGTGTGGACTTTGCCGCCGAAGCGCGGTTCGTCCTCGTAGAGGCGCCAATCGATGGCCGGGTCGGCGGCGCGCGCGTCTTCGAGGACGCGCGCCGCCCCCAGCCCGGCCATGCCGCCGCCGATGACGGCGATGCGGAAGAGCCGGCGAGAGCCGGGCTCAGGAGAGGATTCGCTCACGCGCGTTACCCGTGCCTGTGCGGTCCCTCGGGAGGATGCAGCGCGTGCTCCACCGGGCGCCGCGCGAGATAGTCGATCACCACGTCGGCCAGCGCCTCGATGAACGCCGGAGAATCGTTGGGCGCCTCCGAGCGGCGGTACTCCATACCTGCCGCCTCGATCTGCTCGCGCAGCACGATATCGAGATCGTACCTCGTCTCGACGTTGTCGCTGACGAAGCCCACGGGGACGACCAGGAGCTTCTTCCAGCCGTCGGCGGCCAGGGCGCGCACCATGTCGTCGGCTTCCGGCTCGAGCCATTCCCCGCCGCCGCGGCCCTTGCTCTGGAAGGCGAAGCGCCAGTCGCCGGGCACGATCGCCGGCACCAGCTGAGCGATGGTCTGCTGCAGCTGCTCCACGTAGGGGTCGCCCTCCAGGATCGTCTCGAGTGGCACGTTGTGGGCGGTGAACAGGACGGCCCACTCGTTGACGTCGGAGCCGTCCAGCGCCACGGCGACGCGCTTGCTGATGGACTGGACGAAGCCGCGGCCGGCGTACCAGCCCTCGAGCAGCGGGATCTCGCGTCCCCGGCCGCCGGCCTCACGGTCCTCCACAGCAGTGAGCGCCTGCCGGTACTTGTCGCTGGTAAGACGCGAGGAGAAGGGGCTCAGCGGCAGGGCGATGACCTCGTGGCCGTCAAGTTCCTTGAGACAATCGGCGACATTGGGCTCAGCGTAGAGGAAGCCATGGCGCACGCGCAGCGGGAAGGCGAGCTCCTGGATGAGGCGAGCCTGTAGGGCGCGCGCCTGGCGCGCCGTGATGTCGGGCAGCGGTGACGCGCCCCCGATCCTCCGGTAACGCTCCTCCACCACCTGGAGCGTCTCAGGACTGGGCGAGCGCCCGGTCATGCGCTCCAGGAAGCCGGGGATCTGCCGCGTGCTGACCGGCCCGCCGAAGGCGAGCAGGGCCACATCGACGAAGCTCTCGGTCATGGGCCGCCGTCCTTTCAGGCCGGCGGCGCGACCGCGGAGAGGCGGTGCACCGCGTCGACCAGGTACTTCACGTTGTCGGGCGGGGTCTGCGGGATAAGCCCGTGCCCCAGGTTGAAGATGTGCCCGGGGCGGCCGGCGGCGCGGCGGATGACGTCGGCGACGCGCGCCTCGATGGCCTTGGCCGGACCCAGGAGCGTGATGGGGTCGAGATTGCCCTGGATGGCGACCCCTCCCAACTGGTCTCGGGCGCGGTCCAGCTCGATGCGCCAGTCCACGCCGATGACTTCACTACCGGCCTTGGCCACCAGATGCAGCATCGCGGAAGCGCCGTTGCCGAAGTAGATGACCGGAGCGCCGTGGCCCTTGACCTGATCGATCACGTAGCGCACGTGCGGCAGCACGAGGAGGTCGTAGTCGTAGGGGCTCAGCCAGCCCACCCAGGAGTCGAAAAGCTGCACCACTTGGGCGCCGGCGGAGATCTGCGCCTTGAGGTAGTCGACGACGACCTCGGAGATGAGGCCCATGAGGCGGCCGAACGTGACCGGGTCGTCGTACATGAGCTTCTTCACGTGCGCGTAGGCGCGCGAGTGGCCTCCCTCGACGATGTAGCTCGCGAGCGTGAACGGCGCCCCCGAGAAGCCGATCAGCGGCGTGCGGCCCTGGAGCTCGTGGCGCACCAGACGGATGGCGTCCATGACGTACCCCAGGTCGCTCGCGGCGTCGATAGCATGCACCCCCTCGAGGTCCTTGGCCGAGCGGACGGGCCGCTCGATCACCGGCCCGTCCTCAGGCGTGAAATGGAAGCCGATGCCCATGGGCTCCAGCGGCAGGAGGATATCGGCGAAGATGATCGCCGCGTCGAGCTCGTAACGGCGCAGCGGCTGCAACGTGACCTCGGCGGCGATGTCCGGCCGGCGGCACATCTCCACGAAGCTCATCTTCTCGCGGATGGCCCGGTACTCGGGCAGGTAGCGACCGGCCTGCCGCATGAGCCAGACGGGGGTGGCGTCGACGGGCTTGCGGGCACAGGCGTCGAGAAGGCGCATGGTCATCCCTTGGTCGGGTGTACGGGCCGCAGAGACAGGTGGATCATTGAAGCAAACAGGAGCCCGTAGGCTCCCGTCGAAGGCGAGACGCTGGGCGGGCTCCGTTTCACTCGGCCGGCCTGTACCCCTCGCCGAGCGCTACTTTGCGGCACGTGTGGCACACCGTCAGCGTAGCGTCGCAGGCCTGTGGCGAGACAACGTGATACCGCAGGGCGCGGGCGCTGAGCTTGGCGCCGCACAGGCCGCAGTGACCGCTGTCGATGGAGCGCACAGTGTCGCTGGACTGCATGGCCGGCATCTCGTCGGTGGTCGTCGGCGCCGGCAGTGGGTGGACTTGGCGCATAGGTCCTCCCGATAGCTGTGCGGCCGCGGCTCCCGGGGTGGGGGCGAAGCCAAATGACTTGCTTTGTTCCTGCCCCGGATATGGGCATTCGTAACCCTCGTGAGCGTACTGGGGCGGGGCCGGCGATGCCGGCCCCGCCCTTTTCTCTCGCGCCCGCGCGCCACCGCGCCGCTCCCCGTGGACCCTCCCGAGCCTGAGTCTGTGAACCCCTTATCTCGTCATGCCTATATATAAGCTATACTGATTTGCAAGAGTAGCCTTTCGCATGCAGAATACCCTGGTTGCAAGCGACCGCGAGGATGTCCACATGAACAAAGGGTTCACCAAGACTCCTGATGTACCGCGCACCGAGGGTGGCGTGACGCTCTTCCGCAGCTGCCTGATCTCGGCCGAGTACCCGGGCGTCGAGGCCGCCACCAAGTGGCTGTTCGAGCGCTTCGACATCGAGTACACCGTCAACCCCGGCCAGACCTGTTGCACCGGCCTGGGCTACTACTCCGACCTCATGCCCATCAACACGTCCGTGGGCATCGCTGCGCGCAACGCCTGCGTGGCCGTCGCGGACGGCCACCCGGTGTTGAGCTACCTCTGCTCGACCTGCTACGCCATCAACAAGAAGGCGCGCAACATCCTCGACGTGCCCGAGTACCGTGCCGAGACCAATGCGGTGCTGGCGAAGATCGGCATGGAGTACACCGACGACGTCGCCGCCACGGTGCAGCACAAGCACACCCTGGAGATCCTCTGGGGTGCCCACGACTCCATCCCCGAGCTCATCCGCACGCGCCTGGACGGCCTCAAGGTCGCCACGCATCCCGCCTGCCACTACTGCAAGGTCTTCCCCGACGAGACCCTGGGCTCCAACGAGAACTTCATGGTGCCGGAGGAGCTGCTCATGCCCGCCGGCGTCATCCCCACGGGCGCCTACAACGACAAGACGCTGCACTGCGGTGCCGGCTTCCGCAACCGCTTCGTGAACCCCTCCATCTCCGTCGCCGTGACGCACGCCAAGATGAAGCGCCTCGCCGAGGAGAACGTCGACGTGTGCGTGCACATGTGCCCCAACTGCCACACGCAGTTCGACCGGTACCACGAGATCATCAGCGAGAGTACGGGCGAGTCCTTCCCGTTCGTGCACCTGCACGTGCAGCAGCTTCTCGCCCTGGCCATGGGCGCCGACCCCGACGAGGTGCTCGGCGTACAGACCCACTCGCAGGACGTGGAGCCGCTGCTCGAGCGCCTCGGCGTGCGCCAGAAGGCGGGTGCACGATGAGAGCAGGCGTCTTCCTCTGTGAGTGCGGCGGCAACATCTCGGGAGTAGTGGACCTCGAGCCCCTGGCCGATCACGTGCGCACCCTCGACGGTGTCATCGAAGTCGACATCAACCAGTTCATGTGCGGCACCGAAGGCCGCGACCTGATCCAGAAGGCGGTCGACGAGCGCGGCCTCGACCACTTCGTGATCGCCTCATGTTCGCCGCGCTTCCAGGGCCCGACATTCGAGCGCATCGCCCGCGAGCTGCGCCTGGGCGAGAACGCCGTCGCCTTCGCCAACATCCGCGAGGGCTGCTCGTTCGTCCACAGTCACGAGCCCGAGAGGGCGCAGGAAAAGGCCAAGAAGATCGTCGAGGGCTCCGTGGCGCGGCTTCGTCATCAGAGCGACCTGCCGCGCCAGCGCACGTTCCTCAACCGTGCGGTCATGGTGGTCGGCGGCGGCATCGCCGGCCTCTCGGCCGCCGAAGAGCTGGCCGACGCCGGCATCGAGGTGCACCTCGTGGAACGTCAGCAGAGCATCGGCGGCTACATGGCCCGGCTCTCCAAGACCTTCCCCACCGAGGACTGCGCCATGTGCTCGCTGTCGCCGCGACTCACCAACGCCTCCATCGACAGCCGCATCCACATCCACTCCTTGTCCGACGTGACCTCCATCATCGGCCCGCCCGGCGAGTTCCGCACCATCGTCAGGCACCGTCCACGCTTCGTGAACGAGAAGTGCGTGGGCTGCGGAGAATGCGTGCCGGTCTGCCCGGTCAAGCTGCCCAACGAGTTCGACTTCGGCGTCAGTGAGCGCACCGCGATCACGCGGCCGTTCGCCGGCGCCGTCCCCGCCACCTTCGCCATCGAGCGCAAGGGCTGGTCGCCCTGCAAGACGGCCTGCCCGGTGCACACCTCGGCCCACGGCTATGTGGCGCTGGTCAAAGAAGGCCGCTTCGAGGATGCCTACCGGGTGGCCAGTGAGCCCAACCCGTTCCCCAGCGTCTGTGGACGCATCTGCACACACGTCTGCGAGACCGAATGCACGCGCGGCAACGTGGAGGACCCGATCGCCATCGCCGGCCTCAAGCGCTTCATCGCCGACCACGGCGCCCCCGCCGAGCTGCCCGAGCCGGTGCCGGTGTTCTACGACGAGCCGGTGGCCATCGTCGGCAGCGGCCCCGCAGGCCTCACCGCCGCGCGCGAGCTGGCGCAGTTCGGCTACAAGGCGACCGTGTTCGAAGCTCTGCCGGTCGCCGGCGGCATGCTACGCGTGGGCATCCCCGAGTACCGCCTCCCGCGCGAGGCGCTGCAGGGCGAGATCGACCGCATCACCGCCCTGGGCGTGGAGCTCAGGAACGGCGTGCGCTGCGGCAGCGATTTCACCGTCGACTCACTTTTCGCCGACGGCTACAAAGCCGTCTTCCTGGCGACCGGGTTGCACAGCAGCAAAGAGCTGCCGCTGCCGGGCCTCGACCAGTCGGGCGTCGTGCGCGCCGTCGAGTTCCTGCGCGCCCAGGCATTGGGCGAGAGCCCCTCGGTGGGCAAGCGCGTCGTGGTCATCGGCGGCGGCGACGTCGCCTACGACGCCGGCCGCACCGCCTTCCGCTGCGGCGCCCACTCCGTGACGCTGGCGTGCATCGAGGACGAGCGCACGGCGCCGGCCTCGGCCGAGGAGATCGAGGAGGGCAAAGAGGAGCGGGTCGACGTCGAGTACTCGCTGTTGCCCGTCGAGATCCTCGGTGGCAACGGCACCGCGACCGGCGTCAAGTTCCAGCGCTGCACGCTGGGTGAGCCCAACGAGCGCGGTTGGCGCCCGCCGCTGCCCGTGGACGGCGAGTTCGTCGAGATCGAGGGCGACACGGTCATCTTCGCCGTGGGCCAGGCGCTCGTGAGCGACTTCCTGGCCGGGGCCGACGGCGTCGCCGTGGAGCGCGGCCGGATCGCCGTCGAGCCCGACACCATGATGACGGGGCGCACCGGCGTGTTCGCCGGCGGCGACGCCGCCGCCATGGGTCCATGGACGGCCATCGAGGCCATCGCCGCCGGTCGCCGCGCCGCCCGCGCCATGCACAATTTCCTGCGCGGCGAGCAGCTCGTGCCCGTGTGGGACGCGGAGAGCGACAAGGTCAAGATCCCGCACACCGAGCTCGAGCCCTTCGAGCCGCAGGCGCGCCGCATCATGAAGACCCTCGACGGCGTCGCCCGACGCGCCACCTGGGACGAAGTGCGTCTGGGATTCAGCGATGAGGACGCCGTCGCCGAAGCCTCTCGTTGCCTCGACTGCGCCGTGTGTTCCGACTGCAAGTCGTGCGAGATCGCCTGCCCGGCCGGTGCCATCGACTTCTCCCAGAAGGCCTGGGAAGAGGAGATCACCGTGGGCGCCATCATCCTTGCCACCGGCCATCG
>Ga0207931_1000452_pt1 | contig 15140 bp, 13 predicted proteins | sample NGESurdeep092012_2_FD_184478 | JGI IMG/M metagenome (GOLD analysis project Ga0207931, IMG submission 184478) | Arctic peat soil microbial communities from Barrow, Alaska - NGEE Surface sample 415-1 deep-092012 (SPAdes) | ecosystem: Environmental > Terrestrial > Soil > Wetlands > Peat ...
GGGCGACCCGCGAGGCCGCGGCTCGCGGGCGTGATCACCGCCGGCCCAAGGCCATCGTCCGGCAGGATGAGGGCAGCGGCCTCGACACCGCCGTCAGCACGCTTCCGCCGCGGCGCACCGCGCTGGTCGCCGACCAGCCGACGCGCAGGCTCATCTTGGTGACCGACGATGGTCACGAGCTGCGCGTGGCCCTGGTCGAGGATGGTCGCCTCGCCGAGATCTACATCGAGCGACCGGAGAAGAAGTCGTACCTCGGGGACATCTATCAGGGCAAGGTCGAGAGCGTGATGGGAGGCATCGACGCCGCCTTCGTCGACTTCGGTCTGGAAAAGAACGGCTTCCTGTACGTAGACGAGGTCACCACGCCCGAGGGCGAGAAGCGCGCCCGGCGGATCGGCGACGCACTGAAGAACGGTCAGCAGGTGATGGTGCAGGTCACCAAAGACCCGATGGGGAGTAAGGGCGCCCGCCTGAGCACGAAGGTCTCTCTCGCCGGCCGGTATCTAGTGTACGTGCCCGGTGGTAGCGGTGTGGGCATCTCCCGCCGCCTCGGCCAGTCCGAGCGCGAGCGCCTGCGCGACATCTCCAAAGAGCTCAAGCCCAAGAACGCCGGCCTCATCGTGCGCACCATCGCCGAAGGGCACGGGCTGGAGGATCTCAAGCGTGACCTGCGGTATCTCTCCCGTCTCTGGTCTCGCCTCAAGAAGAAGGCCGAGACGGTGACGGCGCCGGGCCTGGTGCACAAGGAAGTCGATATCTCCATCGAGGTTGCTCGCGACCTCTTCAACGACACCTGCGAGAGCCTCATCGTCGACGATCCCAAACGCCACAAGGCGATCGTCGCGTTTCTGGACAAGGAGGCACCCGAGCTTCTGCCCAAGGTCCACCAGCACACCGGCGAGGCGCCGCTCTTCGACGCCTACGGGATCGAAGAACAGATCACCCAGGCACTCGAGCGCCGCGTGCCGCTGCCCAGCGGCGGCAACATGGTCATCGACCACGCCGAGGCGCTCACCGTCATCGACGTCAACACCGGCCGTTTCACCCGCGGCAAGGGCCTCGAAGACACTATCACCAAGACCAACCTCGAGGCCGCTCACGAGGTGGTGCGCCAGCTGCGGCTGCGCGACATCGGCGGCATCATCATCATCGACTTCATCGACATGGCTCACGCCAAGAACCGCGAGATGGTCCTGGCCACGCTCGAGGCCGAACTCGAGACCGACCGCACCAAGACCTACGTGGTCGAGCTCTCGCCGCTGGGCCTCGTGGAGATGACTCGCCAGAACACTACCGACGGCGCGCGCGGCATCCTCACGAAGACCTGCCCCACCTGTCTCGGCAAGGCGCGCGTGCTCAGCGAGGAGACCATGGCGCTGCGCGTGGAGCGCCGCGTGTGCGCCCTGGCGCGCACCTCGCAGGCCAAGGCATGGCTGGTCGAGGTCAGCGCCGGCGTGGCCGAACGGCTCACTAGCGACCGCCTGAAGCGGTTGGAGAAGCAGGTCGGGCGGCGCGTGTTCCTCGAGGGCAGCGGCGGCCTGCCGGTGGACACCTTCCGCGTCCTCGCCGAAGGGACGCCGGCGCACGTGCAGGAGCAGCGCATACCGGTGCGGGAGGGGCAAGAGGTCGAGATCGAGCTCGAGTTCAGCCTCACCTACAGCCCACGCGACGCCGTCGGCTACATCGATGGCTACATGGTGATCGTCGAGGGCGGTCGTCCATACCTGGGCACGAAGCGCAAAGTACGCATCGCCGCCACGGCGCGAACTGGTGCGTATGCGACCGTTTCGAAACAGAAGGCAAATTGACCTGCCTTCGCCGAGAGGCTATCATCATCTGCCGTTGTCTTGTGGGGAGATGAAATGACGAAGTCCAACGTCACCTATGCGGTCATCCGCGTCGGTGGACAGCAGTACAAGGTGAGCACCGGCGACGTCATCGTCGTCGATCGCGTCGACGCCGAAGAAGGCAAGAGCGTCACGTACGAGACCCTGGCCGTACGCACGGGCAGTGGGGAGTTCGACGGCGCAGCGACCGCCAAGGTCAAGGCCACGGTCAGCGAGCATCTGCTCGGCAAGAAGATCAAGGTCTTCACCTACAAGCCGAAGTCGACGTTCAAGAAGACGAAGGGTCATCGCAGCCGTCTCAGCACGCTGACGATCGAGTCGATCACCCTCAAGGATACGAAGGAGAAGCAGGGTGGCGCATAAGAAGGGCGCCGGCACCAGCCGCAACGGTCGCGACTCCGAGGCGAAGCGCCTCGGCGTCAAGGCCTTCGCCGGCCAGGTGGTCCCGGCAGGATCGATCATCGTGCGCCAGCGCGGAACCAGGTTCCGCGCTGGCGACAACGCCGGCATCGGCGTCGACCACACCATCTTCGCCAAGGTGAGCGGCCGCCTCGTCTTCACCGAGAAGGGCGCCGGCCGCTTCATCTCGGTCGTCCCCGAGGCCTGATCGGGTCCGGCGTACGCCGGTCCCACTCATCATGCTCGACAGGGCCAGCATCTGCGTGCGCGGAGGTCGTGGCGGCAACGGCTCGATGAGCTTCCGCCGCGAGAAGTACGTGCCCAAGGGCGGGCCCGACGGCGGCGACGGCGCTCCCGGCGGCGACGTGGTTCTGGTGGCCACGCGCCAACTCCACGACCTCAGCCATTTCCGGCACAAGCACCACTTCCGCGCCGGCAACGGCGGGAACGGGCGCGGCGGCAACAAGCGCGGCGCAGACGGCCCTGTGCTCGAGGTGAAAGTCCCGGTGGGCACCGAGGTACGCGACGCCGAGGGCGGCCTGCTCGGCGATCTCGTGCGCGAGGGCCAGCGTCTGTGCGTAGCGCGCGGCGGGGAGGGCGGGCGCGGCAACGTCTGTTTCAAGAGTCCGATTCGCCAGGCGCCGCGGTTCGCCGAGAAAGGCCTCGACGGCGAGGAGCTCTGGCTCACACTCTCGTTGAAGCTGCTCGCCGACGTGGGCCTGGTGGGCCTTCCCAACGCCGGCAAGTCGTCGTTGCTGGCGTCTCTCACTCGGGCGCACCCCAAGATCGCCGTCTACCCGTTCACGACCATCGAGCCCAACCTCGGCGTGCTGCGCGTGGGCGGATGCACCGCGGTGATCGCCGACATCCCGGGGCTCATCGAGGGCGCCAGCGAGGGCGCGGGCCTCGGGCACCGCTTCCTGGCGCACATCGAGCGTACGGCCCTGCTCGTCTACGTGCTCGACGGCGGCGACGGACCCCATGAGTGGCCCCGGGCCCTCGACACGGTGCGCGGCGAGTTGAGGGCGTTTCGCGAGGAGTTGCTCGAGCGCCCGGCCATCGTCCTGCTGAACAAGGCCGATGTGCTGGACGCCACCGGCAGGGAGGTCGCCGCCGAGTTCCTCGCCGGCCTCGTCTGGCCGGCGGCTTCACTGCTCGTCTCGGCCGGCGACGGCGAGGGACTCGATGCCCTGGTCGAGGCGCTGGGCGACATCACCAGCCGGGCGCGCGCGGCGGAGGAGGTCGCGGCGGCCGTTGCCGAGGCTGCGGCCACGCCCGTTTTGCGCCCCGCCGATGGGCGCCTCGAGACCTTCACGGTCGCTCGCGACAAGGAACGCTTCGTGGTGCATGGCGTGCAGCTCGAGCGTCTGTTCGCCAAGGCGGACCTCGACAACGAGGACGCCGTCCGCTACCTGCAGCAGGTCATCGAGCGCGCCGGCCTCAACGACGCTTTGCGGCGCGCCGGCGCCCGGCCCGGCGACACCGTCGTGGTCGGCGAGCAGGAATTCGAGTTCTCCTGAGCGCGGATCCGCCGACGGCCACGCCGGCCTTTGCTACAATCCGCACCATGAAGACCATCGTCGTCAAGGTCGGGTCCAGCACGGTCGCCGACGACCATCTGCATCTACGCCGCCGTCTGCTGTCCGGGCTGGCGGCCGACGTCGGCAGACTGGCTCACGACGGGCGCCGCGTGGTCCTCGTCTCGAGTGGTGCCATCGCCTGTGGGCAGCACGTGCTCGGGGTGAGCGAGCGGCCGCGGCAGGTACCGGCCCTCCAAGCCGCCTCGGCGGTGGGGCAGGGTCGGCTCTTCGCGCACTACGAGCGCCTGTTCGCCGATCATGAGCTCACCGCGGCACAAGTCCTGCTGACCAGTGAGGATTTCGCCCGTCGCGAGAGCTACGTGAATGCGCGCAACACGCTGCGCCGTCTGCTCGCCTGGGGCGTGGTCCCGATCATCAACGAAAACGACACCACGGCCACCGACGAGATCCGCTTCGGCGACAACGACGTGCTCGCTGCCCAGGTGGCGATCATGCTGCGCGCCGACTTGCTGGTGCTGCTCACCGACCAGGATGGTCTGTATACGAGCGATCCGCGCCGTGACCGCTCCGCCCGCCTGGTCGAACGGATCGACGATCCGCGCCAGCTGATCGACCTGGACGTCGGCGAGACCTCCCGCCGCGGCGCCGGCGGCATGCGCGGCAAGGTCGCCGCCGCTCTGATGGCCGCCGCCGCCGACGTGCGCACGGTCATCGCCAACGGCGCCCGGCCCGGCGTGCTCGCGGCTGCGGCGGCGCGCCAGCCGGTGGGCACCGTGATCACGCCGAGCCGGGCGCGGGCTTCGGCGTTCAAGTTGTGGCTGCGCTACGCGAAACCGGCGCGTGGTACTCTTGAAGTCGACGCCGGGGCCGTGCGCGCCTTGGCATCGGGGGGAGGCAGCTTGTTGCCGGTCGGCGTCACCGCGGTCCATGGCAGCTTCACTGCCGGAGACGCGGTGGCGATCGTCGATGCCGACGGCATCGAGGTCGCGCGCGGCCTGACGACCATGAGCGCCCGCGACCTGCGTCGTGTGCGCGGCCTGCGCAGCGAGGAGCTGCGCGCTCTCAACCCCCAGCTCGAGGACGAAGTCGTGCACCGGGATCGCCTGGTGCTGGTCGCCGAGGAGGCCGAGTGAGCGTCGAAGAGACCTGTGCTGCGGCGCAGCGTGCGGCGCGTTATCTCGCGGTGCTGCCGCGCGCGCAGAAGGACGAGGCGCTTGCCGCCGTGGCCGACGCGATCGTCCGGCGCTCGGCGGAGATCATCGCCGAGAACCTGGAGGACTTGCGACTGGCGCGCGAGAACCGCCTCGCGGCCGCGCTTGTCGACCGTCTGCTGCTCGATGACGACCGTTTGCAGGACGCCGTCGCCGGCGTGCACGCGCTCATCGCGCGTCCGGATCCCATCGGGCAGGTAGTGGACGGCTGGCGCCTGGACAACGGCGTCGACGTGCGCCGCGTTCGCGTGCCGCTCGGCGTCGTGGCCGTCATCTATGAAGCTCGGCCCAACGTCACTGTCGACGCCGCGTGTCTCTGTCTCAAGTCGGGCAACGCCATCATCCTGCGTGGCGGCAGCGCCGCCATGCACTCGAACCGCATTCTCTGCGAAGTCATGCAGGGGGCCGTAATCGAGGCGGGGTTGCCATGGGAGTCGATCTCCTACCTCACTCCGGACCGCCGCGAGCTGGACGAGTTGCTGGAGCAGCGCCGGTATGTCGACCTGGTCATCCCGCGCGGTGGGGAAGAGCTCAAGGAGTACCTGCTCGAACGCAGCAAGGTGCCGGTGATCTACGCCGCCGGCGGCAACTGCCACGTCTACGTGGATGCGGCCGCCGACCTGAGCAAGGCGGTCCGCATCATCGTCAACGCCAAGTGCCAGCGGCCGGGTGTGTGCAACGCCGCCGAGACCTTGCTCGTGCACCGGGATGTGGCTGCGGAGTTTCTGCCTCTGGCGGTGGATGAGCTCAAGCGGCGTGGCGTAGAGCTTGTGGTCGACAAGGCCGCGGCGGAGATCATCGGGGATCCTGCTCTCAAGCGCGCCAACAAGATCCATTACGACACCGAGTTCCTGGCCCTGAAGCTGGCCGTGCGCGTGGTCGACTCGCTTGACGAGGCCCTGGACCACATCGCCGCCCACGGCACGCATCACTCGGAGGCCATCGTCACGGAGGATCTGGCCGCGGCCCGGCGCTTCACCGTCGGCGTGGATGCGGCCTGTGTGTACGTGAACGCTTCCACGAGGTTCACCGACGGCGCCCAGCTCGGCCTCGGCGCCGAGATGGGCATCTCCACGCAGAAGCTGCACGCCCGTGGGCCCATCGCGCTGCAGGAGCTAACCTCAGTCAAGTACGAGCTTTGGGGCGACGGACAGGTGCGGGGATAGCGTCATGGTCGGGGTGCGTCCGCGTCTCGGCGTGCTGGGCGGAAGCTTCGACCCACCGCATCTGGGTCACCTGGTGATCGCCTCCGAGGCCTGTGCTCGCTTCGCCCTCGAGCGCGTGCTGTTCGTGCCTGCGGCGACTCCCCCGCACAAGGATCCGGGCCACCGTACGACCGCCGCCGAGCGCCTCACGATGACCGAGGTGGCCGTGGAGCACGATCCGCGCTTCGAAGTGATCGGGATCGAGATGGAGCGCGACCTCGTGTACACCAGAGACACCGTGCGGGCCGTGGCCGACCGGTTCCCGGATCACGAGCTGGTCTTCATCATGGGCTCCGACTCACTGCTTCAGCTGGAGACCTGGCACGACCCCGAGGGCATCCTCGGGATCTGCACGCTGGCGGTCGCAGCGCGTCCCGGCGACGATCCCGAGGCCGTCGCCGCGGCGACCGGGCGCTGGGGTGCCAGCCGCGCGCGACTCATGGAGGCGCCTCTCGTGGGCATCTCGTCGAGCGCCGTGCGAGCCCGCGTCGCCGCCGGCCTGCCGATCCGCTACCTGGTCCCCTCAGCGGTGGAAGAGTACGTGCGGGAGCACGACTTGTACCGTCTGACGTGATCGACCGGGTAGAGGCAGAAGCGCTGGTGGCCGGCCGTCTCTCTCCGGCGCGGCTGGCGCATTCGCGGAGCGTCGCCGCCGAAGCCGCTGAGCTGGCGCGCCTCTACGGCGCCGCACCAGCCGCGGCGGAGCTCGCCGGGCTGCTGCACGACTACTGCCGGGAGCTTCCCGCCGCGGAGATCCTTGCTGTCGCCGCGCGCTACGGCATTCCCGTGGGCCTGTCCGAGGCGCGCCGCCCGGTGGGCCTGCTGCACGGCCCCGTGGCTGCCGCTGAGCTGGCCGAAGCCGGTCTTGACGCCGAGGTCGCCGGCGCCATCGCTCTGCACACCGTCGGCGGTGAGGGCATGACGATCCTGGAGAAATGCCTCTATCTGGCCGACTTCTGCGAGCCTGGCCGCGGGTTCCCCGGCCTCGAGGAGGTGCGTGCACTGTCGCGCGCCTCCCTTGACGAGGCCGTGGCGGCGGCGGCCCGCTTGAGCCTGCTGGACCTCATCGGGCGGCGGAGCGGGGTGGTGCCGGCGGCATTGTCGTTGTACAACGAGTACTATGCGGGACAGTAAGGGCTACAGGGTAGATCGTCTGCGCCGGCGGCGGCGCAGGTCGGCGGAACGCTGGCAGGCCTGGGTCCTGTACGCGCTGGCAGTCGTGGTCGCGTTCTCGGCCGTTCTCGGGGCGTGGCACTTCGGCGCGCGCCTGTTTGGGGGCAGGCAAGCAGCCATGAAGCCCGGCTACCTGGCACTCATCACTTTGACCGGTGCTGCAGGCCGGCCGGAGGCAGCCGCCCTGGCCGTCAAGGACGCCGCCGACGGCAGTCACTCCCTGTTCGTCATCCCTCGTGATCTGCTTCTGGAAGGCCCAAGCGGCGAGTACGTCTTTGCCGGAGATGCGCTGACGGGGGGGGCGCTCAAGGAGGATTTGGAGCGCGTCATCAACGCCCGCGTGGATGCCGCCTACGACCTGCCGCTCAGCACGCTGTCCGATCTCGCTGACTCAGGTGCGCTCCAGGTCAAGCTTCTCCGGCCCGTGACACTGGTGGTCGATGACACGGAGCGCGTGTTCAAGGACGGTGCCGCAGTCCCGGTCAGTGACATCCCGGCGTTGTTTGCGGCCGCTGGGCCGAGCGGCGAGGATCCGGCGGCGATGCAGGAGGCTCTGTGGCGCGCGGCCCTGCAGGACGCGGCGTTTCGCCCGGACGCCGAGCGCGCTCGCGCCGCCGACGCGGCAGTCGCCGCCTCCTCCGGCGCGGACGATACGCGGTATCTTGGTGATGCATTGCGAGGGCTGACCTCGGGTACGGCGACCGTGGCTCTCGTGCCGTCCACCTCCCGTGTCGCCGAGGGCCAGTTCGCCTTCGTCCCCGACCCAGAGGGGATCATGGCCGACATCACGCGGAAAGCTCCCGGGTATCGGGGACGCGCGACCGTGCTCGTGCGCAATGGCACCGGCACGGTGGGCATCGGCGAAGCCGTGCGCCGGCGCCTTTCGGTGCTCGATGTGGACCTTCCACCGTCCGCCAACGCCGACAGCTTCGACTACCGCCAGACGCAGATCCTTGCCGGGCGCGGCGCCCTCACGGTTGCTGAAGACGTGCGTGCTATACTCGGCCGCGGCGTCGTTCTCGATGGGGCCGACCTGCCGTCCGATCAGGTCGTGATCATCGTCGGCGGGGACGTGAGTCTCAAGAACGTCGAGACAAAGGACCAACCGTAGCACCGGACGCAGAGACCACCACGGCCGAGGAGCTGGCACGCGAGATCGTCGCCAGCGCGGCCGGCAAGAAGGCGCAGGACGTCGTCGTCCTCGCGATGGGCGATGCCGTCAGCTACACCGACTTCTTCGTCGTCGTCACCGGCGCCAACCCCCGCCAGACCAAGGCCATCGCCGAGGACATCATCCTCAAACTGCGTCCCGGTCGCCGCCCCGCCCGGGCCGAGGGCGAGCGCGAGGGGGAGTGGATCCTCATCGACTACATCGACGTGGTCGTGCACGTGTTCACTCCCGCGGCGCGCGACTTCTACCGGCTCGAGACCCTCTGGGGAGACGTGCCCCGTCTGGAGCTCCCCACGGAGGATTGACGGTCTTGGCGCCGAACCCGGCGTGAGATCGTGAACCGGCTGGGGAGTCTCACGCGATGCGAAAGCCCATCTGTGTGCTGTTCACGGCGGTGTTCGTCTGGCTGGCCGTCGGCGTTGCGGCCGCCGAGCCCGCCGTCGCCTTCCACCAGCGAGCGAACGAGAGCACGCTGCTGGATCTCATCGATCACGCGCGCACCAAGCGGGGTCTGGCTTCGCTGCGTCTCAACACGGCGCTCGACCGGGCGGCTCTGTCACATTCGCGCGAGATGTTGTCGCACGGCTGGTTCTCTCACCTGTCGATCGGTGGCGGCGGCTACTGCGGGCGGCTGCTTCGCACCGGCTACAGCCGCAATGGCTACAGGTCATGGGCGGTCTCCGAGGTGATCGGCCGGGGCGCGGGAGCTCGTGGCACGCCGCAAGTGATCTTCACCGCCTGGATGCGTTCGAGTTACCACCGCTCGGTGCTGCTGGGCAAGCGCTGGCGCGACGTCGGCATCGGCGTCGCTTCGGGCAGGTTCCGCGGCTTGTCGGGCTCGGTCCTCTTCACGGTCGACCTGGGGCGCCGCACGAAGTAGCACCCCGCGGCTCCCGCTGCCATGCGGAACGCCGGGCGCCGCGCCGGTCGATACCCGCCGTGACTTCGGATGATTGACCACCCGCACTCGGCCAGGATAAGATACGAACATATGTTCGTACAACGCCGGGCAATCCTGCACCTCGACATGGACGCCTTCTTCGCCTCGGTGGAGCAGGCGCGACGTTCCGAACTGCGCGGCCTGCCGGTGATCGTCGGCGGCGAGCGCGGCGGCCGTGGCGTGGTCTCCGCCTGCTCCTACGAGGCGCGCGCCTTCGGCGTCCATAGCGCCCTGCCGATCTTCCAGGCCGAGCGTCTCTGCCCGCAGGGGGTGTTCCTGCCGGTCGACATGAAGGCGTACGTCGCCGTGCACCGCGACCTGGTCGAGCTGCTCGGGCGGTACACCGATCTCGTCGAAGTCGCCTCCATCGACGAGGCGTACCTCGACGTCACCGGCAGCAGGCGGCTGTTCGGGCCGCCGCGGGCTATCGCCCTGCGCATCCAAGAACAGGTGTACAACGCTCACGGCGTCACCTGCTCGATCGGCATCGGGCCTACCAAGCTGCTCGCCAAGCTGGCCGCCGGCCTCAACAAGCCGGCCGGTATCGGCGAGCTCACCGCCGCCGACGTGCACGGCCGTCTGCGCGAGCTGCCGGTGGGCGAGGTCTGTGGCATCGGCCCGGTCACCCAGGAGCGGCTCGCCGCCCTCGGCCTCACGACCGTCGGCATGCTGCAGGACGTGCCGTTCCCGCTGCTCGCCGCGGCGTTCGGCCGCGGCGCCTACAGTCTGCGCCAGCTCGCCCTCGGGCGCAGCTTCTCGCCGGTGCGCAGCGAGTGTCCGCTGCCCAAGTCGGTCGGCCGTGAGGTCACGTTCGGCGACGATACCAACGACCTCGAGCTGCTGCGCGCCACGCTGCTCTCGCTCACCGATCACGCCGTCGCCGAGCTGCGCCGCAAGGGCCTGGCGGCGCGTACCGTGGCGCTCAAGGTGCGCTTCAACACCTTCCACACCGTGAGTCGGCGCCGCGCCCTTGCGCGACCGGTGAGCGCCACCCGTCCCATCCACAAGACGGCCGTCGGGCTCCTCGACGAGCTCGACATCGGCGCCCGCTGGGTGCGTCTCGTCGGGGTGAGCGTCAGCGGCTTCACCCACAACGCCTTCCAGCTCACCCTCGACGACGGCTGGCGCGAGGTGGCGCTCGGGGAGGCCGTCGACCGGGTGCGCGAGAAGTACGGCTTCAAGGCGCTCACTCTGGCCGGCGGGGACATCGCCTGTCCGCACCTCGAGCACGGGTCACCCGCCCTGTCCCTCCATCCGGGACCCGCCGGGGGGCCCGCGACCCGCGCGTGAACCGGCGGCCCCTGTGCTAAACTCCATCCTTCCGACAGGACGCGACCGGCGCCACGCGCGCGAGCGCGCGGGGCCGGCGAGAGACACACGAGGAGACCCCGGATGAACGACCCAGGCAAGATCAGGAACATCGCTCTCGTCGGCCACCGCGGTACCGGCAAGACGTCGCTGTTCGAGGCGCTGCTCTTCGGCGCCGGCGCCATCACCCGTCTGGGCTCCGTCGCCGACGGCACCACGATCTCCGACTGGGACGACGACGAGAAGAAGCGCCAGATGAGCCTCTCGGCTGGCCTGGCGCACGTCGACCGCGGCGGGCTCAGCTTCAACGTCATCGACACGCCCGGCGACTCCAGCTTCCTCGCCGACGCCATCGCCGCCATCCAGGTCGTCGAGACCGCGCTGGTCGTCGTCAACACCGTCCTCGGCGTGGAGGTGCAGACCGAGCGCCTCTGGGAGCGCGCCGGCCAACGCGGCCTCGGGCGGGTCATCTTCTGCAACATGCTCGACCGCGAGCGCGCCGACTTCGCGCACGCGCTGGCCGCTCTGCAGGAGTCGTTCGGCGCCCAGGTCGTGGCCGTCCAGCTGCCGATCGGCGCAGAGCACGACTTCAACGGCATCGTCGACCTGCTCGCCATGAAGGCCTACACCTACGCGGGTGGCAAGGCCGCCGGGGCCGATATCCCGGCGGACCTGGCCGACGAGGTCGCGTCCGCCCGCGACAAGCTCATCGACGCGGTCGCCAGCACCGACGACGACCTGGCCGAGAAGTACCTCATGGAAGAAGAGATCACGGCGGCCGAGCTGGGCTCCGCCTTCGCCGCTGCCGTGGCCACGGCGCAGCTGTTCCCGGTCGCCTGCGGTTCGGCGACCGCGAGCGTCGGCATCGACCGTCTCTTCGAGGTGCTCGCCCTGGCCCCGTCGCCGGCCGACGTGACGGCGCCGGCGGCGCTGCAGGGCGAGGATGAGGTGCAGCTGGGGTGCGACCCGGCCAAGCCTGCGGTCGCCTTCGTGTTCAAGACTTTGGCCGACCCGTTCAGCGGCCACGTGAACGTGTTCCGCGTGTTCCAGGGCACGCTGAGCAGCGACTCCCAGATGGTCGTCACCCGTGACGGCCACAAGGAGCGTCTCGGCCAGCTGCTCAAGACGATGGGCAAGGACAACAAGCCTTGCGACGGCCTCGTGGCCGGCGACATCGGCGCCATCGCCAAGCTCAAGGACGTCGTCACCGGCGACACCCTCAGCGCCGACGGCGCCGGCGTGAGCTTCCCGGCGATCGACTTCCCGGCGCCGCTCATGAGCTTCGCCATCACCGCGAAGAGCAAGGGCGAGGAAGACAAGGTCATCACCGCCCTGCGTCGCCTCAGCGAAGAGGACCGGATGCTCGAGGTGCATCACGACGACCAGACCGGCGAGATGATCGTCGGCGGCATGAGCCAGGTGCACGTCGAGGTCACCGTCGAGCGGATGAAGCGTCGCTTCGGCGTCGAGGTCGAGCTCAAGCCGCCCCGGGTGCCGTACCGCGAGACCATCAAGGGTTCGGCCAAGGCCGAGGGCAAGCACAAGAAGCAGACCGGCGGCCGCGGCCAGTTCGCCGACACCTGGATGGAGGTCACGCCGCAGCCGCGCGGCGACGGCTTCGAGTTCGTCAACAAGATCGTCGGCGGCGCCATCCCGCGCAACTTCATCCCCGCGGTCGAGAAGGGCGTGCGCGCCGCCATGGCCGAAGGCTTCCTCGCCGGCTACCCGGTGGTCGACGTCCAGGTCAAGCTCTACGACGGCAAGCATCACCCCGTCGACTCGAGCGACATGGCCTTCCAGATCGCCGGCTCCATCGGCTTCAAGGCGGCCGCCGAGAAGGCGCAGCCCGTGCTCCTCGAGCCCACGATGAACGTCGAGATCACGGTGCCGGAAGAGAACGTCGGCGACATCATCGGCGACCTCAACTCACGGCGTGGTCGCGTGCTGGGCACGACGCCGCGCGGCCACAACAACGTGGTCGGCGCCGAGGTCCCGCTCGCCGAGATGCTGAGTTACGCGCCCGACCTCACGTCGATGACGGGAGGGCGCGGCGACTACCACATGGAGTTGCTGCGTTACGACGAGGTACCGGCGCACCTCACCCACAAGATCGTCGACGAAGCCAAGAAGGAAAAGGAAGAGGCGCACAAGAACTGACGCCGATCCGTCCAGTTTTTCCCGCAAAGGTGGGCATTTTGCGATGCCGCTGCCGGTGGCGGGCAGAAAGCGCCGGCGGTAGGATTGACGTGGCAGAGCAACGGAGGTTCACGTGACTGACATCGGCACCATGCGTGTGAAGAGCGGCCTCGCCGACATGCTCAAGGGCGGCGTCATCATGGACGTCACCAATGCCGAGCAGGCGAAGATCGCCGAAGACGCCGGCGCCTGCGCCGTGATGGCCCTCGAGCGGGTGCCGTCCGACATCCGCGCCCAGGGCGGCGTGGCGCGCATGGCCGACCCGACGAAGATCCAGGAGATCCAGGGCTGCGTCTCCATCCCGGTGATGGCCAAGGCCCGCATCGGCCACTTCGTCGAGGCGCAGATCCTGCAGTCGCTCGAGGTCGACTACATCGACGAGAGCGAGGTGCTCACCCCGGCCGACGAGGCGAACCACATCAACAAGTGGAAGTTCAGCGTGCCCTTCGTCTGCGGCGCCGTCAACCTCGGCGAGGCGCTGCGTCGCATCAGCGAGGGCGCCGCCATGATTCGTACCAAGGGCGAGGCCGGCACCGGCGACGTGGTCGAGGCCGTCCGCCACATGCGCACCATCATGGGCGAGGTCCGGCGCCTCTCCACGCTCGACGAGGACGAACTTTACGTGGCCGCCAAGAACCTGCCGGCGCCCTTCGAGCTGGTCAAGTGGGTGGCCGAGCACGGCAAGCTGCCGGTGGTGAACTTCAGCGCCGGCGGCATCGCCACCCCGGCCGACGCCGCGCTCATGATGCAGCTCGGCGCCGAGGGCGTGTTCGTGGGCAGCGGCGTCTTCAAGAGCGAGGATCCGCAGAGCCGCGCCAACGCGATCGTCAAGGCAACGACGAACTACCGTGATGCCGGCGTGCTGACCGAGGTCAGCGTGGGTCTCGGCGAGGCGATGCCGGGCATCGACGCCGCGCGCCTGCCCGAAGAGGCCAAGATCCAGCATCGGGGCTGGTGAGCCCGGCGGCGCCGTGAGCTCCAGCAACGGCAAGCAGCGGCTCGACTGGATCCTGTCGCCGGAATCGGCGCTCGACCCTCTGGGTCCCGGCGCCGACTTGGCCGTGGGCGTGCTCGCCCTTCAAGGTGACTTCCGCGAGCACCGGGCGATGCTCGAGCGGCTTGGCGTACAGACGACCGAGGTGCGCCGGCCGGCCGACCTCGCGGGCGTCGAGGGCCTCGTGATCCCCGGTGGCGAGAGCACCACGATCAGCAAGCTCATGGACGCCTACGGCCTGGCCGAGCCCATCCGCGGGTTCGCCGCTACCGGCGGCGCCGTCTACGGCACCTGCGCGGGCCTCATCACCGTCGCCCGCGCCACCGTCGAGGGTACGCCGCCGACGCTTGGCGTCATGGACATCGTCGCGCGCCGCAACGCGTTCGGGCGTCAGGTACGCAGCTTCGAAGAGGACCTGGTCGTCGAGGGTCTGGGCCCTTCCCCGCTGCGCGCCGTGTTCATCCGTGCGCCCTGGATCGAGAGCGCCGGGCCGGGCGTCGAGGTCCTTGCGACCTGCCAGGGGCACATCGTCGCCGCCCGTGAGGGCGGCGTCTTGGTGAGCGCCTTTCACCCCGAGCTGACCGATGACACCCGTCTGCACGAGCTGTTCATCCGCATGATCCGCGCCCCGGAGGGCGCGGCGGCCAAGCCGGTCCGCGCGGCGCAGCCGCGCGCCGGCGGCGAGCTGTGCCGGGCCGCAGCCGTGGCGGCCGACAACCGCTGAGAAGGGAGGTGGTGTCCTCATGTCCGGGCACTCCAAGTGGGCTACCATCAAACACAAGAAGGGCAAGGAAGACGCCAAGCGTGGCAAGCTGTTCAGCAAGCTGTCGCGCGTGATCACCGTGGCGGCTCGTGAGGGCGGCACCGACCCCGCCCTTAACATCGCGCTCGCCAACGCCATCGACACGGCGCGCAGCTATTCGATGCCCAAAGACAACATCGAGCGCGCCGTGCAGCGCGGCGGCGGCGGCGCCGAGAACGCCGGCTACCTACGCGAGGTCCTCGACGGCGTCGAAGGGCCACGCCTTGACGTCGTCCTGCTGAACGCCGGCGCGGCCCTCTACATCGCCGAGGCCGCGGCGAGCATCGCCGAGGGCGTCGACAAGGCGCGCGCGGCCGTCGCCTCCGGCGCCGCCCGCGCCAAGCTCGACGCCC
>Ga0207931_1000455_pt1 | contig 15097 bp, 11 predicted proteins | sample NGESurdeep092012_2_FD_184478 | JGI IMG/M metagenome (GOLD analysis project Ga0207931, IMG submission 184478) | Arctic peat soil microbial communities from Barrow, Alaska - NGEE Surface sample 415-1 deep-092012 (SPAdes) | ecosystem: Environmental > Terrestrial > Soil > Wetlands > Peat ...
TCCCTTCGAACCCGCCTATTCCGACTGATCCCTCTCCAAGTAATATCACATATGCAACTTGTATCACCACTGCTCTTAATGTGCGCAGTGGTCCAGGTGCATCTAATCCAATAGTGGCGGGATTACGATACGGGCAACGTGTGAAGGTCATTAACCGTCAGAATGGCTGGGCGCAATTCGAGGATCCTGCTGGTTGGAGTAGCGAGGCTTATATTTCTTTTGAGCAAACCAATTTGCCTGTTCCTCCTTTAGAAAGTCCCCAACCGACAACCACCCCTAACGGCTATGGGATTTGCAATACGAGCGGGCTAAATGTCCGTGGCGGGCCAGGAGTCACATATCCAATTGTTGGAGGCTTGACCTATGGTCAACGGATTAAAATTCTTAGTCATAAAAACGGATGGGCGCAAATTGAGACCCCGTCTGGTTGGTCCAATGAAAGCTATCTAAGCTTCGCATAAGATCATCAATCCACAAATCTTTTTCCGCGATGCTTCTTGCTTAAAATGACGCTTCATTCTCATTAATGTGAGCCAAGAATTGCTATGACAACCTACGAATATATAAAAGCAAAGGATTTCGACCGAGCCTGGTTGAATTTTGAACTAGACCTTCCCTTGGCACCCGGGAAAAATGGCCAACCGAATCCATTTTATATCTCCAGGCCAGGTAATCCGATTAATGAATTGGCCGATGCGATCCTAGCACCTTTCTTCCGGCCTCCAAAATTCTTCTTTTCTGGCCATCGTGGTTGTGGAAAGAGTACAGAACTCCTGCATATTCAGTCACATTCTGATATTCATAAAAAATTTTGGCCGATCAACTTTAGTATTCGAGAAGAAACAGACATTGTTGATCTCGATTTCCACGATGTTTTATTGGCTATTGGCAGCCAGATGTATCGGAATTACAGAAAAAATGGTGGTGAGATTCCAGAACGATTATTGAAGCAATTAAATAGTTGGAAAGGAAAAGTTGAACAAGAAGTTAAAACCGTATTATCAGGTCAGTCTTCCTATGAATTTAGTGGTTCTCTTGACGCGTTTTTCTTAAATACCGGCATGAAAATGAAACTGGAGCCTAAAACGCGCATCGAATTACGGCAAGTTTTTGAAAAAGATATAACCGGTTTGATTGACGTCATAAATATGATTGCCGCAGCAATTTATGCAAAAGAGAAACGAATTCCGCTAATGCTGATCGATGACATGGATAAACCCGATCTCAATAAAGCTACCGCTATATTTCATGATCGGCGTGAAATCATGATGCAACCAAATTGTGCCATCATTTATACGGTCTCAAGTGCATTGTTTTACAGTAAGGAATTTGATGCCATTCGAGACCAGGCGATATTTTTGCCGAACATTAACTTGCATCCGTTTAAAGAACCTGAAAGGCATATTATCGAAGGTTATGATGCTATGCGCCAATTTGCTCATGTCAGAATGGATCAATCTCTGATTGATGGGCAAGCATTAGAAGACGCGATTACATATAGCGGAGGGGTATTCCGGGAGATGGCAAGAATTATGCGTTCTGCCATCGGTTGCGCTAGACGCCGCAAAGCAACGATGATAAATCAAGATGACATTGAATGGGCGGCAACAGAAATCCGGAACGAATATCGGCGCATTTTGGATAAAAACGATTTAGCCTACTTAAAGAAAATTTATGAGCATAATCGTCTTGAGTATAACGATCGCCTGAGGCCATTGCTTCAGTTACTTGCCATCCTTGAATATCGCGATAGTGAAAACTGGTGCGATGTCCATCCTGTTCTTAAGAGACTTATAAATGAACAATAATTCCCTTCATCTGGAACATGATCTAGGCCTCTCGTTCCAAGACCGTATAGATATTCTTTTCCATGAGATTGAATTGGCCGTGAGATGGGATCGGCCATCCATCTTATTCGCCATTTACAAGTCTGATTTCATCCGTGATGAAGTTGATACACTATTAAGAGAAAAACTAAAAAAAATATCCCAAAAAACGCACTCTATAAAAACAAGCCACGGAAATCAAATTGATTTTCTCTCACAGATCTCTCAATTGCCGGATCTGTCACAAACAGTTTTGCTCATTGATGGCTTTAATTGGGAGTGCGGGACTGAAGGCGTGCGCGTCTTTGAAGAATTTAATAAAAATCGAGAATATTTCATTGACAATAACATCCGCGCGATTTTTTGGTTATTTGAAAATGAAGTATCAGATTTTGCGGCGAATGCAACAGAGTGCTGGATTCTTCGGCATCGCGTGGTCGAGTTTGTGGACGTTCCTCAACAAGACCAGGGTGTAATTCAATCACTAGAGTCGCTGTGGCAAAGCGCGGACAATTCTCCGGCTGATGAATATTTATCAGATGTTTCTCCTGACGAGATATTGAATTTACAGGACAGTGAAAAAGTAACTTCATCACATGCAAATGCGTTACTAAGTCTGGGTATACTTTTTTGGAGAAGGGGTAACCCTCAGAACGCTCTTAAATACCTACAAGCGTCTGCAGAAATATCCATATTACTTGCCAACCATTCCCTTCAAGCCCAATGCCAAAATGCGCTTGCCTTGGTTCAAACAGAGCTGGGAAACATTGATGATGCTGTATCTGCCTACCAGCGTGCAATCTCCCTCTCGCCAGAATCAGAATTCCTCTGGAACAATATGGGACAATTGCTCGCGAAAAACGAGAGGAATGAAGAAGCGATTAATGCATTTAAAAAAGCTCTCTCAATCTCTCCTCGAGACTTTCTTAGTTGGGATGGTGCTGGTCATATTTATATCAAGCTTGGGTTATATCAAAATGCGATCTCTGCATTTGAAAAAGCCCTTGAAATCGCCCCCTACTACGAATCTTCCTGGGCAGGAATTGGAAGAGCATACCTGGAATCTGGTCAGTTGGAAAAGGCGGAAGGCTCACTTCGTAAAGCTGTTGAATTAAATGTCCACTTAATTGATACCTGGATAAATCTAGGTAAGTGCTTTACTCAACAAAAGCGTAATCTCGATGCTATTGCTGTATATCATAAGGCGATTGAATTCAACCCTCAAAGTGCTGATATATGGGATGAACTGGGAAGGCTTCACCTGCAAAGGCAAAACTACGCTGAAAGCATTTCAGCATTTCAAAAAGTTATTTCTCTAAATCACCAATGCAGCGAAGCATATATAAGATTGGCGCATGCTCTATTTCAAATAGGGGACTATGAAACATCCGCATCGATTTATGAAGAGAGCATTCCACTATTTGATGATAATGCAACCCGCTCGGCACTTTTGAATCGTTTGGGAGATATTTACCTGTATATGAAAGATTATGAAAAAGCCATTGGAGCCTACCAGCAATCGGATCAACTGCTAAATGATCTCAAGAAATTTGGTGATAAAAACACTGAAGTGACCAATGAAATCCATAACACTCATCTCAACAACGATCAAAAAAATGAACAGGACAATTCCGAAAAAGAAAGAGGTGAAAAGATGATCGAGGCCAGCCACGTATTTGACTTGAAAACTGCAGCAGAATGGAATGAACACGGCAATAATCACCTGAGAGCGGGTGCTTACAACGATGCTATCGTTGCATACACCAAAGCAATTGAGTTGGCTCCCGATGCATGTTGGCCCTATATCCAGAATCTGTCTAATGTACATTACCAAAAAGGCAAGGCGAGAGGCAAACTTACTGTTGGGAAAATTGAAGACCCCGATATTTGGGAAGGAGAAGATGAGCCAGATGCGATCTCCCTCTTCAGCTATGATGCCATTTCAACTCCAGAACGAAATGATACTATCGAAGAACCGAGACTGGAAAAACCAAACAATAATTATCCAATAGGCCAACTTCCAGCCAGTATAGACGCTGAAAGGGCGCATTCCGATATTTCTGATCCTGTTGAATGTTGCTCGAACCAAAAAAACGAAACCGCTTTGGAGCCGGAGGAAGAAGCATCCAATACATTGACAGGTAAAAGTAACACTAAAATCGAGGTCCCACAAAAGCTAGAACCCGGGGTGAATATCCCATCTGAAAATACTCTAACGCCTCCACTCGTTGAAAATACTCAACAAAACTCAATCGACTGGAACAAATTGGGGAATTCATATGCAAGTTCCAAGAAATTTAACAATGCGATTGATGCGTATAAAAAAGCTATCGAGATAGATCCAAAATATGGTCAGCCGTATGGCAACCTGGGTTTTATTTACTATCGCTTAGGGAAGTATGAAGATGCGATTCTACTCTACAAGAAAAGTATTGATCTCTTGGATACCCCAGAGGATATAGCCGCTTCTTGGAACAGGTTGGGCGACACTTATAGAAGATTAGGAGACTATAGGAATGCTTTGGCTGCATATCAAAAATCCAGTGAAATGGCACCCGCGATGAGTCCGGTAATGGCTCGCGGCAGGGCGACTTTAATGGAGAATATTGTTGCGGGTTAGTCTTGAGGCCAAGATGAACGATGCGTTGCTATGGAATGAGATAGGTAACATATATCTTCGAATTGGATCCCCCGAGGATGCAATTGCTGCTTATACAAAAGCAATTGAATTAAATCCTGATTCAGGATGGCCATATTGCAATCTTGGCCATGCATATTTTCTGATTGGAGAATTTAGCCACGCCCTTTTCCTATTCCGAAAAAGCATTCAATTAATGGGTACACCTGAAAACCAGGCTATAGTCTGGAATAAAATCGGCAATGCATATCGAGCTTTGAAAGATATTAATAATGCAATCCAGGCTTATAAAAAGGCCGATGATTTGGATATCGGGGCATCGCTGTCAGAGCAAAATGCTGGTAGACAACCTGGCGACTACGCCGATCTTCGTGAAATGATCAAGACGGAAGAAATCGTTCCAGACACAAATGGTTTGCTGTCAGCGCTTCCAAAAAAAGTAACGCACAGCGATCCATCATTAAAGAGTCAGGCGCTTGGTGATGGTTTTCAACCTGTTAATGTGGGAAAAGGTTATGGGGAAAACTATCCACCATCAGATCGGCCAGAAACAAAGCCGCCTGTTTCACCTAAACCAAATAGGATAACAGATCAGGATATTACTGCTTCGCCGGTTAGTAACCCTCAAAACACACCTCCCCTCGTCAGGGACTCGGAAAATTCCCCTCTTCCCAGGGAAAAATCTTTTATCGTCATCCCCGACTCAAGTGAAATGGTTGAAAACCTTCCGAATGAAGGAGCATCCCATAACGAACCCGAACAAATCAGGAATTCTGTAACAACTATTAGGCAAGATGAAATCCGAGATGGAAAGTCAAAGGGTCATTCCAATATATGTCCCGGTATCGATGATTTGGAAGAAATACTTGCCAAAGTTAGAGTCTATGAAAATATAACCCAGGCCAATCCAACCAATGACAGGCCTTGGGATACATTGGGAAAATTGTATAAGTCATTAGGCAGGTACAAGGATGCCATTGGCGCATACAAGAAGGCGATTGAGATGGCTCCTGATAGAGAAGTTTATTATTATTACCTGGGGTTACTCTTCTCGGTTGAACAACAACATGATGACGCAGTTCAGGCTTTTGAGCTTGTTCTTCGTAAAAACCCGGATTATGTTCTGGCACATGGCGCCCTTGCAGGTGTCTATCATAGGATGGGCCTTGAAAACAAAGCTAATCATCATATCGCGATTGCATTGCCCAAAATGAATGAGGAGAGCACATATAATCGCGCTTGTTTTTATGCAATTTGCGGGGATAATGAACTCGCCTTCGAGTTCCTCAGGGTTGCGCTTAAAAACAAAGACACAACGATTGAGTGGATAAAATCTGATCCTGACTTGGATCCAATACGAACCGATCAACGCTTTCAGGAATTAATTTCAGAGAAAGACCATCCTGCTCCAGAAAATAGCAATGAAAATTACTTTTCATCTGAGTTGGAAGGTACGCATAACCGGCTCCTACCAATATTGAACCATTCCTTGGAGAGGTGAACAAAATGTCTATTACAATATTGCTCAATGTTTTACTCGGCCTTTTTCTTACTTGGTCTTTACTAAGCCTCGCATCCATGCAGATACAGGAATGGATAGCTACCAGGTTAAAATGGCGGTCTCGAATGCTGGAGGAAACGCTTGAGAAAATGCTGACAGACTTCACGCTTGTAGATCAATTCTATAACCACCCATTGATCCGCAGTCTATATACTGGTAAGAATAATGACAACAAACCTTCGTATATACCAGCCAGCCAGTTTTCCCAGGCAATGATTGATATCCTCTCAGCCACTGGAACAGAAGCCTCCCTCATCCAACAGCAACTTTACAAACTATACAGCGAAACCCAGGGACTGCCAAAAAAGAAAGGCATCGATGCGCGCTCGCGATTAGGTCTGATGCTGGGTATGATACGCAAAGCATTGGTATCTGAAACCGGGGAAGAGGCTTGCGCGGAAATCCTGGATACCGTAAAAAACGATCTTTTAACAATGGGGCAGGATATTCCCCGGCTTCAAGGGTCTGTGGATTCCTTGTTTGATGCCATTAGAGTCCAGAAACAACAGATTAACGACGCGCTGGTCAAATTATCCTTCAAGGCAGACACTTCCGAAGATGAGACAATAACCAGAATCCGTGCCGGCGTCACCGCGCTCAGTATCACCCACCCCCAGTTAAAACAGACTATGTACGCCATAATGAATAGTATGCCGCAATCAATCTGGCAAAAAGAAAACGAATTAGAATTGGTTCGCAATAACATCGAAGAATGGTTCAATAATGCCATGAATCGTTTGACCGGTTGGTACAAACGCCGTAGCCTCATTACAACCCTACTTGTGGGGATTCTATTGGCAATCATTGTTAATGTTGACTCAATAAACCTTATCAGTCGTTTGTGGAGAGAACCCGATTTGCGCATCGCAATCCTGAGTAATATTGAGAACATTCTTACACAAAATAATACAACAATTTTAGATGTTGGCCAATTATCCACCATACAACAACAATTTTCAGAGATTAGTCTCCCGGTAGGCTGGTTGGGATCGCCTATTTCACCAACAAGCGACCAAGTAACGAGCTTTCCCGAGACTTGCACGCTTTTCCCCCAACAAGCAAACGAAACCTACGGTTTTTCAATTTCGGGTCAATGTTATCCAATCATTAACTCACCCAAAGCAACCGACCTGACTGGCTGGCTTATAAAACTTGCCGGGATATTAATTTCCGGGGTCGCAGCCAGCCCGGGCGCATCCTTCTGGTTTGATATTTTAAAAAAGATCATAAACGTGCGCCTTTCAGGGGTCAATCCATCCGAGTTAAATACCAATGCAAGTAAATCTACAATGGGGTAAAACTGGTTATTCCGGAGGAGATAGCCAGTTATAGAGAACTGTTAGAAGCGATTGAAGGGCACTTTTGCAAAGGCAGCGACCCGCGCAAGGATCGGACAAAAGAGCACAAACTGATTGATTTTATCGGCATAGCCATCTGTATGTAATCTATATTGAGGAAGGTGGGGTGGATATTGAGGAATTTGGAAACAGCAAGATCATCTGGCTGAATACTTTTATAGAACTGCCAAAGGGTATTCCATTGCATAACACCATCAGGCGAGTATTCTCCACAGAGATTGGCAGTTGCCATGAAAGAAGATCATCGTTGCATCCCTAAATATCAAGCCCGTGAAAACTTTGCTGTTCTTCGCCACATTTCTCTCAATATGCTCAAGCAGTAGAAAACTGCTCTAGGGGGCATCCGTGGGAACCGGCTTCAAGCCGCTTAGAGGGAAGACTACATACTCAAAGTAGTCACATCGAACAATTAGATGCGATTGCCCTGGGGGAGAGGGGCTTCTCTTTATCCCTCCTCAGGTATAATGTATTTATGCCTTCGCTCGTCCCATTCGAGCCGGTGGATTATCTCATCATCGGTCATCTCTCTTGCGACATAACACCCGATGGTCCGCGCCTGGGCGGGACGGCAGCTTATGCTGGGTTGACGGGTCGTGCCCTGGGTCTGCGCGTGGGTGTGGTTACAGCTTGGGGCGGGGAAGTGCCCCTCGACGTACTGGACGGGATCAAGGTCCAGAGTGTTCCGGCTCAGCGTAGTACAACCTATGAGAACAAGTACACACCCACGGGACGCATCCAGTATATCTATCACACCGCGCCGGACCTTTCGTACGATAATGTTCCCGAAGCCTGGCGGCGTGCGCCGATTGTCCATATCGGACCGATAGCCGGGGAAGCTAAATCGCTGGTGGATGGGAATTTTCATTCTTCCTTGATGGGGTTGACTCCCCAGGGCTGGTTGCGGAGGTGGGACAGTGCCGGGCGGGTGAAACCCGGTGACTGGCTTGAAGTCCACGAGATGTTAGCCAGGGCAGGCGCAGCGGTGCTCAGTATTGAGGATGTCGGCGGAGATGAGAATTGCATCGAGGCGATGGCAGCCGCCTGCCGGGTGCTTGCTGTGACTGAGGGTCCGGCGGGGGCACGGCTTTACTGGAATGGCGACCTGCGTCGCTTCCGTGCCCCGTCCTTGGAGGAAGTGGATGCCACCGGCGCGGGTGATATTTTTGCAGCAGCCTTTTTTTGGCGGCTGTATGTGACCCGTGACCCGTGGGCAGCGGCCCGGTTTGCCACTCACCTGGCATCCTTCTCAGTAAGGCGGTGTGGCCTGGATGGCATCCCATCGCAGGAAGAAATCCAAACCTGCCTGGTGGAGGTTTTGTAGTGGGACGCGTTTACACACTGGTGAATCAAAAAGGTGGGGTGGGGAAGACTACCACTGCCATCAATCTCGGTGCCTACCTTGTGCAATTTGGTCAACGCGTCTTGATCGTGGATATTGACCCGCAGGCCAACGCCACCTCCTCACTCGGTGTGGACAAGCACACCGTCAAAGGTGGGACTTATGAAGCGCTGATGGGCGGGGCACCCGCTCCGGCGCTGGTGTTGCAGAACCCGCGCCTGAAACTGTCCATTTTGCCATCCTCGCCGTCTTTGGCAGGAGCGGAGGTGGAACTAGTTAACGAACTGGGGCGGGAAGTCAAACTGCGACAAGTGATAGCCCCGCTGGTAGATCGTTATGATTACATATTTATTGACTGCCCGCCCTCGCTCGGCATGTTGACTATTAATGGATTGGTGGCTGCCCAGGATGGTGTACTCATCCCAGTGCAGTGCGAGTACCTGGCGCTGGAAGGGTTGGGCGAACTGATCCGTACCATCCAGCGCGTCCGTTCAGTGCTATACCCTGCACTCAAGGTGCGAGGTGTCATCCTGACGATGTTCGATGGCCGCACGCACCTTTCCAACGATGTGGTAGCCGAAGTACAAAAATATTTCAGCGAGCAGGTCTTTGAAACCATCATCCCGCGCAGCATACGGTTGGCAGAAGCCCCCTCGTACGGACTGCCAATCTCAGCCTATGCCCCGGAATCGAATGCGGCCAAGTCTTATGAATCCCTGGCGCGCGAATTACTGTCAGGCGATGGCGTTGTCGTTATGGAAAGTGCAGAGTAGGAGAAGCCTATGCCACAAAAATCTGGACTCGGTCGTGGATTGGGAGCGTTGATCCCCGGTGGGGATAATTTTCAGATGGAAAACGGCGTTATGCTGGTCCCGGTGGAGATGGTTTTACCGAACCCACGCCAGCCGCGCTACATGATACATCCCGAAGAGCTAGAAGAACTGACCGTTTCGGTGCGTGAACACGGGGTGCTCCAGCCTCTGATCGTTACACTGGGCGAGTCGATGGGACAATACATTCTGATTGCCGGGGAACGCCGTCTCCAGGCGGCCCGATTGGCAGGTCTGGCTTCGGTACCAGTGCTTGTCCGCCAAGCCACCGACCAACAGCGGCTGGAACTGGCAATCATCGAAAACGTCCAACGTTCTGACCTGTCTGCACTCGAAGAAGCCGAGGCATACCGCCAGTTGGCCGAGGATTTTGATCTTTCCCACGAAGGCATCGCCGCCCGCGTTGGCAAGAGCCGCGTGGCGGTGACGAATACCCTGCGCTTGCTCCGGCTGCCTGACTCGGTCAAGAATGCCCTGATCGAGAAGCGCATTTCCGAGGGACACGCGCGTGCCCTGCTGGCCCTTTCCACGCCGGAGGCCCAGACCGCGGCTCTGCACACTGTTCTGGCACAGGAACTCAACGTTCGCAAGACCGAAGAACTGGTGCGCAAACTCTCCGGAGAAAAACCGGTTCGCAAGCCAAAACCGGCCATTTCGCCGGATGTTGCTGAACTGGAGGACCGTCTGCGCTCCAGCCTGGGGACGAAGGTCACACTGCGTTCCGGACGGAAGGGCGGGACGCTGACCATCCATTATTATTCCAACGAGGAACTGGACGCCCTGACGGGGCGGTTGTTGAATGAATGATTGGTAAGGACACACCTACCGTGTCTCTGCGAGATTGATATGAGACTTCTCCACAACGCTCGCATTCATACTCTCGACGCGGCTCACCCCATCGCCTCGGCCATCGCCATTGACACCGGATATATTCTTGCCGTGGGCGGCGATGAACTCCTGGTTGAATGCGGAAGTGCCGAGTGCGAAAACATGGGTGGGCGGGTCATTCTTCCCGGATTAACCGATGCACATATCCACCTCCAGGAGTATGCCCTCAGTCTGCGGATTGTAGATTGCGAGGTGGAGACCAAAGATGAAATCCTGCGCCGGGTGGCTGAACGCCTCCGCCAGACGCCACGCGGGGAATGGGTGCGTGGACATGGCTGGAACCAGAATACCTGGAGTGGTAAGTGGCCTACTGCCGCGGACCTGGAGGCGGTCTCACCGGAGAACCCAGCCTACCTGACAGCCAAATCCCTGCACGCCGCGTGGGCCAACAACACTGCGCTGAAGCTGGCGGGAATCAATCCCTCCACCCCGGACCCGGTCAATGGCTGTATCCAGCGGGATGCACGCGGAGTCCCGACCGGTATCCTGTTCGAAGAGGCGGTGAAACTGGTTGAGGCGGTTATTCCGGAACCTACTCCCGAAACGCTGGCAAAAAACTTCCGGCAGATTATTGCTGGCCTTTGGCGCATGGGGCTGACCGGGGTCCACGATTTCGATAAGCGCACCTGTTTTCAAGCTTTGCAGCTCCTCCGTGAGCGTGGTGATCTGCATTTCCGTGTAGTCAAGTCCATCCCGTTTGAGCTGCTCCCGCAGGCAGTGGCTCTCGGCTTGCGTAGCGGGTATGGGGACGAATTCCTGCGCATCGGTTCAGTCAAATTCTTTGCCGATGGCGCTCTTGGCCCGCATACCGGGGCAATGTTCGAACCGTATGTTGACGACCCGCAAAACCGTGGTATTCTAATATTGGATAATGAACAACTATTCCAGCAAGGCCGTCTGGCAGCCGAAAGTGGTCTCAGCTTGGCCGTCCATGCCATCGGCGACCAGGCTATTCATGAGGTCCTGGAAGGGTTCGCCCTGTTGCGCACTTACGAGCGTGAGTGCGGACTACCGGCCTTGCGTCATCGCATAGAACATGTGCAGACGATTCACCCTGGTGATGCTGGGCGGCTGGCGGAGTTGGATGTTATTGCCTCGATGCAGCCGGTCCATGCCCCGTCTGATATGCTGGTGGCGGACCGTCTCCTGGGCGAGCGGGCAGCGTTTTCTTATGCCTGGCGGACTCAAGCGCAGCACGGGGCGCGGCTGGTCTTTGGGTCGGATGCGCCAGTTGAAAGTCCGAACCCGTTCTGGGGTTTGCACGCTGCCGTTACCAGACGCCGCGCGGACGGCTCTCCAGGGCCTGAGGGCTGGTTCCCGGAGCAGCGGTTAACGGTCCGCGATGCGATCGAAGGATATACGCTTGGACCGGCATTCGCGGCCGGAATGGAAAACCGCCTCGGGCGTTTGTCTGCTGGTTTTCTTGCTGATTTGATCGTCGTCGAGACGGACCCGTTCACCTGCGACCCTGCCAATCTATATAGTATCAAACCGACAGCAACGATGGTCGGCGGTGAATGGGTCTGGCAGTTGTGAGGAGCATCGGATGACATCCCCTCTGACTCCCGAAGTCCTTGTCCCTCGTCTGGGCGAATACCTTCTCCAGAGGGGTTTCATTACCGAGACGGATTTGCAGAAAGCCCTGGCTTACCAGAATGAGAAAAAAAGAGCGGGGGAACGCTGCCTGTTAGGGCAGGCACTAATGGATCTCAACCTCCTTACCCGCCGGCAAATTGACCATGCCGTGACCGAGCAGATCATCCAACTGCGGAATGCACTCGAGGATGCCAATCGCACTCTGGAGCGCCGCGTTGCAGAACGGACCGCGGAACTGCAAGAGGCGCTACGCAAGCTCTCCGAGTTGAGCCAGATGAAGGCCAATTTCGTTGCCAATATTTCGCATGAGTTACGCACACCGCTGACCCACGTCAAGGGATACCTGGAGTTACTGACGACCGAATCGCTTGGTTCGCTGAGTGCTGAACAGAAAAATGCATTGCAGGTCAGCCAGCGCGCGGCCGGACGGTTGGAAAGCCTGATTGACAATCTCATCCTCTTCTCGCTGGCGGCGCGTGGCGAGATGACTCTGCGCCTGGCACCCGTCAATCTGAATAAAGTGGTTGGGGAAATCATCAATTATACACGCACCAAAGCGGACGATCGAAATGTGGCTCTGCACTTTAACATACAACCTGATATTCCTTACGTCCAGGCGGATGAAGAGAAAATCTCTTGGGCAATTCTCCAGTTGATTGATAACGCCATCAAATTCACCCACTCTGGCGGTGAAGTAACCCTGTCTATCCAATCGGAATCGGATACGTTGATCATGGTTTCGGTCTTTGATACTGGCATTGGCATTCCACCCAGTCGGATGAACGAGATTTTTGAACCTTTCCACCAATTGGATTCTTCCTCCAACCGGCGTTACAGTGGTACCGGCTTGGGATTGGCTCTAGTGCGTGAGATTGTCAGTGCGCATGGTTCGGTGATTGAAGTGCAGTCAGAAGATGGAAAAGGGACCAGGTTCCGTTTCCCGCTGCTTGCGGTCAATAAAAGTGCTTGATTTGGCTAGCGTATAATGGACAGCGAAACGCTTGAAACCTTCACTCGCTTGAGCAGTTCCATCGTCAGGGATGATTGGAAGAAATCCCTGGATGAAATATTTGTCTTACTCCGCAAGAAATTCGTTTTTGACAATCTGGCAATTTACCTCGTTGAAGGAAACGGCAGCACACCGGAAGTGGTTTATGCGCGTGCAGCCGGACGGGGACGCAATAAAGAGGCCGAAGCCTCCTGGGGTGAGGAGATTGCCAACCAGGTCATCAGTACAGGCAAAGCCACAGAATCTATCCCTGCGGACCAACCATCTGCTGACCAGATTGCGATGCCACGCTTGCTTGGCCTGCCGTTTATCCTTCCGGACCGGCGAGGCGCGCTGGTCTTTGTCCGATTCGGAGGGTCAGAATTTACCACTGAGCAAATACCGCTGGCAACCCTGGCTGCTGTCCAGACGGCTAGGACGTTCGAACAGAACATTCTCAAGGAAAGCCTGACCCAGTTGGAACATGCCCGTCACCAGGCCCAACTCCAGGATGATTTTATTGCCACAATTTCCCATGAGTTGCATACCCCGCTTGGCTTCATCAAAGGATACACCACATCTCTCTTGCGCTCTGACACCACCTGGGATACCGCTACACAGCAGGAATTTCTGACCATCATCGACGAAGAATCCGACCACCTGCTCACCTTGATTGACCATATGCTTGACTCTGCCCGTTTGCAGAGTGGAAATATGAGTATGGACTTCCAGCCTGTACGCTTGGACTCGCTTCTGCGGGACGTGGTTCTGCGCGTTCGGGGACGGCACGAAGGTCTGGAAGTTACCCTGGACCTGACGCCTGCTTTGCCTATCCAAGCAGATACTTTCCGTCTGGCCCAGGTATTTGACAACCTTTTTGATAATGCTATCAAGTATGCCCCCGGCACGAAAATAACCATCTCGCTCCAGGTGAAAGAAAAAAGGCAGATTGTAACCTTTGCAGACCTGGGACCTGGTATTGCGCCCGAGCACATCCCATTTCTCTTCGAACGGTTCTACCGGGTGCCTGGTCAATTCAGCAAGAGCGGGACGGGGCTGGGGTTATTCATCTGCAAACAAATTGTTCAAGCTCATCACGGCCGAATTTCGGTCAAGACTACACCCGGCAAAGGGACTGCGTTTCGTATCGAACTTCCCGTTCGTCCGGAGAAAGCTGCAAAGGAGGCATAAGCCATGTCCACACGCATTCTGGTTGTTGATGACGAACCGCGCTATCTCCGCTTGCTCGAAGCCAATCTGCTAACCGAAGAGTACAAGGTGTTTACAGCCTCGGATGGTGAGGAGGCGCTCGAATCTTTTTCGACCAACCTGGTTGACTTGATCCTGCTGGATATAATTCTACCCCGCATGGATGGCTTTGCGGTTTGCCAGCGCATCCGCCAATTCTCCAACGTGCCCATTATCATGCTTACTGCAAAAGGCGAAGAGCAGGATCGGATCCGAGGCTTGGACGTGGGCGCCGATGATTATCTGGTCAAACCATTTTCGGTGATGGAATTACTTGCCCGCGTCCGAGCGGTGCTGCGTCGTGCTCAAGTCACCGAGACTGGGCAGGATCGCTTTTTCACGCATGGCAATCTGCGCATTGATTTTGCCCGCGCTGAGGTCTGGCTGGGCGGACAGCCGGTTTCTCTTTCGGCGACAGAATACCGTCTCTTGCTCCAATTTACGCATAATATTGGCAAAGTCCTGTCTACCGAGGAGCTACTGACCGGCGTGTGGGGACCGGAATATCGTGACGATAAGGAAATCCTATGGGTTACCATTGCCCGCCTGCGCCAAAAAGTGGAAGATGATCCGCATATACCGGAACATATAGTCACCCGTTCCGGGCTTGGGTACCTGATGACTCCGATTGAAGAGTGATTTTCAACAAGGGCTGATGGATACAAAACCGATTTCAATCTTGGTCATTGACGGGGATGCAGCCAGCCGCAACTATCTGACAGTTATGTTGCGTAAAAGCGGCTATACTATGCTGTCAGCGTCTCTGGGCCGTGAAGGCCTGATATCTGCCTGGAAAGACCAACCGGATATCATCATCCTGGATCC
>Ga0207931_1000457_pt1 | contig 15057 bp, 14 predicted proteins | sample NGESurdeep092012_2_FD_184478 | JGI IMG/M metagenome (GOLD analysis project Ga0207931, IMG submission 184478) | Arctic peat soil microbial communities from Barrow, Alaska - NGEE Surface sample 415-1 deep-092012 (SPAdes) | ecosystem: Environmental > Terrestrial > Soil > Wetlands > Peat ...
TTGTCGAGCCAGCTTAATACTTCTTTTACCATATCATTTTTATACAGCGAGTGATCCGCTTCAAACAGGCAAAGGCGCTTATCTTTTTCAGGAGTTCCAAGAAAGTCATAGAACGGCTTGACAGATGTTTCATACAGATTGAACATATCATATTTACCGTTTAACATTAAGACTGGGATTTTGATCCTGGGCAGATAATTTACCTGATAAGCTTCAGGATAAGTCGGACCGTATAATCCTCCCAGAACTAAAATATTTAATTTAACCCTATCCTCAACGGCTGGAATGTATGCACCTATTTCTCCACCCCAGCTCCAGCCATAAAAAGCTATTTTACCTGTATCTATATCCGAACGGGTTTCCAGATAATCTATTGTCCTGCTGAAATCTTTTGTCCACCAGATCAGCCACTCCGTAAACTGGTGGCTGTAATTAGGATCGCTCATTTCCATAGTCAGACCGTTATTCCTTTCATAAGTTCCCCGGTAGATCGGGAAAATCACTGCACGTCCGTTCTTTAAAAGATAATCGTTCATCCAGATAAAGCCATTAGAATCTTTTGCATCCTTCCCTTTAATCGCTCCTCCGCCAGGGAAATAAATGATTGTCTGATATGGCGGCATTCTGTTTTTTGGCAAATACAAATAAGCAGTTACTTTTTCATTTCCATAAGCGGCATTAAAAGAGATCTTCTCAACAACCCAGTCCTCCGGGCTCTCATCCCTTTCTTCAATTCTTGCATTTAAATCAGTTTTGTCATAAAGGAATTGGTTTCGATAAGTTTTAAACACACTTTCTGAAACTGGTTTTTCTTTTGAATAATCCTTTTGACCTACGAAATTAACTTCCTGGAATGTTTGCTGAGGGATTTTGTCTTTGTTTATATACCTGACACAGCGGAAACCGTTCTTTGGTGAACGGTCAAAAGGTGGAAGCTGACTCCAATATGGATACATATAGTTACGATCATCCCATGCGCCACCGCGAACAATGCAGCCAATTTTTGTCTTATTCCAGTTCCACTCCCTCACATTTCCCGCCATATCGTAAGCGCCAAAATGACTAATGCCATGGAACTTCCCCACAGGGGCAGGCCCTTTGTCATTAAAGTTGCTGTATGGCAGTATTCTATTATATGAACAATTATAGGACCAGTTTTTCCAGTCGTACGGAAATCCGGCACCGCTTGTCCAATGAATTTGGGTTGGCAGGCTTTTGCCTGCATACTCGGCATAGGCGGCAGCTTCATACCAGCTTACTCCGGAGACAGGATAATCATCCTGCCCGTCAGGGTAATCACCGGCTTCCCAGGTCGAAGGTCCCGGCCTGCCTGATTTGTCAGTAAATTCTGACATTGCCTCTTCCCAGGTTAGAGTTTTTCCATCATTGATGAACTCATTCTTCCAATAATCGGGATTGATGTACCCGCCTTTGTCTGCAAATTCCTTATATTGTTTATTTGTCACTTCATATCGGTCAAGAAAAAATCCGTTTTTATCCTTCAGAACATTTCTTACTATTTCTGTGTCAATGCCGTCCACATAGACCATCCCTGCCGGTATTTCGCCTGTTCTGAACATCTTTCTGTACAGAGTATCATAGTCTGTTGAAGCTATAGCAAATACATCATCATACCCTTTTTTTACCAGTTTGACCTGAAAATATGTCCAATTGGGAAGTTTCATGGTATCAACAGGCGTTGTGCCGATTTTCTCCCATTCCCCTTCATCGCCGGCGTATTTTCTGATATAAACATTTGCATCCGGAGGGTCGGACATTATTGTCAGCTTGCCAATGAAATCAGAGGCTGTCTTCCTGAAGTCAGGATCATCAGATATATATTTTTCAGCTTTCTGTGCCAGGTCAAACGCTTTGATATAATTCTCCTCACTCTCTTCTTCATTGGTAAGGCGTTTGAGTTCGGGCAGGGCTTGCTCTCTGGCCCATCTGACTTTTGTCCGGTGATTTAAAAAGAGTAAGGCTGCAGTAAGAACTGCAAGAATTAGTATAATGCCTCCGAACAGAGTTTTTACCTTTATAGGCAGACCTTTTGATTTACTGCCTTTCCCGGATTTTGGTTTGTCAGTTGTGGTTTTGTTCGTTATTTCACTCTTTTCTGCTAAATCCGGCTCTTCAGGTATGAAAACTTTCTTCTCCGCTCTTTCCTCTGCCTGAATTTCTTTTTCTTTCGACTTATCAGTAACCGCAGGATATTTCATGCTTTCGATAATATCCTTTATGGCCAGAGCGACTTTATTTATCTGGTCACGATAAAGAATCTGTCCGGGACTTTTAATAATGTCATCATCTTTAGCCCTTAACTGGCGGTTCACCCCGGTTTCTTTATAGACAAAATCAATTGACCTTAGAGCTCCGCCAATAGTTGATTCAAAAAGTTTAATATCAGTTTGGTCAAGGTCATGAATGCGGACAGGAAGTATCCTGCTGGCTATATTGCCTCCGGAAAGCTTAACTTTCAAACCAAACTGATCCCGGGAAGCCTCTTCAACGAATGCTTTGAACTCATGTTCCCAGGCAAATGACTTAGGATCACAATAGGTACGCGAGATAACCGGAATGCAAATCAAACACTTGAGTTTCTCCTTAAGCGAAGCATTAACATCATGAGTCTCGAGTAGTCCGTCGTGAGGATTGATATCAAAGTAAACACTGATTTCCTCCTTGAATGTAGATTCAAGCTCTGTCTTGAGAGCCTCCACAAACTCACTTACCCACCTGTCGCCTTTGTTGTCTTTCTGGCGGTAGGAGATGAAGATGTCATATTCAAATCCGGGAATAAGGCTTGCCATATTAACTATTCATTGTGATAAAGTTACGAAAGACAATAACTCAAGTCAAATAAAACCCATCCACCAATGTTTTTTAAAAACCCATTTGCACAAATCCGTCCTTCTATGACCACTTCGAAAAAAGGTCTGATAACACTTAACATCCATAACAAGGCAACTAGTACTTAGCTCCGCCATGAAGTAATTAATCAATGCCGGCCAGGAATGATCAAATCACGGGGTTTTCCAAATTGTGACATTAAACGGTGCATTTGGTTTGAAGAAACACAAGCCTTTATTGAAAAGTATGTGCTATCTTTGCAGGCATGGGGGAAATAATAAAATCCAAACTCTATCAACTTTTGACATTCACTTTTATGATGCTGATAGCTAATTGTGTATCTATTAATTTAATTCCCCAAAACGAAATATTTCCAACTTATGAATGTCCTGATTTTTCAGGAGATTGCGAACATTCACATATCCATAGTTTGGAGGATGATGCATTAAAAAATGAAACAATAGTAAGACCCCACAATTTAGAAATTCAAAAGGGTATACTTTTTTTTACCAATATTGATCTCAAGAACAGTTTTTATTCACAAATCTGGCAACCACCCAAAAACTCTTAATCCATTTTTTTGTAGTTCAGTGAAGTTTAATTGTTAAACTTTTCTAAAATGGTAAAAGAGAAAAAAAGGGTAGCACTATTATCTGTTTTTGCTGCAATATTTTTAACAGGATTTAAGTTAGTTATTGGCATTCTAACAGGCAGCTTGGGGATTTTATCAGAAGCATTGCATTCTGGACTCGATTTGGTTGCAGCCATAATAACATATTTTTCAGTCAGGATTTCTGATAAACCAGCTGACAAGGAACATAATTATGGACATGGTAAAATAGAAAATTTTTCCGCCTTCATCGAAACCATTTTACTACTTATTACATGTGCATGGATTATTTACGAAGCCATAGGAAGGCTTATATCTGGTAAAACGCATATCGAAGTAAATGCCTGGAGTTATATAGTTGTAATCAGCTCAATTATAATTGATATAACACGCTCGCGCGCATTATACAAAGTTGCAAGGAAGCACAACAGCCAGGCTCTTGAGGCTGATGCATTACATTTTTCGACAGATATCTGGAGTTCGGCTGTTGTATTTTTAGGTCTTATTTGTGCGAATTTTGGCTTCTTCTTTGCCGATTCTATTGCTGCTTTGGTTGTCGCTTTAATTGTATTGTTTGTTTCATTCAGACTAGGAAAAAGGGCTATAGATGTCTTGCTCGATAGAGCACCAAAAGGTACAATTGAAAAAGTCGAACAAGTATTGACTACCTACACCGATGTAAAGAAATACCATAGTTTAAAAATCCGAACAGCAGGTGCTGATACTTTCATCAAGTTCAATATTCATTTAGAGCCAGATTCAAGCCTTAGGAATGTACATGAATTATGCGATAGAATTGAAAAAGACTTAAATGCCATAGTCCCCAGGAGTGAAGTATATATTCATGCTGAGCCTCACGATATTAGACACATTAAGGCAGAGACAGAAACAGAAGAAAGCCACAAATAGAAATAATTGTAATAAAAATATGAAATATAAATTTTTAAAAAAGCTACAGTACAATCCTGAATTTAGGGTACTGATTATCTTTGCAGTTGTTATAAAATTGATTATATTAATAACCGTATTAATACTTTAAGTAACAATTAAGAAAATACAAATGAGAAAGTTACGACTATTTTCCAGTATGCTTTTATTGGCGCTTGGCGCCAGCATCACAGCACTCGCTCAAACAAAAGAACAAGCTGCAGAAATTTCCTCAGATGTTCCTGAATTGCAGGCTTTTCACACAATCATCTATCCATTGTGGCATAATGCTTACCCTGCTAAAGATATAACTACCATAAAAAGCTTTGTCCCCCAAATCAAGGCTAATATGGGAAAAATGAACAACGCAAAATTACCTGGAATTTTAAGAGACAAAGAAAATCTCTGGAGGTCCGAACTGATAAAATTCAACGCTGTAGCTGAATCTTACTACAAAGCATGTTCAGAAAACAATGACGAAGCTATACTTCTTGCGGTTGAAAAACTCCACTCAGCGTACGAAGCAATGAACAGGGTTGTAAAACCATTTGTTGAAGAGATGGATAAGTATCATCAGACACTTTATGTGATTTACCATAAGATGTATCCTGAGAAGAAATACAATGAAATTGCTGGTTTAATGAACACTCTTATTTCACAGGCCGATGCGATAACAAAGTATCCTGAAGACAAACTAGCGAGAAGACTGAAAGCCAAAACTCCGGAATATTACACTATTTCAAAAGATCTTTATGATGAAACTATTGCACTTAAAAATGCTTTAAAAAGGAAAAATGCAAAGAAGAAAGATGCTGCTGTAGAGAAATTACACGCTACATACCAGAAACTGGCATCTCTTTTTGAATAGGTTACCTATGGTCAAGGCCACTGGCTTTACTAGTATACTTATACGATTTTAAATTTAACTATCTGATTAATTGTATTTCAATGACTTTTTGATTACTTCCACCGGGAAAGGTTTTCCATGATAAGTGGTTCTTCTGAATGGGATAATAATTACTGTTTTTTATTGAAGACCTGAACAATTGACAACCCTCCAGGGGTAATGTTTGATTTCTGTACGGTAAGAACAAGACCATTGTCTGAGAGAGAATAGGTTTCAGTAAATCCGACATCTTCATTGCCGTAAGTTATGGTGCTTCTGGTACTGAGAATTTTTTTATCGGCCGACCATTGGGCAAGCTCCTTTTCTGTTCCGCCTTCCTTCTCCATGCTTGTCACTTTTCCATCCAGTGTGAAGGAGTAGTCACTTGTTATAATTTCTTTGCTGCTTTTAACTGTAAATGTCTGTTTAACTGTAAATTTCTGAATGGTCTGCGTTATTGTATAAATCACTTCAAACGATTCATAAAAAACATCACTTTTAGTAGTATCCTGAATCCATACTCCTGAAAAGTCTACCGGAGACTGAGCAGGTGAAACAGAAGAACAGAGAAGTAAAAAAAGGACAAACAGAGATCCTAAGATAGATTTAGTCCTGAGGCGGGATGATCCATTTCGTTTCATAATATAATGTTTTAATTGATTAACGGTCAATTGCAAACTCTAAGGTAAGAAATTTAACATTACATTCTTACTTCCTTTCCCGGACTGAGCTAACAACCACAGACTTTTAATAATTCAGAACAGATATTCGGGAAATTGATGAAAACCTGGCAAGAACCTGCCAACAAGCAAAATACACCTACAAGGATTAGATTGGCATAGGTCAAACTAATTTTGTAATGGTATTCAGCAAAGAGACATTGGACGACTTTCCAAAGAGTCTCTTAACCTTCTTTTTTATGCAACATAGGAATACCACCCTCCCCAAATCATAAAATATGTGAATGATGTAAATCTGTCAAGAAAATGTGTAAAGATTCCCGGCACAAATGGACTTAATTTTATACAGTTGAAAGTTATACAAAATTTGTAATCATGAAAACACACATTTTTTTTAACTAAGAAAGCACTTTGTTAACATATGAAAGCCATTCTGATAATAAATCCCTCTTCCGGGAAAATGAAAAGAAAAATGCCCCCTTTATTAAGATGGACTATAGATAAACTAAGGAGAAGATTAGCTGGATTATTCAAACCCCGGATAACAGAAGATGACGTTATAGAAGAAGTAAAAAAGAAGTGTGAAAAAGACAGGATAGAATTAGAAATAGAATTCACAAAATATCCAAAACATGCGACAAAATTAGCAAAAGCTGCAAGAGATAAATACGATTTAATTATTGCTGCAGGCGGTGATGGAACAATAAATGAAGTAATTAATGGTATGGCTAATTCAAAAGCCACCCTGGTAATTATTCCTTTTGGTTCTACGAATGTTTTAGCTTGCGAGCTGGGTATACCTAATACTCCGGAAGAGGCGGCAGAATTAATTACAAAAGGTAAAAAGATAAAAATGGATTTAGGTTATGCAGAAACAAGCAAAGAGTCCAGATATTTTTCAATGATGTTAGGGGCAGGTCCTTTTGCTCAGGTTATAAAAGATATGACTCCGAAATTTAAAAAAAGATGGGGGAGATTTGCATATCCATTTGGGATAATTAAACTTCTTTTTAGATACAAATGGCATGAGATTTATGTCAAACACAAAATTGATTCAACAGGATATTTTGTAATCATGGCAAACATTAAATACTATGCCGGGGAATATGAAATAGCTGATAAGGCAAACATTAGAGACGGCCTCCTGGATTTGGTTGTAATAAATAGAAAAAATCCCTGGGATATAATTGTGTTAATCTTCTCATTTACAATTGGTAAATTAAATAAATATTTAAGAAAAGAATATTATCAGACAAAAGAAGCAGACATTTACTCTCATCATGAAATACAGATTCAGGTTGATGGTGAGGTTTTAGGCATTGCCCCGGTAAATGTTAAAATTATACCAAAAGCCTTAAATGTAATTGCTGGTTCTCAATATGTCATCTGATGAAAAAGTGGCCTTAAACCCGAATAATTGAAGGGTTTTTGATATACAAAATATGGGGGAGAACGGAAGGTTTTAAAAAGAGGCGGGTAAATTTTTATAAGAAACTTCGTTGGACTGCTTGAACAAAACAGGAGATTTTGCGAAATCAAATTTAAAATAAGTGAATTATGTAACACACAAGCAGTTCTTTCACCTGTTAAGTTGATCCATTAATTGTCTTCGTGACAAGAAGATCCTGCTTTTTACCGTACCGATATTCAGGTTAAGCTTTTCTGCAATCTCTTTGTATTTATACCCTTCAACATGCATTCTTAATGGTATTCTGAACACATCTTTTAATTTTTCAAGTTGTTGCGTTATTTCCCATGCTGAATATGCTGAATGAGCATCTTCAGAGTCAGAAGCCTCTGTTTTATTAATGTAAAATGATTCTTTAGTCTGGTCACGATAGGTGTTCTGAAGAAGACTGTGCCTGTAATTATTAATAAAGGTGTTTTTCATAATGGTAAAAGTCCAGGCTTTGAAATTTGCCTCATCAACAAATTTATCGCAGAATTTTAAAGATTTCAGAAAAGTTTCCTGTACCAGGTCCTTGGCATCATCCTTATCAGAAGTTAATCTGTAAGCAAAGCCCATAAGACTCTCCTGAAGGTTAATTAGTTTGTAATGAAACTCCATCGTTGTCATATGATAGAATTTAGGAATAAATATCACTTATTTATGATAAACAAAGTTGTTTTGTTTTAGGGTCAGAAATGTTATAAAATCTTGATAATAGATTACATAATTCACACATTTTACTGTACAATTAACATCCCTGGTTAAGCACTATGTTGGCATAAAATTTAAAACAAGCTTTATTTTCAGATGTCATGTACGGAAATGATCGTTGTTCCTGGCTTGTCTGAGGATGATGTGTTATAAGTCTGTTTTAATCCTTCGTGATGTACTCACGGTTCTATATAAGACCGGAAATCATTGGAAATTATATATTACTTTTTCAGAACCGGCAGCAGGATATAACTTGCATTATTTACATCATGATAAATACGAATGGTTGCTTTTTGAAAATCACTTTCCTCTGCTTCATAAATATTAACAAACTTCTGTGGATTTCTGTCAACTAAAGGAAACCAGCTGCTTTGTATCTGTATCATTATACGATGCCCTTTTTTAAATGTATGCGCAACATTACCTATATCGAATTTTATCGTATCAATTTTGCCTGGCACGAACGGTTCGGGATTTTCAAAGCTGTTCCTGTACCGCCCCCTGAATACTTCCCCATGGACCAGCATTTCATAACCCCCCATTGGGTAAACCAGTACAGGCTCTTTACCGGAATAGATTTCCAATTTATTATAAGATAAACTGTCAGGAAAAACATCAATCAATTTGACTATAAAATCAGCATCAGTTGATGAAATAGACACAAACAGACTGGCTGTAACAGCTCCGGTTACGGTAACATCTTCATCAAGAACATCTGTTTTGAATGCGAGTACATCAGGTCTGTATTCTGCAAATCGCTGATCATCGGTCATGTATTCTTTTGTTCTTGAGAAGTTAATACCCTCAGCATAAGGAACAGGTTTTGCCGGATCACTTATATATTCACTTGAACTTGCCAAAAGTTCCGGCGGGTTCCACTGCAACTTTCCTTTATCCTGCAAAAAAAGAACTATATCTTCTTTCCCGGAAGGAGGCCATTGGTCAAATTGTCTCCAGACATTATCCCCGGTAAGAAAAATATTGGCTTCGGCAATCTTTGAAACCTCTCCGGTCCCTTTGAGGAAGTAATTAAAAAAGGGAATTTCTATGTTCTGCTGATACCACAGAGAAGTATTGCTTCCAAAATATATATTGCCAAGGTGAGTGCCGTCATTATTAGCCCATTGAGTATGATACCATGGTCCCATTACTAACTTATTGAATATTTTACCCGGATTATTCTCTTCAGCAGCTTTGTATGAGTTCCATGCTCCCCAATTATCTTCTGCATCAAACAATCCTCCAACCCATAACATAGCAGGCTTCAGGTTTTTAGTTGCATTCCTCGCATCTCTTGCTTTCCACCATTGGTCATAGTTTGGATGCGCATACAGATCTTTCCAGAAAAGTACACTGTCGCCTGCTAATTTTGAAAAGGCAGGCAGAGGACCAGTTTCCAGATAGAATTTGTAACTATCATGAATCGGAACATCTATTGTATGTGGCCAAAGAGTAGTTGGATGGGGATGAGGCAGACCGAAGCCGGCGCCCATTGCTGTGTAAAAGCCGAAGGCATCCAGAATAAACAAAGCTCCGTTGTGATGAAAGTCATCACCGATAAACCAATTGGTTACAGGCGCCTGCGGACTGACTGCAACCAATGCCGGATGATTGCTGGCTGCAGCCATGGTGGCGAAAAAGCCTGGATAAGAGATCCCAAATACCCCTACCTTCCCATTATTATGAGGAATATTTTTAACAAGCCAGTCAATGGCATCATAAGCATCGCTGGCTTCATCAATGTCCTTGTTTGTTTTTTTGTCAGGATTAAATGGCCTGACATCAACAAAATCACCTTCGCTCATGAACCGGCCACGAACATCCTGGACTACTATAATATATCCTTCTTTATAATAAGCTTTCATATAACTATACCATACTGAAGGCCAGTTATCTTCGCCATACGGCGCACAGGAATACGGAGTTCTCGTCATTAATATGGGATGATCTTCCGAGTTGTCTTTAGGTACGTAAATTGAAGTAAATAGTTTTATACCATCCCTCATGGGTATTAGTTGATCCATTTTAGTGTAATTGTTTACGATCCAGATACTGTCGGCACTCTGGCCGACCAGATTAAGGCACAATAAACTAATAGCTATTAAACAGAGAAGCTTTCTCATTTGCTGTGGTATTAAAGGGTTAACAAAATATGTCTTACTGTAACCTGACATGAATATTTATACTAAATTTAGTACAATTTACATTCAAAAACGAATCCTGATTACTATGAAATCGAAATCCATTAACAGAAGGGACTTTCTTTCAAAATCATCTTTTGGTCTTATGGCTGCAGGGGCGGGAATTATGAATTATGGTGGTTCAACCTTTAATCCTGAATGCAGATCTGATCAGGACCGTATCAGGATCAGTAACTACCGTATTTTAGGTCGCACCGGCTTCAGGGTCTCTGATATAGGATGCGGACCCGCCATGATGACAAACGAGAATCTTCTGAAGGCCGTAATTGATTCTGGTGTAAATATTATTGATACTGCCGAATTTTACGGTAATGGCAATAATGAACTGCTGGTTGGAAAAGCAATAAAGGGTTTTGACAGGGAATCATTATTCATCAATACCAAGCTGATGATTAATGAGAAAGATGACAATGAAAAAATAAAGGACCGGGTTCGAAAGTGTCTGGAAAGACTTGATACCAGCTATCTTGATGGACTCATGCTTTGGAATCCCGGATCTGCCGAGGAGACCAGGAATAAGGAATTTCACAAGGCATTCAGGCAGTTAAAAGAGGAAGGAAGAGTAAAATATTGCGGGGTCTCCTGTCATGGTTCCGAATATCCAGGGGTTACAAAGGACAATATGGAGAAAATTATTTGCGGAGCAATTGAAGACGGCAGGTTTGATCACGTTCTTTTTGTCCACAATTTTGCTCAGCAGGAAATGGGAAATAATATTCTGAAGGCATGCGCTGGTAAAAATATTGGTGCAATCCTGATGAAAACAGATCCATTTGGCAAACGTTACCTTGATATCATTGATAAGGTCAATGCGTTAAAAAAAGAGAATAAAACTGTTAATGAAAATATGATGAAAAGATATGAATCTATACTTGAGAAGCAAAAGAAGGGAGAAGCATATCTGGCAGAAAATCAGCTTGGTGATAGTAAGGCAAGAAGGGAAGCTGCAATAAACTTTGTTCTGGACAACCCGGCGGTCAGCTCTGCCTTGATTTCATTCAGTAATTTTGATGAAATCCCAGAGTATGTAAGTCTTTCAGGGGGAAAGCTCTCACAACAAAACCACACAGTGATAAATGCAATGAAGGAAAAATTTGGCTATTTATACTGCCGTCATGCGTGTGGAATTTGCGAGACCAGCTGTCCCTATCATGTATCTGTTAATACAATAGCAAGGTTTAACCATTATTTTATCTCGCAGAAAAGAGAAAAATATGCAATTCAGAAATATCTTGAATTGCAAAGTCCGAAAACCGAGATGTGCCTGAATTGTGAAGGATTTTGTGAATCTGCATGCCCCTATGGTGTTTCAGTCAGGACCATAATGGCAATTGCGCATAAAAATTTAAATCTTAATACTGCATAAAATCCTGATCAGGTGCAAATTCAGGGCATACTGAGCACTCTTGTCCGGTAATGAGTTCGGAAATATTTCCGACTCACTTTTCGGTCAAAAACATTCACTTTTTGTCCAAAACTTGGCGAAAAAAAAGGACACTTTTTGTAAGTGTCTTATTTTCAAAGTGGGCCCAATTGGGATCGAACCAGCGACTCCCTGATTATGAGAAGGGTGATAGAACCTATCACGACCCTTGTTTATAGTAATTACCTTTTACATATAATTTAACATTCACATTCTTTACCTTTTGCTTTTTCAAAGGCTTCTTTACCCTCTGTTATGGAAAAATATGCCAGACCTGCGGCTCCTATTGCGTCTGCATAAGCGAATCCAGTGAGTTCATAAATAAGACTTGATACAAGTAAAACCAATGACATATAAACACATACCTTGGTACAGTTTGCATCGGCGATTATTGCATCGGAAGCCAGCTTCTTCCCGACAATCTTTTTGGCGTTCATTAACCAAATCATAACTACAATTGAAATTAGGGATATTATTATTCCCCAAAGAGTGGTTTCAGGTTTATTATGACTAACGATGTTAAAAATAATACCTAAAATTAAGCCAACTGCCAAAAGAAAGAATGCTGTGCCTGTTATTTTTAATGCCGTAATTTCAAATTTGCTCTTTGGACTTTTAGGATTTTGTCTGATACGCAATATCATAATGGCAATACCAATGCCAGACATTACCTCAATAAAACTGTCTGCACCAAATCCAAACAAACTGAGCGTTTCATCAGCATAACCTATAACCATTGAAACAATTCCTTCAATAATATTATAAAAGATAGTAAACAGGCTTAACCGGTAAGCTTGTCTGTAGAATCTTCCTTCTGAATTTGTCAATCTTGCTACAAGTTATCAATTACTTTTTTTAGTTTATCAGTCACTTCAAATGCAATATCTCCCAATGAAGGATTTGTAATGGCTTGCATTGAAGCAATAGGATTTTAAGTGCTTCGGTGGTTAACTTAACAGCCTCATCATATGAAACTTTAAGTGTTTTGTTAAAATAGTATTCCATAATTATATCCGGAGATGAGGCTGGTCATATTAATATGGTTGAAAATGGTTAAAACCATCGGCTCTTCCACTTTAGTTATACCATCTTCTCCTTGTTGCATAACCACCGCCACCACCACCAAAAAGAAGAATAAGACCCAAAATAAATCCCACCCAATATAACAAACCTATATTATGTTCAGCATACAACCCTATATGCGCCCCTAATAGTTTTGCAATCAATACGAAAGGGGAAATGAACCCGTGAACAATACCGTACAGGAAACCATATTCCTGCGTGGTCATGCCAACAGGAGCACAAGAAGTAACAAAAAACAGAACCAGCAATAATAATCCAATAAAAATTCCTTTTGTTTTCATATTCCGTAAATTTAAAAAAGCGGGTGAGAAACCCGCCTTTTTTACCTGGTTTTATCGTTTACTTTTTGTTGTCAACCGTTAAATCCTTCAATGCTTGTCCAATCCCATCCATGTCATGATTAAATTCACGCTTAAATGATTCCCAATTGCCTTGGCTCGTCTTATAAGCTGCCAACCTTGCCCTCATCTCCTTATTTTGCTGTTCCAGATTAGTAATCTTTTTTTCGTAAATTTCATCAAATATTTCTCCCGGTTTTTTCATTTTTACATTTAGTTCATTAATCCGGGTTTCATTAGCTTTTATTTTCAGTTCAGACTCGTTCCTGAATGCTTCCCACTCTTCCTCTGTTGCCACTACCTGAGCTGCTGCACTTGCATCCTTCTGAGCTGCATTCAATTCTTGTTTGGCATCCTGCACTTTAGCCTTGGCAGCTTCCTGTTTTTGGACTGATGACTGACAGCTTGTGAAGATCGTTCCTGCCATAACAGTTATTGTTACAGCGAGGATAAAAATATTTTTTTTCATTTTTATGATATTACGGTGTGAATGAATTTTCACATTGTAAAGGTCGACACCTATAACCGTATAAATGTTACATAACTATTGAAAAAAGTTATATCATTCACGGATTTCCCAAATCATAGCTCATATGAGTTCGGAATAGGATGCTCAATTACAACGGATTTTCCAGTATACTGCCATTGCCTTAAAACAAATAAACTTGACTTTGGCTTAGGAAAGGCGTAGCTTTGATATTAGCAAGGCTATTATCCAGTTGCCGTAAATTCGGAGGCAATCCAATTAGTGCTATTTACAAAGGTTCGTCATATTACAGTTATAAATCTTAAACTATTTAATCATGAAGAAGTATTTACTTGTGTTATTTGCTCTTATTTTCTTAACAGGTACATCCTGCAAAGAGAAAATAGACATTGAAAAAGAAAAAGAAGCAATCAAGGCTGTTTTTGAACAAGAAAAAGCCGGATTTTTCAGTCAGAATTTTGCTGCTATGGCTGAGACATGGGTACAGGAGCCATCATCCGTCAAAGTTTACATGTATCCCGAAGGCCAGAGAAAATTTGAGGGCTGGGATGCAATCAGCCAACAAGACCAAAAAAATGTTGCTGATACCACCTGGGACAGAAAATCGGTCAATCTCACTTTCAGGAATTTCCAGATCAATCTGCTGGATGATGAGGCAGCATGGGTGATGTGCGAGGCTCTCTGGGAAGGTGTATATCAAGGCAACCCGATGAGCATGGTTCAGACAAGGATCAATATTCTTGAAAAAATTGATGGCAAATGGAAATATGCCTTGATGGCAATATATAATCAACCACAGGAAAATAAACAATAAACTAAATTCTATGAAAGCATTATGTTTAAAGATAATGGTTGTCGCATCCCTGTTAATTTATACAAACGGAATACAAGCACAGACAACACAGAAAGAATTTTCCAAAGCAGGGTCTGAATATAATGTCCTGGATGCCTGGTCAGGAATCTGGAACGCCCAGGGAGAAGCCCGAGACAGTATATCTGCATCCTGGTATCATGTAGATTGGACTCTTACAGGCAAAAGGATTTTAAATGGTTATGCACTTGAAATTATGCACCAGTGGAAAACTAAAGACTTTACACAAAATGGAGTTGAGATAACAGGCTATGACCCTATTAAAAAAATATGTATGACACATATTTTTTATGATGATGGAACCTGGTTCAACTCGACACCAACATTTACAGATAAGAGAACTTGCATAGAAGATGGAGCAACATATTATCCAAATGGAAAAGTTGAAGTCTCACGATGGACATGGAATTTTAGTGATGACTGGATGTCCTTTGTTGTAATAGGTGAAAACTTGAAGGATGATAACTGGTGGAAAGCATTTGAAGGGAAAGGAACTAAAATCAGTCAAAACAAGTAAACTATCGAGTTTATTATCCTACA
>Ga0207931_1000458_pt1 | contig 15031 bp, 12 predicted proteins | sample NGESurdeep092012_2_FD_184478 | JGI IMG/M metagenome (GOLD analysis project Ga0207931, IMG submission 184478) | Arctic peat soil microbial communities from Barrow, Alaska - NGEE Surface sample 415-1 deep-092012 (SPAdes) | ecosystem: Environmental > Terrestrial > Soil > Wetlands > Peat ...
TGGTGCTCGCTGCCCAGGGCAAGGTCACCCTGCACACCACGAAGTACCCGCTGGACGATTTCCAGCAGGCGATCGACGATCTGGACAACGGCCGGGTACGGGGGCGCGCGATCCTCATCCCGTGAGATTCGGAAAAGTGACGCCGACCCGGTGACCGTGATCCGGTGACCGTGATCCGGTGACCGTGATCCAGGTCAACCCGGGCGGGTAGGGTCGCCGCGATGAGCACCGCCGCCGAACTCGCACCCGCAGACCTGACCCTGGCTCAGCGGCTGGCGTCGGGCCCGATGGTGCTGGACGGTGGACTGGCGACCCTGCTGGAAGCACACGGGCACGACCTGACGTCCGCGCTGTGGTCCGCCAGGCTGCTGTTGGATGACCCCGGCGCGATCACCGCGGCGCACCGGGAGTACTTCGAGGCCGGCGCTCAGGTCGCCATCACCTCGTCGTACCAGGCGTCGTTCGATGGGCTCGCTGCGCTCGGGCTGGACCGGGCGGCAGCGGCGGACGCGCTGCGTCGGTCGGTGGCGCTGGCCCGAACCGCTGCCGCACGGGCAGCCCGCCCGGCGACCGACCCAACAGACAAACTCGGCCAGACGACCGACCCAGCAGACAAACTCGGCCAGACGACCGACCCAGCAGACAAACTCGGCCAGACGACCGACCCAGCAGACGGACTCGGCCAGGCGACCGACTCAGCAGGCGGCGCCGGCCGGCGGTGGGTTGCGGCCTCGGTGGGACCGTACGGCGCGGCGCTGGCCGACGGCTCGGAATACCGCGGCGACTACGGGCTGTCCGTGGCCGAGCTGCGCGCCTGGCACCGGCCCCGGCTGCAGGTGCTGGCCGGTGCTGGCGCCGACGTGCTGGCGATCGAGACCATCCCGTGCCTGGCCGAGGTGGAGGCGCTCCTGGAGGAGGTGCGCGGCACCGGCATGTCGGCCTGGCTGTCGCTGACCTGCGCCGGCGGGCGGACCAGGGCGGGCGAGCCGGCCTCGGAGGCGTTCGCGATGGCCGCCGACGTCGACGAGATCATCGCGGTCGGCGTCAACTGCTGCGACGCCGACGAGGCGCTCGGCCTGGTCCAGCTGGCGGTGCAGCAGTCCGGGAAACCCGGTGTGGTGTACCCGAACAGCGGCGAGCGTTGGGACGCCGACCGCCGGTGCTGGTCGGGGACAAGCACTTTCGGGCCGGAGCACGCCGCCGAGTGGATCGCAGCAGGCGCTGCGCTGGTCGGCGGCTGCTGCCGGGTGGGGCCGGCCGCGATCAGCCGGCTGGCCGCCGCGACGCGGGGACGACCGGCCCCGGATCACTCGACCGCGCTGTCGACCGCTCCGCCACGACGCGCGGGCTGACGGCGGGAACACCGCGGCTGGTTGCGGCCAGCACCCACAGCGCCAGCGCGACGACCGCGGACACCTCGGTGATCACCAGGCCCCGCTCGATCAGGCCGAGCGGGATCGCGCGGAACCACGGCGTCCCGGTCCTCGGCGCCATCAGCATGGCGACGATCAGCGGGCTGAACCAGGCCAGCGACGCCGCGCCCAGCCAGAACGTTGCCCGAGCGCTCCTCCGTCCCGCCGTCCCGGCACGGCGGCGGGTCAGCAGCATGACCCCGATCGGCAGGCTGAGGAATGCCACCACGCTGGCGATCCGGTGGACCTGGCCATCCATGCTCGGCCCGATCGCCCAGTTGTGTTTCGGGAACGCCACGATCACCAGCAACCCCGCCACCCACAGCCCGCCGAACAGCAGGCCGATCGACCGCCAGGTCGCCTGCCGGGTCAGCAGCAGGGCGAAGAAGACGGCGCCTGAGGATGCAGCGGTGGCGATCACGGCAGCGTTGAACATCCAGCCCACGTCGGCGAGCGCGTACTTGCTGATGGTCTGCCGGACCGAGGAGATCCCCGCGGTCAGGGGCAGCAGGTGCAGGACGCCGATCAGGATCGCGGCGCCGCCCAGGGCGGCGAGGCCCAGCATCGCCAGCGCACGGGCGGTTGCGGCGTCCTGTGCAACGAGGGGATCCCGAGCAGTCGTCCTGTCCGGACCAGTGGTCGTCCTGCCGGGAGCGGCGCGCGACCCGGTCGACTGGACGGCCACGCGCGGCTCCTCGTGCGGTCACGACGCTCGTCGGGCATCTCCGTTCAGGGTAGCGGCGGCCCGCGTGAGGTCCCTAGCGGTCAGGACCGGATATTCGTCCAGGGTCTGCCGGGCCAAGATGGCGCCTCGCTGCGTTGCACTCGTCGCCCATACAACAGTCGCCGATACAACAGCGGTATCGGCTCCACAGCGCACACAGTCGCCTTCGCCATCCTTCCCCATCTGGAACCCGGCAACCCCCGAACAACATCCGATCCTGGCCACTGACGGTGCAGGTCACAAAATCGTGACGGTCGGCCGACAAATGGTGAAATGTCGTCGGCATCGGCGCGAGCGATGGGCACACTGAGCTGAGAGTCGAGACCGGGGGTGGGCCATGAACCGCAGCCGCGGCGTTCGGTGTTCGTTGGTGCTGGCAGTGACGGTCGTCGCGCTCGTGGTGGCCGGCTGCAGCGGGCCCGCTGGTCAGTCCTCGCTCGGAGCACTGGCCCAGTCGGCGCAGAGCGACGCGGTGGCCCCGGCACCCGGCCAGGTTCCCGGGAGTGATACCGCAACAGTTCTCGACTCCATGGCTGTTACATCGGCGACCTCGCCGCCGCCCCCACCTCCGCCGCCCGCTGCGGTCATCTCGCCGACACCCGCGGACGGCACGACCGGGGTCGATCCGCTCGCTCCCATCTCGGTCGCGGTCGGCGGCGGGACGCTCAGTTCAGTCCGAGTGAGCAACCCCGGCGGCGAAGAAGTGCCCGGCACACTCGCGCCGGACGGGCTGTCCTGGACGGCCGCCGTCGAGCTGGGGTACGGAACGACTTACACGGTCGCAGCCGACGCCCGCAACGTGGCCGGCGCCGTCAGCCAGTCGCAGACGACGTTCACCACCGTTGTCCCGGGCAACCTGACCGCGGCCAGCTCGTTCCCGAGTGACGGGATGACAGTCGGTATCGGTCAACCGATCTCGGTCTTCTTCGACGAGCCGGTCGCCGATCATGCCGCGGCCCAGCAGGCCATCACGGTGACGACGGCCCCCGCGCAGGCCGGCGGGTTCCGGTGGATCAGCGACCGGGAGGTCCGGTGGCGGCCGGCCAGCTACTGGCAGCCGGGGACCACCGTCGCGGTGGCCGTCAAGACCTACGGCAAGAACCTCGGCAACGGCACCTACGGCCAGGCGGACATGTCGTTCGGGTTCGCCGTGGGCCGGTCGATGGTGGCCGAGATCGACGACAACACGCACACCATGGTCGTGACCCAGGACGGCCAGGTGATCAACACGATCCCGGTGTCGATGGGCCGTGACCAGTACCCCACGTACAACGGTGTGCACGTGGTGGCGGAGAAGTACGAGACCAAGATCATGGACAGTCGCACCTGGGGGCTCACCGGCGCGGGCTCGTACCGCACCGAGGTCGCCTGGGCAACCCGGATATCGGACTCGGGTGAGTTCGTGCACGCCGCTCCGTGGTCGGTGGACTCACAGGGCTACGAGAACGTCTCGCATGGTTGCGTCAATGTGTCGACGGATGCGGCGAAGTGGTTCTACGACACCTTCATCCCGGGTGACCTGGTGATCATCGGGAACACCGTCGGGCCCCCATTGGAGGTCTGGGACGGGTACGGCGACTTCCAGATGGCGTTCGAGCAGTACGTCGCCTGAGCAAACGAATCTGTCCGACCGCAGATCGATCTGCTGCGACCTCCCGTCAGTCGACGTACAGCTTGTCCAGCTCGCCCATGTGCTTGCGCTCGACCACCTTGCGCCGCACCTTCATCGACGGTGTGAGGTCGCCCTCCTCCACGCTGAGGTCGCGCGGCAGGACGACGAACTTCTTCACCGTTTCCCACCGCTCCACCCGGGAGTTCAGGGTGTCGACATAGCCGCCGATCATCTCGATGACGGCCGGTTCGGTGGCCAGCTCGGTGGCGGTCTTGCCCGCAAGCCCGTTCTCCCCGCCCCATTGCACGATCAGCTCCGGATCCAGCGTGATCAGCGCGGACACGAACTTGCGGCCCTCGCCGTGCACGACGATCTGACTGGCGTACGGGCACACCGCCATGAAGATCACTTCCAGTTTCTGCGGTGCCACGTACTTTCCGCCGGAGGTCTTGATCAGGTCCTTCTTGCGGTCGGTCACCTTGAGGTAGCCGTCGACCAGTTCGCCGATGTCCCCGGTGCGCAACCAGCCGTCCTCGGTGAGCACCTCGGCCGTTGCCTGCGGGTTGTGGTGATACCCCCGCATCACGCCGCCGCCGCGCAGCAGGATCTCGCCGTCCGGGGCGATCTTGAACTCCGAACCGGGCAGCGCCGGGCCGACGGTGCCGATCCGGGTGTCGGCGGGCAGGTTGACGGCCGCCGCCGCGCTGCACTCGGTGAGGCCGTAACCCTCGAGGATGATCATCCCGCAGGCGTCGAACCATTCCGCGACGTCGCGGGACAATGCCGCCGACCCTGAGACGAAGAACCGTATCCGGCCACCGAGGCGCTCCCGGATGGTGCTCAGCACCAGTCGGTCGGCGACGGCCAACTGCGCGGCGAGCAGCCGGGGGACCGGTTTGCGTTCCTGGCGCACCCGGGAGGCCTTTGTGCCGACCCCGATCGCCCAATCGAAGATCTTCGCCTTGATCCCGCCGTGCCCTCGGGCCGTCAGGGTGACCTTGGTGTGCACCTTCTCGAAAATGCGGGGTGCGCCGCCCATGAAGGTCGGCTTTATCACGGCCAGGTTCTCCACGATCTTGGTCAGATCGCCGTCCACCGCCGTGCTGAACCCGAGCTCGAACTGCACTGCGGACAGCACCTTGCCCAGCACGTGGGACATCGGGAGCCACAGGTACTGCACGTCCTGCGGGGTCAGGATGTTCAGGGCCGCGACGGCCGAGCCCTCGTAGGTCCAGTTGGCGTGCACCAGGCGGACGCCCTTGGGCCGGCCGGTGGTGCCCGAGGTGTAGATCAGGGTGGCCAGATCCTCCGGGTTGGTTCCGGCCAGGCGCTTGTCGACCACATCGGGTTCGGCGGCGAGGCGCTCCTTGCCCCTGGCCATCAACTCGTCGAGGGTCAGCGTGGGCACTCTCGACCCTGCCGCATCCTGCGCTGCCGGGCCGTCGAACAGCACGATGGCCAGCAACGCCGGAAGGTCGGCGCCGCGGACCTTTTCGGCCTGCGCCTCGTTCTCGGCGAACACCACCACCGATTCGGAATCGCCGAGGATGAATGCGATGTCCGGAGCCGCGGTCGACGGGTAGACGCTGGTGGTCGCGCCGCCGGCGCACATCGTCGCCAGGTCCGCGAGGATCCACTCGATACGGGTGGTGGCAGCGATCGCAACCCGCTGCTGCGGCTGGACGCCGAGATCGATCAACCCAGCGGCGATCCGGAACACCCGGTCCTTGGTCTGGGTCCAGGTCAACGAATGCCACTCTCCGCCGACGAGGTAGCGGTAGGCCTCGCCGTTCGGTGTCTTCGCCACCCTCTCCACGAACAAGTGGCCGAACGACTGCGCTCGTTCGGTCAGGGTGGTGGTCATGGGGCGTCCTCCTTGACAGTCCGGTAACAGGTGGTGTGCTGTGGCGCGGGCATCGCGCCGCCATCCGTGCCGCCGATGTTAAGCGAACTTCACGTGGCGCAGATCACTGCGAAGACACGGCCGAGTGTCCCGCCTCAGCCTAGGTGCAACCGGACGCACCGGCATACACGCGCGGAGAAGCACCGGTCCGACTCGTCGGAACGCGGACGGGCGCCGCGGACGGGCGTCGCGGATGGGCGGCCCCGCCGTGGCGCGACGGTGGGAGGGGAGGGCAAGGCAGGTTGCTCAGCGTGTTCAGCGCAGCCGGGTGACGCGCACTGTCACCTCGTTGCCGGTGGCGTCCGGGCCCGCGTAGACGCCCTTCACGGGTGGCACGTCCAGGTAGTCGCGACCGCGGCCGACCAGGACGTGGGCCTGGCCCGGGGCGGTGAGGTTGGTCGGGTCGAACCGGTTCCAGGAGCCGTCCCACCATTCGATCCAGGAGTGCGACTCGCCGGCGACGGCCTTGCCGATCTCGGCGGTGTCGTCGGGGTGCAGGTAGCCGGAGACGTACCGGGTTGGCACCCCCATCTCCCGGAGCAGGCCGATGGCAAGATGCGAGATATCTTGGCACACACCTCTTCTCGCGAGGTACGCCTCAACTGCAGAGGTGTGCACCCCGGTCGCGCCGACCTCGTAGGTGAGTGTCTGGTGTACCCATTCGCACACCGTGCGCGCGGCGTCCGCGGGCGTCGCGGACTCTGCCTTCATCTCGGCCGAGATGCCGCTCAGCTCGTCGTCGAGAGCGGTCAGCGGGGTCGGGGTGAGGAACTCCTCGAAGCGGTCGTAGCAGTCGGACCCGGCCAGCTCGGCCCAGCTCATCGGCTCGGCGGTGGGTGCCCAGCTGTTGCCGTTGGCGAGGCCACCGGCCGCCACCGTCGGGAACGTCTCGACCGTGGTGGTCGCGGTGACCGCGAGATGCCGGTGCGGCCGGTGGATGTCGAAGGCGGACACCCGGGTGCCGAAGTAATCCAGATAGGGCAGCACCCCCTCGAACGGGTCGATCTCCAGCCGCGCTGACAGCACCGCCTGACCGGGCTCGTCGGCGGGTTGCATGCGGACCTCGTTGTAGGACGTGGTGACGGTGTCCGGATAGGTCAGCACGGTGCGGTGCACGATGAGCAGCCGCCAGATCTCCGGGATCGGGGTGATGGTCATGCCGCGCCGCCGTCCGCGCCGATGTTCGCCCAGGTGACGGCGTCCTCGCGGCGGAAGAACGACTTGGTGACGGCGTTGTGTGCGCTGTTCACGGTGCGCTGCAGGCTGGACAGCAGCGATGCGCGGTCCGCGACCAGTTCGGTGCCGGTCCGGTAATCCAGGCTGGTCCTGGTGCGGCCGACGATCCGGCGGGCCGATGACGGGTCCCGGCGCGGGTCGCGATACTGCGATGCCCCGACCGCCTCGAGTTCGGCCAAGCACGTTTCCGCGGCGGTGAGCGCGCGCAGCACGGACCGCGGGAACTGCCGGTCCATCAGCACGAATTCGGTGGCGGTGCGCTGCCCGATCGACCCGCCGTAGGAGCGGACGTAGGGTTCCCAGCCGCCGCAGGCACTGACCAGGGCACGCCACGGCGGGACGGAACCGGTCTCTGACTCGGCGGCCGCCAGCAGCCGGATCGTCATGTCCGCGCGCTCCAGCGACCGGCCGACGATCAGGAAGTGCCAGCCCTCGTCGTGGCTCATCACCTCGGACACCAGACCGTTGGCGATGGCGCAGCGTTCACCCACCCAGCGCAGGAACACGTGCGGGCCCGCCCCGTTGGCCGCCCTGGTGCGCAACCCGTGCCAGGTGACGTTCAGGCATTCCCAGACGTCCAGCGGGATCGCGTCCCGCACGCCCCTGGCGTTCTCCCTGGCCGCGGTCAGCGCGCCGGCCACCGACGACGCCTTCTCCCCGTCGAAGACCAGGGTCCGCACCAGCTGCCCGGAGTCGGCCTGATGGCCGACGCCGACGGTCTCGTCGTCGGACAGGCCCATCGAGTCCAGCAGCGACCGGATCACCAGGTGGTCTGCCTGCCAGGAGCCGGCAGGCAGCAGGTGCAGGTAGGTGTCCAGGATGCGGGCCGTGCAGTCCGCCCGTTCCACATGACGGCCGAGCCAGTACAGGGACTCGGCGATCCGGCTCAGCATGCGAAGACCTCCCCGCTGGTGATCGTCCGCCCCCGGGCTTGCCGCGGGTGCAGCCCCTGGTGCCGGGCTCGCTGTCGCTGACCCTGCTGTTGCCGGCTCTGCTGTTGCTGGCCCTGTTGGGACCGGAAGCCGAAGGTGTCCTCCGGCCCGAGCAGCGGCGGATCGAGCGAAACGCTCGAGGACTGCGAGCTCGGGGATTGGGAGAGGTGAGAGGTCTGGGACTGGGTCACCCAGGTCGACTGCGACGGCAGCGAGGCCTCGGTGGACAACGCGGACATCACCTGCGTGGCATCGGCGGTCTGCTCTTGCTGATACACCTCCGGTTGGGGTCCGGCCAACACCCAGGTGTCCTTGGATCCGCCGCCCTGCGAGGAGTTCACCACCAGTTCGCCCTCGGGCAGCGCGACCCGGGTCAGCCCGCCCGGCAGCACCCAGACCGAATTGCCGTTGTTCACCGCGAACGGCCGGAGGTCGACGTGCCGGGGTCGCATCTTGTCCCCGATCAGCGTCGGTACCGTGGACAGCGCGATCTCCCGTTGCGCGATCCAGCCCCGCGGGTTCTCCAGGATCGTCTCGCGCGCCCTGGCCAGCGTCGCCGGTTCCGCCTGGGAGCCGATCACGATGCCCTTGCCGCCCGACCCGTCGACCGGCTTGAGCACCAATTCCGTCAGGTGTTCCAGGGCGTAGTCCCGGTGATCGGGCACCTCCATCCGGTAGGTGTCGACGTTCAGCAGGATCGGTTCCTCGTTCAGGTAGTACCGGATGATGTCCGGGACGTAGGTGTAGACGAGCTTGTCGTCGGCGATGCCGTTGCCGACGGCGTTGGCGATGGTCAGGTTGCCGGCCCTGGCGGCGTTGACCAGGCCGGGGCTGCCCAGCAACGAATCGGCGCGGAACTGCACCGGATCGAGGAACTCGTCGTCGACCCGCCGGTAGATGACGTGCACCGGCATCTCACTGGCCGTGGTGCGCAGGAACACCCGGTTGTTCCGGCAGATCAGATCCCGGCCCTCGACCAGTTCGACGCCCATCTCCCTGGCCAGCAGGGTGTGCTCGAAATAGGCCGAGTTGTACACGCCGGGGGTCAGCACGACCACGTTCGGATCGGTGACGTTCCACGGTGCGACGGCGCGCAACGCCGCCAGCAGCCGCCCCGGGTACTCCGACACGGGTCGGACCTGCTGATCGCCGCCGGCCTCGGAGAGCACCTGGGTCACCGCCTGCCGGTTCTCCAGCACGTACGAGACACCGGACGGGATCCGGACGTTGTCCTCCAGCACCCGGAACTCGCCGTTCTCGTCACGGATCAGGTCGACACCCGAGATGACGATCCTGGCGCCGTCCTGGGCGTTCATCCCGACGACCTGGCGGTGGAAATGCGGCGAGGTGGTGACCAGCCGCCGCGGCACCACCCCGTCGGCGAAGATCCGGCCCTGTCCGTAGGCGTCGGCGAGGAACGCTTCCAGCGCTCGAACCCGTTGCGGGACGCCCTGTTCGACGGCCCGCCATTCCTGGGCGGTGACGATGCGCGGGATCAGGTCGAGCGGGAACGGCCGCTCGACACCGCCGAGCGCAAAAGTGATGCCCTGATCCAGGAACGTCCGGCCCATGATGGCGGCGCGCGCCTTGAGATCGGCGGCGTCCAGCGTCTGCAACGCGGCGAAGACCGACTCGTAGGCGGGCCGGATCTGACCGGGTGCGGAGAACATTTCGTCCCACGCCCGGCCGAAGGGGTACTCCTCGAACAAGTCGGCCATGGGTGCGACCGTAGGACCGCCATGTTGCGAGGGCATGAACACGATTGTCGCCGACGGTGCGAATGGTGTCCTGAAGTGGGTGGCCGACCCGCCGATCGGGAACAATCTCCTCGGGCAAGGATCGGTCTTGGCCGACCCGGGCACCGGACCGCGACGACAGGGAGACAGCTGACATGAGTAGCTCGGGCGGTACAAGGGCGATCGTCGCGGCGTTGCTGGCCAATCTGGGCATCGCGATCACCAAGTTCATCGCCTACCTGCTGTCCGGCTCGTCGTCGATGCTGGCCGAATCCGTGCACTCGCTGGCGGATTCCGGCAACCAGGTGCTGTTGTTGATCGGCGGCAAGCGGGCCAACCGGGCCGCGACCGAAGAGCACCCGTTCGGCTACGGGCGTGAGCGGTACATCTATGCCTTCCTGGTGTCGATCATCCTGTTCAGCGTCGGCGGTGTGTTCTCCCTCTACGAGGGCGTGCACAAGATCGAGCACCCGGAGCCGATCAACGTGCCGTGGGTGCCGCTGGGGGTCCTGTTGATCGCGATCGTGCTGGAGTCGTTCTCCCTGCGCACCGCGCTGGGTGAGTCCGCGGGCGAGCGGAAGGGGATCAGCATCCTGGAGTTCGTCCGGCGGGCGAAGGCACCCGAGCTTCCCGTGGTGGTGCTGGAGGACATCGCCGCACTGGTCGGTCTCGTGCTGGCACTGCTGGGCGTGTCGGCAGCGGTGATCACCGGCAACGGCGTCTACGACGGCATCGGCACGGTCTTCATCGGGCTGCTGCTGATCGTGGTGGCGATCGTGCTGGGCATCGAGGTGAAGAGCCTGCTGGTGGGGGAGGGCGCGTCGCCGGCCGACACCGAGGCGATCAAGGCCGCCGCTACCGAGGGCGCGGACATCGACCAGATCATTCACATGAAAACGCTCTATCTGGGTCCGGACGAACTGCTGGTGGGGATGAAGGTCGCGGTGACCGCCACCACCTCGGCGCACCAAGTCTCCGCGGCGATCAACGCGGTGGAGCAGCGGGTGCGCGCCGCGGTGCCGATCGCACGAGTGATCTACATCGAACCGGACATCTTCGATCCCGACTATCGGGTCGAGGCCGAGTCTTCCGCCGGCCCGGCGGCCGCGTCACCAGCCCAACCTGCCGGCCGTCCGGACGCCGCCGCGGCGAGGCAGGGCGGCCACGACGCGGTGGCTCCCGGGACCGGCGACCGGCACTGATTTTCGGCGATCGCGACGCCCGGCGGTCGGCCTCCGGATGGTTGCCCCGGGCGCCGGCAAGAGGTGGCCCGGTGGTGATCCGGGATCCGGGATCATCAATCTGACCTGCGGTGTTGATCGGCTCTGACCTGCGGTGTTGATCGGCTTTGACCTGTCTGTTGATCGGCTCTGACCTGTCTGTTGATCGGCTCTGACCTGGGCGTTTGATCTGCTTTGACCTTGGGGTTTGATCGGCGCTGACCTGGGCGTTGATCGGCCGAGATCGTCGGTGGTGATCACCACTGGATCACTGCGGACACGGGGCGTCGACTCTCGTGATCAGCCGGTTTGTGGTGAGGTCTGTGCAACCGGTCGACGTAGCCCACGCCGTCCGGGCGCTGATCGTGCGTTGTTCGTCCAAGCGGGAGGTGTCCATGGCGGCTGCCAAGAAATCCAAGAAGAAGTCGAGCAAGAAGTCCGACGTGAAGGAGTCCGCGCTGAAGTCGGATGCGAAGGACCGGAAGAAGGACAAGAAGAAGTCCGCCGACTCGAAGGTGCGCCCGTCGGGCCGGCCCGACGCCAAGCAGGACGCAAGAAAGGCCGAGAAGAAAGCCGAGAACAAGGCCGAGAAGAGCACTGGAAAGGGCAAGACCGCGGCAAGACCCCAGCCAGGCGGCAAGGCCATGCCGGCTGCGGCCGACAGCTCCGAACCGACCAGGTCGGTGGCCAACGGCAGCTCGACCAAGGCCGGTGCGACGGCGTCCAGGGCCGTGTCCGCTCCGACGGCCAGCCGCGCCAAGGCCGAGCGACGACCGCCATCGGGTCCCGCGCCATCCCCGCGGCCGGCGGTTCGCAGGTCAGGTCTGAAGACTCCCACCCCGGCCGGTGCCGAGGTGCCGAGCACAGTGCAACGGTCGGACGCACATGCTCAGGCGACCTGGTCGGCCGCCCATGACTCCGCAGTGGAGCAGTACGGAGAGGGCGAGCGTGCACACCGCACCGCCTTCGCCGCGCTCAAACACACCTACGAGAAGGTCGGCGACCACTGGGAAGCCAAGGCCGAGGCCGGACCGTCGGATTCGCGCGCCGCGTCGCCGGGCCGGGACGAGGGCACGCCGGCCGGTGGGGTCGATGCGACCGCATCGCGCGCCCACCTGTACCGGCTGGCCCAGCGGTTGGACATTCCAGGGCGCTCCACCATGACGAAGGACGAACTGGTCCGGGCGCTGCAGAAGGCAAACGACAAGGCCACCGCCGAAGCTCGGAGCACGTAGCCGCTGCCGCGGCGGCCAGTGCTGAGGCGAGCTTCGATCTGGGCTTCCGACGGGCACAGTCGTCTGGCGAGCCGTCATCCGCCACCGACCTGCCCGGCCGCGAACACCGCTCGGTCGGCGGCTTCCCGACCGGCCTGCCAGCCTCGCGCGTCTACGCGTTTCGCGCGGATCTCCCTTGTCTCCGGGAAGAGCCGATCGAAGGCGGAATCCACTGCCTCCGAGCGGCGCGCGAGCACCGGAACCAGTTCCGTCCCGTGGCTGGAGCCGGCCTCGGCACCGGCTCTCCTGCCGGCCTCCGCGAGCCGCTCGCCCACCCGAGTGGCGTAGGCCAGCAGGAACGCCCGGCGAAACGACGGCGACCGGTTCAACCGGCCGGACCGGTACCCGGGTTGCGCGGGTGGGGCGTTGCCCGCCTCGGTGAGGGCCCTGGTGGCCTGTACCAGCAACGACGTGAACAGCATCTCCACCAACTGCAGGTCAACGGCCATGCCGACGACGCTGGCCATCCCGTGATGGTCATCCCACACCACTCGGACCCGGTTGATGGCTCCGACGGTGCTGAGCAACTGCACCTTGGCCTCTGCGTAGGGGTTGTCGATGTGGATGCGCCGGGCGGCCACCTCCGCCTCTCCGGCGGAATCCTCGAGCAGGGCCTCGTCGATGGCATAGCGCGTCATCAGGTCCTGCGCCTTTGCGGTGAAAGCCTCTGCTTCCTCGACGAACGTGGTCGCCTCCGCTTTGGACAGCAGCGCACGGATCTTGGACAGCATTCGCGGGTCGTGCTCGGCGGGCGGGTCCCGGCGCGCCGCGGAAGCCGCCGGTGGTCGCGTTCCCGCGCTGCCGGCCTTCGACGCCGTTCGCTTCCATGCCGAGGGCGGCGGCCCCAGCGGTGTCAGTCTGTGCAGGTTCTGCAGTTGCCCGATCAACTTCAGGACGTCGCGCCAGCCGTCCCAGATCGGGATCCCCCGACCGGCGAGCCAGGCGGTGATCAGCCAGTCGGACGTGACCGGCGGTCCGGCCGTGGAGCGCGCACCACTGCTGACACCGAGAGACTCGAGTTGGGCGGTCCACTCGGCGGGCGCACGGTCGGCCAAACCCGCTCGGAGGGCCTGTTGACCGATCACTGCGGTTATCAGGGAACTTCCGCGAACACCTTGATGACGCCGCACCATGTGTGCGAGATCGATTGGTTGCCAACCGTTTTCCCAGAGCAGGCCGGTCAGTTGCAGCAACCAGTCGGTCGCCAGCACGGCAGCGAGCTGGGCCGGCTCGGACGCTGACCGGACGACGAGCGACTGCACGACGTGGTCCAGCGCGGACTCGTCCACGTTGTCCCCGAAAGCCGCGTCGGCGCCGGCCACCAACAAGCGCGCGGTGGCTTCCCTGGCGTCCCCGTTGGCCTGACGTTCCCCCGCGTCCGCGCCGGGATCGTCGGCGGGACGGTTCGGTTCACTTCGTCCTGCCGCGTTGCTCGCAGCCCGCCGCCGACGTTTGGCCGCTCTGCGCTGCTGATTGCTCTTCCCCATGGCCCGGAGTATGCCGAACCGGTCCGACAGTCGAAGAATCTGCCCGCGCAGCGGCGCAGGCGGCAAGCCGCAGTCCGGCCGGCGGCGAGGCCCCCCCGATACGGTAAGGGGATGCTGATCGCCTTCTCCGTCGCACCGTCCGGTGTCGGTGAACGGTCCGGGTCCGACCCCACCGGATCGGTCTCGGCGGCGGTTGCCGAGGCGGTTCGGGTGGTGCGTGAGTCCGGGCTACCCAACCGGACGGACTCCATGTTCACCACCGTCGAGGGCGACTGGGACGAGTGCATGGACGTGGTCAAACGCGCTTGCGAGGTCGTCGGCCGCTATGGCAACCGGGTGTCCCTGGTGCTGAAGGCCGATATCCGGCCGGGGCACACGGGGGAGTTGGAGGGCAAGGTCGCCAGGGTCGAGTCTGCCCTCGCGGACCGACCGCAGCGGTCGGCGCCGTCCGGTCCGGACGGATGACCTTCCGACGGTGAGCGCACGTATCCGAATCGGCCTGTCCGGCTGGAAGTACCCGCACTGGCGTCGGGTGTTCTATCCGCGCGGGTTGGCCCAGCGTCGCGAGCTGGAGTTTGCGTCACACACCTTCGACGCGCTGGAGATCAACGGCTCGTTCTATTCGTTGCAGCGACCGAGCAGCTTTGTCCGCTGGCGGGACACCGCGCCTGACGGTTTCACCTTCGCGGTGAAGGGCTCGCGGTACATCACGCACTTGAAGAAGCTCGGCGACATCGACAGCGCTCTGGCCAACTTCCTGGCCTCCGGGTTGCTGGCGCTCGGCCCGAAGCTCGGACCGCTGCTGTGGCAGCTCCCGCCCGTCCTTCCGTACGACCGAGCCCGGATGACCGACTTCTTCGACCGGCTGCCCGCCACCACGGGGCGGGCAGCCGAGATCGCGCACGGCTGCGACTACCGGCTGAAGCAGCGGTTCGACGAGGAGCCGGTCACCACCGCTGCCGAGGACGCGCCGCTGCGGCACGCCGTCGAGGTGCGGCACGATTCCTTCGCCACCGGCGACTTTGCGCAGCTGTGTCGCGAACACGCGGTTGCGCTGGTGGTTGCCGACACCGCCGGACGGTTCACCTGGGTCGACGAGGTCACCTCCGATCTGGTCTACGTGCGACTGCACGGCGATCAGGAGCTGTATGCCAGCGGCTACACCGACCAGGGCATCGCCTGGTGGGCCGATCGGGTGGCGGGCTGGGCGGCGGAGGCGGGGGTCCGGGAAGTACAGGTGTACTTCGACAACGACGGACAGGCCCACGCCCCCTACGACGCCCTCCGGTTGGCCGCACGGCTCGGCCTACCCAGACAGCCACCGGCCCCGCTGCCCTATTGACCCCCTGACAGCGCGGATCAAAGTTCACAGCGCGGATCAAGTAGGCGACTCGTGTCACTTGAGTCCCACAACCGCGACGTTGATCCGCGCCGGTGTGATCCGCGCCGGTGAGGTCCGCGCCGGTGAGGTCCGCGCCGGTGAGGTCGGCCCCGG
>Ga0207931_1000462_pt1 | contig 14974 bp, 10 predicted proteins | sample NGESurdeep092012_2_FD_184478 | JGI IMG/M metagenome (GOLD analysis project Ga0207931, IMG submission 184478) | Arctic peat soil microbial communities from Barrow, Alaska - NGEE Surface sample 415-1 deep-092012 (SPAdes) | ecosystem: Environmental > Terrestrial > Soil > Wetlands > Peat ...
GCCGGTGGGCGTCGTCGCGGCAGCGGCGGGCAGCGACGGGGCGCCCGCGGCGGCGGACGACCTTGCGGCCGCCGTCACGCTCGCCAACGCGAGCGTGCTCGCCGCCCTGACCGTCGTCCAGCTCGCCGCGCCCGGGGCGCCGTTCTTCTACGCCGCTCACCTCGGTCTGTTCGGCTGGGCGGATTCATTGCGCGGCGCCCGCGCGAACGTGTTCGCGCTCGCTGCCGCGCAGCTCGCCCACCACTACCACGTGCCGCTCAGCGCGAGCGTGCTCGCCACGGGCGCGAACGCGCCCGACTGGCAAGCCGGCACACAAAGCTCGTTCGGCGCCCTCACCGGCACGCTCGCGCACGCCGGCCTTGTCGTGGGCGCCGGTTTGCTCGGCGGCGGCCGCATCTTCTCGCTGCAGCAGTTGATAATGGACAGCGAGATCTACTCGGTCGCCGCCAAGATCGCCGCCGGGATCGTCGTCGTCGACGACACGATCGCCCTCGAGACGATCGAGAAAGTCGGCATCGGCGGCAACTACCTGAGCGAGCGCCATACGCGGGCGCACATGAAAGAAGTCTGGCGCCCGCGCCTCCTCGACCGCACGCCGTGGGACAACTGGGTCCAGGGTGGCCGCAAAGGCTCGTATGATAAGGCCACCGAGCTCCTCCATTCGATCCTGGAGAGCCACCAGGCCGAAACGCCCGGCGCCGTACAGGCCGCCGAGCTGAGACATATCCTCGAGATCGCCGACTACGGGAAGGAGATCAGATGACCCGACACTTCAGCGAGATCCCTCGCTTCAAAGATGTCAGTCAGAACGAGTGGGACGATTGGCGCTGGCAACTGCGCAACCGGCTCTCCACACTGGAGGACTTCGAGGCCATCCTCAACCTCGACGAGAAGCAGCGCGCCGACCTGCAGGCGTGCATGGGCAAGTTCCGCGTGTCGGTGACGCCGTACTACGCATCGCTGATGGACCCCGACGACCCGGGCTGTCCCGTGCGCATGCAGGGCGTGCCGACGCCGGCCGAGCTGGTGGTGCGCCAAGAGGATCTCAAGGACGCCGTCTCGGAGGACTTCGACTCGCCGACGCCGCGCATCACCCACCGCTACCCCGACCGCGTGCTCTTCGTCGTCACCGAGATGTGCTCGATGTACTGCCGTCACTGCACGCGTCGCCGGCTGGTCGGCGGCACCGAGGACATCGTCGCCCAGGAGCAAATCGACAACGCGATCAAGTACATCGAGCGCGCCCCCGAGGTTCGCGACGTGCTGATCAGCGGCGGCGACCCGCTGGTCCTCTCCGACGACACGCTCGAGGAGATCATCGCCCGCGTGCGCGCGATCGACCACGTCGAGATCATCCGCATAGGCTCGCGCGTGCCGGTGGTCTGCCCGCAGCGGATCACCCCCGAGCTGTGTGCGATGCTCAAGAAGTACCACCCGCTCTACCTCAACACACACTTCAATCACCCCAAGGAGTTCACGGCCGACTCGAAGCGCGCCTGCGACATGCTCAACGACGCCGGCATCCCACTCGGCAACCAGAGCGTGTTGATGCGCGGCATCAACGACTGCGCCAATGTGATGAAGCGGCTCTGCCACAAGCTCGTGCAGTATCGCGTCAAGCCCTACTACTACTACCAGTGCGATCTCGCCGAGGGTACGGCCCACTTCCGTACCTCCGTGGCCAAAGGCATCGAGATCGCCGAGAGCCTGCGCGGCCACACCACCGGCTTCGCCGTGCCGGTCTACATCATCGACGCCATCGGCGGTGGCGGCAAAACGCCGGTCATGCCGAACTATGTCATCTCGCAGGCTCCGGGCCAGGTCGTGCTGCGCAACTACGAAGGCGTGATCAGCAAGTACACGGAGCCCGACGATTACGTGGAGCCCGAGTGCCACTGCGAAGACTGCGAAGCCGACCGCAAGCGCCTCGGCGTCGCCGGCCTCTTCGACAGCGACACGCCGACGATGCAGGACGTGTGGGCGGCGCGCATGCAGAAGGTCGTCGACCGCAAGAACCGGATGAAGGACTAGGCCGGTCGCGGCGAAGAGACGATACGCCGGCGCGAGCCTGACGGCGGCGCCGGCCGAGGAGGCAGCGTGACGAAGGTGCTCGTCGAGCCGATCGGGGTGACCGTCGAAGTCGACGGCGATTCGACGCTGCTGTCGGCGCTCAAGCATCCTTCGGTCGACGGGCACAGCGACTGCAACGGGCTCGGCACGTGCGGCAAGTGCCTGGTGCGGGTCGGCGCCGGCGAAGTCACGCCGCCGACCGAGATCGAGCTGCGCAAGCTGCCGGCCGACCGGCTCGCCCAGGGCTGGCGGCTCGCCTGCCAAGCGAAGCCGCGCTCGGCGCGCGTGAGCATCGAAGTGCGCTCGACCGGTGGGCGGCGCCAGATAGTCACCGCCTCCAAGCTGCACCACGGGCCGTACCGGCCCGCGGTGCGTCGTGAGGTGGTGAAGCTCGCACCGCCCACCCTCGACGACGCACGCGGCGACCTGCAGCGCGTCGTCGACGCTCTGCCCGGCGCCGACGTGCCGCTCCGCGTGCTCGCCGAGCTGCCGCTCGTGCTCCGTCGTCATCAGTGGAGCGCGACGTTCACGCGCTACGGCAGGCGCGTCGTCGACGTCGAGGCCGCCGACGCACCGTCGGCGTTCTACGGCGTCGCCGTCGACGTCGGCACCTCGAAGATCGTCGCCTATCTCTTCGACCTGCACGCCGGTCGCCGCATCGACCAGGAGGCTGTCGAGAACCCGCAGATCCGCTTCGGCGAGGACGTGATCACGCGCATCGCGCACGCCTCCGGCGACGGCCTTGCCGAGATCGCCGCCGCCGCCCGTCAAGGCATCAACGAGACGCTGCACGCACTGTTCCGGCGGCAGGGCATAGCGCCGCGCCATGTCTACGACATGACGATCGTCGGCAACACGGCGATGCACCACCTCGTGCTTGGCCTGCCGCCAGAGGGTCTGGGCCAGGCGCCGTTCGCGCCGGTCGTGGACACGCCGCTGCTGGTGCGCGCCGCCGAGATCGGCATCGACATCAATCCCGAGGGCGGCGTGTATCTGCCGCCGCCGATCGCCGGGTTCGTCGGGTCGGATGCACTTGCCGTGATCGCCGCGACGCGGCTTGCCGGCAAGCGCAAGCCGACGATCGCGATCGACATCGGCACCAACACCGAGATCGCGCTCGTCGTCGACCGGCACGTGATCGTCACGAGCTGCGCCTCCGGTCCGGCCTTCGAGGGCTACCAGATCACGCATGGCATGAAAGCTGTGCAGGGCGCGATCGAGAAGCTGCGCATCGGTGCCGACGGCAGCCCGCACGGCATCCGCACGATCGGCGACACGCCGCCGGTGGGCCTCTGCGGCTCCGGCGTCGTCGATCTGCTCGCCGGTCTGCTCAAAGCCGGCGTCGTCGAGCGCAGTGGCCGCATGGTCCGGCACCCGCGCGTGCGCCCCGGCGCCGAGGGCGTCGAGTACGTCGTCGTCGAGCGTGCTGAAGGCGACATCGTCTTCACACAGCACGACGTGCGCCAGCTCCAGCTCGCCAAGGGCGCGATCGCGACCGGATGGTCGCTGCTGCTCGCGAGCCAGGGGATCGCCGTCGGCGACATCGACCGCGTCTATGTGGCCGGAGCGTTCGGCAACTACCTCGACCTGACGAACGCGATCGCCATCGGTCTGCTGCCGCCGGTCGACCAGGCGCGCGTCGCGTTCGTCGGCAATGCCGCCGGCGTGGGCGCCCAGATGGCGCTGATCGACGTCCGTGCGCGCAGCCGCATGGCGCGGCTGCGCGCACGGACGACATTCCTCGAGCTCGGCGCCCACAAGGACTTCAACGCGGCGTTCAACGGTCGCCTGACGCTCGGCTGAGTCCGCCGATGGCGACGCCGAGACACGCGTCACGCGGCTACGCCGAGGTACTTTCGGCCGCTCTCATCAACGGTGCCATCGGCACCATGGTCAGCTACGCGACGATGCCGGCGAGCATGCTCGTCGCGCTGCGCATGTTGTTCGGCAGCGTCGCCCTCGGCATCGTCGTGGGCGCGCGCCGGGACTGGAAGACCATCTTCAAACCCGGCGCGCGGATCCGGCTGTCGATCGCCGGCGCGGCGCTGGCGCTCAACCTGCTGAGCTACTTCATCGCGATCCGCGAGACCGGCGTCGCCGTCGCGATCTTCCTCTCGTATCTGGCGCCGGTGTACGTGGCGCTGGTGGCGCCGCGCATCGTCGGCAGGCGCACCGAGCGCGTCGTCTTCGTCGCGCTCGGCGTGGCGCTCGCCGGCATGGCGCTGATCCTCGTGCCGGGTCTCGCCGGCGAGGGGATGCGCCTCACTGCCAAGGGTCTCTTCTTCGCCGTCGTCGCCGGACTCATGTACTCGGTGTACCTGATCGTCGGCAAGCAACTGCGCGACCGTCAGGTTCACAGCACGACGATCGTCTTCTCGATGTGCGTGATCTCCGTCGTCCTGCTCACGCCGCTCGGCCTCGCACAGTCTTCCATCGCCGACTTCACCGGCCGCAATCTGCTGATGGCGGCGCTGCTCGGCGTGCTCACGACGGCGCTGTCGTTCAGCCTGATCATGGACGGCATGCATCACATCCCCGTGCAACATGCCTCGATCATGGGCTACCTCGAGCCGGTCAGCGCGCCGGTCTACGCGCTCGTCCTGCTCAGCCAGGTGCCGTCGTCGTGGACCGTCGCCGGCGGCGCGCTGATCATCGCCGCCGGCGTGCTCGTGATGTACTTCGGCAAGGCCGAGCAGGAGCTGCTCGCATGAGCACTGCATCGCGCTCGCGGCGGCTGGGCTGGGGCTACGCCCTGGTCGCCGTCTCCTACCTGATCATGGGCTCGATCGGCGCCCTCGTCGACTACGCCTCGGCGCCGGAGAGCTTCCTGCTCCTGGCGCGCATGGTCACGGCGGGCGTCGTGCTCGGCGTGGTCTTCGCTCGCCGACGCCCGCTCGCCGGTCTGCGCGCGCCGGGTCTGCCGTCGCGGCTGCTCCTGATGGCGGCGCTCGACACCGGCGCGCTGATGCTCTTCTTCCTCGCCATCCGCCACACCGACGTCGCCGTCGCCATGTTCCTGCTCTTCGTGGCGCCGGTGTGGGTCGCCGTCATCGCGCCGCGTCTGCTGCACACGCGTACGGAGCCCGTCGTCTACGTCGCCCTGGTCATCGCGCTCGGCGGGCTCGCGGCGATCCTCGTGCCGGCGCTCACCGGCAAGGCCGTGAACGTCACCGGGCTCGGCCTCATATTTGGCACCGCGGCGGGCCTCGGCTACGCCGTCTTCCAGATCGTGATGAAAGACCTCACGCGCCGCCTGAACACGATCTCGATCGTGCTCACCGAGACGATCCTCGACACGATCATCATCCTGCCGCTGGCGCTCTGGCAGACCGTCGGCGCCGGTTACCACCTCACCGGCCGCGACCTGCTCGTGGGCGTCGTCCTCGGTACCGTCTGCACGGCGCTCGCGTACACGATGTGGACGGAGGGCGTGGCCCGCGTGCGCGTGCAGCACTCGTCGATCCTCGGCTATCTCGAGCCGGTCTCGGCGCCGCTCTACGCGCTCCTGCTGCTCGGCGAGCGGCCGGGCGGCTGGACGCTCGGCGGCGGCGCGCTGATCATCGTTGCCGGCGCCCTCGTCATCGTCTTCGGCGAGCCCGAAGAGGTGATGCCGGCATGAGCGCGGCGCGCCGGTGGCTGCGCCGGTGCCGCGCCACCGTCGGCCGGCAGCTCACCGACCCCGGCTGAGCTGCCGTCGCATAAGGCATAGAATCGCGTCATCCTCCAGAACGAAGGAGTCACCATGAGTCCCAAACACGTCGAGCGCGCCGCGCATCTCAATCTCGCCAAGTCGATGCAGATGTTCGAGGACGCCCAGCGGCTCACCCCCGGCGGCGTCGGCGGCATCCGCCGACCGTACAACTTCGTCGTCGGCGAATACCCGATCTTCATCACGCACGGCAAGGGCGGCCACATCTTCGATGTCGACGGCAACGAATACATCGACATGCTCTGCGCCTACGGCCCGATCATCCTTGGCTACGTCGAGCCGGAGATCAACGACGCCGTCAAGGCGCGCATGGATCTGGGCTTCTGCTTCAGCCTCGTGCAGCCGATCCAGAACGAGCTCGAGGAGCGTCTCGCCAACGTGATGCCCTGCGGCGAGCAGACGATCATCGTCAAGACCGGCTCCGACGCGACGAACGCCGCCGTGCGCGCCGCCCGCGCCTACACCGGCCGCGACGTGATCGCGCGCTGCGGCTATCACGGCTGGGGCGACTGGTGCGTCGAGAACCGCGGCGGCGTGCCGCAGGCCGTGGCCGACCTCACCAAGGAGTTCCACTACGGCGACATCGCCGATCTCGAACGCGTCTTCGCCGAGAATCTCGGCAAGGTCGCCTGCGTGATCATCACGCCCGTCGGTCACCCGATGGCGCTGCCGATCATCGCGCCGCCGCCGGGCTACCTCGAGAAGGTCAAGGAGATCACGCACCAGAACGGCGCCGTGCTGATCTTCGATGAGATCCGCACGGGCTTTCGTGTCGCCATGGGCGGAGCCCAGCAACGCTACGGCGTCGCCCCCGACGTGACCACGGTCGGCAAGGCGATGGCCAACGGCTATCCGATCGCCGCCGTGGTCGGCAAGCGCGAGATCCTCTCGGTCTACGAGAAGGCCGCCTTCCTGAGCTCGACCTTCTTCCCCAACAGCCTCGAGATGGTCGCCGCGATGGCGTGCATGGACATCCTCGAGCGGGAGAAGGTGCAGGACAAGATCTGGGAACGGGGCACGCGCTTCCTCGACCGCTTGGGGAAGATCGTCGACGCCTCGGGCGTGCCGGTGACCATGTCGGGTATCCCGCCGATGCCGTTCGTCACCTTCGACAAGGTTGACGAGCACTACAAGGAGCGGCGGACGGAGTTCTACACGCAGTGCATCCGCCGGGGACTGTTCGTGCAGCCGTACCACCACTGGTACATCGCCTACCGGCACACCGAGGAGGACCTTGCGCGAGCGCTCGATGTCGTCGAGCAAGCGCTCGCGTTCGTCGCCGAGAGCCATCCCTACAAGAAGTAGGACGGTGGGCGGGGCCGGCGTCGCCGGCCCCGCCCCTTTCCAGATCGAGGGGGACTGAGATGGACAAGCTGATCATCACCGTCGCCGGTGTCGGCGCCGAGACGACCAAGGAGGCACAGCCGGCACTGCCGGTGACCGCGGTCGAGATCGGCGCCGACGCGGCGCGCTGCACCGAGGCCGGCGCCAGCATGTTCCACCTCCACGTGCGCGACGCGAACGCCGACCCGACGCAGGCCAAGGAGGTGTTCGCGGCGGCGATCGAGGAGATCCGCAAGCGCACGGACATCATCATCCAGACCTCGACCGGCGGCGCGATGGGGATGACCGCGGACGAGCGCCTGCAGCCGCTCGAGCTCGACCCGGAGATGGCCTCGCTGACCACGGGCACGGCCAACTTCGGCGACGACGTGTTCTTCAACGACACGGCGCTGATGACGGAGTTCTACCGGCGGATGCAGGCCAAGGGCGTGCGCCCCGAGTTCGAGATCTTCGAGGCCGGGCAGATCGACAACGCGCTCAGGCTGGTGAAGAAGCTCGGCCCGGCCGGACCGCTGACGCACTGGGACTTTGTGCTCGGCGTGCCGGGCAGCATGAGCGGCGAGCCGCGCAACCTCGTCTTCCTCGTCGATCAGATCCCCAGCGAGGGGGCGACCTGGACGTGCACCGGCATCGGCCGCTGGCATATGCCAGTGACAATGACGGCGCTGGCGCTCGGCGGCAACGTGCGTCTCGGCTTCGAGGACAACGTCTTCTACCACAAGGGCGTGCTCGCCAAGGAGAACGCCGCACTCGTCGGCCGCGTCGCCCGGCTGGCGAAGGAGTGGGGGCGCGAGACGGCGACGCCGGACGAGGCGCGGCGGATCCTCAGGCTCGCGCCGTACGACAAGTAGGGCGCGCGTCGCCAACCCAGGCAACTCAATCGCCCTGCTCCGTGCGAGAATCGCCTGCACGGGAGTACACTACTAAGGTCCGCCCGGGACCGACACAACAGTGATGACGGGCGGCCGGAGGGGTCCGGACTAGTGCAGAATCCGTTCGCGGGGCGCCGACCGGAGCACGGCGAAGTCGAGCTGCTGCGGGGTCTCGTCAAGCTCGCCAAGCAGCTCCAGGCCAACCTCGACATGGGTGCCGTCGTGCGTACGATCGCGACCGCGATCGCCGAGACTCTCGGCTATCGCGAGGCGACCGTCTACGTGCGCGAGCCGGGCGCCGACGTGTTCCGCGGCTACGCTACCGTCGGCTACCACCCCGAGCTCAACCGGCTCGCACTCGCCACACCCGTGCCGGCCGACGTGTTCGCGCGGCTGTTCCAGCCGCGCTTCCAGATCGGCCGCTCGTACTTCATCGACCATCGCGAGTACCGGTGGGACCCGGCCGACGCCTTCTACTTCCCCACTCCGGACCTGGGACCGCGCAAGCGCGGTGGGTGGCACACCGACGACTCCCTGTTCGTGCCGATCTACGACAAGGCCGACGAGTTGATGGGCGTGCTCGACCTCGGCGACCCGGTGGACCGCGAATTGCCCACGCTGGCGCGCGTTAACACGCTCGAGGTCTTCGCCACACACGCCGCCGTGGCGATCGAGAACGCACGGCAGTACCGCCAGCTCGAGGCGGCGACGCATGAGCTGGCGGGCGCCCTGCGCCTGCGTCACGACCTCATGCAGCTGAGCGAGGCGCTGCTCTCCACGCTCGACCAGAAAGCCGTCTTCGAGCAGATCGCTGTCACGCTTAAAGCGCTCGTCGATTACGACACGATCGACATCTCGCTGGTCGATGAAACCACCGACGAACTGGTGACGATCTTCGCTCGCGACCAGTTCGCCGAGGAGATCATGGCATTTCGGGTGCCTCTCGGCCAGGGCGTCAGCGGCTGGGTCGTGCGCCACAACGAGGCGCAGATGATCAACGACATGAACGCCGACCCGCGCGCCGTCGTGGTGCCCGGCACCGAACCCGAGCCACAGGCCTCGATCTTCGTGCCGCTGCAGATCCTCGGCAAGGTCAGCGGCGTGCTCATCATCGACCGGCTTGGCACGCGCCACTTCGAGCAGCGCGAGTTCGAGATGGCCGAGCTCTTCGGCAACCTCGCCGCGATCGCCATCCAGAACGCGCGCTCGTTCAACGAGATGGAGGTGCAGGCGATCAGCGACGGCCTCACCGGCATCCACAACTACCGACATTTTCGCGAGACGCTCGAGGCGACGGCGAACCGCGCAGCGCGCTACAACGAGACCTTCTGCCTGCTGATGATGGACCTCGACCACTTCAAGGAGGTCAACGACACCGTTGGTCATCAGCAAGGCGACGTCGTGCTGCGCGCCGTCGCCGACGTGCTGCGCCTCTGCTCGCGCGAATCGGACTACCAGGCGCGCTACGGCGGCGAGGAGTTCGTGATGATCCTGCCGCAAACGAGCTGGCAGGAGGCGCGCAAGATGGCGGAACGCGTCTGCGCGCTGGTCCGCGAGATCGATGCGGGCGCCGTCGGTCTGCGCGTGAGTATGTCGATCGGCGTGGCGTCGTATCCGCAGTCGTCACGCGACGCCGACGGCGTGTTGCGCACCGCCGACGCGGCGCTCCTGCAAGCCAAGTCGTTCGGTCGCGATCGCGTCCGCGTCTATGACGAGACCGAGACTTCGGCGTCGCTGCTCGACAGCCGGCTGATCGCTCTCAGCCGGCGTTTCGCCGAGCGCATCGGTCTCACCGCCGAGGAGACCGCCGGCCTCGTCACGGCGCTCGCCGCGTACGAGTTCGCGGCGCACATGGGCGACGAGGTGGCGGCGATCCTCGGCGGCCGCCGGCGCGACGACGTGAGCGCGCCGGACGATCCCAGGGCGCTCGCCGACGCGCAGAGTCGCACCTACGAGGCGCTCCTCTACGGCAGCGAACGCTGGGACGGCGGAGGCTACCCCGAGGGTCTGCGCGGCACCGGGATACCACGCGTGGCGCGCGCCTTCGCGGTCTGCCGCTCGTGGGGGGATGGCGCCGGCGAAGAAGGCGGCGACGGGATGGCACGCGTCAGGGCGGGCGCGTCCGGCGCGCTCGACCCTGCGCTCGCGCAGGGGTTTCTGGCGGTCGTCAGGGAGACGGAAGCAGGCAACAACTAGGCGACGGTCAGGCGCTGGCCGCCCGCGGTCCGTGGTCGGGTGCGCCCAGCGGGCGCAGCCGGAACACGCGGTCGAGCGACGTGCGCTTGAGCAGACGCTTGACGACCGCATCGTCGCCGAGCAGGACGAAGTCCTTGCCGCGCTGGTGGAGCAGCTTATGCGCATACACCAGCGCTCCCAGTCCCGAACTGTCCATCAGGCCGATGTGGCCGAAACGGAGCTCGACGTGGTGTGCCGGACTGTCGGCGCAGCAATCGACGGCGTCGCGCAGCGCCGCCGAAGTGGAGAAGTCGAGGTTGCCCTCGACCGTGATCGCGGTGACGTCGTCATGCGTCGCCACTGCGAGTCTGAGATCGTCCATCATTTTTACCATTCCCCCTGACTGTGGCGGGAAACCGGTGCGGCGTTGCGTATGGTCATACGGTCCAGACAGCACCGCCCCCCTTGCGAAATACGACGGGCGTGCGGGCAGTCCTTCAGGGAACCTGACATAATGGCGCCATGAACAACGTGACTCCGCTCTGGCCGCGCCCCAAGCGCCCGGCGGCAGCAGCAGTCAGCCGTCGCCGCGTCGGCATCGCCGCCGCCGTCGCGCTCGTCTTCGTGCTCGTCGCCGTGGTCTTCCGCGCGCTCGGCTTCTACACGGACTGGCTCTGGTTCGGCGAGGTCTCGCTGCGCGTCGTCTTCTGGCGTTCGTTCTGGTGGCAGCTCGGGGTGGGCGCGGCGTTCGGGGCGCTCTTCTTCGTCGTGGTCTACGCCAACATCTTCATCGCACGCCGGCTTGCGCCGCGCTACAAGACCACCGGCGGCGGCGATCTCGTGGAATTCGCGCCTGAGAGCATCCAGCGGCTCGCCGGCCGCCTCGGTCTGGCGTTGGCGATCGTCGCCGGCGTGATCGCCGGCATCGCCGTCTCGTCGAACTGGCTCACGTTCGCGCGCGCCGCGCACGGCGTCGCCTTCGGCATCAAAGATCCGATCTTCCACCACGACCTCTCGTTCTACGTGTTCACGCTGCCGGCGTGGCACTTCGTGCAGAGCTTCCTCGTCGCCGCCGTGATCGTCGCGATGCTGGCGAGCGCCGGCATGCACCTCGTCCTCGGCGGCGTCGAGTACGCCGCGCGGGCCAAGGCGCGGGCCGGCGGCGAGGACGAAGTCCATCACGGCGGCCCGCGCGGTCTCGGCCCGCGCCCCGGCGGCATGCCCGACGTCGACGTGCGCCTGCAGGGCCGCGCCGTCGCCCATCTCTCGGCCTTGCTCGGCGTCGTCTTCGTGCTCGTCGGCATCGGCCAGCTCTTCAAAGCCTGGAACCTGCTCTACTCCAAAGCCGGCGTCGTCTTCGGCGCCGGCTACACCGACGTGCACGCGCGGCTGCCGATCATCCGTGTCGAGATGGCGATCTGCTTCGTGCTCGCGGCGGCGCTGTTCGTCAACATCTGGCGCCGCCGCCAGTACTGGCCGGGCGCGATCGCCGTGTGGATCGTCGTGCTGATCCTGCTCCAGGGCGTCGTGCCGGCGCTCATGCAGTCGCTCATCGTCAACCCGAACGAGCTGGCCAAGGAGCGCGGCTACATCGCCAACAACATCGCCGCCACACGCACTGCCTACAAGCTCGACCAGATCGTGCAGAAGCCGCTGGCGATGAACACGGCGATCACCACCGGCACGCTCACGACGAACGACGTCACCGTGCGCAACATCCGTTTGTGGGATCCGCAGACGCTGGTCACGAGCTACATCCAGCTGCAGCAGCAGCGGCCGTACTACACGTTCGTCGACGCCGATGTCGACCGCTACACGGTCAACGGCGTCTACCGTCAGACGATGCTCTCGCCGCGCGAGCTCAACATCAGTGGCCTGCCGGCGACGGCACAGACGTGGGTCAACCAGCACATCACGTTCACGCACGGATACGGTGTCACGGTCTCCGCCGTCAATCAGTTCGCGCCGGACGGCTCGCCCAACTTCCTCGTGCAGGACATCCCGGTGCGTTCCGTGCCGGGGCTCGAGATCACCGAGCCGCGCATCTACTTCGGCGAGATCGGCACCGGCTACTCGCTCGTCAGGACCAAGGTCCAGGAGTTCGACTACCCCGGCCCCGATGGGGACGTGATGATGCCGACGGGCTACGACGGTAGCGGCGGCATCCCGATCTCGTCGCCGCTCAACCGCCTCGCCTTCTGCGCGCGCTTCGGCACGATCAAGTTCTTCACCTCGTCGGCGATCGACGCCGACAGCCGCATCATCATCCGCAACAACATCGCCGACCGGCTCAAGGCGGCGGCGCCGTTCCTGCAGTTCGACAAGGACCCGTACATGGTCATCTCCGGCGGCCGCCTGTACTGGATCGCCGACGCCTACACGACAACCGACCTCTACCCGTATTCCACGCGGCAGGGCGACCTCAACTACATCCGCAACTCGGTCAAAGTCGTGATCGACGCCTACAACGGCACGATGACGTTCTACGTGTTCGACGACACGGACCCGCTGCTGCGCGCCTACGAGCGCATCTTCCCCGGCATGTTCACGCCGGCGGCGCAGATGCCGGCTGATCTGCAGAAGCATGTGCGCTATCCGGAGGACTACTTCAACGTGCAGTCGCAGGTGTTCGCGACCTACCACGTCAACGACCCCTCGGTGCTCTACAACAAGGGCGACCAGTGGCAGATACCTGAGGGCGTGGCGCTGAGTGGCGCCGGGCCGATGAACGCCTACTACGTGATCATGAAGCTGCCCGGCGCCACCAAGGAGGAGTTCCTGATCATGCTGCCGTTCGTGCCCAACGGCCGCGACAACATGGTCTCGTGGCTCGGCGCGGAGTCCGATGTGCCCTTCTACGGGAATGCGGTGAACTTCGTCTTCGGCAAGAGCACGACGGTCTACGGACCGGCGCAGGTCGAGGCGGCGATCAACCAGGACGCGACCGTCTCGGCGCAACGCACTCTGTGGGACCAGTCCGGCTCGACCGTGATCATGGGCAATCTCGTGATCGTGCCGATCGCGGAGACGCTGCTCTACGTGCAACCGCTCTACCTGCAGTCACAGCAGACCAAGTTGCCTCAGCTCAAACGCGTGATCGTCTTCTATCGGGCGCCCAGCACCGACGGCACGCAAGGCGGTGGGCGCCAGGTCGTCTCGATGCAGCCCACGCTGAGCGCGGCGCTCGCGGAGATCTTCGGCGCCGCGCCGCAAACGGGGCCGCCGAGCGGCCCCGGCACACCCACTACGACGCCGGGCACCGGCGGCCTGTCGGCGCAGGGCCGCCAGCTCATCGCACAGGCGGACCAGCAGTTCAAGGCCGCCCTGGCCGCCCAGCGCGCCGGTGACTGGGCGGAGTATGGCCGCCAGATACAGCTCCTCCAGCAGACGCTCGGCCAGCTCCAGCAGCTGCGCTGACCGCACCGCCGCTCCACCACCAAGAGCCTCAGCCCCAGACGTCTCTCTGCCGATGCATTTGCGTGCGCTGCGGGCGGATCTGTCACAGAATCGTCGCGAATGTCCACCTATTGAGCAAAGGGGAGACTTGACGGGATCGAGGGCGGAGTGGTTCAGCGACGAAGAGCTTCTTGCAGGATCGGCCGAAAGGCCGGAGCGATTCGTCGCATTCTACGCCCGGCACTCTCGCGGCCTGCTCACCTTCTTCGCCCGCCGCACCTTCGACCCGCAGGTGGCGGCCGACCTGACGGCGGAGACATTCGCGCAAGCTTTTGCCGGCCGCGCCGGCTTTCGCAATCCGGGACCGGGGGCTGCCGTCGCGTGGCTCTACACCATCGCCCACAGGCAGCTGAGTCGGTTCATCCGACGTCAGCGCGTCGAGTCGCACTGGCGAGCGCGCCTGGGGATAGAACAGTTCCCCGTGTCGGTCGATGCGATCGAGAGAGCCGAAGAGCTCCTCGATCTGCAGGAGGTGCGTGAACAGGTGGCGGCAGTGCTCGACACGCTCAAGGGAGAGCTGCGCGAGGCCGTGCTGCTGCGCGTCGTCGACGGCCGCACGTACGCGGATGCGGCGCGCCTGATCGGCTGCGACGAGACATTGGTGCGCCAGCGTGTCAGCCGCGGCCTCAAGAGATTGTCACGGGATCTGCGGATCCTCGGAGTGGATCATGAGTAGCGGGTTCGACGACTTCCTGAACGACTTGCGCGGCGAGCTCGAGCGCTGTGTCGCGGCCGAAGAGGCGGCGACGGCCAGGCAGGCGCCGGCGCGCGTGCCGCCGTGGCGTTCCCGTACCGTCCTGGTGTGGGCGACCGCACTGCTCGTCGTCGCCGCGGTCGCCGTCGGCGCCGTCGAGACACAGTTGACGAACCGGCCGCCGGCCACCAATGGTCTCCTGCCGATCCCCGATGCGAGCGGCTCAGCTGCCTTCGTCTTGCCGCCCACCCCCGTGCCGGTCACGTCGCCCACAAGCAGCGCGCAGCCCGCGCTTGCCGGCTACTCCCTGAGTGCCGTCGCGGCACATACCGCGACCGACGCCTGGGCGGTCGGCAACCGGATCGACACCACCGACCGTGCCCAGGGCGTCGAGTTGCATTCACTCGTCATGCACTGGGACGGGGCGGCCTGGCGCGAGGTGCCGACGCCCGACATCGGCCCGCTGACGGCGGTCGCCGTCGCCGGCGACGGCCAGGCGTGGGCGATCGATCCGTACGCCGGCGAGGCACTGCACTGGGACGGCAGCGTGTGGGCGGCGATTGCCAACGATCTTCCGGCTTACGGCGAGCTGACGGCGATCACGGCGACCGCCGCGAACGACGTCTGGGCGGTCGGCAGGGCGCCGGACGGTTC
>Ga0207931_1000463_pt1 | contig 14974 bp, 16 predicted proteins | sample NGESurdeep092012_2_FD_184478 | JGI IMG/M metagenome (GOLD analysis project Ga0207931, IMG submission 184478) | Arctic peat soil microbial communities from Barrow, Alaska - NGEE Surface sample 415-1 deep-092012 (SPAdes) | ecosystem: Environmental > Terrestrial > Soil > Wetlands > Peat ...
AAAATACTCAAATAATTTTTCTTGATACACCGGGTATCCTTGAACCTAAATATGAACTTCAGAGTTTTATGCTCTCCGAAATACTGACCTCCCTGAGGGACTCGGACCTTGTCTTATATTTAATAGACAGCGAGCGATTCAATCCGGAAGAGCTAAAAAAAAGTTCGGAAATACTGAAAGCAAATCTCAGTGAGAAAAAATTAATCATAGCATTGAACAAAATTGACCTGAGACCCGAAGTGGAGGTGAAAAAAATGATGGTAACATTAAGCGAAACCATTCGGGAGGCAGATATTATTCCTATATCGGCTCTTGAAGATTTCAACATAGAAAAACTTCTTGAAAAAATTTCGGAGTATCTCCCTGAATCACCTTTTCTATATGACGAGGCGGAGATTACTGATAAACCGGAAAAGTTCTTTGCGGCGGAAATTATCAGGCAGAAAATCCTGCAGATGTACGGCGAAGAAATTCCATACAGTGTATTTGTAGATGTCAGGGAGTTCAAGGAGAGGGAATACGGGAAAGATTTCATCAATGCGGATATAGTGGTAGAGCGTGAGTCGCAAAAAATTATTATTATCGGAAAAAAAGGCGATAAAATAAAATCGCTCGGGGAAAGAGCAAGAAAAGAAATCGAAAAGTTTCTGGGCAGGCAAGTCTATTTACAGCTTTTCGTAAAGATCCGTAAAGACTGGCGGAAAGACAAGAATTTTCTCAAAAGTAATTTTTAACGGAAAAATTTATAATTATTAACAATATGGAAAAAGGTTTTTATGATCCAAATAAAGTGCCGCAGTACGAAGGAGAGCCCCGGAAAAAATCGAATGCAGTACTGATAGTTGTAATATCGGCTGCTGTTTTGATATTAGGCATACTTGGATTGGTTATTTCCCTGCTCCTCGGGAAAAGCAACGGTAAAAGTGTTGATTCAAGCGTGAACATAAAACCGGAAACCAAAACAGAAACAACCGCTCCGAAGACGGAGGAAAAGAAAGTATTGCCGCTTTCCGAATATGAAGTGAAAGGGTTTGTAAACGAGTGGGCATCGGCGCAATCGGATAAGAACATTTCAAAATACATTTTATTGTATGCGGATGATTTTCACGGAGTAAAAAGAACAAAATCAGGAAGAACTTATGATTATAACTACAGCGGATGGGTAGCAGACAGAACTAAAATGTATTCAGGTAATAAATACATCAGTGTTACCGTTGATAAGATAAAAATCAGTAACCTTAACTCTCCGGAAGGAACTGCAGAGGTAACATTTTACCAGTATTTTAATAGTTTTCAGTATAATACCACCAAAAGTTACAGTGACGAGGGTCAGAAAGTTTTGAAAATCAGAAAAGAGCAAAACGGAGATATAAAAATATTTTTCGAAGAACTTGTGTACTCGACCGAAACATTCGGGGGAGATTAAAATGAAAGTAATTTCTGCGGCTTTACTTTTCATCTTTTGTCTTTGCTTTACAAGCTGCAGCGAAAAACCAAAAGTGCAGGCAGAGAAAAAAGATACACTTAAACCGGTAACAACTCCCGTGAAATCAGACTCCCTGCCGGGAATAAAATATGCTGTATCAAAATATTTCACCCCTGTTTTAAATACTCCTGATTTTAAATCTGTTTACGGCGGGATTAACGGCAGCACACTGAAACGCAGCAGTAACGGGCTGATTAAAGAAGTTGAATACGTGGCATATCCCGGTTCTGGTTTTGAAATACTTGAGGAATATGATAAAGGGACGTATAAGATTTACAAAGTGAAAACGGAAGAATATGAAATTCCTCTTAACGGAAGCGGATTGTTCATAGATTCAAGGTTTGTAGAAATTAAAAACTCGAAACCCGATAAGAGAAAAATCATACTTCCCTCCGAAAAAGAAATTTATGACTATCTTGATAAAAGTATCGGGGCGATGTATGTGTGGGGGGCTAATAATATCGATGGAGTTCCCCAGATGACGGAGTTCTATCCTCCGAAAAGTGAACTGACTTCTTCTGAAAAGAAAGAGTGGTCTCTAAAAGGATTGGATTGTTCAGGTCTGATTTATGAAGCTACAAGGGGCTATACCGCAAGGAACACACACCAGTTGGTCAGCTACGGCGAGCCCGTTAAAATCGCAGGGCTTTCAGCAACGCAAATTTCATCAAAAGTAAAACCTCTCGATTTAATTGTATGGAAAGGTCACGTGATAGTAGTTTATGATAAGAATACGACCATCGAAAGTTCTTTCAGTGCCGGTAAAGTAATCAGGAAAAATCTTATTGATGTGCTTAAAAAACTGACATCAAAAAGAAAACCTGTTGACGAATGGAGCGGTGGAATAAAGAACGAATTTGTGATAAGAAGATGGTACGGGACAAGCAGCAATCATCAATAAGGTCGCTTTCGGAAAGTTCTCGTTTCGGATTGTGTAACAGCCCTGTATCCGACATCATTCAGGAATCTTCTCTCTTTTACGAATTCATCAATCGTAATATACGTCATGTACTTCGATACGTTCCAGGTGTACTCGTCTCCCGTGAGAATCCCTCCGGCGTATGCAAAAGGTGAAGAAATAAATTTTTCTTTTGTAACGACATAAAAATCAGCCGCCGGACTAATGCAGTGAAAGTGAATCACATAAAGACCCAACCCGGAGCCCCACTCATAGCCGAATTCCGTTGATGTGTTCACACCGTAAAATTTATCCTGCGGAGCAGAAAGTTTCGGCGGTGTCTCCGACTGTATCGTCATTACAGAGTTCGGATAAGCATACGTTATATTCTCGAATCCCGACCCGTCATTATTATTGGCATAACCATAAACCTTAAATCTGAAGCCGTAAGGAATACTTAGCGGCACGAAACATTTTGTGTAGATAATATCACCCTCTACCGTGATTAAATTCATTTCGGAATTCCTGTGAAGCGCAAGAAAGTCGGCTGAAACACGGAATCCTTTTTTTGAATAATCCGTCTGCGGAAGGTAAATAGTTAAATTTGCATCGCCGGTGTTTGTATATGAAGTTGAAGAATCAAACTTTACTGACTGAGGATAAAAATCTTTTATCACCGTGTAAGATCTTTCCGAAAACTTCTCGAATGATTCTGAACTTTTCTCAAGATAAATTATTTTCCCGGAGATTGTGCTTGTATTCGTAAGCCAGTTCACGGTAATCGTCTTGCTCTTCTCGTTTGTAAAAGCAGTCACTTCTTCCGAGTAGAAGAGATCATTACTCACGAATTTAATTATTGCAGAGCGGTCACGCGGGATAGGCGGGAACTCTACTTTTATCGCTTCTGAGTTTACATTTCTCGGTAAGTAATTCCCGAAAAGAATTATTTCAGGATTGGTACTATAAAGCCCCCGGTATAGCGCCCCGGTATTATTCGATGCATCGGTTATCAAAAGGTCGTAAGGTGTTTTGGTAGCTGATATTGTAAAGCTTCCGTCTGAGCCGGTGATTGTGGAGCCGCCATTTGAAATTATTATGGAAACGTCGCTGAGCGGAAAACCCTTCTCATCAAGCAACTTGCCCCTGATAACCTGCCCGAACAAATCATTGGAGAATATCAGTAACACCAAAAGTAATATAAACAGTAAATGTTTTTTCAGCATAAATATATAAAAACTTTTTATATAATAACTAAATAAAGCAAAAAATTTCATTCAATAATGAGGGAAAGATGTTTTAGAACAACCCAAGCAGTAGATTTAAAAATCATTTGAAAAACCAATCAGTAAGATAATTTTATCTGAATTAGTTTTTTAATATCCCCGATGATTTTTCTGTCTTTCATGTCAACCCTGAATCCCCTGCCTTCGGCATATACTTTTGCAGATTCGATGATCTTTTTAATGTCTTTTGAGATACCGGAGCTTAGAGCTTCTTTTGTGGCTTTTTCCCCGAAGACAATTGAAAGTAAAAAATATCCGTCGCAAGGCGTCAAATATACAATTACCCGTTTCTTATCTCTCAACCGGAAACCCCAACCATAATTTTTCCCTGAATATTTCCATTCCGCTTCAGCCCCGGAATATTCTTTTTTAGTAAATTCTTTGAGTTCATTCCAGAGTTTGAAATTCTTTCCCAATACTTCAGAAAGTTCTTTTTCGTCCGGGGTTTTTGATTTATTCTCGAAAATACTTAATGCCATTGCACCGAAAATTTAATTGAACTAATATATTAAAATTTATTATAAATTTTGATTACTTTTATAAATAATATTTATTTAAACATATTAATTCATTGTCTCGTTACCCCGTTTATTCGGGGCTCCGGCGTTGTATCGTGAGAATATTTATTTTAAATTAGTTATGAAACCATTAGATAATAAATTTTGGCTTTTTCTTGTTCTGTCTTTAGCGTCAGGACTGTTTATAGGATGGGTGGATTCCCGTCCGAACTGGGATGATACCGGTATTACGGTTTTACTGATACTGGTTGCAACCTTTATTATCGGATTTTTCGCAAAAAACAGAGTCTGGGTATTTGCATTAATTGTCGGTTTATGCGTCTTAGGTTTTAACGTTATATTGCATAACAATTACGGTTCAGTATTATCATTCGTATTTGCTTTCATAGGTGCTTATTCCAGTGTGATCTTTAAAAAACTCATAATCCTAAATAATTAAGATATCCGTCAACATCCAGATCTCTTCCGGTGGCATCTGTTAATATTGCCCTCCAATCCTTGGAAACTCCGTACTTATAGAAATTTTCAATTAAATAATTTTTCACTTCTTTATTAAACGCATACGATTCTCCGAATTTTTCTTTTAATGTCTGATGTACCTGCCAGGATATGAATTCAGCGATAACGTAATTTTGCATGTAGCACGGATAATCTATAAAAGCGGTGTTCACTAATGAATATGGTCTGCTTCGGTTTTCATCAAACATATAAATTTTCTTATACAAAGCATTTACAACATCGTTCGGAATTTTATCCTCATTTTTATATACTTCAATTTCCGATAGCATCCAGAATAAACTCAATCTCATTTTCACCGCAGATTCATACTTGTCAATTTTCAAATATTCCGAGATTTCTTTATCATTGAAATTGCTGTACCTTTTTAACCATTTTGGATTCCGTGTAAATCCTGCCATCATATCTGCCATCCCTTCATAGAACATCGGGGGTGTATTCCCCAAACACCACTCATATCCTTCCAGTAAACCCGTACTCGTGTTCGTATAAATCCCCTGAAGGCCATGTCCTAATTCATGCATATAAACTGAGATGGGCATATTCGGCACTACAACCACCCGGTAGTCCGTAGGTATAACAACTCCGATGCAGTTGCCTCCGAAGTCAGCCGCTTTAACGACAAATCTAATCGGCAAGGCATCATAGTCAAATCCAATATCAGACATTGTTTGTCTTAAAATTATATAAACACTGTCTTCGCTGAAAGAAACTTCAGGCGAGGATTTAAAATATTTCATAATATCACCAATTTTCACAGTATCTTTTTCTTTGTTTAATTTCTCAAGAAGCTCTTTATATACAGGTGCACTTTTCATATCAATTTCTTCCGTAAAACTTTCAAACCATTTATACCCTATTCCAAAGTAATCGAGGATGTAATATGCATAATTGTCATACCCGAGTTCTCTTGCTTTTTTATTCCGGATTTTGATTAGATTCAGAACCTGTTTTTCGAGCTCCTTATTCTGAATTGTATCTTTTGCATCCCTGTTTCTTATTTTTTCAAGAAGCTGTGTTGCAATATCCTTAACATCTTTATCTAATTCAATTTTAGTGCCTTCAATAACTTTGTTCCATAACACCACCTTCCTTTTCAAAATATCATCCTGAATCAGGTTCACATTATTTACCCAATAATCAATATTTTCAGTAAAATCATTATTAGTCAAAAACTCAGCCATTTTCGATTTTGGCGAATACAAATTTACTTCACCTTCACCGGAATATAAATCCCATGTTTCCGTTCCAAATTCTATACATATATTTTCATATACGGAATCCTTTGAATTAAGATAACTTGCTAACTCATTATCGCTTTTGACCGTTTGAGCCTCAAGACGAAAAGTAATAACAAAAAACAAAAATCCGCAAAGCAAACCGCAAATCTTGCCGGGTTTAAAATTTGTAAAAAGCATAATTATTTATTTAAATTTTTAACAACTTTTTAGTACTATATACGGTAAATATTTTTTTTCGGATAACTTAAAATACTGAATTTATAATTTTTGAGAAACTTAAAAGATTGTTCATATATTTTCTCCTTGGGTGTAATAATATATTATAATTTTTAAAAGAATTTTTAATAAATACTTTTTTACAACAAATTTACTTTAAGTTGCTCGGTAATTACTTTACTAAAACCATTCGCTTCGTTTCGCTAAAAGCCTGTCCCGAACTGTCGGGATCTCCCGCTACCAATTTATAGAAATATACACCGCATGAAAAATCCACCGTGGAAAAAGCTCTGACAAGCACTACAGCAAAGCAAGTCGGCAGAACCGTCGCAAGGGAGCTCACGAGGGGACTTCTGGGCGTGCTTGGGATCGGCGGAAGCACGAGAAAGAAAAAAAGCTGGTTTTAAAATGATGAATAAATTCACATATAATTTTATTTTTACTCACTTTTATGTTTTTTTCCTGCTCAAAGGATGAGCCTGCAAACCCAGAAGACAGCCAGTATATATATGTATGCACGAGCAACTCCGCAAAGACTTATCATACCGAAAGGGGCTGTTCGGGATTGAAAAATTGTAATGGAGAAATCTTTGAGGTCACGCGTAAGAAAGCCCGCGAAAACGAAAGAATAACATGCAGCATCTGCAGCAAGCGGGAAAAAAGCAGCGAGAAAGACAGTATAAAATAAAATTCTCGTACAGGGTCGTAATACCTGACGCTACCGAAAAAAGTCAACAGCTAGGTTTCGAAGGTGGAAACCTTCGAAACCAAGATAAATAAATTCATGTTATTTTCTCTAAACCCCCCAATCTCCACTTTCATTGAGGTTCTTCGACTTCTGTCGTTCTAAAATTGAATTTTGGAACGCACTTGCATAGGAAACTCTGTTTCTATTTGAAATTTTAAAACAAAGTTTGAAAGACAAGCGTGTCCCCAAATACAATTTGGGGACAAGAGATAAATACTGTTTCGAAATACAGGTTGGGAACAAGAGAAAATCGTTAGCAGCAAGCGTGACACAATAAATAATCCAAAAGACAAAAATTAGAAAATGAACAATATTAAAAATCATTTTGTTTTTTAAGAGAAAGAAACATTACTATTGAAAATAATTTTTCCGGTATGAAAAAATTAATATTTTTAATTACAACATTATTTCTATTCAGTTCTTGCGGAAAACAAGAAGAAAGACTTAAGGCAAGGATTGATAGTCTTGAGCAGAAGATTGTAAACAATTATAAACCGGGATTCGGAGAGTTTATGTCGAACATTCAGGTTCATCATGCTAAACTGTGGTTTGCAGGACTAAATCAAAACTGGGAGCTTGCTGATTTTGAAGTACAGGAAATAAAGGAAACTCTCGAAGCCATTAAAAAACATCAACAAGAAAGAAAAGAGTCACAGATGGTGGTGATGATTAACCCTGTTCTTGACAGCATAGATATGTCAATAAAAAAGAAAGATGTTAAATTATTTACCGCAGGTTTTAATTCACTTACAAACACCTGCAATAACTGCCACAGACTTGTAAACTATGGTTTTAATGATGTAAAAATACCGGACTCACCGCCATTTTCAAACCAGATATTTAAAAAGGAGAATAAATAAATAATATTATTAAAACAGATAATTCCTCGGTACTGTTAATCCGGCTGATTGTCGGCTTGGTTTTCTTGACCGAAGGAATACAAAAGTTTTTGTATCCTGATGCTCTTGGTGTCGGAAGGTTTATAAAAATTGGAATACCCGCTCCCGGGTTTTTTGCACCTTTTGTTGGTGTAGTTGAAATAGTTTTCGGTTTTTTAATTGTTATCGGACTATTTACAAGATTAGCCGCAATACCACTGACAATTAATATTAGCGTTGCCATCATATCAACAAAGATTCCAATGCTGATAAATGAAGGATTCTGGAAAATGGCTCACGAATCAAGAGTTGATTTTTCTATGCTTCTAGGCTGTATATTTTTAATAATTGCCGGCAGTGGTAAATATTCAATTGATAAAATCTTGTATAGGAAAAAAGAATAACGCGTTTTTTCTGTTTCCCAATTTCCCAAATAGGAGACTGCTTTTTACATAGAATCATAGTTTGAGAATTCCCGAGAGCTTCCCGAGTTCTCGGGACAAGCTGGGACAAGCAAGGGGATTTGTAAACAATGGGTTGACGAGGGGTCCCCGACAAGTCGGATCTTTGACTTGACCCTTTGCCTCATTAGCTTCCAGTTTAAGTACATTTCCAAATTCAATTTTGTCATAATTGATAAAACCTAACAATTCAAAAAGCGGTATTTTTTCAAAACAAAAGAATGGTTTGAAATAAACAAAAAAACAATATAAGTTTGATGATAAAAATCTAACATACAACCTTGGGATGCGAACACAATCGTTGAAAAAATATATTTATCTGTCAATTGCTGCTGCCGTAGCTACAATAACGATTAAGTTTCTGGCATATTATCTCACCAATTCGGTTGGTTTGTTTTCCGATGCCCTTGAGTCATGTGTTAATCTTGTTGCTGCAGTGATTGCTTTAGTTATGCTAACTATTGCCGAGAAACCTGCCGACGAAGAACATGCTTTTGGTCATCATAAAGCAGAATATTTTTCCAGCGCTATCGAGGGCGGGATGATTATGCTTGCGGCATTCAGTATTATCTGGTCTGCAATACCGAGAGTCATACACCCGCAACCTCTCGAAAACCTTGGAATTGGTTTGCTGGTTGCCGTTGGTGCTTCGGTAATTAATTTAGTGGTAGCGCTTATATTGTTGAAAAACGGAAGAAAAAATAATTCTATAACACTTGAAGCTGATGGCAAACATTTAATGACCGATGTATATACCTCTGCAGGGGTTTTTATAGGTATCGGTATTGTAAAGCTTACAGGATTGATTATACTTGATGCTATTGTTGCCATTGGGGTTGCACTGAATATCTTATGGACAGGGTATCAGCTCATGCGCCGTTCGGCTATGGGTTTGCTCGATTCAGGAATACCCGAAGCCGAACTTTCAAAAATAATCAAGGCACTCGAACCGCTAAAATCACAGAACATCGAATATCATTCTCTTTTAACACGGCAGGCAGGACAGCGAAAATTTATTTCGCTTCATGTTCTGATGCCGGGGCAACAGACCATACAAGAAGGTCACAACACAGTTGAAAAGATTGAAAAAGACATACGCGATTTATTTAAAGTTCCCGTTACGGTTTTCACGCATCTCGAGCCTAAAGAAGATCCTCTTTCAATGCTTGACATTGGCATTGACAGGGATGAACCTCAATCAGAAGAAACATAATTTTACGGTTGATTTGTAACTACAGAAAAACCGAAAAACTTTTTATTGAAAAATTTCGGGATAAGGTAATCAAATAAAGCTCCCCAAAAATTATAGCATTAAACCATACAAAATCAGCTTTTTATATGCAAAACATATTGTAAAAAATTTACGCAATACCTATATTAAATAGTGCGTAATTTATTTACTAAATAATATAAAAGGGAATGAAAAAATTAAATTTAAAAGATGCAAAAGAGGTCGGTGACGATCTCGGCATAGATTGGGATGTTGTGAGTCCGGATGAATTCACAAAAGGAATAAATGTTGAGTTTGAACATGGTACAAGATATCCGCAAACTAACATTACAAATAATGACAAAAAAATGACGGGAAAAATTGCCTGGGCTCATTTAAAGGAGTTTCCGGATTATTATACAAGATTAGCAAAATTAGAAAAGAAAGCAAAGGAATACTGGAAAAAGAAAGGGCGGAGCTGATTAATTAAACATACTCCTGCATTGTATTTAACCTGTGACTGATGAAGTACTAATATGGAAAACCTGTTCCTACCTGCTCATACCAAGATATACTCCGCCGAAATATGGAATCAGCCAGACCAACCAGACGATAAGACTGTAACGGTGGAATCCTTTTATTGCTTTTTCGCTTCCCCATTTTGCAACCCAGGTTGCCCAGACTGCATGGATTAGCATTAACCAGATCGCAATTTGTCCCGTAAGGGTATGGGGTTCCAGCAGGTTAAATGGTTTTGTAGCCAGCTGGTGCATAGCCCATGTACCGGAAACATCGAATAAAAAGCCTACCCAGAACGCAATAACATGCCATGGCTTAAGGTAGCGGGCGATCCTCTCAGACCAAATTCCAAGCGAATAGAAAACCAACGCAAGGGTAATAAGTGTTGAAGAAATGACAATAGTAACAGGCATATTAATTTCTCTGTAGAATTAATTATAATACAATATTATAATATACAGATATAAAAAAATAAAATCCCAAGAAATCAGAATCACAGATTAAAAGAAGCAAAAAAGAAAGAAAAAATTACTACTATTACTAATTTATTTTGTCTACTTTTTTCAGGACAAGACATTAGTAGACGGTATACGGTCGACATTTTAAACAAATTAAACAAAATTTACCGGCAAAGAGTGATTTATTTTCTCTTGATTACAAAAAACTAAATGTTAATATTTAAAAACACTGCGTATCATTTCCCCATTTATTATAATGTACGCAACTAACTTTAAATAATTTTCAAATGTTCAAAATTAAAAAGGGAAAGAGTTGCCGTATATTATAGATACTTCAGTAATAGATTTTGAATATAGTCAAAATCAGTCTTTAGTAAAGACTTTTACCAATGAAATGTTTAAAGATTATGTTCAGAGATTTCCCAAATTACAATCGGTTTTTGAAAATACACAAATCGAAAAAAGAAATTTTTGTGTTCCATATGACTTCTTTTTAAAGGACCATAAATTCAAAGAAGTAAATGATATCTATCAGAAAGTAGCTCTTGAATACGGCAAGAAATCTGTTTTGCAACTTCTTTCACAAACAGGGGTCGATAAAAAAGATGTAACGGATTTGATATATGTAAACTCTACAGGACTTGCAACTCCTTCCATTGATGCATTAATTATCAATGACCTTGAAATGAACTTTAATATAAACCGTTATCCCGTTTGGGGACTCGGATGTGTCGGCGGGGTTTCGGGGATTTCAAAAGCAAACACTATTGCAACTGCAAATCCTGATGCGTTAGTGATATTGGTAAATGTCGAACTCTGTTCGATTACATTCAGAAAAACTGATTTTTCGATAAGTAATTTCATTGCAATTTCACTATTTTCTGACGGTGTATCTTCTGTATTAATAGCCGGGGAAAGGGCATACCGGAAACTAATAAAAAAGCCTGCTTACGAAGTTAAGATTTCAGATACACTTGCCAAACTTTATCACAGTTCACTTAATGTAATGGGATGGGAATTTCTTGATGACGGATTCAAAGTCATTTTTTCGAAAGATATTCCTAATATAATATCCACGAAAGTAAAAGGTGATATTTTTGATTTTTTGAATAAAAATAATTTACAGATTTCCGCGATTAACAATTTTATTGCTCATCCGGGAGGTGCAAAGATAATTGATGCATACAGGGATTCGTTTAGTGTTCCCGAAGAAATGCTTAAGAATACAAGAAGTGCATTGAGTAAATACGGTAATATGTCAAGTGCTTCTGTGATTTATGTATTGAATGAATTTTTCAGGACCGGATTTAAGCAGGGATATGGTTTAATGCTTGCTGTCGGACCCGGATTTTCATCAGAAGTTGTTTTGCTGAACATATCAAAATAAGGTTTAAGCGTTGTTTAAACTTTTTTAATAAAAACATTTAATAATGGTATAGTGCTTCTTTGTCACATACCGGAAATTGGAGAATCCAAATGATAATTACAAAACTTAATAAATTCTTACAGCCCACTTCTCTGCTGACCCGCACATCGTTAAATCTTCTTTTGCTTCGTATTGTCGTCGGAGCCGCGTTTATTATTCATGGATGGGCAAAGATGCAGAACCCCGCTGGATGGATGGGGTCTGAATCTTCAACGCCGGGTTTTTTGCAATTCCTGGCTTCGGTGTCCGAGTTTGGAGGAGGTATCGCATGGATATTAGGACTTATTACGCCTATAGCATCTCTCGGAATTGCATCCACTATGACAGTTGCTGTTTTTAAGACAATAGCTGTGATGAATTTTCCATTTGTAAATCTTAAAGGCGGAGGTTCCTATGAGTTACCGTTAACTTATTTTTGCATTGCGATTCTTTTTATGGTGACGGGACCCGGAAAGTTCTCATTAGACTATATGATATTCAAAGGTCGTACAGGAATAAAAGACCACGAGTAAATAAATAAAAATTTATATCTGCAATCTTTATAAAATATTTTTTTTGTTTTTTCCGGATTTTAATTTATCCGTGTAAAATCTGACCATTGGCCGGTTTTTAGAAGTTCTGTCAACGATTTCAAAACCGGCACGTTCAAAAGATTTGTAAAGACCTATCCAAGCAAAAGAATCGGGAAGTTTCTCCCGAGTTGGAATAGTGGGGTATGCCTCAATGATTTTAATTCCATTATCTTTTGCATATTTTATTACTCTTTTTAAGAGTTCAACCAAAACCCCAGCACGTCTGAAATTTTTATCTATAAAAGTGCAGGGAATTGACCATACGGAATTATTATCAATACGTTTGTGAACACGGGAATTTTCAAGTTTTAGAAAGTCTTCCCGCGGAGCAAATGCACACCATGCAACCGGCTGATCTTCGATAAACCCAAGAAGTCCAGTAGGACGATTTTTCCGAACAAGTTCCTTTATTGCGTTTTTATTTCCGTCATCCATTTTGCCTTCTGCAAAGTCAGACTTATTCAGACGATAATACATACACCAGCAATTTCCGCATGCTCCTTTATCTCCGAACAGTTGAACAAACTTATGCCAGTTTGTTTTTGTTAATGGTTCAACAGTTAATGCATTTGAAAAGTTAATGCCGGTATTTTTGATTTTATTTTCCGGATGTTTTTCTTTCAAACCATTTAAATCTTATTTAATAAAATCTACAACAAGAGGATGAATATTTCAATAGAGTAAATATTCTGCTCGTGTTGAACTTGTCCCCACAGGTGGATCTAGGGATTTAAGCATATGCTTGTTGAAGTATCTGACATAAAATTATACAGTAAAAATTTTACACAATGCGTATATTAAAACGATCTGTGCAACAATTAAAAACAGAGCAGAATGAACGAACTTAATAAAATAAAAGAACTTTTTAACAAAACGGAGCAAATGCCCGTGCTGTTTCTTGGGCACGGCAGTCCGATGAATGCCATTGAAGACAATGAGTTTTCAAAAGGATGGAAAGATATCGGGAAAACACTTCCTAAGCCAAATGCTATTTTATGTATTTCGGCGCATTGGGAAACAAGAGGAACTTTCGTAACAGCAATGGAAAAACCAAAAACCATTCACGACTTCGGCGGATTTCCAAAAGAATTGTTTGAGGTGCAATATCCTGCACAGGGAAGTCCGGAGTTGGCAAAGGAAGTAAAAAGCATCATCACAAAAACAGAAGTTGGACTTGATGAAAAATGGGGACTTGATCACGGCTGCTGGAGTGTGGTTAAACATCTTTATCCCGATGCCGATATTCCAGTGATTCAAATGAGTTTAGATTATTACCAAACCGCACAATATCATTATGATTTAGCAAAAGAACTTTCATCGCTTCGCAAGATAGGTGTGCTGATTATCGGAAGCGGAAATATGGTTCACAATCTCGGGATGGTCGCGTGGGACAAGCTGAATGATTCGGAATATGGTTATGACTGGGCGATAGAAGCAAACGATAAAATGAAGAAATATATTATGAATGGAGACCATCAATCGCTGATAGATTATCAATCTCACGGAAAGTCATTTAATCAGGCAATTCCTACCCCCGAACATTATTTACCCTTGCTTTATGCACTGGCTTTAAAAGAGAAAAATGAAAAAGTGAGTTTGTTCAACGACAAAGTTGTAGTAGGTTCGCTGTCAATGACGTCACTAAAAATAGACGAATCATAACTCAAATTTTAAAAAGAACCACTTACGGCTTTCATAATCAACAGCAAATACTTTGACATCTGCCTGGCTTTCATATTGAACGGAAAAAATCTTTTGCGCATTTATCTTTCCGGTAAATAAAAACCCTGTAAATACAATTACTAATAGAATTAAAAGTTTTTTCATATAACTCCCTTTTAAATTGAATATAATTTATAAATAAAATATTCATTATGAAATATAGATTTATATCATTTTCGAGTAAAAATAATCTCATTTTCTGAAGAATTAGCATCTTAACAATACCCTTTATAATATCACTACGGGTTACATATTAAATTATGTTGTATTAACATAAAATTAATTGTAGTTGTAAGGCTGAGCGTCCTGACCTGTAGGAATCTTTTGCCTACGAAATCTATTAATAAACGCAACCTAAAGAGTTGCGACTACATTAAAAGGTGCTTTTACACAACCTCAAATGCAAGGAATATTCCAAAAACCTCTTAATATAAAATATTCTTGATTTTTTATATACAAGAAACATATGTTTTACACTTTAATCTTATTGATTTCAACATAGTAGCTACACAAGAAAAGTAGTATGCTTACTATCCTGAGGTTGCAAAATATGTCTGAATTTGCTCTGAAAATGCAGGTTTTTCTCTGGCACAGAACTTGTTATAATAACAGTAGGAAAGAAAGGGTGAAAAATTGAAAAACACAAAAAAAATTGAAACAAAAAGCTACTGTACAGGATTAATTATTGCGATAATTCTGATAATTCTGACAATTATGAATACAACCGAAGTATTCTCAGCATGGTATCAACGCAACTCTTCTCCGCTATCCAATTTAGGAAATAATCCGGTTATTTCAGTTGTCGATGCAAATATAGTTTTT
>Ga0207931_1000464_pt1 | contig 14970 bp, 11 predicted proteins | sample NGESurdeep092012_2_FD_184478 | JGI IMG/M metagenome (GOLD analysis project Ga0207931, IMG submission 184478) | Arctic peat soil microbial communities from Barrow, Alaska - NGEE Surface sample 415-1 deep-092012 (SPAdes) | ecosystem: Environmental > Terrestrial > Soil > Wetlands > Peat ...
GTCGATGACCCGGTAGGTCGGCACGGGGAGGTCGCGGACGACGGCGAACGCACTGGCTCGATCCTCGAACCGGCCGTCCCGGGCGTACTCGAGTCGCAGCAATCCGTCGGTGAGCACGGTGATCCGGAATGTCTCGCCCTGCACGACCGCAGCCTGGCTGGCGACCGGGCGAGTGGCCAGGCGATGGCGGGAATCCATGTCGACCTATCTCTGAAACGGCTGACACCTGCGACGGTGCGGCCCACCCTAGCTTCGGACAGGGTGGGTTTCGCGCTGAGAACGGCGGCGCCATCGCGTGCGTGCCCATCGGTCCTCAGATTCACAGGCTCTTGCGGCTAGCTTGTTGAGGCGAGCCAGCGACACCGACCGGCGCAGCGTGTCATGCTCTAAGCATGAGTGACACAAGTGCAGATCCCGCAGCAGGCGGGTCAGTAGGGGCCCCGGCCAACTTCTCCCGCCACGACGTCGACGTCGACGCTCCCGACAGTGCAAGGGGCGGTCACGAAGAGGCCTCGTTCGACCGTCATGACGTCGATGTCGACGCCCCCGACTCGGTGGTCGAATCCGAGCAGGCGACGTTCGATCGTCACGACGTCAACATCGATGGCCCCGACTCGGTCGATGAAGTCGACGAGGCGACCTTCGACCGGCACGACGGCGAGAGGTAGCGGGCCAGCAACGGACGGTCCTGGAGTCGGCGACTGGTCAGAACGCCGATTCCGCCACCTCCATGAGTGACTGGTCGGCGTTCTCGATCACCGAACGCCTAGCGGTCAGTTCCGGCAGCACACTGCGTGCAAACCAGTGCGCAACCGCGAGTTTGCCGGCGTAGAAGTCGGCATCCCGGGTGGATGCGCCGTTGTCCAGCGCCGATTGTGCGACGCGAGCCTGACTCAGCAGCAGGTAGCCGATCAACAGGTCGCCGACGCTCATCAACAGGCTGACCGCATGCTCGCCCACCTTGTACACCGAGGCCGGTTCCTGCACGGACGCCTTCGCGTAGCCGACCAGCGCACCGACCATCGATTGCACGTCGGTCAGCGCGGTCTGCAGCAGCACCAGCTCTTCCTTGTGCCGCCCGTCGGTCGATTCCGACAGCGAGGAGGACACGAAGGCCGCGATCTCCGCGGCCACCATGCCCAGCGCGGCGCCGCCGTCGCGGACGATCTTGCGGAAGAAGAAGTCCTGGGCCTGAATCGCGGTGGTGCCCTCGTACAAGGTGTCGATCTTCGCATCCCGGATGTACTGCTCGATCGGGTAGTCCTGGGTGTACCCGGAGCCGCCGAACACCTGCAGCGAGAGCGCGAGGTTCTCGTAGGCCCGCTCGGATCCGACGCCCTTGACGATCGGCAGCAGCAGGTCGTTCACCTTCTTCGCGACGACCATGTCTGTGTCCGAGATCTCGCCCGCGGCGATCTTGTCCTGCCAGCCGGCGGTGTACAGGTACACGGCGCGCAGCCCCTCGGCGTAGGCCTTCTGCTTCATCAGGATCCGCCGCACGTCCGGGTGGTGGAGGATCGTCACCCGCGGTGCGGTCTTGTCGTTGGACCTGGTCAGGTCGGCGCTCTGCACCCGCTGCTTGGCGTAGTCCAGCGCGTTGAGGTAGCCGGTCGACAGTGTGGCGATCGCCTTGGTGCCAACCATCATCCGCGCGTACTCGATCACCTGGAACATCTGCGCGATGCCATCGTGCTTGTCGCCCAACAGGTATCCAACAGCGGGGGTGCCGTTGATGCCGAAGCTGAGCTCGCAGGTGGTCGAGACCTTCAGTCCCATCTTGTGTTCCAGCCCGGTGACGAACACCCCGTTACGCTCGCCCAACTCTCCGGTCTCCGGGTCGAAATGGAACTTCGGCACGATGAACAGGCTCAGACCCTTGGTGCCTGGCCGGTTCTCGATGCCGGGACCCTCCGGGCGGGCCAGTACCAGGTGGACGATGTTGTCGACCAGGTCGGATTCGGCGGAGGTGATGAACCGCTTGACGCCCTCCACGTGCCAACTGCCGTCCTCCTGCAGGATCGCCTTGGTGCGGCCGGCGCCGACGTCACTGCCGGCATCGGGCTCGGTCAGCACCATGGTCGAGCCCCACTTTTTCTCGATCATGGTCTCGGCCATCCGCTGCTGCAGCGGGGTGCCGTTGCGGTGTACGACAACAGCGAAGTTGGGTCCGCCCGAGTACATGAACAGGGCGGGATTGGCGCCGAGGATCAACTCTGCGGCGGCCCAGCGCAGGCTCGGGGTCGCTCCGTAGCCGCCGAGGTCGGAAGGGAGTTCGAGCCGCTGCCAGTCGCCGTCGACCAGCGCCCGGTAGGACTTCTTGAAGGAGTCGGGCATTTTCACGCTGAAGGTGGCCGGATCGTAGACCGGCGGGTTGCGGTCCGCGTCCGCGAACGAGGCCGCGATCGGCCCGGCGGCGACCGTCTGCAGCTCGTGCAGGATCTCCCGCGCGGTATCGGCGTCCATCTCCGCGAAACGGCCGGTGCCCATCCGCTCGCCGGCGCCCAGTACCTCGAACAGGTTGAACTCGAGATCTCTGACGTTGGAACGGTAGTGAGTCATGGCCGGTCTCCCTGGTGGTGAGGCTGCTGGCAGACGGTTCGTGGTTCGTGCTTTCGCTGTTCATGGAGCCCGGGTGCTGCGGGACTCGCGCGTGCAAAGCCGCTCCTGACGGAGCGTTGCCCGCTTCGTGAACCCAGGTTATTACTGGCCAGTAACTTACGCAAGGTCGGCCGGGTGCTCGTGCGGGGACGCTCGTCCGAGGCGTCAGTGCGTGGGCAGCGACACCCCGACCGCAGGGAGGTTGCGCAGGTCGAAGATGGGCGTCTGCACGAAGCTGTAGATATTGCGGAGCGCAGAGATCGGATCCTTCTTCACCAGGGGCACGAAGCCCTTGAGGATGCCGCTCCTACCCGGCTCGGACAGTGAGGCCGCGACCTCTTCGATCTCTGCCAGATTGTTCAGGATGGTCAGCGCCAGGGCCTCGCGCATCACCGGATCCTGCAGGAGGTCGGAGAACGAGCCGACCGCCCACCTCGGCATCTTCTGCGCACCGGCCGCCGGGTCGAGCCGGGGCAACAAGGACTCCGCCTTGTACTGGCCGCCCTTGCTCAGCGCGGTCGTGATCTGCGCGAAGGACTTGCCCTCCTTGCCCATCCGGTAGGCCCGCCGGACGTCCTCGTATCCCGCGCGGACCGCGGCGATGGCGATCTTCTCGGTGTCGCCCTCCTTGAGGTGATGATCACCGAAGACCTTCGCCTTCTTGCCGCCGCTGAGCACCTTGAGGCCGTGCTTGTTGTCGTAGTCGTGCACGGCCAGCGCCACCAGGATGCCCAGGGTCAACGCGGGCCGGCCGGCCAGCGCCTTGTCGATCCCGTCGGCCACGCTCGAATAGATCATGCCGGGGCCCAGCAGGTTGTAGCGCTGTCTGTTGTCCAGGATCCACTCGCTGACCTGCGTCATCATGAAACCCTTGAACCTGGTGACCAGGCCGGTGTCGAGCTTGTCCCAGTGCGCGACGATGTCCAGCCGGGGCGTGCGCACGTGACCCGCCGAAATGGCGTCGGTGAGGAAGTGGCCGCCGAAGGATTCGGCGGCCAGCGCCGGCATGGCGGACTCGCCGCGTTTGCCGGCCCTGCAGGCGCGGCGCAGCGCCTCCTCGTGGTTCTCCCGATAGTTCGCACCCGCCGAGTGCGGCCGCTCCCAGGGTTTCTTGGCGGCGTCCTTGCCCAGCGGCGAGACGAAGTGGCTGGCGTTGTCCGAGGCCAGTTTGTAGTACATCGCATCGACGGCCTTGACGGTCGCCTTCGAATAGTTTGCCGGGTCGTACCGTCGTTCGTCGTCGGGGAATCCGCCGCTGGCGTCGTCCTGCACCTGCTGGGAGCGGGTCCGTGCGTCTGCGGAGTCGCGGCGGCCGATCTTGATGAACCGCGCGTAGTCCAGCGCCTCCTGCGTTTCCGGGCCGGGCCCGCGCCGGTCCGCGAGTTTCTCCATGTAAGCCAAGCTCGGGAAGAGGTCACCGGCCAGCGCGATCATCTCGCCGTAGGAGAGTCGGTAACCCTTCGACCCGAGCGTGACGTACTTGCGATTGGTCGCCCAGTCGCCGATGTTGCGATGTTCCTTGCCGCCGAACCGCTGCACCTGCTGATCGGCGGTGTCGGGGCGGGCGCTGTCGGGGCGGGCGGTGTCGGGGTGGGCCGGGCGGGAGAGCAGATCGCGGACCGCGGCGTTGCCGCTGCTGCGCTGCAACCCCAGGATGGCCTGGTGCGGACCGAGCGGGACCGGCTGGTGTCGGACTTCGGGGCGGACGTCATGGCGGACGTCATGGCGGGGCTGTGCCTGTCGCGGTGACCGCTCATGACCGCTCATGCGGGCCCCTTTCCGGCTGCCCGACGTCACGTCCCACCCACTGTAGGTCGGCGAGCGGCCTGCCCGGGTATGGTTTTCCGTTGCTGGCCGTGCCCCCGGTCAGGTGGGCGCGGCGATGACGTCCAGCAGTTCGGCCACGGCGCTCGCCGAGTGCCCGGCCACGAAGGCGTCGACGTGCGGCAGCGCGGCGGCCATGCCGCCGGTGAGGGGAGCGAAGCCGGGGGCGGCCTTGCGCGGGTTCACCCAGATGACCCGGTACGCCAGCCTGGACAGCCGGGTCATCTGCTCGCCGAGCAGCGATGGATCGGCCCGCTCCCAGCCATCGGAAACGACGACGACCACCGCGCCCCGAGCGACACCGCGGCGGCCGTCAGTGTCCAGGAAGGTCTTCAATGCCTCGCCTATCAGGGTCCCGCCGGCGGTGTCCGGCGCGTGTGCCAGGGCTCTGGCGATCGCCTCCTCCCGGCGCCCGGTCGCCAGCGCACCTGACACCCTGGTCAGCCTGGTGGCGAACACGTAGGCCTGCGCCCGTGCGCCGATCACGGCACCCTGCAGCACCCGCAGGTAGATCCGCGCGTACGGCTGCATCGAACCGGAGACGTCGGCGAGTAGCACGATCGGCCGTGGCGTACTTCCCCGCCGGCGATGCGCCCAGTTGATCGGGTCGCCGCCGGTCCGGCAGGCGGTCCGCAACGTCCGTCGCAGATCGACCGACCGTCCCGACGATCGGTCGTCCACCCAGCGGGACGGCCGCCGCGGAGCAACCACCTTCATCCGGTCGATCAGGTCGGCCAGCTCGGCCAGTTCCTCTGCCGAGCAATGAGCAAAGTCCTTCTCCCGCAACAGCTCCAGCTCGGACGCCGTGGCCAGCACGAACGGCCGGCCGGTGTCGTCCGCTTCGCCCGGGCGGGGCCCGGTCGGTCTCGGCCATCCTTGCTCCCCGTCGGCCCGATCCTGCTCGGCCGCACCGCGCTTGCGCTGATCCGGTTGTGCCGCATCGGGTTCGGTGTTCAGCGGCGGAGGTTGGTCGGCCTCACCTCGCTGGTCCGCGACATCCACCAGCCCCCGGAACACCTGACCGAACACCGCGTCGTAGACCGGCAACGCGCCGGCGTTGTCCAGCAGGGTGACCCGGCCCAGCCAGTACAGTTCCCGCACCCGCGTCGGCCTGGTCGTGGCGATTGCCTGCGCCCACCACACCACCCGGTCCGCGGACACGTGGACACCGGCGGCGGTCAGCGCAGCGCCGAAAGCAGCGCACGCAGAAGCTGTGTCGATCCCGGTGTCGATCCCGGTGTCGATCCCGGTGTCGATCCCTGTGTCGATCCCGGTGTCGATCGCTGTGTCGGTCCCGGTGTCGGTCCCGGTATAGATCGCCGGGTCGACTTCCGGGTCGATGTCGGCCGTGCTGTCGCCAGTCATCCACCGACGACCCAGTCCAGCCCGGCCGCCACCGCGGTCTCCCGGTCCTCCCGGTACTTGAGCACCGAGCCGAGGGTGCGCGCCACGGCGTCGGTGTTCAATTCCCGCAGACCCAGCAGCTGCGCGGCATGCACCCAGTCGATGACCTCTGCTGTCCCTGGGGACTTCTGCAGGTCCAGGGTGCGCAGCCGGCCGGCCGCCGCGGCGGCCTGCGCCGCCAAGGTCTCGGTGGCCGCCGGCACCCGTCGGCGGACGATGGCCACCACCCGCGCCACGTCGGGGTGGTCGATCCAGTGGTAGAGGCAGCGGCGTTTCAGTGCGTCGTGCAGGTCCCTGGTGCGGTTCGAGGTGAGCACGGCGACCGGGGGGACCGCGGCGTGCACCGTGCCGATCTCCGGGATGGTGATCGACCGCTCCGCCAACAGTTCCAGCAGGAGGGCCTCGAAATGCTCGTCGGCGCGGTCGATCTCGTCGATCAGCAGGATCGCGGGGCGAGGGCCGGCATGCTCCACCGCGCGGAGCAGTGGCCGCTCGATGAGGTAGTCCCGGCGGAACAGATCGTCGGCACCCAGTGGGTTCCCGGCGGACTCCGCCAACCGGATGGCCAGCAGTTGGCGTGGGTAATTCCATTCGTAGACGGCCTCGGCGATGTCGATGCCCTCGTAGCACTGCAGGCGGATCATCGGCGTATCCAGGGCCTGCGCGAGCGCCTTGGCGGCGGCGGTCTTCCCGACACCGGCCTCACCTTCCAGCAGCAGCGGTTGGCCCAGCCGTACCGCGCAGAACAGCGCGGTCGCCAGCCCGTCGTCGGCCAGGTAGCCGTCGTCACCGAGCATGGCTTTCAGCGCCGCGACGTCCGGCACGAGCGACGCGAGGTCCCCCGGCCCGGTCACGTCGGCGGGGTCAGGCACTGGGCGCGCACCGTGGATTCCGCCCAGCTTCCACCGACGAACCCTTCCATCGTCCCGTCGCCGTAGATGATCGCCTCGTCATCTGGTTTGCCGAGGTCGGCCGCCCTGCCAGCACCACCCGGGCGTGCACGTACGGGATCCGCCGGGTGCGCAGATCGCTCGCCCGGTCGTGCAAGTCGGCGCGGCTGATCAGGGCAGCCGGAAGTCGAGTCACGCGAGCTGACCGTTCAGGTGACCGCCGGGTCGGTGCGGACCGGCCTGCCCTGCATGGCCGTCCAGACGTTCGCCGGGGTGAGCGGCACTTCCGCATGCCGCACACCATAGGGCGTCAACGCGTCCATGACCGAGTTGACCGGTCCACGGTCGTCGCCGGATTCCCCATCGAAGACGTTCGAGTCGCCACTTTCGGACCTTTCCCCAGCCGTGAAGGGGCCGAAAGTGGCGACTCGATGTGTCGCGGGACTACCGGACCAGGCCGATGACCGTCAGGACCAGGCCGATGATCAGCACGGCGGTTCCGGCGATCATGAATCGTTGGGCGTTCCGCACGGTCGAGGTGACCAGCTCGCCGCGGGACCGGCTGGAGATCTGCACCTTCGTGCCGTCTTGCTCGGCGATGCGCGGCGCGCCTGTGCGGTCGCTGACCGTACCGATCACGTGCATGGTCGCGCCGGGGCGCAGCACTCGCTCCTCCTGCTCGTAACCGAGGGTGTCGTCACCGCTTTCCGAACTGAGCCGGAGGCCGAAGACCTCCACGTCCACGCCGGTGGCCAGTCCCGCGCCGGTCATTTGCGGCTCGTAGACGTCCAGCACCTTCTCGGCGCCGTCGATTCGGGCCTTGCTGGGGTCGACGGCCAACGTGGCGGTGCCGTCGGAAATGCCGAACGGCTGCTGGGAGCTGGCTTCGTGCTCCAGGCTGGTGGTCTCCTGGCGGCGTCGCTGGTTGTTCTCGGTGACCCATTCGTAGTGCCGTCGCCGGATCACCGTGCGGTGCCAGACGCAGGGGGTACGGGTCAGCGGGCTGAGCAGCTCTCCCTGCGCAGACGGCACCAGTTCTCCCGACACCGCAACGTGTTTGCGGTAGTTGCCAGGACCGAGGGCGGCCGCCGCGGCCGTGATCTGGGCGAGGACGTCGGAGACGGCGAGCTCCTCGCTGCCGGCCAGGGATATTCCACGTTGGCGTTGCAGCACCGCGGTGGTGATCAAGCCGATCGCCACGACCAGCACAATGAGCCCCGCTATCAGCATGGGGGAGTTCTTATCACGACCGTTGATTGGTGTGTCGGCCCGCCGCCGGTGTCCCCGCCGCCGGTGTCACAGTCCGCCGGCTGACCTCCGCCGACGATGTTGAGATCGTGTTGATGACCGTTTCCTATCGTCGAGTATCCGAGCACACCAGGCGGAGAGAAATGAAAGGTCAGACGCAACGGGGGACCGTCATGTCGCACACAGTGCGTCCGGCTATGTCATTGGTATCGCCCGGTACCGACGGGGTCGCGTCGCCGGACCCTCTCGCCGACCTGGTCGAGGCCGCAGCACGCGGTGACGGCAATGCGTGGGAGGAGCTCTACGAGCGTTACACCCCACTGATTTCCAGCGTCTGCAGGCGATATCGTCTGGCCGGCGACGACGCCGATGACGTGAGCCAAACCGTGTGGCTCGGCTTGGTGCAGCAGCTGCACCGACTGCGCGAACCGAGCGCACTTCCGGGGTGGATAGTCACCACGACCAAGAATGAGGCGTTGCGGGTCATCAAAGCGAGTCGACGGATGGTGCCATCGGACCCGATGACCGATAACAGATTCGACAGCGCAACCAGACCCGAACTTGACGACCACCTGTGCCGAACCGACCGGCGGCGAGCGCTGCGGGACGGCCTGCGGCAGTTGCGGCCCGAGCATCGCCAACTGCTCTTGTTGCTGGTGGCAGATCCGCAACTGTCCTACAAGGAAATCAGCAGGCGACTGGGCATTCCGATCGGAAGCATCGGACCAACTCGGGCGCGGTGCCTGCGCCGGCTCCGGGACACCACGGAGATCCACGCGCTTGGCACTGCCGCTTGAGGCGTATCGGCCGCTGGAGAACTGGGGTCGTTGGGTCGCGACTGAGCCGTCGGTCAGTAGGAGGCGAGGTCCGGCACGCGCAGGTGCGGCAGGACGTGGTCGAAGTCCTGCACCCGCATGATGTCCGTCCCGAGGGCCGTTTTTCCGTCGGTTCGGCGAAACCGGCTGGTCACCCCTGGATCGTCGTAGGAGATGGTGATCGCCGCGTGGCCCCACTCCCGATTGACCAGCATGCTGGCTGAACAGAAGCCCGTGATCGCGGCGAGCGCGGGGTGCGTGTATCGGACGTAGTCGTCGATCACCGCGTCGACCGCGGCGGGATCCACCCGCAGCCACGTGACCTGAGCCCCGACCGGTGCCCTGGCGACCTGCTTGCGGTGCATCGCCACGACCTGCCACTCCTCCAGGTCGACCGAACTGTGCAGGATCTTCGACGTCTGGTCCCGCAGCGGCCTGATCCGCACCACACTCGCGTGCATCGCCTCTCGTGTCTCCCAGGCGGTGGAGACGATGCACAGGCCGGAGCGGTGGTCTGCCAGCACAGAAAGGCCCACGCATTGCGGCATGGACAGGATGGTCGGTACCGCGTCGTCGCGGAGGAACCGGACGCATGCCTTCACGTTCTCGGGACGACCATGGTGGATCGCCGTCCGTGCATGGATCGTCATGCGGACCTCACGGCAGTGTGCGGGTGACCATCGGAATGTACAGGCTGACTGGAGTGATCAGAATCGGCCGCCACCGCCGCTGGTACGCCCGCCGCCCGAGGACCCACCGCCGAAACCTCCACCGCCGCCACCGAAACCGCCGCCGAAGCCACCACCGTAGCCGCCGCCCCAGCCACCGCCGCCCCGCCCGCGCCGGCCGGAATTGAGCACAGAGTCGATCAGGATCCCGCCGAGCACCGCGCCGGCCAGTCCACCGCCGCCGCCGCGCTGACCACCTCCGCCGTTCCAGCCGCCGACGTCCTGCTGGGCGAGCTGCGAGGCCTGGCGGGCGAGCGAGATGGCCTGCTGGGCGTGGGCCAGCCCGCCGGCAGCGTCGGCATTCCCCAACGTTTCCGCCGCGGCCAGGTGGCGCTGCGCCTCGGTGAGCCGGGTGCGCGCCTCGCTACCGACCGCGCCGCGCCGGGTGCCGACGAAGTCGTCGGCTTGCGCCACTTCTGCCCGCGCGGTGGCCAGCACCTGACGCAGCGCGGCCTCCGCGTTCCGCTCGGACTGCTGAGCGTCCTTGGTGGCGGCCAGAATCGTGTCGAGCGCTTCGTCGGCTTCGGTGACCTTGCCCAATGCGGTCAGCGGGTCGGCCGCGCCCTGCGGGGACCTGGCCACCCCCAGGATCGCCTGGATCTGATCGAGTCGTGTCGTGAGATCGTCGGTGGCGCCGCCGGCCTTCGCGGCCGCGAGCGCCGCGCGGTTGGTCGCCAGTTCCTGCTCCACCGCCGCGCAGGCCTGGGCCAGCTGGCCGCCGGCCGCGTTCAGGTCGGCATCGATCCGATCCACGGCGTCGAGCATCGTCTGCGCCTGGCCAACGGCCTCCTGCGCCGCGCCCGCAGCCAGCACCGCGGTCGCACCCGGCTGGGCAGGCGCGTCCGGCGTTGCGGGCTGGGTCGCGGCGGCTGCAGGTTCGGCGGCCAGTTGCCCGGCCTGGTCCAAGCTCGTCCGGGCGAACGTCAGCCGGCTGGTCGCCTCGTCGACATTCGAGGCCACGGTCTGCAGGGCAGCCGGCGAGTACCGCTGCCGGAGCCCATCGAGGGTGGCCTGCGCCACCGGGAGCCGGGCGGTCTGGGTATCGATGGACGACGGGAGCTCGGCCATCACCTGGGGCAGCCGGGCGCGCAGGTCACGCAGGTCGTCGAAGCGGTCCGACTCGGAATCGAGCGTGCCGGCGGCGTCCGCGCACCGGCTGAGGATCTCGGCCATCATGGCGCGTCGCGTCGGCTCGTCCTCAGGCACGTCGTCATCGATGCGCTGCCGGATCTCGAACGCCGCGGTGAGCGATTCCCGCGCCGACTCGAAGGCGGTGCGGAACTCCTTGACCGCCTCGTGGCCGAACTCCGACTCCGCGGCCGTGAGCTCGAATTCGCTGGCCCTGACGGCATTGTCGGTGTCGATCAGGGCTTGCACGCTGCGCGCCGACAGCTGATCGAGCGGCTCCAGCGGCTCGCCACTCTGGGCCGGCCCGGACTGCGCCTCGGCGGACGCCTTACGCCGCCGGGACCGTCGGTACAGCAGATAGCCACCGCCACCGATCACGACGATCCCGCCGGCGGCCCACCACCAGCCCGATGAGGAACTGCCAAGGGCCTTCCGATAGCCGTCGGCCGCCGCGATCGCGGCACCTGCCCAGTCGTCTTTGGCCAGCTGGGGTCTGATGTCGTTCTCGGCGATGGACGTCAGTTGGCTCGAGCTGAGGGCGAAGTTCTCCGGCACGTTGACGGCGTAGGCGCGACCTCCGGTGGCGACTGCGAGCAGGATGTCGTTCGCACCCAGATCGGACGCCGCGGCGGTGTCCGCCGCCCAGGATTGGGCGGCGTCAGGATTGGTGAAGGTGTCGACATAGACGACGAACAGATTGACGTTGTCCTCCGCCGACAATTCGTCGAAGGACGTTTGGATCGCGGCCACGTCACCATCGCTCAGTACGCCTGCCTGGTCGGTGATCTGCCCGGGCAACCTGAACGGCGGATCGGCCCGCGAGGTTCCCGGTAGCAGCAGCGACAGCAGCAGGAACAGCATCGTGGCAACGCCCGCTGCCGCGGCCGTCAGCCCTGCCCATGCGAGTCGCGTTCTTGCCATCGAGGTCCTTCCCGTCGTCACCCGAACCCTACCCACGGGTCGGCGACCGGGCGGGAGGTCAGCCCGGCGGGCCAGCCCCGGGGAGTCGGCCGGAAGACGAGCCCCCGGGGGGAATCGGCCCGGGATCAGCGAGGCCGGTTGGCCGGGTTGAACCCGTGCGCCCGCGCGGACTCCTCGGCCCGGATGACGTGGGTGACGGCGTTGATCAGGGCCAGGTGGGTGAATGCCTGCGGGAAGTTCCCCAGGTGCCGTCCGGTGACGGGGTCGAGTTCCTCGGCGAACAGCCCGAGCGCCGAGGCGTGCGAGAGCAGTCGCTCGCACAGTGCGTTGGCCCTGTCGTCCTCGCCGATCTCCACCAGCGCAGAGACCAGCCAGAACGAGCAGATGGTGAAGGTGCCCTCCTCCCCTGCCAGCCCGTCGTCGGTTTCCTCGACCCGGTAGCGCAGCACCAGGCCCTCGTGGGTGAGTTCGTCGGCGATCGCCAGCACGGTGGCTCGGATCCGGTAGTCGTCCGGCGGCAGGAACCGGACAAGAGGCGCCAGCAGCAGCGAGGCGTCCAGCGCGTCGGAGCCGTAGCGCTGCACCAGCACGCCCCGGTCGTCGACACCGTTGGCCAGGATGTCGGCGTGGATCTCGTCGGCGATCGCCTGCCACTTGTCGGCGATGGCGTGCGAGTCGTGCAGCCGGGCCAGCCGCACCCCGCGGTCGAGCGCCACCCAACACATGATCTTGCTGGCGGTGAAGTGCTGCGGCTCGCCGCGAATCTCCCAGATCCCGCGGTCCGGGGCCCGCCAGTGCGCCGACGCCTGCTCCACCTGGGCGATGACGATCGGCCACAGCTCTTCCGGCATCTGCTCGCGCGACCGGGTGTGCAGGTAGATCGAGTCGAGCAGGGCGCCCCAGACGTCGTGCTGCTGCTGGTTGAAGGCGCCGTTTCCGATACGCACCGGTGTGGCGTCGTCATACCCGGACAGGTGGTCCAACGTCGCCTCGTCCAGGTGCCGCTCCCCGCCCACGCCGTACATGATCTGTAGGTCGTTCGGGTTGTCGCGGCAGACATCGTGGATGAAGAAGAAGAAATCGTTGGCCTCTCGGTCGAAGCCGAGGGTGTACAGGCCCCACAGCGCGAACGTGGAGTCCCGGATCCACGCGTACCGGTAATCCCAGTTCCGTTCCCCCCCAGGCGTTTCCGGCAGGGAGGTGGTCGCAGCCGCCAGCAGTGCGCCGGTGGGCGCGTAGGACAGCCCCTTGAGGGCGAGCGCGGAGGACTGCAGGTACGCCCGCCACGGATGGTCGGGGAAGGTGCCCTGCGAGAGCCACTGCCGCCAGTATTCACTGGTGCGCTCCATCCACGACTCGGCATCGTCCTTGTCCTCGGGTGCTGGCAATTCCGAGAAGGTCAGCGCCACATAGTCCGAATCGCCGCGGGACATCTTGGTCCTGGCCATGGCGATCCGGCCCTCGACGCCCATCCGCAGCGAGCCGGTCAACCGCAGCATCGGCTGCCCGTCCGCGGTGCTGGTGACCTCGCTGTAGTCCGGGCCCGGGTATTCCCACTGACCGCCCCTACGGGCGTAGTCGAACACCGGCTCGCACTGCACGGAGAGGTCGACCGTGCCGTTGATGCACTTCATGGTGCGCAGCAGGACATGTGCGGCGTCGTAGTCGGTGGGCGAGCGGCGGTGGGTCTTTGACCGCTCCTGGGTGTTGTGCCAGGGCGCCATGATCAGCGCGTCGCGCACCACCAGCCACCCGGTCGGGGTCTGCCATGTCGTCTCCAGCACCAGCGTGCCCGGCAGGTACCGGCGAGCCGCGGGCACCTGGACGCCGAACGGCGCGACCCGGAACGAGCCGCCGGCCCGGTCCAGGATCGCCGTGAACACGCTCGGCGAATCCGGCCGCGGGATGCACATCCACTCGACCGCGCCGGACGGCGAGATCAGGCAGTTGGTCTCGCAATCGGACAGGAACGCGTAGTCCGCGATGCCCGGGAAGTTGCCCGAGCTGTGATGCGGCGCGTGCGCGCCGGCGTTGACGGCCTGGTCCACGCTCCCGATTTCCGAAAGGGATGCGATGGCCTGATCCGCCTGATCCGCTGGATCGGCCGTCTGGGTGTCGGTCACCGGGTCATTGTCAGGCATGAGCTGCGGTTTTGTGTGGCGGGCGAGTCACGGTGGTGTGACGCCTGCGGAACGATCGCTGGGCAGCGGGGACTGCGTTCAGGTTGTCCAGGGGAGCGACGATGGGGTATTCGTGACGGAACTCGACGCGTCTGCCTGCACTCCGAACAAGTAACACCGGGTAGCGCCCTTGAACACCGCCGATAAATCGACGGACTCTCCCGGCCCTGAATGGGCCAAAGATAACCCATCGTGACGATCTCGCGGTCATGTGAGCCAATTCCATATCGACACCACCCGCACGCTGAGGTAGGCGATGGTTCGACGAGCGATTACCCGTGCTGGACTACAGCATCCGGGCGGCAAGGCGGCTGTCGCGCTCGTTCCACAGAGAAAAATAGCCAAATGGGTTGCGGGGTTGCGGGAGATTCCCTGATTTCAGCCGGGACATCCGCTGGCAGCGCCGACGCAATGACCGATTCAGGGACTCTTGTGCGCTGGTCGCGGTTTCGGGAGAAAGCGGGCGGGGGGTGGGCGATCACGCCCCGCTCCATCGAACAGCAGGGCTGGGCGAGCCTCTCGTACCGGACACGCTCCGGACCCGATCGCCGTTCGCCGTTCTCCGTCCTTGCCGTTGCTGCGGGGGTGACGAGCGCGCTACGGGTGCGCACCTGGGTGATCCTCGCCCCTTTGCGGTCGCCGGCAGCGGTGGTGCGCGAATCATCCGCGCTGCAGATGCTGCCCGGCGGCAGATTCGAGCTCGGCATCGGTTCCGGTCGACCCGACGCGGAACGGGACGCTGCCCGCTTGGGCGTCCAGTGGGGCTCCGGTCAGCAGCGCATCGACCAGGCTGCCCTGGTGATCGCCGCAGTGCGTGAGCAGGTTCGCCGCGCTGATGTCGGGCACTCTGCTAGAACTCCGAGCGACCCAGGGTATTGACGAATTCGTGTACCGGAGGACCAGGGGGTCGGCAAGGTCGGCGCTGAGGATCGCTGGCCGGCGGTTACGTGTGTGACTGATGTGACAAGTGTTGCTGATGGGACGGCAGGGGACGCCCCGTGACGATCGAGTTTCCACACCAGCCCGTTACGGAAGTCCCCCGCCGCCATGCCATCTTCCCCCACGCCATCTTCCCCCACCGCTGGGCTGTCCCGTCGACCACTGATGGAGGTGTTCGCGCAGGTGCCCGACCCCCGCGATCCCCGCGGGGTGCGCACGACCTGGCGACACTGCTCACCTTGGCCCAGACGGCGGTGCTGGCGGGGCGCTGACCGTGCTGGCGATCGCCGAATGG
>Ga0207931_1000465_pt1 | contig 14953 bp, 12 predicted proteins | sample NGESurdeep092012_2_FD_184478 | JGI IMG/M metagenome (GOLD analysis project Ga0207931, IMG submission 184478) | Arctic peat soil microbial communities from Barrow, Alaska - NGEE Surface sample 415-1 deep-092012 (SPAdes) | ecosystem: Environmental > Terrestrial > Soil > Wetlands > Peat ...
ATCTTTATTATCCTTGCTGGCTTTGGCAAGTTTATATATCCCGTTCAGGAGGTTGCCGGCAGCATCAAATGCCAAACGTATATTCCAGTAGTCCTTTGACTTCTGGACAAGCTGATTGTTGTAGACAAAGTTATAATTGCCTCCCAGGATCAAAACATTACGATATGAATAGGCAAGATAGGGTGATTTGTCGATCAGCTCCTGAAAAACTGGATCAATGGATTCAGGAGGCAACTTGACAAAACTGAATGAAAGGGGATTGAAATTGTGAGAGGTATGTCTGTTGCCGTTCCATGAATAACCAAGGGTCACGTTTGCTATTGTCCGGGTATATGCAGGCACCTGCTGGTAGTTAAATCCTCCCTGCAACACTGTCTTGGGATCATGGTTGCGTATAAAGCTCCCTTTAGGATTATATGGTACCAGGAACTTGGGAAGCTTAAGGCTGACCTCAGCTCCGAACTCCTTAGTATCCTTGAGTCCTATAACCTCCGCAGGCAGCCTCTCATATGCCCCTTTTAGCTTCAGGTTAAAGAGTTCGGCTCCGTGAAAAAGGCTCTTGTTCTCGTATATGAGGTTCAGAGCCCCGCCGATATTACCTCCTGTGCTCGTACCCTCAAGCTCTACCGTGAAGGATTGCCGCTCCATGGGAGTAAGCTGTATTATACAGTCGAGCAACCCTTCGTTATTTTTGTTGCCCAAACCAACTCCCACATCAATGTACGAGACATTCACCAACCTGTGGTTCTTCATATCAGCCAGCCGTGACTGCGTCTGCTCAGTGTTCGTCAGACTGAAAAGCGCCCCGGGTGAGACGTATAAAAACTGGCTTAATACTTCGGGTTTGATAAGGTATCTGCCTGGAGGCGAGACATAATAAATACCTTTATAATAGGTAGTGTCAAATGATAATTTGTATTGTTCACTGTTGGTGAGCGCCTGTTTCGGATCAAACTCAGGGAAGACATAAACATCCCGGATGTGGTACATCCTGTGGTTGCTGTAAACAAGCCTTCCCTGACTGTCGAGAGAGGAGTTGCGCGATACCACATAATCCACGTTGACCTGATGGTTCATCAGTGCGCTGTCAACCCTGAAGTAGATGTCTTCCGTTGAAAAATCATAAAAACCTATGTCTCTGATGAATTGTTCAAGCCGTTTGCGTTCATTCTGAAGAAGGTCAACATCATATATCATCCCTCTCTCAATAGTGCAGTTAATCGTGTCAATCGTCACAAGGCCATATAACATGGAATCCTGTATATCATACCTGATATCGGCAATGGTGTAAGGCTTCCCGGGAGTTATTTTGTAATAGACTGACGCCTCATTCTTTTTTGTTTTGACCGTGTCAGTGACTGAAGCGTTGAAAAATCCCTTGGACGTGAGATATCTCCTTATCTGCTCAGTTGACCTGGTGGCTGCAACAGGATCAAAGATCACAGGTTCCTCTCCAATTTTCCTCAGCCAGCCGTGTGGCCACTTTTCCTTTTTAATATTTGAAAGGTTATAGAGGCCAAGGTGGAACCTCGCACCGAAGATCCTTTTGTTTGGCTGCTGCTTGATATAAGGCTTTATTGCAGCTTTAGTCAGTGTGGTCGGAAGCTTTTCATCAGCCTCTTTGAGCACAAGCTCATTCTTGTTCAGCAGTAACTGTCCGGAGGGAACATATTTGGTAGGGTTGCAGGAAGCTGCCGTCAAAATTATGATCAGCAGTATAAACAGTTTCGGAACAGTAATTTTTATATTTGTTCTCTGATGGGTCAATTTTCCGGAAGCAATAATGATAGCAAATATATCATTATAAACTATATTTTCAATTACTGAACAATGCATAACATGATTACCCGGCACCAGGCAAAAATGATACTTTCACTGCAGAAAAGGAAGGTCAGGGAAGAGAGCTCTCTATTTGTCATCGAAGGAGATAAGCTTGTGAGGGAATATATCATGGCGGGCAACAGGGTGACACTGCTCGCCGGTAAGCCAGAATGGATCAACGGTGAACCGGAAATGGTGATCTCCGGCGCTGATGAGGTTGTCACTGTGACCTATGATGATCTTAGACGCATCAGTTCACTCAAGACACCGCATAATGTTCTTGCGGTGGCAGCGATGAAAAAGCTGCCTTACAATGATGAGATACTGAAAGGGGCACTCACACTCGTACTTGAGTATGTGCAGGACCCGGGGAATCTCGGGACGATAGTCCGGATAGCCGCATGGTTTGGAATAAGGAATATTATATGCTCACCTGACTGCGTCGACTTTTACAATCCTAAAGTGATACAGGCATCAATGGGGGCATTTATCCATGTCATGGTTCATTACCAGCCTCTTGAACCCTTGCTCAGCAAGGCGCAGGCTAACGGTTTGAATGTTTTTGGCGCCACAATGAATGGGAGATCAGTCTACGAGAGTCACCTGGGCAGTGAAGGTTTAATTCTCCTGGGGAATGAATCAAAAGGCATCTCTGACGGGTTGCTCGTCTTTGTTACGGAACAGATAACCATTCCCGGTCATGAAAAACCTCTGGCAGGGATAGAGTCTCTGAATGTCAGTATGGCCGCTGCAATTATCTGTTCGGAGTTTGCCAGACGCAAACAGGTCTGAAGGTCTGAAGATCTGAAAAATTGTAGATTTGCGATTTGCGATTCGCGAATTAGCTGATCCTTAGATTCTTAATTCTTAATAATCTGATCTACAGGTACTTCTCCGCCACCTTCCCGGCGACTAGCATCCCATCCACTGCTGATGACACAATCCCTCCCGCATAGCCGGCTCCTTCACCTGCTGGATATAACCCTATAATATTCAAGGCGTTAAGTTTGTCAGGGTCACGTGTAATGCGCACCGGCGACGATGTGCGTGACTCCACTGCTGCCACCAGGGCATCGTTAGTGAGAAAACCTTTCATTTTCCTTCCGAAATCCCTGAGCCCTGCACGCAACCGTATGGTTATCTCTTCAGGAAGCCAATCATGCAGCGGTGAGGGCGTCAGTCCGGGAAAGTATGATCCTTCAGGCAGGGATGATGACGGTCTTCCTTCGACAAAATCGACCAGTCTTTGCGCCGGGGCACACTGTGTCATGCCACCCTCCTGCCAGGCACTTTTTTCAAGGGCGGACTGATAATACAGTCCTGCCAGGGAACTGTCGCCATATCTTCTTACATCCTCTTCCCTGATCTCGGTGACTATTCCGCTGTTAGCCCATTTTGAGTTACGCCGTGAAGGTGACATGCCGTTCACCACCACTTCGCCCGGTGCTGTGGCTGAAGGAACCATGAATCCGCCGGGGCACATGCAAAAAGTATAGACACCGCGCCCTGCTACCTGTGTGACAAGATAATAAGCTGCCGCAGGAAGATATTTGCCTCTTGCTTTGCCGTGATACTGGATCCGGTCAATGAGCTCCTGAGGATGTTCTACCCTTACGCCTGCTGCAAACGGTTTGTATTCAAGACTTACGCTGCTGTCTTCAAGGATTTGATATATGTCTCTTGCCGAATGACCTGTCGCAAGAATAATATCATCAGCCCTGACCGCTTCGCTGCCGTTGACAACTACTCCGCGGAATACCCCGCCTTCAATCCTGATCCCTGTGATACGGCTGCCGAATGAAACAATCCCCCCGGCCTCAACGATGCTATTTCGTACTGCAGTAATTATTCCAGGAAGCCTGTCAGTGCCAAGGTGAGGATGGGCATCATACAGGATTGCAGGGTCAGCACCGTGAAGGACAAGCAGCTCAAGCACCCTCCTGTTGTCACCTTTCTTTTTTGACCTGGTATAGAGCTTCCCGTCCGAGAAGGTACCTGCCCCTCCTTCGCCAAAGCAGTAATTTGAGTCAGGTTCAACAATATGTTTCGTGCTTATGGCCGCCACATCCCGTTTTCGTTCACTCACCTCTTTCCCCCGCTCAAGTATCACCGGCCTCAGTCCTGCCTCGATCAGTCGCAGTGCGGCAAAAAGTCCTGCAGGACCGCATCCGGCCACAATAACTTCACGTGCCCCGGAAACATTCTTTAACGCTATGGGAGTGATCTCCTCCGAAGGTTCCTCCGGATCGGTGAGCTGCAATATGACACTGACCTTAATATCCGGCTTGCGTGCATCTACGGAGCGCCGGATGATACGTATGCCAAAGTCCTTTCTGCCGGTTTTGCTGATCAGATAGGTTTTCAGTGCGGCCTCATCAAAAGCTGTCTCGGGTGGCAGCACCAGACTGACTTCCTCAGCCATATTTTTATTCAAAGTGGAATGACAGAACCCAGATCTGAGACTTAAGGGTCTCAATTGAGTTGGCAAATTCACGGTGATATGGTTCCGGTTCGTGTACCAGAACATCGCGCAGACCGTTTGACATCTTAGCCTCGATGGTAAGCTTGAAATAAGGAAGGTAAAAATCTATACCTGCACCAATCTCATAGTATAAATCAGCCGGGCGAAGCCTGATATATACGGGTCGTTCGTCATCATAGTCCTTCTTGGCTGCGAGGTCGTACCTGAAATTCAGCCCGGCGATCAGGTAGGGTCTTGAGTTATTCAGTCTCATACCCTTGGCCTTCACCAGGAGAGGAAACTCAAGAAAGGAAGATTCAATCTGTTGCTGGTCATTGTAAAGAGCTCCGTCCTTGTAGAAATTTATATTCCGCTGGCCGAATGAGACCCCGGGGAGAAACCTGATATCAAAATAGGTGGCAGGACGATAATCCATCACGATCTGGATATTCAGACCCGGCTTCAGATTGACCACTTCGGCCGTAAGGTTGTTTGTGTCCAGGGGATTCATCTTTGTGTTGAAATCCATCGTGTTGGCGCCCATGCTGAAACCGAAATGCAGCAGCCTCTCATCATAGTTCGAATCATTCTTGGGCTTTGCTTTCTGAGCCGCCGCCACGAACGGGATCAACAGGATCAGAAATATGAAGGTTTTTCTATACACGATGCCAAAGGTCTATTAATAAGAACGAAAAAAAAATAAATTATTGTATCCCGAAAAATTCATGGCCTGAAACCATAGTAAATGCTGGCGATACCGCCTGTCATTTTTCTTTGTCCTGACCTGATAAATCCTGTCCTGTGCAAAAGATTTAGAAAATTTTCATTATCCGGAAAATTAAGCACTGATTCAGGCAGGTAAGAATATGCCTCCGCGTCTCCCGAGACCTTTTTACCTATCCACGGAAGGATCCTGGTGAAATAAAAACCGTAAAACTGCTTCATCGGGAACCTTGCCGGCCTTGAAAACTCCAGTACCATAATCAATCCTCCGGGCCTCAGCACCCTGAACATCTCGCCCAGCCCGGCTGATGTATCCTCAAAATTACGAACGCCGAAAGCTGACATTACAGCATCAAACGTCCGGTCAGGAAACATAATCTTCTGAGAGTCACCTTTTAACATCTCTATTTTCGATTCATGGCCCAGTCGTGTGATCTTTGCGCGCCCCAGGGCCAGCATCTTTTCGCTGATGTCAATGCCGGTTATTTTCTGCGGGTCAAGCCTGAGGGCAGCAATTGCCAGATCGCCCGTTCCCGTTGCCACATCAAGTATCCTCTGCGGTCTGATATAACGGCCAATGAGATTAATGGCACGCCTCCTCCAGCGCCTGTCAGTACCGAAAGAAAGGAGAAAGTTAAGCCTGTCATAACTGGCCGAGATCGAATTGAACATCGCTTCGACCTTCTCCCTGGACGCTCCCCCCGCGTGATTTATTTCATACATCATTATGAGATATGGCGCCAAAGATACCCACATTATTGATTAAATTTGCCTCTCTTAAAACATTGAATCAAATGAGAAAGACTGTACTTATAACAGGTGCAACCTCTGGCATTGGCGAGGCCACCGCAATCAAGTTTGCTGAGGCAACAGACCGCCTTATAATAACAGGCCGGAGAAAAGACCGGCTCAATGAACTCACTGAATACCTTGTCGAGGAATATAGTGTTGAAGTAATGCCGCTTTGTTTTGATGTACGCGACATCAGACAGGTTGAAAAGTATCTGGGCCGGCTTCCGGAGGAGTGGCAAAAGATTGACATTCTTGTTAACAATGCGGGACTAGCCGTTGGCCTCGGTCATATTGATGAGGGAGATACGGACGACTGGGACCGGATGATAGATACGAATGTCAAGGGATTACTGTATGTCACCCGCACCATTGTGCCAGGGATGGTGAGCAGGGGTTCGGGCCACATCATAAATATCTCATCTATAGCCGGTAAGGATGTTTATGAGAACGGAAGCGTCTACTGCGCATCCAAGCATGCTGTAGATGCCCTCTCGAAGGCCATGCGGATAGACCTGTTGAAGCATGGCATCAAAGTGACAAACATAGCACCGGGGATGGTGGAGACGGAATTCTCGCTGGTAAGGTTTAAAGGTGACCGGGAAAGAGCTGCCGCCGTCTATAACGGGATAGAGGCGCTGAAAGGGTCTGATGTGGCTGAAGCCATCTTTTACTGCGCAAGCCAGCCGTCAAATGTCTGTATCAATGACCTGGTAATTACACCGACAGCACAGGCAGGAGTAAACCACAGTGTCAGGAAATAAAACCCTGCTTCCTCAGAACATCCAGTAATACGCCTGAGAAATACTCATTATCCTCTTTCCTGTATCGTACATCTGTGAAGACCTGGGCGAGGGTCTTCTTATTATTTTCCGAAATAAAACCAAGATTGTCCTTGCGGGCTTCTTTCTCCCTGTAGAGATCATCAATCATCGCCGGAGTGTAATCCCTGTATCTTTCCCGGTGCACGACGCCATCCAGCGGCAGCCTGTCGACCTGCTCCGGGATCTCTGCCGGCCACCCCATAGTAACTGTCGTTACGGGGACTACTCCAGAGGGAAGATCAAGCACCTCTATGATCTTGTCAGCATTGTATGTTGTCGTACCAAGGTAACAAATCCCCAGTCCTTCCTCCTCGGCTGCATTGCATACCGTCTGCGCCACAAGCAGCGCATCGATGGCAGCGGTCATGAAAGACAGAAAATTATCATATCCCGGACTGGCCTCACGCTGCCTGCACCACTTGTTGAACCTGTTGAAATCGGCACAGAAAGTGAGCACCACAGGAGCCTCTGTCACCATCGGCTGGCTGAAATGTGCCAGGGCAAGCCGCTCTTTCATCGCCGCATCGCGCGTAACTATAATACTGTAAACCTGCATGTTGCCTGTGGTTGAGGCCCTGGTGCCGGCTGTAAGTATCCTGTCCAGAAGTATGCTCTCGATATCTCTCCCTTCATACTTCCTTACTGTTCTCCTGGTAAAAAATGTACTGTTCATTTTTTGTCGTTTCATTGCACGGCAAAATAATTAAATAACGTTAAAAAAAAAGCTGACAAACTTCCTTTTCTTACCTTAGTCTGATAGTTAATAACCAAAACACTTCAATATGAAAAAAATTCTCACCGTTGCACTTGCTGTTTTAATAGCAGGTTCAGGCAACTTGTGTGCTCAGAAGAAAGAAGCAAAAAAAGATGCGAAGGAATCTGAAAAGCAGATCAAACCGTCTGTCTCTTCTTCACTTTACAGCGGACTCTCGTTCAGATCAGTTGGCCCGGCATGGGCATCCGGCCGGATAGCAGACCTGGCCGTTAATCCCTGCAACCACTCGGAGATATATGCCGGAGTTGCTTCGGGGAATATCTGGAAGAGCACAAATAACGGCACAACCTGGGAACCGATCTTTGACAAGTACGGCGCTTATGCCATTGGTTGCCTGACCATCGACCCGAACAATAACAATGTTATATGGGCAGGCACCGGTGAGAATAACCACCAGCGTGCCCTCGGATGGGGCGATGGCGTGTACCGTTCAGATGACTCCGGCGCCAGCTGGAAGAATATGGGGCTTAAAGAATCAAGGCAGATAGGCATGATCGCCGTTGACCCGCGCAACAGCGATGTTGTATATGTTGCTGCCGAAGGATCTGCCTGGGGCCCTGGAGGCGAACGCGGACTTTATAAGTCCATCAATGGCGGGAAGTCATGGGAGAAGATGCTCAATATAAGTGAAAACACCGGAGTCAATAACATGGTACTTGATCCGCATAATCCAGATGTGATCTATGCCACCTCGGAACAGCGACGGAGACATATAGGCCAGAAGATCAGCGGCGGACCGGAATCGGCAGTATACAAATCAACCAACGGAGGTATGACTTTTGACAAGATAATGAACGGCCTTCCGGACGGAGACATTGGCGGTATGGGCATTGCCATATCACCGGTAAATAATGATTATCTCTATCTGATAATGGAGGCACAGGGCGAAAACGGCGGATTCTATAGAACAACAAACAGGGGAGCTTCATGGGAAAAAATGAGCCCGCATCATGAGAGTGGCCAGTACTACAACAAGATTTACTGTGACCCGAAGGACGTGAATACAGTATACAGCGTGGAGACAATTTCACAGGTGACAAATGACGGAGGCAAAACATGGAGGCAGATAGGCAATGAAAGCCGGCATGTAGATGACCACGCCTTGTGGGTCGATCCTGATGATACAAAACATTTCTACATCGGAGGAGATGGTGGCATTTACGAGTCTTATGACGGTGGCAAAAACTTCATCTTCATGTCAAACCTGCCTGTCACGCAGTTCTACAGGGTGGCAGTCGATAACTCCTACCCTTTCTATTACATCTACGGAGGAACGCAGGACAACAATTCAATGGGCGGCCCGTCTGCAAGCACTAGCAACGGCATTATTAATGACGACTGGTTTGTCACACAGGGTGGCGACGGCTTCTGGGTGGCTATCGATCCTGCTGATCCCAACATTGTCTACACCGAATCACAGTATGGTTATGCCTCCCGCTTTGACCGCAAGAGCGGCCAGAGTGTAAGCATCAGGCCCTTCCCCGGCGAAGGTGAGCTTACCTACCGCTGGAACTGGGACACCCCCATAATCATCAGTCCGTCCAATAACAAACGTATATACATGGCTGCCAACTTCCTGTTCCGCAGTGAGGATCAGGGGAGCAACTGGACAAAGATTTCACCTGACCTGACAAGGAACGAGAACAGGGATACCTTCAAAGTAATGGATAAATACTGGCCTGTCGATGCTGTTGCAAAAAACAAGTCGACATCACTCTGGGGCACGATTGTCTCGCTCACAGAATCAAAAGTACAGAAGGACCTGCTTTATACAGGCAGTGATGACGGAGTGATATCCGTTTCAGAAGACGGAGGTGAAAACTGGAATATTATAAAGACCTTCCCTGGTGTGCCTGAATATACATTTGTAAGCGATATACTCGCAGATAAATTCAACGCTAACGTCGTTTATGCCACTTTCAATAACCATCAGCGTGACGATTTTAAACCTTACATCCTGAAAAGCACCGATAAAGGCAGGAACTGGGTTTCTGTCAGCTCAAACCTGCCAAAGACCGGTCCGGTTCATACAATTGAACAGGATCCTGTCAATCCTGACCTGCTCTTTCTGGGTACAGAATTCAGCTTTTTTGTTTCGTTTGACGGCGCTGCAACCTGGACAGAATTCAAAAACGGTCTTCCTACAATTGCTGTCCGTGACATTGCCATACAGGAACGCGAGAATGACCTCGTTATAGCAACATTCGGCAGAGGATTTTATGTATTGGACGATTTAACGCCGTTGCGCAACTATAAAAAGGAGATACTGGAAAAACCCGGGTATATCTTCCCGGTTAAGGATGCAAAGATGTTTGTTGAGAATGACGAGTTCGACAACCAGGGATCAATGTATTATCTGGCCAAGAACCCGCCTCTTGGCGCCACCATCACCTATTATGTTGACACTGTGCCCAAAACAGACAGGGATCTCAGAAAAGATAAAGAGAAAAAGCTTTTCGAAAAAGGTGAATTCATTCCGCAGCCTACTCCCAGGGAACTGAGTCTTGAAGAGAGAGAGTTCAAACCCTATCTTATCTTCACGATAACCGATGAAGACGGCAATATCATCCGCAAACTTTATAAATCGGCTTCAAAAGGAGTCAACAGGATGACATGGGACTTCACCTATGCCGGTTACAGGCCTGTCAGTGTCGAGAAATTCACGCCTGTCACGGAAGGCCCGGATCGCAGGAGATGGGGTGGCGGCGGTATCTCAGTCATGCCAGGAAAATATTTTGTTTCCATGGCCATGTATGCCAAGGGTGAGATAAAAGAGCTCGCCGGTCCTGAACCTTTCGTCTGCAAACCGCTCGATATCGTTACAATACCGGTCACAGACCCGGCAGGGAGGGAGAAATGGATCAGGGAGGCCACAGCTTTTTCAAAGACAGCTTTGGGAGCAATATCATATGTAACAGAGCTCGATGGTAAGATGAACAGCATCATGCAGGCGATCCATCAGACGCCTGAAGCACCTGTTTCTTTGATGCAGGAGGCGGTTGCCCTGAAGGATGAGATTGGAGAGATTATCTATCTCATAGAAGGGATCACAGTCGGGGCCAGTGACGAAGAGACGCCACCAGCGCCTGTCTCACTCTCCTCACGACTGTCAGCGATGGCAACATCTCTTTATGGAAATACCGGAGACATATCAGGCATTGCCGACCAGCAGTTTCAGATTCTGAAAAAAGAATTCCCGGTGCTGCTTGAAAGGATCCAGCAAGCTGGCAAGTCTGTTGATGCACTGAATGCAAGGCTTGATGAAATCAAGGCGCCTTGGACATCAGGCAGGGTGCCGAAACTGTAATAATTTAATTTTATAATGACGTGGAGGCCGGTCTGAGACCGGCCTCTACCGTTATTTTAAAAACGTTTTGTATATCCGTGACAGTACGGCGTCTTCCCATTGCGGAAATAATAATCCTGATGATACTCTTCGGCAGGATAGAACTCAGTTGCTTTGGTGACAGCAGTAGCCACCTTTAATCCTTTGGCCTTCAGGATCTCAATATCCTTCTCGGCAATTTTTTTCTGCTCCTCATTCTTGTAGAAGATCTCCGAACGGTACTGATCGCCTATGTCAGGCCCCTGGCGACCCACCTGCGTCGGGTCATGGATCTCAAGAAAGAGCTTCACCAGCTTCTCATATGATGTCTTCCTGAGGTCATAGGTTACCTTCACCGTCTCTGCGTGACCTGTTGTACCAGTAGACACCTCGCGGTAAGACGGATTCTTTACCTTGCCACCAGTATATCCTGATACCACAGCTACCACCCCCGGTTCTTTCTGAAGGAAATACTCCACACCCCAGAAGCATCCGCCGGCGAACAGTGCAGTGCCGTAATTACCTGCATCAAGATGTACCGGTACAAAATCAAGGGAGACCGAGTTTACGCAATGCCGGGTGTTCTTGGGGGTAAATCCCTCTCCGCTAAACACATGTCCGAGGTGAGCGCCGCATGATGCACAGATGATTTCCGTACGTTTTCCGTCAGCATCCTTTAACTGTTTTACCGCTCCATCGATCTCATCATCAAAACTTGGCCAACCGCAGCGGGCGTCAAACTTCGAGTCTGAATAATAGAGCGCATTACCGCATTGTTTGCAGAGATAAGTGCCCTTACCATTGAAGTTTTCATATAGCCCCGTATAGGGATATTCAGTCGCTTTTTTTATTATGACCTTCGACTCCTCTGAGGTCAGATCATTGTATGCAGGCTTTTCCTGCGATGACATTTTACTTTCCATTGATAACAATACTATTATTATAATTCCTGTTATATACAAAGAAGATTTCATTCGATTTTAATTTTAAGTATAACAATCCATATCGTTCAAAGTTTAAAAATATATGCTTGTCAAAATAATAAACCGGCACAAATTTTGTTTTAAAAATAAAGTTATTTTTGTAACGGAACTAATTGGCAGTTAATATGAAAAAAGTTAGTCTTATAGTTGTAATTGCTTTTCTTGCTGCGCTCGCTCTCAGTTCATGCAACCGTTCAGCGTGCCCGGCTTACAGCAGCAACAATGCTGACACTACGGAACAGGCGGGCTGACGATCACTTTCCTCCTACTGCCAGTCTTATTATTTGAGGCATCCTGAATATGAGATTGTGGCACGTTATATTATTTGTAATGGTTTGCGGGCCACTCCTTGCACAGGGTGAGCTTGACCCCCAGGACAGGATGTTCTGGCGTAATGAGCGCTCTATAGGCGCTTTGCTTAACACTGACGGATGGTCGGTAATCTATCGCGAACTGCGTCAGACAAAGCCAAATAACAGATACTTTATTGAAGGCAGTGTCGAAGGGTTTAAAAACCCGAAAGAGATAAAACTTTCCAATTATTATAACCCGGGCTTCGGTAACTTTGTCTTCGGCAAGCTTAATTCAACATGGACCATTGGAGCCGGGGCAGGATGGCAGCAGGAGATCTTTGAGAAACATGACCTGGGAGGTGTCTCGGTAAGCTGGTTTGCCGGCGGAGGAGCCACACTTCTGTTTGCCAAACCGATCTATTATAAGATTATCGTCGATGCATATTCCTATGAGGAGCAGAAGTTTGATGTCACACTCCATCAGCCTGTTGAAATACTTGGCAAAGCCTCATTTTTCACAGGCTTCGATGAGATAAAACTTTATCCCGGACTTTATACGCGCGGTGGTTTTGACTTCGAATACAGTAATAACGACAGACTGACACACGCTTTGGAAATAGGCGTTTCGCTTCATGCCTTTGCCAAAACAATTCCCATTATGGCAACTGAGGATAACAGACAGATATTCCCGGCAATTTTTGTCAGTTATCGTATAGGGTGGATCCTTGATCCCATAAACCCTCAGGGCATCTTTAAAATGTTTTCCAAAAAGAAACAGATTCAGGTAGAATAATTGCAGCCTTCCTTTTGTCTCTCCTTTTTATTTTTTACTTTTGTCATTCATTTTACTAACCATTTAAAGCATTAACAATGGCAAAGATTAAAGTAGCTATTAACGGTTTCGGAAGGATAGGCCGCAATGTGTTCAAGTTGGCATTTGAAAGGCCTGATATTGAGATCATAGGGATCAATGACCTTACCGACACAAAAACACTTGCACATCTTTTAAAATATGATTCGACGCAAGGTAAGTTCCCGGGCGTCACCCACGATGACCAGAACATCATCGTAAACGGAGATAAGATCAGAGTGCATGCAGAGAAGAACCCTGCAGCTATTCCCTGGGTATCAAAACCCGATATAGTGATTGAATCAACAGGCATTTTCACTTCCAAAGAGAGCCCCAAAGGCGGTTATGGTGATCACCTTAAGAACGGAGCCAAAAAAGTTATTCTGACAGTCCCTGCAAAGGACGCTATCGATGCTATGATAGTTGTAGGTGTAAACGACAATATGCTCAAGCCTGAGCATCAGTGCATATCAAATGCTTCATGTACAACCAATTGCCTTGCACCCGTTGCAAAGGTTCTGAATGATAGCTTTGGCATTGAGATCGGCTTCATGACAACCATTCACTCCTACACAAATGACCAGAGGATCCTTGACCTTCCGCATAAAGATCTGCGCAGGGCCAGGTCAGCAGCACTGTCACAGATACCAACCACTACCGGTGCGGCAAAAGCAGTAGGCAAGGTTATTCCGGAACTTAAGGGTAAACTTGATGGCATTTCAGTAAGGGTCCCCACTCCAACCGGCTCGCTGGTTGACCTGGTGGCAGTGCTGAAGAAGGCAGCCACAAAAGAAGAGATCAACGCTGCAATGAAGAAAGCAGCTGAAGGACCAATGAAAGGCATCATGGAATATACTGAGGACGAGATCGTCTCCGTGGACGTGGTACATAATCCTGCTTCAGCAGTATTTGATGCTCAGAGCACCATGGTGAACGGCACGATGATCAAGGTACTGGCATGGTACGACAATGAGTGGGGTTACTCGGCAAGATGCGTTGACCTCATTGAGTTGATGGGTAAGATGCTGTAAACCGATCCGGTTTCATTATATATGTAGAGACGCCCAAATTGGGCGTCTCTACGTGTTTTTATTCCAAATAATCCTGCAGTTTTACAATACCATCTGTACATCCATGGCTACACCTGCAGCGTCGCGGTAATGTTCGCCAAGCTCGTGCATGGCTTCATCATCCTCCTCATAGAGCCATGTGATCCTGATCTTGTACTGCGGTGCCCTGTAACTGCTTACCATCCTCAGAACGTCACGCAGCGCTTTCGATGAACCGCTGTTGATATATTCAAGGAAAATGACCATCCTGAGTTTGTTAAACCTGCTCAGGTGAGCTTTTATCCATTCTTCAAGCGGATTGTAAACAACCTCAGGTCTCTCAGCTATTGACCGGCCTGTTATATTGAGGACATCCTCATCAGGATCATATGTGATCCTGGGGATGTTTTTTGATCCTGTCTGAATTATTTCAACACTCACGGCAAATTATTGTTATTCAGATCAAAGTATAATAATACAATTCTTTTATTCATAACGGAGAGCCTCTATCGGATCAACCGCAGAAGCTTTCACAGCCGGGAAATACCCGGAAGCAACTCCGACAATGAAACACGCCATAACACCTCCGAACACCCAGAGCCATGGCACCACGAAATGTGACCCCATGCCAAGTGAAACCAGGTTGCCGATAATTATCCCGGCTATAATCCCCATCAGTCCTCCTAACTGACCAATAATTACCGATTCATAGAGGAACTGCTGCCTGATGACCGATTTCCTCGCTCCCATAGCTTTTCGCACACCGATCTCCCTTGTACGCTCTGTGACAGAGACCAGCATGATGTTCATCAATCCTACTGCAGCGCCGAAAAGTGTTATCAGCCCGATAATGGTAGCTGCAAGGGTGACGTACCTGAGGTTCTCCATGAGTACCTTAATAATGGTATCGCTCTTTTGAATATTAAAATCAGATTCATCTCTCGGATCCAGATTGCGTATTATCCGGAAGATACCTTCAGCCTCGCTGGAGAGTATATCAAGATTCTCTGCCTTGTAAGGCATAATACTTATATTGTAAGTCACATTGGGCCGCGAGTAG
>Ga0207931_1000467_pt1 | contig 14925 bp, 14 predicted proteins | sample NGESurdeep092012_2_FD_184478 | JGI IMG/M metagenome (GOLD analysis project Ga0207931, IMG submission 184478) | Arctic peat soil microbial communities from Barrow, Alaska - NGEE Surface sample 415-1 deep-092012 (SPAdes) | ecosystem: Environmental > Terrestrial > Soil > Wetlands > Peat ...
AGCGTTCGGCCCGCTTCCTGTTCTATAACAAGACCTGGGCGCACGAACTGGGCTTCAATAGCCCGCCCGCAACGGCAGATGAGTTCCGCCAGCAAGCCTGCGCGGCCAACGCCTCCTTCCGCACCGACACCAACCCGCAGAACGACGGCTACGGCGGCTGGATCGTGGACACGGATTGGCAAACGACCTACTCCTGGCTGCTGGCCTTCGGCGGGGGCGTGGTAGTCCCGGTTCCAGCACCCCCGGAAAGCACAGGGGCAGGCGGGGGCGTGGTGGACGGGAATGCCTATGGCTTCCGCACGGACCCGAATCTGGCCGCCCTGCAATTCCTGAAAGGTCTGTTCGATAAAAATTGCGCCTGGCTATCGACCGAACCGACACCTTTCGATTCGTTCGCCGGGCGTTCTGCGCTCTTCGTCAGTGGCGACCTGGCCGAGGTACCGATGGCGAATGAATCCATGTCCCGCCTGAACAATACCGACGAGTGGACGCTGGTACCCTTCCCCGGCACTACCGGTAGTGTGCTGGTAACCTATGGCCCGTCCTACAGCGTGCTGAAATCCACGCCGGAGAAACAACTGGCGGCCTGGCTGTTTGCCCGCTGGCTGCTTTCTCCGGAAAACCAGGCCCAGTGGGTGGAAGCGACCGGGCTCTTCCCGCTGCGTACATCTGTACTGGATCGAATCGGCCCATACCGCACCGCCTCCCCGCAATGGGACGCGGCTGTCGGGGATCTGTCCCTGGCTCAAGGGGTGCCGCAACTGGCCTCCTGGCGCAAGGTCCGCTATGTGCTGGAGGATGGGACCAATGTTATTTTTCAAACCAACATCCCGGTGGATCAGATCCCGTCCGTATTGACAGAGATGGATTCCACGGCAAAAGAAATTAACGATAAGTAGATATCTTGCATAACTCAAAAATCATCTCGTAGTAACGACTTCAGTCGTTGGTTTTGTGGTAAAAAGCGACTGCCTCCTTCGGGGATGATAAAGTCGCCACTACAACCCACTTCTGCAAGAGGTCTGGTAAACAGGATGGCTGAAAAACCGAAATTCTACGTGGTCTGGAAAGGGCGCAGGACCGGAGTTTTCTCCAGTTGGGAAGCATGTGCCGCGCAGGTACAGGGGTTTACCGGCGCACAGTACAAGTCCTTTACCAGCCGCCTCGCCGCCGAGCAGGCATTTCGAGGAAAGTATGCTGCCCATGTTGGCAAACCCGTTTCCAGCGGGGAATGGTTGTTCGCCCCCAACCCGCCGGTCGCCGATAGTGTTGTGGTCGACGCCGCCTGCTCCGGCAGTCCCGGACGGTTGGAATACCGCGGCGTTGACCTTCGTTCCGGGAAGGAAGTCTTCCGGAAGGGGCCATACGAAAACGGCACCAACAACGTCGGCGAATTTTTGGCAATCGTCCACGCCCTGGTAATGCTCGAACAGCAGGGGAGCGCGATCCCGGTCTACTCGGATTCAGAAACCGCCATTGCTTGGGTGAAAGCGAAGCAATGCAATACCGACCTTGCCGCCGACGAAACGAACGCCTCGTTGTTTGAACTCATCGACCGCGCCGAAGACTGGCTGGCCGAACATAAAACAGCCAATCCGGTTTTGAAATGGGATACCAAAGCCTGGGGCGAGATCCCGGCCGATTTCAACCGGAAGTAAAAAGGGTTTACAGGGTACTGCGTAAATATTTGAACCCAATCGTCGTTTTTTCCTTTCCTTTTGGCCACTTCAGTTTAGAAATATATACAAAGAGCAGTAAAATGTAGTAAAGACTTTAGTCGTTACTACGCAGCGAGGAAACTATGCCCATTTACGAATATGTCTGTCAGGAATGCGAAAAAGTATTTGAAACCATTCGCCCGATGAGCCAGGCCGACGCGCCCATCCCATGCGCGGTCTGCGGCGGGAAGCACACCCGGCGGAAGATTTCGGTCTTCTTTGCTGAGAGCGGTGGCAAAGCTGTCTCTGGCATGTCTGAACCGTCGTGTGATTCGTGCGGCGGGGGAGATTGCTCACACTGCGGGCATTAATATTTTGTAGGGGCGCACAGTGTGCGCCCTGCAGCAATGGGTGCGGACGCCGTCCGCCCCCACCCATTGAGGCAGATATTACTCAAAACGTCCCCGCCGACATCGTCCCCGAAGGGGAAGGTCCCCGAAGGGTGAAGGGGAAGGTCCCCGCGCAGTACCCGCCGACATCGTCCCCGAAGGGGAAGGTCCCTGAAGGGGGCAGGTTCCCGTAATTCAGGTTCGCTTTCTGTTCAAACCTGCGAAAGTCCCGGTTCCAGCGGTAGTCCCGGCATTAGCACGGGGCACGGGGCGGGACGGTGGGTAACATAAATTAATAACATTTTTAGGAGGTAAGCATGGAATACACTCAACTTGGTCGTACCGGACTGAAAGTCTCCCGGCTGTGCCTCGGCACAATGAACTTCGGCCCGCAGACGAACGAGAAGGATTCGTTCGCCATTATGGACAAGGCCCTCGAACTGGGCATCAATTTCTTCGATACCGCCAATGTCTACGGCTGGAAGACCGGTGAGGGCCTTACCGAGCAAATCGTTGGGCGCTGGTTCGCCCAGGGCGGCGGACGGCGCGAGAAGGTCGTCATTGCCACCAAAGTCTACGGCGGGATGGGCGAATGGCCGAACACCTCGAACCTTTCGGCGCTGCACATCCGCCAGGCATGTGAGCAGTCCCTCAAGCGGCTGCAGACCGACCACATTGACCTGTACCAGATGCACCACGTGGATCGCAGCACGCCCTGGGAGGAAATCTGGCAGGCCATGGAAGTGCTCGTCCAGCAGGGCAAGGTGATCTACGTTGGTTCATCCAACTTTGCCGGGTGGCACATCGCCCGGGCGCAGGAGTCTGCCAGGGCGCGCCGCTTCCTGGGACTGGTCAGCGAGCAGAGCCTGTACAACCTGAATGCCCGCATGGTCGAACTGGAAGTGCTCCCGGCCTGCAAGGCATACGGCCTGGGCGTCATCCCGTGGAGCCCGCTGGCGGGCGGTCTGCTGGGCGGCGTGCTGCAAAAGATCAAGAAAGGCCGCCGCGCCGAAAAGGACACGCAGAAAGCAATCGAAGAAAAGCGCCCGCAGTTGGAAGCCTGGGAGGCCTTCTGTAAGGAACTGGGCGAGAAACCCGCTGACATGGCCCTGGCCTGGCTGCTGCATAACCCGGTCGTCACCGCGCCGATCGTCGGGCCGCGTACCATGGAACAGTTGACTGGTTCCTTGCGCGCCCTGGAAATAAAACTGGACGAGGCGGCGCTGAAAAAACTCGACGAGATCTGGCCGGGTCCCGGCGGTGAAGCGCCGGAAGCATACGCCTGGTAAATCGATAGATTGGGTGTTGGTTGGGACGACAGTTCAACAGTCGTCCCAACATTTGGAAATGTATCCTCGCTATACCTATCCCCCCTTTGGTTTTTTCCGCGTGTCCTCCAACGTCTTCTTCGGCGGCCATCGCTCTTTTCGCCGCGATGGGCAATTGTGCATGGAACGGCTGGAGCCACCATTGCGCGTGTACGGCGAGGAGAACATTCCTCAATCCGGCCCCTGCCTGATTACCTTCAATCACTACTATCGTCCCGGCTTCAACGCCTGGTGGATGTCGCTGGCGCTGTCTGCGACCCTGCCGGTGGAAATGCACTGGGTGATGACCGGCGAGTTGACCTGGCCCGGCAAGTGGTACGCCCCGCTGGGCATGGCCGGGTCGCGCTGGCTGCTGCGGCGATTTTCGAAGATCTATGGCTTCACCACCATGCCGCCCATGCCGCCGCGCGAAAAAGATGTGATGGCACGCGCCCGGTCGGTGCGGGAAACGCTCACCTTCGCCCGCCAACACCCGCAGGCTGTTCTTGGCCTGTCCCCGGAAGGCGGCGACCAGCCCGGCGGCGTGCTCAACTGGCCTGCCTCCGGGGCGGGACGGTTTATCCTGCTGCTGGCAGAGCAGGGTTTCCCCGTCCTGCCGGTGGGGGCGTATGAAGAAAACGGGGAATTCTGTCTGCGCTTCGGCGCGGCGTACCGGCTCCAGGTGCCGCGCGGCCTCGGTCCGGACGAGAAAGACCAGGCCGCCGCGCAAACTATCATGTCTGCCATCGCGCCCCAACTGCCGCCGCGTCTGCGCGGGGTTTTTGGATAATCAGCAACTCCTGGCGGAAGCCTGCGTATATCTTTTCAGAACGACCAACGAGGACCCACAGTGACTGACGAAACGACCTGGATCATCCAGGCTCAACAGGGCGATGACGAAGCTTTTACGAATTTGGTCGAAACTTACCAGAAACCGGTCTATAACCTTTGCTACCGGATGCTCGGTGAGCCGGAGGCCGCTGAAGATGCAGCCCAGGAGACCTTCCTCAAGGTATATCAGAACCTCACCCGCTACGACCGCGAACGTTCCTTTGCCACCTGGCTGCTTTCCATCGCCGCCCACCATTGCATTGACAAACTCCGCCGGAGACGATTCAAGTCTGTCTCGATTGACGAGGATGAGGAAGGTCAGACTGACATCCCCGACCGCTCCGCCCCGGACCCGGAATCGGAGACCGCCAAACGACAGGAACGCGAACGCCTCCACAACTGTCTGCAATCTCTCGACCCGACCGACCGGGCTGCCGTCATCATGCGCTACTGGCAGGACTGTTCGGAAGTGGAAATCGCCCAGGCCCTCAAACTGACCGTACCGGCAGTAAAAAGCCGGTTGCACCGGGCACGGCGGGCACTGGCAGACCTGTGGGAAGAAAAACCGGCGCATGTGCGCACAGAAAGGAAGCCCTATGGATCACCGGCCTTTTGAAGACTGGCTCCTGGACAACCAGTCCCTTACCACTGATCAGAAACGTCAGTTGAACACCCATCTGCGGACGTGCTCCTCCTGCACCGCATTGGTGGAGGTGAACCTGGCATTGAAGTCAGTCAGGGTGGCTGCCCCCGCGGCGGGTTTTGCCGACCGGTTCCAGGTCCGGCTGGCAGCGAAAAAACAGTCTTTGCGGCGGAGAAATTTCTGGGGCTTCGTCGTCCTGACACTGAGCGTGCTTGGTTTATTCGCATGGGTCTCCTGGCCGGTGCTCAAAGACCTGGTCCAGTCGCCAGTCAACTTGCTGGCGTCCTGGATTTCCTCGCTGGTCTCATTCTGGGCCTCTCTCCAGGCGATCTTCCGGGCGGGGATGGTTTTGTTCAAAGTTGTTCCGGGTTTCGTCCCCGCTTATATCTGGGCGGTAATCCTGTTTGCCGCTGGCGGCTGGAGTTTGGTGTGGGTCGTCTCGTTGATGAAATTTACCAAATATCCGCAAGGAGTGTAACTATGAAACTAACTGTAAAAATTGCTTCTCTCGTCCTGCTGGCAATGCTGGTCTTTGTACCGATGCAGTCAGCAGCCGCCAAGGGCTCTTCTTATGATGGTCAGGTGATTTTTGGCCAATCCTACATCCTGAAAAGCGGCGAGACCCTGACTGGCGACCTGCTGGTCTTTGGCGGGACAGCCACGCTTGAAGAGGGTGCAACAGTGACCGGTAATGTTGTCCTGTTTGGCGGAAGCCTGGTGGTAAACGGCGAAGTAAGTGGCGACGTGGCTGTCACCGGAGGTACGATGACCATTGGGTCTTCTGCACACATCCATGGTAACCTCGCCACCGTCGGCGCTTCGCTTGAGCGTGCCGAAGGCGCGCAGATAGATGGACAGATTTTCAACACGGCCACTTCCTGGGTTGGCACTGGCAATAACGGCAATAATCCTGTCACCCCCAGCACCCCGGCCACGCCGGTGGTACCGAGCGTCCATATCAATTTTGACCCATTTGGTCCGCTGTTTAACGCTTTCGGACAGGCGCTATCTCTGGCCGTGCTGGCTATGTTGGTGATGCTCTTCCTGGCTTCCCATGCAGGCCGCGTAGCCCATGCCGTTATGGTGCAGCCGCTGACGGCGGGCGGCCTCGGCCTGCTGACGGTCATCGTGGCTCCAATCGCGCTTATCCTGTTGACCGTCACGATCATTCTTATTCCGGTGGCGGCTGTCGCCGTTGTCGCCCTGGTCGTGGCGGCTGTCTTCGGTTGGATTGCCATCGGTTATGAAATCGGGCAGCGCTTCACCACAGCCATTCATCAAAACTGGCATCCGGTATTCTCGGCAGGACTGGGTGTCTTTACCCTGACTCTGGTGGCAAACGCGTTGACCGGCATCCCGGTGCTGAACTGTGTCGGTTGGTTGGTGCCGTTCCTGCTGGGTCTGGCAGGGCTGGGGGCGGTCATCATGACCCGCTTCGGGACGCAATCGGTCGTCGCACCCGCGGCAGTTGAACCTGTGCCGCTCGCTCCGGTCGCCCCGGTCGCACCTGTTGCTCCGGTTGCGCCCGAACCTGAATCCCCCGCGATTGAACCGGCTACTCCGCAGCGCAAGACGCGCGACCGGAAAGAATCGTAACATTCCGGGCTTTTGGGTAACTGTCAAAAGGTTCGCGCCCCGCTCCGGGTATCCGGGGCGGGTTTTTTTGTTTCCCGGGGGGCAATGATATAATTCCTGATGCCCCTCTATATAGCAGAAAGAGAGTATATTTATGGCCCCTGAAATCAAGCCCCCTTTACACCCGAATCCGCCCCCGCTGGTACGGGTCTCCGGAACTCACCGTGAGATGGGTCGTCAAATCGGCGAAGCCTGTAAAAAACAGGTCCAGCATGGCGTCGAGAACGGACGTAGCCTGGTGGCGGATGCCTACCAGCAGTTGGAGTTGACCTGGGCAGGTGCGCAGATTCAGGCCCGCAAGTACTTGCCATTTGCCCAGGAGCGCTATCCGCAATATGTGGACGAGTTGATGGGCATCGCCGAGGGCGCAGATGTCGGCTTTGAGGACCTGGTAGTCATCAATGCCATGGAAGCGGTGACGATGGATGCCCTGCACCTGACGCGCTGCACCAGCATGGCGGTCAATGACGATCGCACCGCCGACGGGCATGTGCTGCTGGCGCACAACGAGGACTGGGTTCCAGAGGACGAGGATGATGTTTTCATTATTCTTGCCAAGCCAAAGAATGGCTCGCCGTTCCTGGCAATGACCTACGGCGGGTTACTGCCCAATATTGGTTTCAACGCTTACGGCATTGCCCAGTTGTGCGATTCTGTTTATCCGAACGACTCGCGCATCGGTACGCCGCGTACTGTGGTTTCGCGCGCCGTACTGGCTTCGAAAACGCCGGATGAGGCGATCCGCCATATGCTTTCGGCGCAACGCGCGGCCGGGTACAACCATCTGTTGGTCCACGAGAGTGGCGAACTTTATTCAGTGGAGGTCTCAGCGCGGCGTTTTGGCATTCTCTACGGAGATGACGGTTATATCGTTCACACCAACCATTATCTCTCGGAAAACATGCAGCAGGTGGAACGCGAACCGGAAGACCTGGTGGCCTCGCGCGTACGCTATTCCCGCGCCCTGAGGCTGATCAAACGTGAGGACCAGCACACGATCAAGACCTTACAGGCCATCCAGCGCGACCACGTCAACTTCTCGAACTCCATTTGCAACCACTCGATTGACGCCAGCAACCCGCTCGACCGCGAGAAGACGGTCAATGCCATGGTGATAGACCTGACGGCGCGCGAAATGCATATCGCCTGGGGCAACCCGTGCGAGAACCCGTATCACACGTATCATCTGGACGCGTGATTAACCTTGATCCCCTCTCCAATCCCCTCTCCTGAAATCGGGGGAGGGGATTGCGTTTTCCCTGTTGCTGAATTTCGTCATCTTTTGTACAATGATACCGACAAAGGAGAACATTATGCGCTTTGGCATCATGGCAATGCAATTGGAAGCCCTTGTCCCGCAAGGTGTGCCTGCCGAGCAGATCATGGCGAGTATCATGAGTTTCGACCATGCCGGGCTGGCGAAAAGTCTGTTCGACAAAGGCTTCAACCCCATCGAGCTGGGCGGCGACCTGGGGATGTTCATGCCGAACGTCTACAGCCCCGAATCGGTCGAGAGGCTGGCTACCCTCAAATCGGGCGGTATCTCATACACTCTCCACCTGCCATTGTGGTCGGTGGAACCGTCCACGCCGTTGACGCCGGTGCGCAAAGGCTCGGTGGAGGCGGTAGTGCAAACGATCAAGGCGACAACTCCCCTCGAGCCGGAAGTCTGCGTGCTGCACGCCACCGGTGCGCTGGCGGCGGAGTTCTACAACATGAAGATCTCGGAGCTTGCCCGGACCCTGATCCTGCGTCAGTTCCAGAACGGGGCGCGCGAGAGCATCCGGGCCATCCTCGCCGAGACCGGTCTCCCCAGCCGCCGGCTGGCTATCGAGACCATCGAGTTTCCCCTCGACCTGACCCTCGAACTGGCTGAGGAGTTCGACCTGTCCCTCTGCCTCGACACGGGGCATGTGCTGGCCGGCTTCCCCGGTTGGTTTGATTTCTTCGAGGTGGTGGAAAAACTCCTGCCACGCCTGGCGGAGGTCCACTTGCATGACTGCAAGAAAATGCCACAGGGTGTACGCGGTTACGGCGAAGACCACAAGCCGCTCGGAACCGGCGACCTCGACCTGGGCCGCTTCCTCGACCGGCTGGCCGCGGCAAACTTTACCGGTCCACTGGTGTTTGAATTAAATGTGGACGAAGCGCTGGAATCGCTCAATGTCGTTAGATCCATCCGGCCCAACTACGTAAAGGAGTAGCCATGAAAAAAATATCTTTCCTGCGGATACTGGTCATCAGCCTGCTCGGTTTTGCGCTGACCTTCTCCTCCAACATCCAGGACCCGCCGCTGATGACCTATAAAGTGCGCCAGCTCGCGCCCAACCTGCCGAATACCACCCTCGGCATCCTGGGCTTCATTGGCCTGCTGGTGGCAATGGCTGTCCAGCCGATCGTGGGAGTCTTCTCCGACCGGGCCAAGACGAAACTTGGCCGCCGCCTGCCATTCTTCATCGGCGGGGCGGTGCTGATCGCCGCCTCCCTGTTCCTGTTGGCATTGGCCCCCGATTTGTGGGTGCTGCTGCTGGGCGTGATCTTCATCCAGTTTTCGTCGAACATCCTGCAGGGACCCTGGCAGGCGCTCATCCCGGACCTGGTGCCCGAATCCCAGCATGGACAGGCTTCCAGCTTTAAAGCGGTGATGGATATCATCGCTACAGTTGTAGCCGGGGCGGTTGCAGGCATCCTGCTGGGAACCACTGGGCAGAAACTCTTTGGCGATTATGCCATCTATATAACCGCTGCCGCGCCTGTGGTTGTTTTCATCCTGTTCGTCACCCTAACGGCGATCTGGGCACGCGAGCAGCCGGGAGCCACCAACGAGGCGATCGCTTCCCGTTCGGTTGGCGAGGCGCTTAAGAATGCTTTCTATGTCAACTTCCGTGAGAACCCCATTTTCGGCTGGTGGTTCGCCAACCGCATCCTGTTCTGGGGCGCTTTCATTGCCATCAATGCCTTTTTGATCAACTACCTGGTGGATGTCATCCGCATGAGCCAGGCCGAGGCACAAAGTTTCTACGGCACACTCAAGGTCATCCTGGGTGTTGGCTTGATCGTGATGGCGCTGGCAGCCGGCTGGCTCTCGGACAAATTTGGACGCAAACCGGTCATGTTGATCGCCGGTCTGGTGGCTTTTGCCGGGGCGGTGCTCCTGCTCATCGTGCGCGACAAGACCCTGATCACCGTTGCCGGCGGTATTATTGGTATGGCGATTGGTGCTTTCCTCTCGGCCAACTGGGCGCTGGCCACCGATATCGTGCCGCGTGGGGAGGAGGCCCGCTACCTGGGCATTGCTAACATTGCCACCTGCATCGGCTCGGGCGTGGCGCGCCTGCTGGGCGGGGTGCTGATCGACCCGATCAACCGGCTGCTCGGCTCGAGCAGTTTGGGCTACCTGTCTCTCTTTATCTTGGCGGCTGTCTGCTTCCTGGCGAGTGCGCTGGTGATCATCCCGCTGCCGAACAAGCGGGCAAAAGCGAGTTAACCCGGCAAGTTATATAGAACAGACAAAAAAGCACCTCCACGCGGAGGTGCTTTTCCTTTTGCTTCACGATCCTTGCCCGCAGGATCAGGACTTCTGTTTATCGTACTCGGCTTTTTTGCTGGCATGCAGTTCGAGCAAATCGTGCTGCATCTTTTCCAGCCGGGCGCCGCGCAGCGGGAACCAGAACAGGATCAGCGCACCGAGCAATATGGCAATGCCGGGGATCAAGCCGATGAAAATCTTGATACCGAATATTGCGCTGGCGGGCTGGTCTAGGAAAGCCACATTGTTGTTGGCTTCACGGGTGATAAAATGAGCGGCTTCCAGGATGAAGGGTGGGATCGCAATTGCCAGCGACTGGGCAGGTTTGGTGATCAGGGCATTGATGCCGAAGAATGCCCCCTCACGGCGCACACCGGAGCGTAACTCGTCCTCATCTGCCACCTCGGCGAACAGGATGTTGGTCAGGGTCTGCGGACCGGAAAGCCCGAAACCGACCAGCACCAGGCAAATGGGGATGAGTGCGGTGGGCACGAAGGTAATCGCGATCAGGCCCACACCGGCAATCACCAGCAGCAGTTGCTGAGCCTGAACCAGCCCCATCTTTTTGCGGATGATATTGGTAATTGGCACACCGCCGATCAGTGGAATGAAGATGAACGCCAGCAAGACTATCGTGTTCATTTTGAGCACGTAATCGGCCAGGTAGAATACCGACCCGGTCACCAGCGAGGAAACCAGGATCGACATGAAATTCTGGGCAACCAGGATGAGGAAGCTTTTGCTGGTGAAGGTAAATTTGATTTGGTCTTTGAGTTTGAGGGGCTTATCCAGCTGGGTGAACTCAAGGCGTTCCTTGACCTTGAAGGTGGTGGCAATGATCAAAACCATACCGGCCACGCCAACCACCACCATGGCAATCTGCAACGGGAAGAAAGACGGCACGGCACCAGCCTTTGGGCGGAACAGGTCCGGGATGATAAAGCCCAGCAGTGTGCCCAGCAGGCCAAACAGTGAGGACGAAATTTGCAGGTGGTTACGCTCGGTGTCCGATTCGGTCACTTCCGGCAGCAGGGCGGAATACACCAGTCCGATCATGGTGTAGCAGCCATCATACAGCACCATGCTGACCAACATCCACATGAACAGGGTGAAATCGCCAGCATGTTGTGGCGCCAGCCAGACCAGGATGAAGGTCGCCGCAAGAAACGGAGCAGTGTAACGCATGTAAGGGATGCGGCGGCCGTGTTTGGAGCGGGTGCTGTCCGAGATATAGCCAAAGATGGGATCGTTCAGGGCGTTCCAGACCGCATAGATGGCCGAAGCGATGGCGATCCAACGGGCACTGAGACCCAGGTAATCCTGGTAAAAGATGGGCAGCAGAGCACCAAAAACGCCCGAGATGAGGCTGGTACCCAGGGCGGCAATCCCCCAGGTCACCTTGTATCCGAACGAGAGCTTGATCGCGCGTGGGGCAGTTTCAGACATGGCTTCTCCTTTTCAACGGTTTCAGATTATGCAACTGGCATGAGTTCTTTCAAGGCCCGATAGCCAATAACATGCACACCAATCTTCTGAATGTGCTGGTGAAGTTCCTCGTTCATAAAATTCTGGTAATCGGCGGCACGGCAGCGCCAGTCGGGGGTGATGGCGCGCAGTTCAGGCGTATCCTTGCAGGGATGGATAATGAAATGGGTGATGCCGGGCTGGAGGTCAGAGAAGGCCTGCTTGGTGCGTTCCAGACGGTTCTCGTCGGTGTCCAGGTGCATCCCGCCGAGCACGTCCAACAGCGGCAGGCCGGACCCTTCGAGCTGCTGGATCAAGCCGGCAGCCATTTTGGCAAATTCAGGATCCAGACCGGCGGCGCGCCAACCTGTCTCATCCAGGCGGAAGATCATGGGCGGCAAGTGGAATTGCATGGCAAGCTGGACATAAATGCCCATGAATTTTGGGTGCGCTACGGAGCCCATATGCGTGTCCACATGGGTGGGAACGATCCCGGCTTTAAGCGCTTGCTCCACCTGGGCGGTGAGTTCCAGCGCAACGGCTGCCGGGTCGCCGTGCTCTTGGGCTGGTGCAGTGAGATGATAGAAGTATCCCTCTTCATCCACCATGCCGGAGGCGGGATCGCGAGTGGAGACGGGCCCCCAGCGGTAAGTTATCCATTCGCTGGTCAGAGTGAGGTGAATGCCGAGATCGGCCCCGGGGTGTTGGCGGGCGTAATCGGCGGCGTGCAGGGACCACGGGCAGGGCATCATCACCGCGCCGGATGAAATAATGCCGACATCGTTCAGGTCGGCAAAAGCCTCCACGCTGGCCTGGCACATGCCAATGTCGTCGGTATGGATGATGGCCACGCGGTCATTATCTGCAAGCCCAAGTTTTTTAAGTACGGGGTTGGGAGTCATTGTCATGGGAAACCTTTCAGCGGAGGTAAAGTTTATGTATTATAGGGGTAATTTCTGTTGAATGCAATAACACTAAAGGGTACTGCGAAAATAACTGAACCACCACCCCATAACAAAATCAGCACTTCATCAATGGCAGGTTCAGGGAATTTATACAAGAAGCAGTAAAAAACGGACAAGTTTCAAAGGAACCTGTCCGTTTTGGTCAAACCTTTACCTGCGCTGTCTCTCATGCGGTCCTTCCTCCCTGTGGAGAGGATACAACGGGTTCGGGGCGTCGCCTGCGGGCGGCTGCCCATAATCCGAGCAGCACCGTCCCGAAATAGGCCGCGTAGGCCAACACCTGCATCAGCGAAGGGCTGGCGGAGTACCCGAACAACGCGCCCAGCGTCTGCCCGAGCACGGACTCCGTACTGATCACGCCTCCCATGTCCCAGACGTGCTTAATGAGGGCGGGAATCCAGCCCACCAGGACCAGTTCCCCCACGCCCCGCGCTACCAGCCCGGCGGCAAACAGGACCAGCAGGAAACCCGTCACCTGGAAGAAGCGCCGCAGATCGAGCCGGACGGTAGTCGCAAAAAACGACCAGCCGAGCAGAATGGCTGTACCGAGGCCGAGCAGTGCACCCAGGATCGTCTGAGGCGCGCTCGAGGAAAAAGTCGCCGCGGTCAGGAACAGGGCCAGTTCCACACCCTCACGCAGGACGGCAATAAAAGCCAGTCCAAACAGCGACCATTTCCCGGTCTGCGAGGCGCGTTGGACGCCGGATTCGAGTTCGGCCTTCATGTTGCGCGCCCGCTGGCTCATCCAGAAGATCATCCAGGTCAGTATCCCGGCTGCCAGCAACATGGTAATGCCTTCAAATATGGCTTCCGCCGGGTCCTTCAATTCCAGGCCGAGACGCGTGAGCAAAATGGCGGTGAGCAGACTGAGCAGGGCGGCGCTGCCCGCTCCTGCCCAGATGGCGGAGACCAGGTCCCGGCGGTGCATCTGACGGAGAGTGCCCAGGACGATGCCGATAATCAACGCGGCTTCAAGTCCCTCACGAAGGGAAAGGATATAGGATGGAAGCATGGGATACCTTTGATAGTTGATATTTGGATAATATATATCCAATTATACTCCATTCCAACTCCCCTCTGTCGTGCGGTAATATATTTGGGGCCGACACGTCCGCCCGCCCCTGCAAGTTACCGCTTTGTCTTCCTGGCTTTTCCCCCATGAAACGCCGGGGCGGTGATCGCATAAATCGTGCACAGCCTCCCATCCAACATCCTCGAGCGGATGCGAGCATCCATCTCTTCCAGCGTGTCAGCGGTAGTGATGACGGTCGGCAGTTCGGCGTTGTAGCGGTAGTTGAAGAGCTGATGGAGTTTTTCGCGCGCCCAAGGGGTCATGGACTGTGTCCCCAGGTCGTCTAGAATCAGGAGCGGCGAGGTACGGATGTTGTCGAAGCGGCGGTCGTAACGAACATTGCTCTTTTCATTGAATGTTGCGCGCAGGTGATCAAGCAGGTCGGGAACCATGACAAAGAGCGGTTGGTCGCCCAAATCGGTGCGGGCGTTGGCAATAGCAGCAGCAAGATGGGTCTTCCCGCAACCATAAGGTCCAGTGATAACCAGCCAGCCCTTCGGTTTGCGGGCAAAATCAGTAGCGGCTTTGAGCGCCTTCTCCAGCGAATTTAGTTTGTCGGGAGATAGACCTTCCTCACCGCGGTCATCAAAATTGACAAACGTCTTGTTCGCATGCAAGTCAAGTGAGGAGAGTTCGTGATGGCCTTTGTCGTCAAGTGGATGACGGTAATCAGGAGCAGTGATAATAACTTTACTAACTAGTTCCGGGTCCTGGATGCGCGAACGGATGCGTTCCTCAATGTCGTCCAGCGGCACGTTGGTCGTCACCACCAGCGGCAGTTTGTTGACATAGCGATAGTTAACAATCTGGAATAGTTTTTCCTGCGCCCAGGCAGTAGCGGACTGTGTCCCGAAGTCGTCCAGCACCAGCAGCGGGGCATTGCGGATTTCATCGAAGCGCTGTTCGAAGGTGGTATCTTCGCTGTCGAAGGAGAAGCGCAGCAGGTCGAGCATATCGGGGACGGTCAGAAAGAGCGTGGGCACGCCCATGCTGACGGCGAAGTTAGCGATGGCTGCTGCCAAGTGAGTCTTGCCGCAGCCGAATCCTCCCTGCAAAAGCAGCCAGCCCTTGAGCGAGGCGGCGTACTGGCGGGCGATGTTGTACGCCTGTTCTAGTAAATTCGCATGGCTTTTTCCTAGGTTGATTTGGCCGTGCGGCTGGAAGGACTCGAAGGTCAGCCCCTGAAGTTCGTCTAGGTGGCTGAGCGAGAAGAGACGCTCGCGCACGGCGCGCATTACGTCAGCGCGACGACAGACACATACAAATGCCTTCCCAAAATCAGGGTGTCCAAGAGGAACATCTCTACCGACGTAACCCAATCCCCCACAATATTTGCAATTTGGATCACCTGGTAAATCACTAATGCTCGATGAAGTCGGCGTACTCGCCTTCGACGTACCGGCGGCCATCTTCTTGAGCGTCTCGTCTATCT
>Ga0207931_1000469_pt1 | contig 14887 bp, 16 predicted proteins | sample NGESurdeep092012_2_FD_184478 | JGI IMG/M metagenome (GOLD analysis project Ga0207931, IMG submission 184478) | Arctic peat soil microbial communities from Barrow, Alaska - NGEE Surface sample 415-1 deep-092012 (SPAdes) | ecosystem: Environmental > Terrestrial > Soil > Wetlands > Peat ...
TAAATTTGATAAATGAACATGGAAGAAAACACTGGTAATGTAAAAGATGAAAAAGAAAAAAAAATTGAAGCTTATAAAGTTATTCTTAGCTTTTTATGCAAAAGGTTAGAAGATAAAAAGTATAACGGTAAAACAATATGGATTCAATTATTATATATATCTATTATGGCTATATTTGGATATCCATTATTAATTGCTATTGCATATTCATTATTAGGATTTAAGGAAGCCCCTTTTAGTTTTTGGCATATCATGTCAATGATTTATACAATATTGGGGTTTTCTATACCATTATTAAAAAATTATATTTCAATAAAAAGAGATGAGAAATTAAGATATTATCTTAACAATTGTAATGGAGTACCAGATTATGAGCGAATTGAAAATATGGAAAAGGCAATAAATTATATAATTCATAGTTTATTACCAAAATATGGAAAAGTACGTAACTCTATATTGAAAGAATGTCAAAGAATTATGGACAAATCAACTGGAACTAATACTGAGTTAAAAAATTATTATCCGTTTAAACGACACAATCATTGACAAGAGATTAAAATATATATATAAATATTATATTTGAAGATTAAATTAATGTAGAAAGTTTATAGGAAGAACATAAACGATAAGAAAGATATACGTTAATTTATATTTTTATTAGACTATATAGGAATAGAAAGATTTACCAGATTTTGCAGGAGCAGTATCAAACACCCATCCGGTTATTAAGGTAGCATTAGGCACTTTCAGTATCAGTCAGTAAATAACTTTGCAAGAATGAATTGGAATGCTTTAAAATTGCTTTTCTTTGTACCCCGTAGTGGATTCGAACCACTAAAGGCAGAACCGGAATCTGCTGGTTTATCCATTAGCCTAACGGGGCGATTCAATTAAAAATAAAAAATTAAAAATGAGCAACTGAAGTTACGCAAACCATAAAAAACAACCGGGTTTGTCATTCTGAACGAAGTGAAGAATCTCGTTTTCATTGATTTTCGAGATGTTTCGCTACGCTCAACATGACAAATGCGTAACTTCAGTGAGTAATTAAAAAGAACAATTTTAAATTAATAATTAGTCCCGATTCACATGATCATCGGGATCTACGCTTCGCTTCGATAATTAGTTAATAATAATATCAATTCATAATAATTAATTACAAAAACTCTTTCAATGAAGATAAATGGGTATGTTCTTTTATTTGTCGTTTCTGACGGGTAAACTACATTTGAACAAAACAAAAACCAGGGCGGAACCCCCCTACCCCCCTCTTTAGTAAAGGGGGGACAAGGAATTAAAACAATTTCTTTTCTTTATTGTAATTTAATTTTTAATTTACCGTCTGTGATAGTGATTTTTTTGTCCACATCATTTACCGTGCCTGAGACTGTGAAATTAAATGTGCCTTCAATTCCTTTGTCATCTATTTTAGTCAGAGTGAGTTTTCCATCATCAGACCAGAATGCATCAAAATCGGTTTTTACTTTTTGGAATTGGTTTGTATTGTACTGTACATGCCCCGGTTTATTTTCCTTTGAAAGTATAAAGTCGCCCGTCTTTAAAGGGGATTCGACAAATATGAAGAAATCATCATATTGACCATTTTCGATTTCAATTTTTGCGTAAATTGTAAAAGACTTATCATCTTTTTTTGCATAACTTAAGGAATCAGGTAATGCAAAATCTTTCCCGTCGATTTTACAGGCGAATCCTGATACAAATTCAGTTTTCTTTTCTTCCTTTTTTGTGTCTTTATTATCGGTGGTTGATTTTTTGCCGCACCCGATAGCAAATGACAGGAATAAAACAAAAATAATTATAAAAACAGATTTCATTTTAACCTCCTTTTAGTTTTGTGGTAGTGAAATTTAAGGAAATTTATTTTCATTTGAAAAGTAGTAATTATGGATAGAACGTAGTGTTAACGTTTCAGTTATTGTGAAAGTTCACAATGTTCAATTTAAACCCTACTTTGGTAGAACCAGTGTGAAAATTCATAATGCCCTAATAATACGTTGGGCTAAAGCCCCTTATTTGCTGGGAAACGCCACCCCGTCATAAATGACGGGGAAATTTTTTAATTATCGCCCGGGCTCGGTATAGGGGAGAGTAAAAAAAATTGCGGCTTAATTTCTCAAACCGCAATTCTTTTTTGAATGAAAGGAAAAATCAATTATTGACCAAGATATGCTTTCAGAGATTTAGAGCGTGATGCCTGTCTTAATCTTCTGATGGCTTTTTCTTTTATTTGCCTTACGCGTTCGCGTGTAAGCTTATATTTATCTCCGATTTCTTCGAGTGTTAAGGGATTTTCTTTTTCGAGTCCGTAGTATAATTTTACAACTTCCTTTTCCCTTTGAGAAAGTGTATCGAGTGCCCTTTCAATTTCAATTCTCAGGGAATCTTTCAATAATCCTGCATCGGGCATCTTCTCCATTTTGTCAGGCATTATATCTATCAATTTTGTGTCTTCTCCGTGTACACTGGGCGCATCCATCGAAACGTGTCCGCCGGAATTTTTCAATGTTTCCTGAACTTCATAAATACTCATATCGAGTTGTTCGGCAATTTCCAGTACGTTTGGCGCTCTTTCATTTGCCTGTTCAAGTTCGCTGATAGTTTTGGATATCTTGCTTTTCTGCTGAACAATGTTCAATGGCAGTCTTACGACCCTGGATTGCTCTGCAAGTGCCTGAAGTATTGATTGTCTTATCCACCATACAGCATAAGAAATGAATTTAAATCCTCTGGTTTCATCGAATTTTTTAGCGGCTTTAATGAGTCCTAAATTGCCTTCGTTGATAAGGTCGTTAAGGGATAATCCCTGATTTTGATACTGTTTTGCAACGCTGACAACAAATCTTAAATTTGCTTTTACGAGTGTATCAAGCGCTCTTTTATCGCCTTTTTTTATCTTTTTAGCTGCGTCAATTTCTTCCTCCACTGTCAGCGGAGTGGTTTTGCTAATTTCTTTGAGATAAATATCGGTGGATTGATTTTCTCGACTTGTATACTGTTTTCCTAATTTCATAGAAATTGTTTAATTTATTGTCCGCTTCTTTATTTCATTAAACGCAAAAAAAGGTTACTTAGTTTCTATCCGTAAGCAATAAAAAAAGTATGAGTACAGCCGGTCAATTAGCTAAGTAAAAATAATGATTTAATCTGATAACCGGAATTTTTATACTTCTGCTGTTCCGAGCAAGTCTATTTTGTCCTCTTTGTGCAAAGTTACAATTGCTTTTTTCCTGTCTGCACGGAAACCTTCAAATTTGCCTTTTTTCGTAAACTGTGATTTCTTTTTTCCTTTTGCAACTAAGGTCTGGACATTTACGACTCTAACATTAAACTTCTTTTCTACAGCTTTTGCAATTTCGATTTTATTCGAATCTTTTGCTACTTCAAAAGCATATTTATTTAATTGCTCTTGCAGTAAAGTATTTTTTTCCGTTATTATTGGTCTAAATAAGATACTTTTCATTTTTAATCCTTAATTATGATATAAGACTTTTGCATAAATTATCTACAGCTGACTTTTGCAGCAATAATACTTTGTTATTAACAAGGTCATAAGTTGCAGCTTTATCGGAAATCATCACATTCAGATTACAGATATTCCTACCGGACTTGTAAATATTATCATTTTTTCCGCCGAGAAGGAAAAGTGTTTTCTTATCATCTAGTTTAAGCGCCTTCATAATATTATGCAGATCTTTTGTTTGAGGTTTATCGAATGAAAAGTCTTCGATAACCATTATTTCATTCTCTTTTGCTTTCAGGCTTAATGCACTTTTTCTTGCGAGCCGTGCAGCTTTTTTCGGCATAGAAAGAAAATACTTATGCGGTTTTGGTCCAAATATAGTACCGCCGCCTTTATTGATAGGGGAGCGGCTTGTCCCCTGTCTTGCACGTCCTGTTCCTTTTTGCCTGAAAGGTTTTTTCCCTCCGCCTGAAACTTCGCCTCGTTCTTTTGTCTTATGAGTACCCTGCCTTTTGTTAGAAAGGAAGCTTCTCACAGCTTGATAAATGAGGTGATTATTGGGCTCTATACCGAATACATCATCCGGAAGCAGAACATTTTCTCCGCTTTCAGAGCCGTCTATTTTTAATACTTTTAATTCCATTTTTAAGCTTTATAAATTTCAATAAAATCGGTTTTAGCGCCCGGGATTGCTCCTTTTATCAGGATCAGATTCGAGTCCGGAATTATTTTCAGAATTTTGAGATTTCTGATGGTCACTTTATCTCCACCCATTCTTCCTGCCATTCTTTGTCCTTTGAAAACTCTCGAAGGATATGAACTTGCTCCAATAGAGCCGGGTGCTCTTTCCCTGTCGCTTTGTCCGTGTGTTCTTACACCGCCTGCGAATCCGTGTCTTTTTACTCCGCCCTGGAATCCTTTTCCTTTGGACGTCCCCGATACTTTTATTGTATCGCCTGCTTTGAAGATATCAACTTTAATCTGGTCTCCAAGTTTTAAGCCGTTAACCGGATAGTCTCTTAATTCCTTCAGGATTCTCGCAGGTGCTATATTCAGTTTTTTGAAAACTGCTCTTTGAGAATTATTTGTATTCTTTTCTTTTTTTACACCGAATGCAACTTGTAAAGCTTCGTATCCGTCTTTTTCTTTTGTTTTTATCTGTGTAATAGTACAGGGACCTGCTTCAATCACCGTGCATGGGTGTGCATTTCCTGATTCCTCAAAGAATGTAGTCATTCCTATTTTTTTACCAATAATGCCAATCATTAGTATAGATAATAAAATTAATAAAATATAATATAGAACAAAACGCCCTATACTTTGATCTCGATATCAACACCACCCGGAGGATCTAGTTTCGTTAATGCATCAACGGTTTTATTTGATGAATTAAGAATATCAATAAGCCTCTTATGCGACCTTGTTTCGAACTGCTCGCGTGATTTTTTATCAACGTGAGGCGACCTTAGAACAGTATAAACGTTCTTTTTCATCGGAAGCGGAATCGGACCGCTTACAATCGCACCCGTAGATTTGATTGTTTTTATGATCCTTTCCGTCCACTTATCGAGCAAAGTATGATCGTAAGATTTTAGTTTTATTCTTATCTTTTGTGTTGCCAATTTTTAATAAATTTTAGCGTTTAAAATATTATTCAATGATCTTTGTTACAAATCCCGCACCTACAGTCCTTCCGCCTTCTCTGATAGCGAATTTAAGATTTTCTTCCATAGCGATTTCGCTGATGAGCTCTACTACAAGATTTTCAACGTTATCACCGGGCATTACCATCTGGATTTCCGGGGGTAAGGATACAACACCTGTTACGTCCGTGGTTCTGAAATAGAACTGAGGTCTGTAATTGGATGTAAATGGTGTATGTCTTCCGCCTTCTTCTTTTGATAATACGTAAACCTTACATTCGAATTTTTTGTGAGGGGTAATGGTACCCGGTTTCGCAAGGACCATTCCTCTTTCTATTTCATTCTTGTCTATACCTCTTAATAAGAGCCCGCAGTTATAACCGGCAATTGCTTCTGTAAGTTCTTTCTGGAACATTTCTGCGCCTGTTACTACGGTCTTTTTATGCATACCTAATCCGATAAGTTCTACTTCATCACCTACTTTCACTTTTCCTCTTTCTATTCTTCCTGTGGCTACAGTTCCTCTTCCTGTGATTGAGAATACGTCTTCTACCGGCATCAGGAATGTTTTATCGACTTCGCGTTTAGGTTCAGGGATATAGCTGTCAACTGAATCCAATAATTCCTGAATGCATTTGAATCTTGGGTCATCTGTAGTTGATGCTGCGTCAAGACCCGCTTCCATCGCCTTTAATGCACTGCCTCTGATAATCGGAATTTCATCTCCGGGATATCCGTATCCCGTTAATATATCTCTCAATTCTGATTCTACAACCTCAAGCATTAACTCTGCATCTTCTGCTGTTTTTTCCTGAGCATAGATCATATCAGTTTTATTCAAGAAGATAATAATTGCAGGTACACCTACTTGCCTGGCTAAAAGAATGTGTTCTTTTGTTTGAGGCATAGCACCGTCTGTAGCCGCAACTACAACGATTGAGCCATCCATCTGTGCGGCACCTGTAATCATATTCTTGATATAGTCAGCATGTCCGGGACAGTCAACGTGTGCGTAGTGTCTTTTATCAGTTGAGTATTCTACGTGTGCAGTTGCAATCGTTATACCTCTTTCTCTTTCTTCCGGCGCTTTATCAATTTCATCAAATTTCTTAACCTTTGCACCACCTTTTCTTGAAAGATACATCGTGATAGCTGCAGTTAATGTAGTCTTACCGTGATCAACGTGACCGATTGTACCAATGTTCACGTGAGGTTTACTTACATCATATTTTTCTTTAGCCATTTTGTTTATTTCTCCTTTTTTATAAATTAATATGATTTTTAAATTTATTATTTAGATTACTTTGTAAAAAAATCTGTGGGTCAGGGAGGAATTGAACCTCCCACCTCGTGCTTATAAGGCACGCGCTCTAACCATCTGAGCTACTGACCCAGAATCTTTTGGAAACCCACTCTGCTTGCCCTTTCCGGCTTGCAGAGTATGTTTTATAGAGCGTTTTATAGTGTCTAATCCTTACGAGTTTTATCCCGATAAATCGGGACTGACCCACTTATAATAAAGAACAAAAAATTTCTTTTATACTTTTGTATTACCTTTTATATTTTCAATTATCTGTTCGGAAATATTCTTCGGGACTTCATCATAATGAGAAAACTGCATAGAATAAATTGCACGACCCTGCGTCATTGAGCGCAGATTAGTTGCATAACCGAACATTTCTGATAATGGTACAAGGGCTTTTATCACCTGTGCATCACTTCTCTGGGTCATACCTTCTATCCTGCCGCGTTTTGAGCTCAGGTAACCCATTACGTCACCCATATACTCCTCAGGCGTTACCACTTCAACATCCATTATAGGTTCCAGCAGCACCGGATTTGCTTTTCTGGCTGCTGCTTTGAATGCGATGGAGCCGGCTATCTTGAAAGCCATTTCAGAAGAGTCAACATCGTGGAACGACCCGTCAAATAATTTTACCTTCACATCTTCAACAGGATAACCTGCAAGTACACCGGTTTTCATTGCTTCCTGAATTCCCTGAGATACAGGCGCTATATATTCTCTCGGTATTACTCCGCCAACTATCTTATTTTCAAAAATATATCCTTTTCCTTTTTCATTCGGCTCGACCTCAATCCAAACATGACCGAACTGTCCGTGTCCACCTGATTGCTTTATAAACTTGCCTTCCTGCTGAACTTTCTTTCTGATAGTTTCTTTATATGATACCTGTGGTTTACCAATATTGGCATCCACTTTAAATTCTCTTTTTAACCTGTCAACAATAATTTCAAGATGAAGCTCACCCATACCTGAAATCAAGGTCTGTCCTGTATCTTCATCGGATTTTACCCTGAATGTAGGATCTTCATCGGATAATTTCCCGAGAGACTCACCAAGTTTATCCTGATCCGCTTTCGTTTTAGGTTCGATTGCAATTTGAATAACGGGTTCCGGGAAAGTAATTTTTTCAAGAATTATAGCATCAGACTCGTCGCACAGCGTATCTCCGGTTCTTGTATTCTTCAATCCTACTGCTGCTGCAATATCTCCGCAAAATACTTCATCAACATCTTCCCTGTGGTTTGCGTGCATCTGCAGTAATCTGCCAAATCTCTCCTTTTTACCTGAAATAGAATTTAATACATAGCTTCCTGCTTTTGCTGTACCTGAATAAACCCTGAAAAATGTAAGTTTACCTACATAAGGGTCTGTCATTATTTTAAAAGCAAGTGCACTGAAATTTTCTTCATCCGAAGGCTGCCTCTCAATATGGTCATCAGTATGCAAATGGTGACCCGAAACGTTACCGGCATCCAAAGGTGACGGTAAAAGTTCTACTACTTTATCGAGTAAATCCTGGACTCCTTTGTTCTTGAAAGAAGAACCGCAAAGTACGGGAATTATTTTGACTTTAATTGTTGCTTTTCTTAATACATCAGTAATTTCTGCGGGAGTAATTTCCTTTCCATCGAGAAATTTTACAAGCAATGTATCATCAATATCGGAAACGGCTTCGAGCAATATCTGTCTGTGTTTATTCGCAATTTCCCTGAAAGAAGCTGGAATTTCAATTTCATCATAGGTTGCCCCGAGGGTGTCTTCGTCATACATTTTCGCCTTCATAGTTATCAGGTCAATAATGCCCTTGAACATATCACCCTGCCCCACGGGTAATGTGATAGGCACGGCATTAGCTTTCAGGCGGTCTTTCATCATCTGTATCACGTGATTGTAATCTGCTCCGGTTCTGTCCATTTTATTCACGAATGCAATTCTCGGTACGCTGTATTTATCTGCCTGGCGCCAGACGGTTTCTGACTGCGGCTCTACACCGCCTACGGCGCAGAACAATGCTACGGCACCATCAAGTACTCTTAATGATCTTTCCACTTCAGCAGTAAAATCGACATGCCCGGGAGTATCTATAATATTTATCTGATGCTCTCTCCAAAAACAGGTCGTAGCTGCTGATGTTATCGTAATGCCTCTTTCTTTTTCCTGTTCCATCCAGTCCATTGTAGCAGCACCTTCGTGAACTTCGCCCATGCGGTGGAGCTTTCCGGTATAATACAAGATACGCTCGGTAGTCGTAGTTTTACCGGCATCAATGTGAGCCATAATTCCAATATTTCTCGTCTTTTCTAATGTTACTTTTCTTGGCATTACTTTAAGATTATTCCTTTCTAATTATTACCATTTATAATGTGCAAATGCTTTGTTTGCCTCAGCCATTTTGTGAACGTCTTCTTTTTTCTTAACTGAATTGCCTTCATTATTTGAGGCAGCTATAAGTTCACCTGCTAGGCGTGTTGACATAGTCTTTTCGCTTCTTGCACGTGAATAAGTCAATATCCACTTGATAGCGAGTGCTGTTCTTCTGTCAGGTCTTATTTCGGTCGGTATCTGATAGTTTGATCCGCCAACTCTTCTTGACCTTACTTCGATAGCAGGCATTACGTTGTTCACCGCTTTATCAAAAACCTCTAAAGGATTAGTCTTGGTCTTCTCTTCAATTAAATCGAGTGATTTATAAAATATTTTCTCTGCAGTGGTTTTTTGGCCTTCCTGCATAATACTATTTATAAATCTTGCAACCAGGATATTATTAAATTTCTGATCCGGTTTTCTTATTCTTTTTTCTGCTCTTTTTCTTCTCATTAAAAAATATTTTAGTAAAAAGTTATACTTTTATAAAAAATGATTATTCAAATTGTTATTTTCCGGCAGTTTCTTTAGCTCTCTTGGCGCCGTATTTCGAACGTGCTTTTTTCCTGTTAGCTACACCTGCCGTATCCATAGCACCTCTGATAATGTGGTACCTTACGCCGGGTAAGTCTTTCACTCTTCCGCCTCTGATAAGCACTATCGAGTGTTCCTGAAGATTATGTCCCTCTCCCGGAATATATGCAGTAACTTCGATTCCATTTGTTAATCTCACACGGGCTACTTTCCTTAAAGCTGAATTCGGCTTCTTAGGTGTTGTAGTATAAACCCTGGTGCAGACTCCTCTTTTCTGAGGACAAGAATCCATTGCAGGAGCTTTACTCTTATACTCGATAACTTTTCTACCTTTACGGATTAATTGATTAATTGTCGGCAAAACTATTATATTTTTAACGTTTATAAAAATTTTTAAACAGTAAAATTACAGAATTTAATAATATAAGTCAAGTTTAAATGTTATATAATTTAGGAACTTAGAGAATGGGAAAAGGGGGAAATTGCTATAATACAATGATGTTATTTTATACAATTATTATACTGCCTTTTGTGATATTGAATAATTCTTTTTTGAATTTCTCAGAAAAAGATAACCTCACTTCGCAAATTAATATTACTTTATCTTCGGATTTGTTTTCTGCGATTTTAAAATTGTTCGATTCCAGAAAATTCATAACTGGACTTATATATTCATAACCAAATTCGAGTTGTATATTTTCAGTGATGAATTTTTCAATAATATTGTTCTTTTCAATTGAGGTAAGTGCGGTTTCAGAGTAAGCACGTCTTAATCCACCCACTCCGAGTTTAACACCACCGAAATATCTCGTTACTACTATTAATGCATTAGTAATATTTGATTTATCAATAACTTCAAGTATCGGCTTGCCTGAAGAACCGGACGGCTCTCCATCATCATTAGCCCTGAAATTATTCTCATCGAGTCCCAGCCTGTAAGCATAAGGATGGTGGCGGGCATCGTAATATCTCTCTTTTATTACTTTTAAATTATTGCTCACTTCATCCGTATTTTCGACGGGAAAAAGTTCTGCAATGAAAGTGGATTTTGTGATTTTTAACTCTGCTTTGTTATAACTCTTTATGGTGAAATATTTATCTTTGATTTCCAATTTTCTTAAATATCACCATCCCAGGCTTTATCGCTTATCAGCGGAACAAACCTGAAATATTTATGCTTATCAATATTTAGTTTAGGTTTTGGCGAAGCGTTATCAACTTTTTTAATCACAAGCATCTCCTGCGTGAATTCATCACCGATAGGGATAACCATAATTCCGCCTATTTTTAGCTGGTCAACCAATTCTTTCGGAACTTTTGGACTTCCTGCAGTAACGATGATCTTATCAAAAGGTGAATTCTCCTTCCAGCCATTGCATCCGTCATCACATTTAACGGTTGTCCGCGAACCGAGTTTTTTCAACAAATCCGAAGTTCTTTTGTATAAAGCGGGAATCCTTTCAATAGAGTAAACCTCAGCCCCGAGTGATTCCAGAATTGCAGCCTGATACCCGGAGCCGGTTCCCACTTCGAGAACTTTATCTCCTTTTGAAATTTCAAGCAGTTCCGTCATAAAAGCAACAGTGTAAGGCTGTGAGATAGTTTGATTACAGGCAATTGGCAGGGGGTTGTTATCGTAGGCAAATCTTTTCATATCTTCATCCACAAACAATTCCCTCTTCACTGAGTCTATAGCCATTAAAACTTTTTTATCGCGAATACCTTCCGACTTTAATTGCTGTATAAGCTTTTCCCTTTTGCTTTGATATATATCGAGTGGCATTGATTCGGTTTTTATTCAGATTTAGTTTTTTCATCTGTTTTTGCAAAAACTTTCATAACGGATTTTGCAACGTTTTCATTCGATAATGCATATATCAATTTCTCTTTCAGGTCTTCTGAGTCTTTTGTGATATACAGTTGACCGTCTTCTGCAATTGATATCACAGACCTCTCTTCAGAAACGATAATAGTGATTGCATCCGATACTTCTGATAAACCGAGTCCTGCTCGGTGTCTCGTTCCTAGGTTTCTGTTTTGTACGGACATCGTTTCAGATAAAGGCAGTAAACACTTTGCTGCTTCTATCCTGTTATTATTGATAACGACAGCCCCATCATGAAGCGGAGATTTTGGATTGAAAATAGAGACAAGAAGTTCAGTATTGATTTTAGACTGAATCGGAATCCCGGTTTCCACAATATTCTGTATCCCTGTAGTACGCGTAATCACTATCAGTGCACCCCAGCCTCGCTTCTGAAAATCTATGCAGGCATCAACTAATTCAGTAATATCCTGATTGATATCTATTTTCAAAAAGAGCCTTGCAATATTTGTTCTGCCGATGATGAGCAGGAGTCTGCGGATTTCCGGCTGGAACAGGATTATAAACGCGATCACCCAGATATCCGTCAACTTGCTTAACAGCCAGCCGATAGCATGCATATTAAGAAGTTTTGCGATAAAAGAAAATCCGATGATTAGCAGCAGAGCAAAGAATATCTGAAACGCTATAGTTCCGCGCATTATTTTATACAGTTTGAAAAAGACATACCCGACAATTGCAATATCGATGATGTCAATTACCCTTACTGTAATAAATCCTATTTTGAATAATTCCATAAACTATGAATTTAGAAATCCACCGCCGCTGTTACAAAGAAAAATGAATCTTTAAATGTTTGCTTTAAATATTTCGAATCAGAAATTTTATACTGATATTTTATCATCAGGTAATATTGCCTTATCGGCTGAATCTGAAAATTAGCAGTCAGTATAGACCTGTTAATTCTGTGTCCTTCCAGAAAAAGATTTTGATGATTGAAATCCAGACTCCCGACATTTATATTACCGCCCCAGTTTGTAATTATATTACCATATTGGTCGTACTCAAATCCATCCCCGGAACGCTGATACTGGAAGAGCAAATCAAGTTTAATCCTGCTTGTGACATCAATTTTCAATTTTGCGGCAATCTCATCCGAATTAGGAGGCAGAGCGTGCCCGAGAGAAAGCCCCCAGTGAGTGTATTGATCTTTATTTGAGCGGTGTGAATAAACAAAAGGATTCAACCTCGTGTACTCAAGTGCAAGTGTAATGTTCGGAATGGTAAAAGCTTCCGTCCAGATCGCACCAATCTGATAGCCGAATTTATTTTCGTTTGATAGATATCCTGTATCGCTTATGGTGGAAAGATTTATGTCATCAATAAGTAACGTACCTTGAAATGCAAAATTATTGAAAGGATTGACTTCAAAATCTATACCCAGCAGGGAATTACTCTGGGTTGTATTTGCAGCACCTGTATTTAAGTCAGCTGAAATAAGAAAATTGAGCGGGTTCAGATATGTTAAATTGAACGGTGAACCGGATGAAATAACGGTTTCAGTTAAACCAAATTTAAAATATCTTGACAAATTAACATCGAGCCTGTGAGTAGCAATATTTTTCCATTTCATATCAATTCCCATAGAATCGCCTTTGATAGCGCCGTAAACAAATGAATATTTAAGGGCTTTATAATTTAAATCAAACTTTATAAAATCAAAAGGCACAGCATTATTTGACAGGAACATTTTATCAATATAGCCATATCCGTTATTCAGTGCCTCCCTTCCGATAGTCAATGCGAGCCAGTTTGTTTTAGTCTGATATCGGATATATCCCTCGAATGTATCAAAATTTTTATTTTCATTTACAAATTTCGTGTTTGAATGAAGCTTAGGGTCTGTATTCGCGGCAAATAAAACATCCTTTACTTCGCCTTTCAGTTTTTGTCCGTTTGATGCACGTAGATAATAACCTAAAGAATTAAAAAGTGTTCCGCGCAATCTGAATCCTATTTCTCCGAGTGTGATAGAATTAACTTTGATTGAGTCTCCGTTTGATTCCCTATGGGATATATTACCAAGAACATCAAGGAAAAATGTAGCATTTGAATCCAGGTAATTGTAAATATATTTCTGTTTATTGTCCTTAAAAATTTTTCCGGTGGAGAAATCCGAAAACAGCGATTCCTGATTTTTAGATTCCCCTGTCATTTCATATTCGAATTCGACTTTGTAATCACTGAGGAACTGTTTATCGATGGCGGCTAATTTAACGGGATGACTGCTAAGATTTACGAGATAATCTGCAACTTCTTTTCTCGAGACGGGAATATTTGCAGAATTATAATTTTCTACCATTCCTTTTAACTGCATTCTTTTCAGGAAATCATAGACAGGATGGGATACGGGAACCAGCTCCAGCTGTGCATCCGCAGTTTTCAAAAAAGCAAAAAGAATCAAAAACAAAAAAGCACTCTTAGAAAAGTTCATATAAAATTATTAGTTTAATGAAAGTAAATAAAATTGATAAGTATTGAAATGAAAAGATTTAGACATTACACAAATTGAAAATTGTTTTCTACTTGTTATTTCCTTCAGACGCTGGAGCATTGTGACGAGGGAGAAAATACTTTTCAGATATTTTTATGAGTTTTATTTAGTGATACTTTTTAAGAAGTTTGCTGTTTAATTAGACACTTTACATTTACAAAATTAGAATATAAAAAATTAACGGGCTTTTTAAATCAAACTTAATAAACGAATTAAAATTATGACTCCATACGTTACACCTGAATCTCTGCAGGGAAAAACTTCCGAATGGTTAGAAAAAATTGCCCCTTTTAACAAGCATCAAATGAAATTAAATGTTGATAAATCTGCATTGATGGTAATTGACATGCAGAAGTTTTTTCTTGACCCTTCCTCACCGACATATACCTGCGGAGGACTTGCAGTTATACTAAAAATTAAAGACTTAATACAAACTTTTCGCAAAGCCGGCAGACCGGTAATTTACACTTGCAACGTACATCATCCCGGAAAAATTGACGCAGGAATAATGGGATGGTGGTGGGAAGGAATGTGTATTGAAGGAAGTCCCGAAAGCGAAGTTCACGCAGATTTATCTCCGCTTACGGGAGAGAAAATTATTTACAAACACCGATACTCTGCATTTTATAATACAGATTTGGAAACTGTTCTCAGGGTTTTAAAAATCGAAGACATTGTGATTACAGGGATTATGACAAATATGTGCTGTGAATCCACTGCGCGCGACGCATATTACCGCGACTATAGGGTATTTTTTCCTGCAGATGCTACAGGTAGTATCAACGAAGAAATGCATCTTGCAAGTTTATTGAATTTATCTTTCGGCTTTGCGAACATAACGACAACCGGAGAGATTATTTCTGAGATGTGATTTTGCTGATCTCATGTTCCGGTTGCTGTCGTGAACCGACGTTTTTTTTCTCATTACTAATCTCCCGATTAGTAATGTTTGTTCCGTTACCGTCAGGTCAAAGATGCGCCCAGGCGTGGTAATTATTTTTTTTTATTATCTCTTCCTCTTTCCTTCTTTCTCAATCATTTGAATCTTATTAATCAGTGATTCTATTTACTCAACTAACTTAATTCACTCAATGTACTTTGTTTATTCCATTTTACTTTTCAACTTTTCTACCTTTTAACTTTTTACTTATTTTACCCCTTTTTTAAATTCTTCTTTTTC
>Ga0207931_1000474_pt1 | contig 14830 bp, 15 predicted proteins | sample NGESurdeep092012_2_FD_184478 | JGI IMG/M metagenome (GOLD analysis project Ga0207931, IMG submission 184478) | Arctic peat soil microbial communities from Barrow, Alaska - NGEE Surface sample 415-1 deep-092012 (SPAdes) | ecosystem: Environmental > Terrestrial > Soil > Wetlands > Peat ...
CTTCCGAATCGACGGAGCGTGACGGGATGTTGTCGTCGGTGACCGTCGATTCCGTTGCCTGAGCAACTGATGGCGACGATTACCCAGGCGAGACCACGGTCCGGCGATCAGTCTTCCTGCCAGAGCGCCGCGCCATCGACAGGAGTTCAGGCTTTCGGGGGACAGTCCGGTTGGCCAGTCAGCGGGCCGGAACGGTCATCAGCTCTTGGCCGACAGCCCCTCCAGCACTGCACTGGCGACGACCTGCATCGAGGTGCGCCGGTCCATGGCGGTGCGCTGGATCCACCGGAACGCCTCCGGTTCGGTCATCTTCTGGTGGGTCATCAGCAGGCCCTTGGCGCGGTCGATGACCTTCCGGGCCTCCAGCCGCTGGGTCACGTCAGCCACCTCGGCGCGCAGGGCGGCGGTCTCGGCGTAGCGGGCCACGGCCAGTTCGATGGCCGGCAGCAGGTCCGCCTTCGAAAACGGCTTCACCAGGTAGGCCATGGCACCCGCATCGCGGGCCCGCTCGACCAGTTCACGTTGCGAGAACGCCGTCAGGATCACCACGGGCGCGACCTGCTCGCCGACGATCTCTGCCGCCGCCTCGATGCCGTCCTTCTTGGGCATCTTCACGTCCAGGATCACCAAGTCGGGACGCAGCTCCAGCGCCAGCGCCACCGCCTGCTCCCCGTCGGCGGCCTCTCCGACGACGTCGAAGCCCTCCTCGGCCAGCATCTCGGCCAGGTCCAGTCTGATCAAAGCTTCATCCTCGGCGATGAGCACGCGTCGCGGAGCGGTCATCGGCCACCTCCCCAACTTGACGGCCGCGGATCGGCCTTGGTCCGGCGCCAGACTAACGGGGCTATGTGACCCGCACGCTACGTCACACGTGCGGCGGAATGTGACCTTGATCGGAGGAACTCAGCGCAACCGACATCGTTGTCGGGCGTCTAAGACCGGCCCGCTGTCAGGGTTCTCACCCGGCGTCACCTTCGCGGTATTTGCCCATCTCCGGCGCCCTGTGCCCATCGTCCGGCACCGAGTCGACGGCTGAGTCCCGCCGCCGGTTAAGATCGTTCGCGGCTGCGATACTGGCAGCTCCTCGCCCCCGTATCCCAATTGGCAGAGGAAGCGGACTCAAAACCCGCACAGTGTGAGTTCGAGTCTCACCGGGGGCACCGCCGTTTTCGCAGCTCAAGGCTTACTGGACCCCCTCGACGGGCGGAACACCCACTCTGCAGAGCCAACCGCAGCATCCAGCGCAACGTCGACACCTTGCAAGTCGCCGACGACCAGGCCGCGCCGACCTCCAAGGTCTCTGCTGCGCCGGGAGTCCGGCCCGGCGAACCGTCGGAAATCAAGGGTCAATCGATTGTTGGCGACCCGTAGCGGCCGTTTTCGTTGCCTGAGCGCGCCCTCCAGTCGCCACCGCCCGACCGCGCGCTCCGCGAGGCCCCTCGACACCAGCCGCCGGAACGCTCTTTTCAGCGGCCCCACGCCGCGTGGTCGTCTCAGCCGTCCGGCGGGGTGCCTTCGCCGACTTCGCGGCCATCGGCCCCGGTTCAGCCGCACGGAGGGCGGGAACGGATTCCGTTGCTGCACCGCCGTACCGCTGGCGCGCCGCTTCACCTGTCGTGCCCAGCACCATCCCGATGGCCGACCACGAGTACCCGGTGTCCCGCATCTCGGCCACCGCGGCCGCGACCTCGGCCTCCGCCCAGGCCCGCGCATGGACAGCAGCCCGCGCCCGGAGCAGCGGGGCAGGATCGCGCAGGGTGCTGGCCTCCGGCTGGTAGTCATCGAAGGCAGTCGACATGTCGTCCGCGTGGTCGATGATCTCTTGCAATGTCTGCAGTCCTTCGACCCGCGCGAGCACCGCGGAAATACCGGCGATCCCCCGCCGGTTCGCCTGCGGTCTCGACCAACCTTGCCGATCGACAATATATTGCCTGCCGGACCGAGAATTGCCTGCCGGACCGAGAAATTGCCTGCCAGAGAGATGACGCGGCCGATTGTACGGCATCCCTCGCGAGCATCGCTACTGATTTTCTTGTGAAGCGTTGGTTCGCCGCCCGAAAAGCGCCTCATTAGCCGCGCGTTCGACCGACCACAGCCGCGAATTCGTGGTCCGGATCCATTCCCTCAATGTGACCTCGGCACCGTCCAATGGCACAAGAACATCAAGTGTCAGGATCTTCGTGTCGGTCGCGGCCGATCGCCCCGCGGCGCGCTCCGCGCCCCGGGCGGCGAACTCGATGAGATCCTCCTGGCTGAAATTCATTGCTTCCCTCTCCCCCGAATCGGACGGCGAAATCGCAATTTCACGCACATTGATCCAATCCCTGGGTGGCGAGTATTCCGCGCAACCGCCGGAGGGTGCGCTGCCTGGTTGGCCCGATGCTGCCGACCGGAATTCCCAGCCTGTCGCCGATGTCCCGGTATCCGGGCTCGTCCGGATCCTGCAGCAGGGTGATCAGCAACTGTTGACGGGCGGGCAGCGAAGCGACCGCGTCGCGCACCATTCCCGCCTCCTCCTCGCGCACGAGCCGCTGTTCCGAGACAGCTTCGCTCGGCGGCATCAGGTCTTCCCAAGATTGTGGTTCCGGGACCGAGGTTTCCCTGGAGCGGCGCCGGATCACGGCCAGGCACTCGTGATGCAAGGTGGTTCGCAACCACCCCTTCAACGCGCGCGGATCACGAATGCTGCCGCCCCGCTCAACAGCCGCAGGAACGTGGTCTGGACCGCGTCCCTGCCCTCATCGCCGATTCGGTAGCCCGCGGCGAGGCTGCGCAGGTACGGAGTGTGCCTGGCGACCATCAATTCCCAGGCCGCCGCGTCGCCGGACAACGCCGCGGCCAGCAATTCCGCTTCATTGACTTCGTGATTCACCGATCTCTCTCGGCTCACGGCGCGGACACATGTATCCCTGCGCTCGTTCCGCCCACGATGCGCGACCGCAATTGTGCTCGTCATGACTGGCTCCTCGAAGATTGTCCGCACAGCCTGTGGCGGCGTGTCTGCGGATAATTCCGCCGACCACGAGATTTCCGCTCTTGTCCAAGGATCCGCACTATCAAGCCAGCACACGAGAGTGATTCCGCCCGACTCCGCGTCGAGTTATCCCCGTTCCCGGTAGGTGTTTCCCCCCATACCGAACCCGGCAATGATCACCGACGAACCAACAAATCGTTTGAGCCGCGAGGTGCGCCGCCATAACATCACAGCCGGGGGAGGGAGCGCCCGAATATGCAGGTGAACCTACCGGTCAACAGCTGGCCACTCGCGCGACGCGGCGAAAACGCCCGGTTGGTGGTGCTGGTGGTTCCTGCGGTGCTCGCCGCGCTGACCCTTTCGCCCGCGTGGGACAGCCAACCAGTCCTGTCGTTGGCCAATTGGATCGCCATCGTCATGTTCGCCATGGCGGCCTTCCTGTTGGCCGACGAGGACGGGCAACGTGGGACCGGCAAGCTGTTTCTCGCTGCCGCCGGCTGCTTGGTCCTGCTGACCCTCGGGGACAACTTCCGGGTCGGCCCAATCCCTGCGGTTGCCTACGTGATTGGCCCGTTGGTGTTCCCCATCCTCGCGGTGGTGTCGCTGCGGTATCCCGATCCCCGCTTGACGAACCGTGCGCATCGCACCTTCGTCGCCGTGGAGGTGGCCCACCTGGTTGTGCTGCGCACGCTGATCGGGCTCACCTCGACGCGGGAATCGTTGGCGTTGCCCAGTGGTGCGTGGTGGCCACAGGTGGTGAACAGTCCCCCGCTGAACGCGATCCTGCGGGCGCTCCTGGACGGCGGAGGGATCGCGCTCACGGTGATCTTCGTGTTGCTGCTGCGCCGCCGCCTGCGCGGATCGTTCGCACTCGACCGCCGAGATCTGTTGCCGGTCGGGCTGGGCGTCATCGCGCCGATCGTCGCGATCAGTGTGGACGTCGCGCAACAGGTGGTGCCCAACGTCGAGAATCTGCAAACGGTGTTGTTGACGATCGAGGCGGTCACGCTGACGGTGTTTCCGCTGGCCTTCGTGGTGGCGGCCGTGCGGCGACGCGTCGGACGGTCATCGGTGGCGGATCTGGTCATTCGGCTGTCCGCGCCGGGCACCGTGGAAGACGTGCGGCACGCACTGCGGCACGCCTTGTGCGATCCCGGTCTGGACATCTTCTACTGGGTTCCTGATGTGCGATGCCATGTCACCACGGAAGGACATCCGGTGGAGCCCGATCGGCAATCGGCGGACCAGTTGGCCATCCAGGTGCTGACTCGCGACGGAATGCCGTTGGCGGCCGTCGTTGTCGATCGGTCCTTGGAGCGTCATGCCGGCTTGCTGCAGGCGGCGCTGGCCGCCGCCGGGCTGGCACTGGAAAACGCGAGGCTGCAGGCCAGCGTTCGAGCCCAGTTGGAGGAGGTTCGGGCATCGCGCTCCAGGATCATCGAGGCCGGTGTCACCGAGCGCCGACGGTTGGAGCGGGACCTGCATGACGGGGCCCAGCAACGGCTGCTGGCCCTGACGCTCACTGTCGGCGCGGCCCGGACACAGATCCACGATCCGCACCAGTTGACCCTCATCGAAACGATCCGGCAGGAACTGCACTGCACTCTGCGCGAACTCCGTGAGCTCGCGCACGGCATCCACCCTGCGGTGTTGACCCAGGCGGGACTAGGACCGGCGATCGCTGTTGTCGCCGAGCGGCTGCCGCTGGATGTCGAGGTCGATGTGCCACCGCGTCGATGGGAGCCGGCGGTCGAGGCCACGGCCTACTTCGTGGCGTGCGAGGCGCTGGTCAACGCCGTCAAACACTCCGCCGGAAGTCTGGTCAGAGTGCAGGTGACGACGCCCGGTGGGTGTCTGACGATCGGCATCGAGGATGACGGCGTGGGCGGCGCGGACACAGCCGCGGGAACCGGTCTGTCCGGGCTGCACGATCGCGTGACCGCACTCGGCGGCGCGCTCAGCGTCAGCAGTCCGGTCGGCGGCGGGACGACGATCGTCGCGAGGCTCCCGTGCGCGTAGCGCTCGCCGACGACTCCGCCCTGTTCCGGGCGGGGCTGGCCCTGCTGTTGACCTCGCTGGGCGTCGAGGTCGTCGCCGAATTACCGAACGGGGCCGCGCTGCTGCGGCAGGTCGATACCGATCTGCCGGACGTTGTGCTGGTCGACATCAGAATGCCACCGACCTTTACCGACGAGGGCTTGGCGATCGCCGAGGAAATGCGCCGTCGGCACCCCGGTTTGGGGGTGTTGGTGTTGTCGACGTACGCGGAATCCCACTACGCGGCCCGGTTGCTGGCGCAGGGCTCGACCGGGATCGGGTACCTGCTCAAGGATCGGGTCGACGACGCCGAGACGCTGCGCGATGCCCTGCGGCGGGTCGCGGAGGGCGGGTGTGTGATCGACCCGGAGATCGTCTCGCGACTGCTCGGCCGGCACCGCACGACCAGCGCCCTGGACCGGCTCAGCGACAAGGAGCGAGAGGTGCCCGGCCTGATGGCCGAGGGTCGCTCCAACATCGGCATCGCCCAGGCCGCTTTCATCAGCCCGCGAACGGTGGAGAAGCACGTCGCATCGGTCTTCGACAAACTGCAACTGCCGGCCGCTGCTGACGAGAACCGCCGCGTGCTGGCGGTGCTGACCTGGTTACGTGCCGCGGGAACGCCGATGCGCGATGGTTAGCCGGCAGGCTAGCGCTAGCCATCAGCTGACTCGCAGCTGACGCTGCGTCATCGACCCGCTGCAATCGCCAACCCCATACGCAGCGCGGACGCCGCTTCGGCGACGGCCTCCCGGCAGCGCGAGGACAGTCCGATCATGTTGGCGAACCCATGAATCAGGTCAGGGTGGCGGCGCAGCACCACCGGCACCCCGGCCTCGGCGAGCCGTCGCGCGTACATCTCACCCTCGTCGCGCAGCGGGTCGAACCCCGCGGTGGCGAGGTAGGTCGGCGGCAACCCGGAGAGGTCGTCGGCCAGCAGGGTTGACGCCCGCGCGTCACCGCGGTCGGCCCGGGAAGGGAAGTAATGGTCCATGGCCCACTCGATGTCCGCCTCGGTCAGGAAGAAGCCCCTGCCGAACTCCTCCCGGGATCGGGCGAGATTGACCGCGTCACACGGCGGATAGAGCAGCAACAGGAAAGCCGGAGTCGGCTCGCCGGCGCGGGCGGTCAGGTAGGCCGTCACCGCCGACAGGTTGGCGCCGGCGCTGTCCCCGCCCATCGCTATTGCTGCCGGATTCGCACCCAAGTCGCTCGCATGGGTGCGAGCGAAGCGGAAAGCGGCCAGCGCATCCTCGACCGCCGCCGGAAACGGGTTCTCCGGGGCGAGTCGGTAGCCGATGGACAGCACGCGGACGTCGGTGCGCAGCGCCAGGTAGCGGCAGAGCGCTTCGTGTGTGTTCAGGCTCCCGGTGACCCACGACCCACCGTGCAGGAAAACCAGCAACGGCGAACCGGTCGGAAGCGCCTCCGGAACGTACAACCGGGCTGGGATCTCGCCCTGACCGCCCGTGATCGTCATCGCGCTGACCGACACACCCGCCGGCAGCCGGCCGCCGGCCAGACCGGCCGCCACCTCCTGGTGACGGCGCCGCCGCGCCGGTGATTCCGTCCCGCCTTCGGCCGTGAGCCGTTCCAACCGCAGCAACAGCTGCATGTCCGGATCCAGTGTCTGCCCTTCCATCCGCAGTGGCCGGCCTGCCAGCGCACGCCGCAAGCCACTGGGCAACACGTAGAACGTCGTCCACACCACGAGCTCGAGCAGCAGCGTGGACCGAAGAGCCTTCACCCGGGCAGCATAAGCATCGCGCGGTCAGCCCGGCCCGTTTCCTCCCGCCTGCGTGCTGCTCCCGGTGTCGGCAGGTGCTCCGCCCGGATCGGCCCACGTCATCGACAGTGGTTGATAGACAGTCGCTCTCGAGGGCTGGGCTGCCTGGCAGGTCAACCAGTGCGGATCGGCCCGCGCGGATTGCACCCGGACATCGGCGATCCGTCCCGCGCAGTTCAGCCGCACGACGACCGTGTCCGGGCCGACCCGCCGCAGGCCTTCGGACCTGACGTCGAAGACCCTTAGCCCGGGCGATTGGCGGTGGGCGAAGGCCATGGCGGCCTGCACCTCGGGCGGAAACCCGACCCGGCCGCGCAGGTACTGATCGAGCACCAGGCCGAGGTCGGCGGCGTCCGCCAGTGCCCCGACGGCCTGCGCGCCGACCCTGCCGTACAGCACACCGGTGGGCAGCACCAGCACGTTCGCGGCGAACCGGTCGCCGCCGATATGGCTGCATTCCCATACCTGGCCGGGGCGGGCATCGTCGAGCGCGGCAGCGATGGCGCGGCCCATCAGCGCACAGCAGACGTCGTGCGTGCCGTGCGCGCACACCGCGAACACCGGCTCCGGGCCCGCGAGGTCATCCATCCCACCGACGGCGGCGGATTCCGGGGGCGTCCGGCCGGCGAGTATGGCGTCGATGTCCAGTTCCAGCAGCTCCCGATCAGTCCGGAACCGCCCCCACACCAGGCGCTCCCGGCCGGGGCGGCAATCCACCGCGGCCCAGCGGCGGCGATCGGACGGGGACGATCGGCCGGGACGCCGGATCGCGACGACCCGGACGCGCTGCGGATCGAGCCGGGCGATCAGCCGGTGCGCTGTCGTCCGGTCGAAGCGGGACTGCGCCAGACCCGCCCGGCCCCAGGGGCCAGATTGTTCGACCAGCAGCAGCCGGGAAGCGGGGAACGCGGTGCCCAGCATCGGGTCGCCTCGCAACCCGGCCTGAACCGAGCAGCGTTCCGGCGGTTCATTGGCCCGTTCGGGCCATTCCCTCGGTGGCGAGACGAGGTCGGGCGGATGCTCAGTCACTCGCGGGTGGTCCGGGGTCAGCCGGTACGACGATGCCCTCCCGCAGCAATCGGCGGGCCAGCACCAGTTGCTCGTCGGGATCGAGGTTGTCCAGCTCGAACGGCCGGAAGGTGTCACCGGACAACGAACGGCGAAGTGCCTGCTCGACGTCGAGGGACCAGCTCACGGTCCTGTCGATGACGTCCAGCGACAGCCGGTCTGCAGTGCGGCGGAGCGCCGGCCGCAGGCCCGAGCGGACCCGCAGCGCGGTGCCGGGCTGTAGGTTGCCGATCGCGGTCAGCTGCGCCAGCGGCGAGATCGGTGCAGGGCGGGTGTCACGCGACAACCGCCGATCCACCCGACGCGCCACCGCGGCAACGGTGGTGTTCGTGACGGCGGCGTCGTCGATCACCGCCGCCAGCCGGCGGGCCGCGGCGCGCACCTGCTCGGCGAGTGCGTCCGGGTGGCCGCCCAGCGGCAAGGAGCGGCGCAGCTCGCGGTCGTCGGTGGCCACAGCCAGCAGCTCGCTGGCCAGGTCGTAGCCGGTGATCGGGTGCACGCCGACGGTCAGATGGACGGAGACCTCGCCCTGGGCGACCGCGGAATGCAGGTAACCGCGGGGCAGGTAGAGGGCGTCACCCGGTGCGAGAAGCGTGTCGATGAGCGGCTTTTCGGACGCTCTGGCGGAGACCTGATCCTTGCGCTTGTCCCAGGTCTGCTCGGGCAGCGGGTCGTCGACGACCGGCCGGTGAATCGTCCAGCGCTTCGTTCCGGCGACCTGCAGGACGAACACGTCGTGGGTGTCGTAATGCGCCGCGAAGCCCTGACTCTGCGGTGGGGTGACGTAGGCGTTGATCTGCACCGGATGCCCGAGTTCCGCGGCCAGCGCGCTGCCGAAACGCACCAACGGCGGCCAGCTGCGGTGCAGTGCCTGCAGCACCAGCGTGGCGCCGTCGCACAGCTGAGCCAGCACCTTGTCGTCGGCGACCTGGTCGGTGATCCCGGCACCCACGCCGCCGGACCGGGTGAACGTCGCAGTGGGCAGTACCGACCCGTTCTTGGCCATCCGGAGGAACGGGGTGCGCAGGCCGCGGGTGGAGACCAGCTCGTCGACGTCGTCGAGCGAGAGCAGGTCCGCGAACGCGCCAGCGCCGCGGGTCGCCGGGGTCAGCAGGGGTGCGCTGGACCAGTACTGCTGGGCGAATTCAATCGAAGGGATACCGATGCACCGATCCAGTGCAGGGGTCGGCACGGGGTCGGGACCGGCCTGCGGCGTCGGTTCGGCGGTCGGCTGAGGGTCGGCAAGGGTGGTGAATCCGTTGTCGACATGACCGTTGCCGTCCGGCTGCGCGGGCCGGGGGCGCCCGGTCGACCCGGACGCCCCACTCTGATCAGTGCCGAGCATCAGCTGTCTGCGGCCCCGTCGGCGCCGCCGTCGGCCCCACCATCAGCGCCGCCGTCCGCCGGGCCCTCCGCCCCGCTGTCCGCTCCCCCGTCGGCTCCACCATCAGCCCCACCATCAGCACCGCCGTCAGCTCCCCCATCGGCACCGCCGTCAGCACCACCATCGGCCCCACCATCGGCGCCGCCGTCCGCTCCCCCATCGGCGCCGCCGTCAGCACCACCATCGGCGCCACCATCGGCACCGCCGTCGTGCACGCCGGGCACGCCGCCGGCGCCGCCGTCCGCCGGACCTTCCGATCCGGACGCACTTGTCGTCACGATGTCGTCGTCGCTCAGGCTCATGGAGGCTCTCCTCGAGAGATCGGCGGCGTTCTCGCCGCGCCGCGGTGGATGGTCGGCCAATGATCAGCCGACGCCCACGCTATCGACTCCGCGACGATCTTGCGACGGGGTGCCGCCCGGCCGAACCCCTGCTCGCCGAGCGCAGCCATCAGCACTGCCGGTGGCACATTTCCGTTGCCGACGTGCGGGCGCCGGAAATGACCGGTCTGTCGACATCACCGTGCCAGTCGAGGTCACAGCGCCAGTCGACATCACAGGGCCGATTGCAGCGGAATCTGCCACGGCGCGAACGGTTTCCGAGCACCCGGCGGTCGCTCGATCACCGATGGTCCCGTCGTCCCGTCGAAAGAGCGGCGTTCTAGGGTCGGCCGACGCCGGGCGCCGGCGCCGGCGCTGTGACGACCATTCCCGTTCGCTGCCCGCCGCCTGCTGCCTCCGGCCATTGCGCAGCCATGATGTACAGCGTGCTCCGGTCACTGCCGCCGAGCATGCAGGCGAAGCACCCTCTGTCGACGTCGACCGTCTGCAGCACCTCTCCGCCCTCCCGTACGCGGACGCACCGCCGATGGGGAACGTCGGCGTACCAGACCGCCCCCGCTGCATCGAGGCAGATGCCGTCGGGGACGCCGTCCCCCAGATCGGCCCACACCCGGCGACGGGACAGGCCTCCGTTGCTGGCGATGTCGAAAGCCGTCAGCCGCTTGGCATACGACTCGGCGACGATCAGCGTGGAGTTGTCCGGCGTCACCGCCATGCCATTGGGAAATGCCACGTTGTCGGCCACCTGCCGCACCTCACCGTCTGGTGTCACCATCGCGATGATTCCCGGACCGACCTGGCCGTCCGGGAAATCGAAACCGATGTTGTTCAGGTAGGCGTTACCGCGATCGTCGACAACGATTTCGTTCCAAGGCTTTTCGGAAATGGCGGCGAGATCGCTGTGGATGACGAGCGAGCCGTCCGGCTCGGTGCGCAGCAGTTGCCGCGCTCTGGCCGAGAGGATGAGCAACCTGCCGTCGGGCAACCAGTCGATGGAGAAAGGGAACGACTGGACAGTGGTGACGACCTCGCTCCTGCCTTCGGCGTCGACGGCCATGATCTGCTCGGCACCCCAATCGGCGAACCACAGGCGGCCGTCATGCCAGCGGGGAGACTCACCCAACCGCAGATCGGTGAGCAGGACGTGTGGATCGGACATGGGCACTCCTGGATTCGTTGCCACGATCGGGCTCTACACGTAAACGAAGCCAGGCCGACGGAATCGACAATCGGGACGGGGATCTCAGGCCTTCTTCCGCAGGCGGATGGCAGCCATCCGGTACGCCGGAGCGACGGACTGCGGGTTCCGCGCGATCCGATCTCTGGTGTCGGCCCATACCGCCTGCCAGGCAGCGTCGCGCCGGTGCCGCGGCGACGGGACCTCTCCGATGTGCGGTCCCAGCAATGACCGCAACACGCGAACCTGGTTGTCCGCATAGTCGTGGAATCGGCCGGCCACCATCAGGTCCGCGAACGGATCGGCAAGCACCGCGGTACGCGTCTCGACCCAGTCCAGGCTCCCGCCCGCGGAACCTGCGAACGACGGCGAGAACGGCTCGCCGAGTTCCGGCAGCGAGCGGAACCAGGCGGGGTACACCGCGGCGGCGGCCTCCGCCGCGGTCAGCATGCCATCGGCCCTTGCCTGTGCGATCGCCTGCGCCAGGCATCCGAACAGCCCCTCGCAGCCGATCATGCCATCGTCGCCCCGCACCCCGTCGACGACGACAATCCCGCAGCCTGGGGCCAACTCGGCGCAGCGGTGGTCCAGGAAGGCGTGCCAGTCCTGTGCCGACCGGTCGCGGTAGGCCGCCCGGGCCGCTTCGTCGGCCGACAGGTGAACGAGGAAATGGTCGGGGATCGGTGCCGGCGCGCCGGTCATCCGGTGCAGGCTGGACACCGTCCACCCGAAGGCCAGCGACCTCGCGGGAAGTGCCCGCTGGAACGGCGATCGCCCGGCGGCGAGCGGGTAGACCCCCTCGTGGCGGGCCAGGTAGCTGTCGGCCGCGCCGCTGACGGCGTCGAACAGCGAGGCGAAATCCGTGTCGGGAGCGTCGCTGTGCACCACGAGGAGCGGCGCGGCGCTCACTCGGCGCTGCCACGATTGAACGGCCACATTCATCCCGGCGAGCGATCGGTCGCCCGAGCCGGCCCCGAAGTCGGCGAAGATCGACGGCGTGGCACCGTGGGAAACGCCGGCCCGGAGCGCATCCTCGACGGCCGTGCGCACCATCGGGTAGGCGAAGGCGGCGGCGTCCGGCAGTCGTCGCCCGGGGTGGCGCGCGTCCGTCGAGCCCGCCACCGGGGGCACCGCCCACTCGTCAACCGTGGTGTGCCTGCTCACCGCACCACCCTTCGCTCAGCCCCTGCGGCCAGCATCCGTCCGCCGCCCCGTCAGCGCATGCCGAATTGTGACCGAGCGATGCAGTCAGGCTCAGCGCAACCGAACCAGACCCTCTTGCACGGCCGTCGCGATCATCCGTCCATCGGCTGAAAAGAAGTGCCCGGTGCCCAGCCCCCTGGCGCCCGAGGCGCTGGGTGAACTCGTGTCGTACAGCACCCATTCGTCCACCCGGAACGGCCGGTGGAACCACATGGCGTGATCAAGAGACGCGACCTGAAGGCGGTCGAACTCCGCGGACAGCGCGTGCGTGGCCAGCACCGAGTACAGCAATGTCAGGTCGGACAGGTACGCCAGGATGCACACATGCAGCAGGTCGTCGTCGGGCAGCACACCGTCGGTCCGGAACCAGACCCGGTTGTGCGCTTCGGTCCTCGGCCCGGTGAGCCGCGACTCCCATGGCGGGTCGTCCACGTACCGCACGTCGAACGGCCGGGGGATGCGCCCCCACACGGCGATCCGTTCCTTGATCGGGGCAATCCGTTCGGCGTAGGTGGGCAGCGACTCCGGCGGTGGCACGACCGGCATCGGATCGGCGTGGTCCACCCCTGGCTCGTCGATCTGGAACGACGCGGACATGGCGAAGATCGGCTTGCCGTGCTGGATGGCCACCACCCGCCGGGTGGTGAACGTCAAGCCGTCCTTGGCCTCGTGGACCTGGTAGACGATCGGGTTCTTCGGGCTGCCCGGCCGGATGAAGTACGCGTGCAGGGAGTGCACCCGCCGATCGCTGGGCACGGTCCGGCCCGCGGCGATGAGCGCCTGCGCAGCGACCTGGCCACCGAACACCCGGGACGGCGAGATCTCCGGCGAGTAGCCGCGGTACAGGTCGTCCTCGAGCTGCTCGAGGTCCATCAGCTTCACCAGGTCGTCGACCACGGCCTGGCCCCGCGGCACGCCGTCGATGTCCAGCGTCGGCGTCTCGCCGCTCGCCGCCACGCCGAAACCGTCGTCTATTGCCGGGTCCATCACATCCGAGGGATCACTCACGCAGGTCACCGTAGCGGGACAGCCGGTGGCTGCGAACTGGCGGTGTCCCGCTGGTCAGCGCATCCGGGGTAAGACAGTGTCGACACGACAGCGGTCGGCGTAGCCTGAGAAGTCTCTCGCCGAGGACCGCAGCCGCCCCATCCGGAGGCACGATGGCGACCCGTGCACTATCCAGGGGTCCGGTACCCACAGGCCGACGCCGCGCGGCACCGCAACGTGGCGCCGACGGCGCTCGTTCCTCGACCTGGATGGGACCGGCATTCCCCGACCGGACGGCGGTTGTCGGCGCGCACCAACTGGTCCGCACCATGCAGACCGCCGCCGGCAATCTCGCCGTGACGATCGCCCTGCAGCGGGCAGGTGGATGGCCCGGCGCGGCAACGCAAGGCCCGGCGTGGAACGACGCCAAACCGAAGGAGATCGGCAGGATCCGCCGGTTGGCCATCGCGGGCCTGGCCGGCGGAGCGACCAGCTCGTTCAAGGGCGGCGACAGCGCGCACACCAAGGAAGCGGCCGATCACCGAGCCATCGTGCTTGTCCCCCAAGGGTTCTCGCCAAAGGACCCGGTCGACGTGCTGCTCCACTTCCACGGCCACACCGAGGTGTGGCGGGGCCGGTACGCCGGCTTCCGGCAGCGCACGTTCACCCCGACCACGGCGACCAGGAAGGCCGAGCTGACCAGCGACAACAAGGTGCGCGACGTCGACCTCGATCAGATCGAGCAACAAATGGACAGCAGCGGCAAACGGCAGACGATCGGCATTCTCGCCCAGGGCGGCGCCCAGCATCAATTCGGCGACATCAACGTGGACGCCTACATTTCCGATGTGTTGACCAGAACGAACAAGGAATATCCGACGATCCTGACCAAGGTGCCGAAGAGTTGGTCGGTGATCCTCTCCGGGCACAGCGGCGGCGGTTTCGCGGTTCAGGACGCACTTTCGGCCAAGAACAGGCCGAAGAATCTCAAGGGCCTGCTGTTGTTCGACGCCGAGGCGATGCAGCGGGACATGCGCCAGCGCATCACCGAAGACCTGGATTTTCTCGCCGACCTCACTCATTCCGATTCCGACCGCGACACCCGCCTGGCCGGACGCCCGTCCGTGCGGGCGTTCACCAGCGCCGGTTCCCCCTATGCGGCCAGGTACAAGGACATCGTCACCGCAACGATCGAGACCGCGATGAAGCGGATCTTTCCACCCGGCCGAAAGGCGGAATTGCAGCGCCTTCGGACTCGCCAGGCGTTCCAGCCACTCAGTGCGGCCGAGAGTGCCAGGCTGAAGGAGTTACTTCGACGCAGGCCGGCAGATCGGGCCGGCCGGGACGAACTCCGCTCGCTGCGCGCCCGTCAGGCCAACCAACCGTTGCGCCCTGCCGACATCGCCAGGATTGACGTGCTCACCAAGCAGGAAGCCCAATTGGCCGCGGTGACCAGATTCCTGCCGAAGATCCAGCAGCTCTATCAACTCACCGCATTGCCTGCAGGGGTCGGGCACGAGGAAATCATCCGGGGCACCCCCACCGATTCCGGCGACTACAAGGCGGGGCAGGGCAATCTGGAAAAGGCGCTCAGGTCCCTGCCCTGACGTCAATACTTGATCATCACGTTCCGCAATTCGGTGTAGAACTCCAGGGAGTGCACGCCGCCCTCACGGCCGATGCCGGAGGCCTTCGAACCGCCGAACGCGGTTCGCAGGTCGCGCAGGAACCAGCTGTTGATCCAACACAGCCCGACCTCGATCCTGGCCGCCAGTGAAATTGGCTGCGCCACGCGGGATGTCGACGTGCGAGGCGAGGCTGTGCGGCTTGCCGGTGTCGGCCACCTCGGCGGCCAGGAAGTCGTCGAACCGGT
>Ga0207931_1000475_pt1 | contig 14807 bp, 9 predicted proteins | sample NGESurdeep092012_2_FD_184478 | JGI IMG/M metagenome (GOLD analysis project Ga0207931, IMG submission 184478) | Arctic peat soil microbial communities from Barrow, Alaska - NGEE Surface sample 415-1 deep-092012 (SPAdes) | ecosystem: Environmental > Terrestrial > Soil > Wetlands > Peat ...
CGCATTCCGGGCGGGAGGGGGCGTTGGCGACGCTGCCGGCGGCGGCCGCGCGGCGGTTCGTTGAGGCCGAGCGATCGGGGGTGACCGGGGCGCCCGTGGCTTGGCACGCGGTGCAGCGACAGGTGCTCGAGGACATCACGCACACCATCGCCGGCGACGACTGCTGGCGGCCGGGTGTACTCAAACCGTGGCGTTTCGAGTGGCGCTTCGGCGCCGACGTCGGCGCCGCTGTCGAGCTGGCGCTCGACGATGGGGGCTCGCTCGGCATGAGAGGTCGTGGCGACCGTCTCGATCGCAGCGCCGACGGTCGCCACGTCCGCGTGATCGACTACAAGACCGGCAGCGGCGAGACAGAGCGCAAGCAGTTGCGCGCCGGGCGCAACGTACAGCTACCGGTCTACCGGCTCGCCGTGCGTCAGGCGCTGGGCGTGGACCCCGAGAGCGTCGCCTGCGAGTATCGCATGGTGAGACGCCGCGGAGGATTTGTCAGTCTCCCGCTGGCCGAGGACGAGGAGTCGTCGCTGGCGACCTTGCGTGTCGTCGTCGCTTTGATCCTGACGGCGGCGCGCGGCGGCGTGTTCGCGCGCGCTGCCCTTTCCGGGTGCGAATACTGCGACTACAGCTACGCGTGTGGCAGCACCGCCTGGAGTCGACAACGCAAGCGCGACGATGCCGCGCTGGCGGCGGTGATCGCCTTGCAGACGGCGGACTTGAGAGAGGCCGAAGGTGGACCGACTCCCGAGTGACCACGACGTCCGTGCGCGCGCGACCACCGACCTCGCAACGACGATGCTGGTCGAGGCCGGCGCCGGCACGGGCAAGACGCGGATCCTCGTCGACCGTTTCGTCAGGTGTGTCGTCGTCGGCACCGATGTGCGCGCGATCGCGGCGATCACGTTCACCGAGAAGGCTGCCGGCGAGTTGCGTCAGCGCATCCGTCTGCGGCTCGAAGAGTCGCTGCGCGAGCCCGTTACGGCCGACGCCGAGGTGCGCGCGCGATTCGAGTCGGCGCTCGAGTTTCTCGACGACGCGCCGATCGGGACGATCCATTCGTTCGCCGCGCGCCTCCTGCGCGAGCTTCCGGTAGAGGCGCGCGTCGATCCCGGATTCGAACAGCTCGACGCGCTTGCCGGGACGCTGCTCGTCGAGCGTTTCTGGGAGGAGTGGCTGGCCGGCGTGATGGATGTCGACGCCGGCACTGGCGCGCGGCTGCAAGAGGTGCTGGTCGCCGGCGTCGCCCTCGACGCGGTGAAGGCGCTCGCTTTGCGTCGTTTCGGCGAGCGCTACGACGTTGTCGCCGTGGCTCCCGAACCGCGTCCCGACCTGGATCCGCTGATCGCCGAGATGGAAGGCCGTGCTGCTGAGCTCGCGCAGTTCTGCGCCGCGGCCTGCCTCCATCAGAGTGATGCGGGGTTCGCGCAGGCGATCGCCGCGAGCGACGTGGTCGCGACGCTGCGCGAGCGTGCCGCCGGTGGCGATATTCACGCGCTCGCCGCCGCACTTGCCGCCGTGCCCACCGACCGCGCGCCCGGCGGCAACAAGAAGAACTGGCGAGCCGGCGGCAAGGAGACGATGGTCGAGCTCTACGAACGAGTCCGCGCTGCCGCCGATGCGGCGAGCGCGGCCTATGGCCACTACGTGGCGACGCTCGCGCTCGCCGTGGCGCAGGAGTTCGCGACCGCGGCGGCGATCGCGCAGACGGCTCTCGGCAAGCTCGACTTCGTCGATCTGCTCGGCAAGGCGCGCGACCTGCTGCGCGACGACCGCGCCGCGCGCCGTCACTTCCAGCAGGCCTTCTCGTTCATCCTCGTCGACGAGTTCCAGGACACGGATCCGCTGCAAGCGGAGCTTGTGTTCTTCCTGGCCGAGCGTGAGCCGCGCGCCGGCGACTGGTCTGAGGTCGAGCTCGCCCCCGGCAAGCTGTTCATCGTCGGCGATCCGAAGCAGTCGATCTACCGCTTCCGGCGGGCCGACATCGGCATGTACGACCGCGTGCGGGGAGCGATCGAGAGGCAGGGCGGAGCAGTCCTGGCGATCGCCCAGAACTTCCGCACGGTCCCCGCAGTCGTCGACTGGGTCAATCGCGCGTTCGCCGCTGTGATCGGTGAGGATTCGGCGATCGAGCGCCAACCGGAGTACGTGGCGCTCGACGCATATCGCCGCGAACTTGTCGCGGGCTCGACGGTGACGATGCTTTGTGACGCGCAGGTTGGCGACCGCGTGCGCGCCGACGAGGCGCGTCGTCGCGAGGGCGAGGCGATCGCGGCGCTCCTGCAGGAGCACGTAGGCGGCGCCGGCGATCCATGGCTCGTGCGCGGTGACGACGCGCCGCGGCCCGCGGACTGGGGCGACGTCGCGATCCTGTTGCGCGCCTTCACCGGTCTCGATGCCTACGAGCGTGCGCTGCGCGAGGCCGGTGTGCCGTTTCGTGTCGAGGGCGGGCGCACCTACTTCGCGCGTAGCGAGGTCGCCGACTGCCTGCTGGCGCTGCGCGCCGTGGACGACGCCGCCGATCCGGTGGCGGTGTACGGCGCGCTGCACTCGACGCTGTTCGGCTTTAGCGACGACGACCTCTATCTGTTCGCGGCGCGCGGCGGTCGGTTCGACTATCTGGCGGCGCAACCCGAGGGGTCGGCCGAGATCATCACCGCGCTCGACGTTCTCCGCGATCTGCATCAACAGCGCGCTCTGCGGGCGGTGCACGCGACGGTCACCGATCTTCTGGCGCGAACGCATGCACTGGAGTTCCAGGCGGCATGGGGCGACGGCGCCGAACAGGCGATCGCCAACCTCGACAAGCTGGTCGAGAGGGCGCGAGCGTTTGCTGGGATCGAAGGTCAAGGTCTGCATGACTTCGTGAACTGGGCCGATCAGGCGGCCGTCGGCGGCGACGAGGCCGAGTCAATCGTCGCAGAGGGCGCCGCCGCCGTGCGGATCATGACAATCCACAGCTCCAAGGGCCTCGAGTTCCCGGTCGTCTTGCTCGCCGGCGGTGTCCATGGCAGCCAGGGCCTGGGCAGCGAACCGATTGTCGACCGCGCCGCCCGGCGTCTCGAATGTTCACTGCCGGCATCGGTACCCGGGCCCGCCGCCGCCCGCTCCAAGAGGCCTCGACTGAATACGCGGGGTTACGCCGCGGCGCTCGCGGTCGAGACGGCGATGGATGCCAGCGAACGACGACGGCTGCTCTACGTAGCCGCGACACGCGCCTGCGACCATCTCGTGATCGGCGTGTTCGGCCGTGTCGAAGCGACATCCCTGCTCGCCCCGCTGGGCGAGCGGTTACCCGGCCCGGAGGTCGCCGCCGGCGAACACCTCGGCGCTATCGTGCGCCGTGCCGCGGAGTCGGCCGCGCCCGGCCGTCCTCGCGGTCGCGAGCCGTCGTTCGACGTAGGCGCGGCACGGCGGGCGCGGCTCGAGTGGGCGGCGGCGCGCGCCGCCGCGCTGGCGCGGGCAGCGCGCCCGGCGCGCTTGGCGGCGCCGAGCGATCTCGAACTCGAGACCCTGCTCGCCGACGAGGACGAGGCGGTGGCTGGGGGCCGCGCCCGCGGGCGCAGCCTGGGCTCGGCAGTCCACCTCGTCATGCAACGCGTCTCGCTCACCGACGAAACCGGGCTGCGCGAGCTGGCGTTGGCGGCGGCCGAAGAATGCGGTGTGGGCGAGCTCGGCGACCGGGTCGCCGAGCTCGCCCACACCTGCTGGTCGGCAGCCCCGGTGCGCGCAGCGGCGATGACACGCTCTTGGCGTGAGTTGCCGGTGATCTTCAGCGCCGACGGCGTCATCGTTCAGGGGTTCGTGGACCTGGTATACGAGTGCGAGGGAGAGCTGGTCGTGGTCGACTACAAGACTGACGTCGGCGTCACGGCCGCCTTGCTGCAGGAGCGGTACGAGCTGCAGGTGGGATCCTATGCGCTCGTGCTCGAGAGCGCCTGCGGGATGCCGGTCCGCGAGGGCGTGCTCGTGGGTGCGGGAATCGGGGGGCCGGCGTCGAACGGGGCAGCGTGCGTGCGGGTGAGGGTGGATGACGCCCTGCGTCGGCGGGTGCTGGCGCGGATCGGCGAGGTGGCCACGGCGCGTGGGGTCGCCGCGCTCGCACATCGGTGTGAGGTTTCATCAACTTCTGACGTGCAGGTGACGATAGAAGGGGCATGACGAGCACCGAGTCACACCCGGAGCGGCTGCCCAGGTTGCGGCTGCGTCTACGCACCAAGCTGATGTTGGCGGTGGTCGCCGCGGCGATCGTCGCCATGGTCGCGCAGTTCGGGCTGTCGGTCAGGCCCGCGGCGACGATCCTCTCCGACCTCGAGACCTCGCGGATCAACGAGAACGTGCAGGTCGCTCTCGGCGGCCTCGCCCAGAAGGGTCTGGAGATGCAACGCCTGGCTTCCGGGCACGGCATGTCTATCGAACTCTCTCACGCCGTGAGCCGCCGCGACCGGGCGTGGATCGTCAAACACGTGACCGATAACGTCCTCGCGACCTACGGCCTCCACGGGGTCACGGTGTTCGGCGCCGGCTTCCGGGCGATCGCGTCATCGGGCACCTCGCTGGCCCGGCTGCGCAACGTCAACTTCGTGCGCGGCACGAACTCGAAGGTCGCCTCTTACCAGATCGTCTGGTACGGCGGAGAGCTCTGGCTCGTGGCTGCCTCCCCGATCCGGGCGAACGGCTACGACGCGCCGGTCGACGGCGCGCTGGTCGTCGGCGAGCGGATCGACGACCAGTTCGCCCAAGTGCTCAGTCGACAGACCAACAACGCGGTGACGTTCGTCGCCATGGGCAAGGTGCTGTCGAGCAGCGAGCCGATCATCGCACAGCTGCTGGCGAGCTCCGCCAACCAGTCGAAGCTCTACGCGAAGAACGGCATCATCACGCGCGACGGGTTCACGACGAAGGCCTATCCGCTGGGCGTTTCGGGCACGCAGGCGTTCATCGCTGTGAGCGTCAAGAGCGACCCGATCACCCACGCGCGCAGCACCTTGATCCGTGGACTCTTGATCTCGCTGGCGCCGGTGATCGCGATGGCGATCGGCATCGCCGTGCTGCTCAGTTTGCGCCTCGGCCGCCCGCTGGCGTCGCTGCATTCGGCGGTCAACGCGATCGCCTTCGGCGACCTCGGCCGGCGCGTGGAGATCAAGACCGACGACGAGGTCGGCGACCTGGGGCGCGCGTTCAATGCGATGGCCGACCGCGTGTCGAGTGCGCAGGAGACTCTGCGTCGCGCGGCGATCCGCGACGGTCTCACCGGGCTCTACAACCATCGCGAGTTCTTCCGGCGGCTGCACGAGGAAGCCTCGCGGGCCCAGCGCGACGGCAGCGCGCTGTCGATCCTGATGATCGATCTCGACTACTTCAAGAAGATCAACGACACCTTCGGCCATCTGCGCGGAGACGCCGTGCTGCGTGAGTCGGCGGCGCAGATCGTCGTCAGCGTCCGCGAGGGCGACGTCGTCGCGCGCTACGCCGGCGACGAGTTCGCCGTCATCCTGCCGCACGCCGACGCCGTGCAGGCGGCGGCGATCGGCGAGCGCATCCGCTCCGGCAACCGCGACATCCTCGAGAAGGCCGACCTGCCGCGCGATCAAGGCCTCAGCATGTCGATCGGCGTCGCGATGCGCCCGGACGGCGAAGTCGTCGCCGAGCGCATCGTGGAGCTTGCCGACAGCGCCCTGTATCGGGCCAAAGAAGCCGGGCGCGACCGCGTCGAGATCGAAGAACCCGCCGACTGAAGATCGCCGTCGCGCCGCTTCGCCTTCACAGTTGAACTGACCACCCGCCCTGATATACTCCGCATACCTTTTATGCATCGCTGAGTTTTCTGTGGAAGGAGCGTGGTCACGGTGATCAAGGTAGTGGAGTGGGGAACAGGCGAGATGGGCCAAGGCCTGCTCAAGTTCATCCTTGACCGCCCCAAGGACATCGAACTCGTCGGCTGCATCGTCACCAACCCCGCCAAAGAAGGTAAATCGGTAGGGGAGCTGCTCGGTCGGCCGTGCGACGTCGTCATGACCACGGACCACGAGAAGGTCCTCGCGACGAAACCCGATGTCGTCTGCATCAACACGCAGTCCAACTTGGACGAGATCACGAGCCAGGTCGAGCCGTCCGTCAAGTCCGCCGCCGATGTGATCTGCATCGCCGAGAAGCTCGCCTATCCGTGGGCCTCCGACCCCGCCTGGGCGGATCGCTTCGACGCGCTCGCAAAGCAGCACAACGTGAGCATCCTCGGCACCGGCATCAACCCCGGCTTCATGCTCGACGCGCTGATCGTGCTGTGGAGCAGCATCTGCCTGCGCGTCGACAGCATCAAGGCGACGCGCGTGAACGACCTCTCCCCGTTCGGCCCGACCGTGATGACCGGCCAGGGCGTCGGCACGGCCGTCGAGCGGTTCACGAAGGGTGTCGCCGACGGCAGCATCGTCGGCCACATCGGCTTCCCCGAATCGATCCACCTCATCGCCAGGGCCCTGAACTGGAAGATCGACGAGATCGTCGAGACCCGCGAGCCGATCGTGACGAGCGTCGAGCGTTCGACGCCACACGTGCACGTGGCGCCCGGCGACGTCGCGGGCTGCCGGCACATCGGCAAGGGCTACAGCAAGGGCGAGCTCAAGATCGAACTTATCCACCCGCAGCAGATCCATCCGGAGCTGGAGGGCCAGGAGACCGGTGACTACATCGAGATCCACGGCGACCCGAACGTGAACATGGCGAACAAGCCGGAGATCCCGGGCGGCAAGGGCACCTACGCCAGCACCGGCAACTACATCCCGCTGATGAAAGCGGCGCCGGCGGGTATGCTCACGGTCGTCGACATGCCGCTGCCGCGCTTTCTCACGCCCACCGTCTGACGGGGGTCGTCGTGAATGAGCCGCAGCGCGCTTGCCCCGGCGACTGGGTCGAAGTCGAGCGCATGATCCTCGACCCGTCCCAGCGCAGCAAGAACCTGCCGCCGGAGACGGCGGCGAAGCCCCTGATGATGTGGGTCAAGGGCTTCGCCCTGAGCGACGGCGCCCTGGGCGAAGAGATGACCGTCGAGACGATGACCGGGCGCACGGTTGCCGGCACGCTGTCGGCGATCAATCCGGGTTACTTCCATACCTTCGGCAAACCGATCCCCGAGCTCGCGCACGTGGGCAGGGACCTGCGCGCGCGGCTGGCTGCCTTCCGCGCGCAGGGTGGTGCGCGATGATCACCCGCTTCGACGAGATCATGGGGCGCCGCGGCGAGATCATGCGCGGCGCCCTCGGCATGGACTACTCCCAATTCGAGCGCAGCCCCATCGCCTTCGACTACGAGGCGATGATGAGCGACCACGGGTACAGCCTCGACGACATCGTCGCGATCCAGACGACGGCCGGAGTCGGCAACACACCGCTGCTCGAGCTGCGCAACATCACCGATCTCGTGCGCTCGATCAGTGAAGCCGGCAAGGGCGCGCGCATCTTCGTCAAGGACGAGGCGGCCAACCTCGCCGGGGCTTTCAAGGACCGCCGCGCATCGGTCTCGATCCACGTTGCCAAGGAGAAGGGCTACGACGGCGTGATCGCGGCGACGTCGGGCAACTACGGCGCCGCCGTCGCCAGCCAGGCGGCGCGTTACGGTTTGAAGTGCATCATCTGCCAGGAGACCTTCGACAGCCGTCACATCGGCCAGCCCGAGATCGTCGAGAAGGCCCGCGTCTGCGAGGCGTACGGCGCCGAGGTCGTGCAAATGACCGTCGGGCCGGAGCTCTTCTTCCACATGCTTGAGCTGCTCGACCAGACTGGCTACTTCGCCGCCTCGCTCTACTCGTCGTTCGGCGTCTCCGGCATCGAGACGCTCGGCTTTGAGATCTCGCGCGAGATGCGCGCGCTCACCGGCGCCGACCCGACGGCGTGCGTGATCACGCATGCCGGCGGCGGCAACACGACGGGCACGGCTCGCGGTCTCCAGCGTGCCGGCGCGACGACGACGCAGATCGTCAGCGCCTCGGTCGACCTCTCCGGGCTGCACATGGCCTCGGACACCGACTTCAATCGCAAGAGCTTCACCACCGGGCACACCGGGTTCGGCGTACCGTTTGCGACGTGGCCCGACCGTGCCGACGTGCCGCGCAATGCGGCGCGGCCGCTGCGCTACATCGACCGCTACCTGACGGTCACCCAGGGTGAGGTCTTCTACGTCACCGAGGCGATGGCCAAGCTCGAAGGTCTCGAGCGCGGCCCGGCGGGCAACACGGCCATGGCGGCCGCCATGAGCCTTGCCCGCGAGATGCCGCGCGCGGCGACGGTCGTCGTCCAGGAGACCGAGTACACCGGCGCCGGCAAACACCATTGGGCGCAGCTCAACTTCGCTCGCGAGATGGGTGTCGAGGTTCGCTGCGGCGACCCGGCCGACAACAAGCCGGGCACGGTGATCGTCATCCCCGAACGGCCGGAGCAGCTGCAGGCCAAGGACTTTGACCTGCTGCGGATGCGCAAGTCGTACGTGCGCAACGCCGTCAAGGCGGCGCCGGCCGACTACGTGCCGACCGCCGCCGACGTCGCCTTTCTGGCGGCCGACACGAACACGGACGCGGCCACGGTCGAAGCCATGCTGGCCGAGCTCAGGGAGGCGTGAGATGGCGCGCGCCGACACGTACGCGCAGGAGCGCGGTCATCTGGCGGGCCTCACCGACGAGCAGCTCGAGGCCCACTTCTGGGAGCTCACGCAGGAGATCGTCGACCCGCTCGTCGAGCTGGCGCGCACGCACACGTCGCCCTCGATCGAGCGCTCGGTGCTGATGCGCATGGGTGTCGACTCGCGCGCCTGCATGGCGATCGTCACCGAGTGCGAAAAACGCGGCCTGCTCGGTCACGGTGCCGGCAACGTCGTGCTGCACTGCGCGACACTGTGGGACGTGGATGTGCGCGCCGCCGCGGCGAAGCTTGCCGGCGGCGCGGGCTGGGACGCCGTCGAGCAGCGCTGGGGGGTGTCCGATGGCTGATCTGCAGGACATGCCGCCACTGGAACCTAACGAGAAGCTCGACATCGCCAAGTTGCTCGAGGGTATCGATCAGTATCGGCCGCGGCGCAAGGGCTGGACGTGGCGCAAGCTCGTACCGCACCAGCATGTCGGCCCGTTCGAGTACCGCGAGACGTCAGCGCCGCTCGAGCGGAGCGTGCCGCTGCCCGCGGCGCACTACTTCGGCGACATCGACCCGCAGCCCGATTGCGTGATCACCACGGAGATCGCCTCCGGCCGCTTCGAGGACGACATCCGCCGGATGCGCATGGCGGCCTGGCACGGCGCCGACCACATGATGGTGATCCGCACCGCCGGCCAGAGCCACATGGACGGCCTGCTCGAGGGCACACCAGAGGGCGTCGGCGGTATCGCGATCACGCGCAAGCAGGTACGCGCCACGCGCAAGGCGCTCGACCTGATCGAGGACGAGGTCGGCCGGCCGATCAACTTCCACTCGTACGTGAGCGGAGTGGCCGGCCCCGAAATGGCCGTGATGTTCGCCGAAGAAGGCGTCAACGGGGCCCACCAGGATCCGCAGTACAACGTCCTCTATCGGAACATCAACATGTACCGCTCGTTCGTCGATGCCGCCGTCGCCAAGAAAGTCATGGCGAGCGTACGCATGGCGCAGATCGACGGTGCCCACAACGCCAACGCCACGGCGCGCGAGGCGTGGAAGGTGATGCCCGAGCTGCTCGTGCAGCACGCCATCAACTGCGCCTATTCGGTGTCGGTCGGCATGCCGGCCGAGGACATCTGCCTCTCCACGGTGCCGCCCGACGCGCCGCCGGCGCCGTGCATGCGCATGGATCTGCCGTATGCCGTGGCCTTGCGTGACCTCTTCAAGGACTACAAGATGCGCGCCCAGCAGAACACACGCTACATGGAGTCCTGCGGGCGCGAGGCGACGGTCTCGCACGTGATGAACCTGATGATCTCGCGACTGACGAGCGCCGACATCCAGAGCACGATCACTCCCGACGAAGGCCGCAACGTGCCCTGGCACTACAACAACGTGCACGCCGTCAACACCGCCCGCCAGTCGCTTGTCGGCATGGACGGGCTGCGCGAGATCGTCAAGCTCGACTACGACAACCCCGAGTTCACAGGCAAGGTGCGCGAGTTCAAGGAGCGCGCCGTGCTCTTTCTCGAGGCGATGATCAAGGACGGCGGCTACTTCGCCGCCGTCGAGAAGGGCTACTTCGTCGACTCCGGCCAGTATCCCGAGACCAACGACGACGGCATCGTGCGCCTCGCCGACGGCGGTGTCGCCGCCGGCAGCATCGTCGCGCGCGCCGCCGACTACCTGGCGCCGGTGTGCCATCACTTCGGCGCCAACCATCTGCCCGACGGGCTCGCCAAGCCGTGCGCCGCGATCGGCGGCTGCACACTGTGCGAGCCCGCGCTCGTGCCGTTCACGGACGAGCTCGACCCCGAGGACAACGTCAACGCACGGCTCGCGCAGACCGCCGAGTTGCGCGCCAAGGGGCTCATCAAACCGGAGGTCGAGTGGGCCGGCGACGGCGTCGTCGTGGTGACGATGTTCCTGCCGGCGCCCGAGCGCGTCGCCGAGTTCGCCGCGCTCGAGCTGGGCAAGGCGATGAACCTTCGCGACCCGGAAGTCATCCACAAGCAGGTGATGCATCCCGCGGAGGGCACGCTGATCGAGATGAAGGGCCGGCTCGACGTCTCGGTCGATCCGGCGACGCTCGTGATACCGCCGAAGCCGCAGATGCTCACGGCGGAGGAGATCCGCGCGTTCGTCGCCGAGCGCGGGCTCAAGGTCGTCGGCGCCACCGTCGGCGAGGACGAGCACTCGGTGGGCATGCGCGAGATCATCGACATCAAGCACGGCGGGCTCGAGGGCTTCGGCATCACGTGCGAGTACCTCGGCACTTCGGTGCCGGTCGCGAAGGTGCTCGATGCGGCGATCGAGCACGCCGCCCAAGCGGTGCTGATCTCGACGATCATCTCGCACGGCGACGTGCATCGCCAGAACATGGAGAAGCTCGCCGACCTCGCCGCCGAAAAGGGCGTCCGCGACCAGCTCCTGCTGATCGCCGGCGGCACGCAGGTCACCGACGAGCTCGCCAGGAGCTGGGGCATGGACGCCGGCTTCGGGCGTGGGGCCAAGGGTATCCAGGTCGCCTCGTTCATCGTCAAGACCATGCGCGAGCGCGGGATGTAGTCGCATGCGACCGGCCGATCCGATGGCGACCGCGTGAGAGCGCAGAGTGCAGGAGACGGGCGCGCCGCAGGGCGCGCCCGTCCCGTCGACGCACTCGTCGCCGAGATAGGCTCGACGACGACGGTCCTCTCCGCATTCGCCGGACTGAGCGGCGCGGACGCGACGCCCGTCCTCGTCGGCCAGGGCGTTGCGCCGACCTCCGTCGAGGACGGCGATGTGACGGTCGGCGTCGACGCGGCGCGCGCCGATCTCGAAGCGCAGGTCGGCGCCGTGGCGCCGCGCGTCACGCTCGCCACGAGCTCAGCCGCCGGCGGCCTGCGCATGACGGTGCACGGTCTCACACAGCGGATGACGGCGATGGCCGCGCGCGAGGCTGCGCTCGGCGCCGGCGGCGTCGTCGAGTATCAGACCGCCGGTCGCCTGCGTGACGGCGATCTCACGAAGATCGTCGGCGCGCGCCCGAACCTCATCCTGCTCGCCGGGGGCGTGGAGGGCGGCGACTACGACACGGTCCTCTTCAACGCCGCCCGGCTGGCGGAGCTGCCGATCCGGCCGATCGTCGTGTACGGGGGCAACTCGGCGGTGAGCGGTGAAGCGCGCGCGCTGCTGGAGCGCGCGCGCTTCAAGGTGAGGGTGACGGCTAACGTCTACCCGGGAGTCGACGAGCTCGACATCGTGCCGGCGCGGGCGGCGATCCACGACGCGTTCGAAGAGCACATCACGCACGCTCCGGGGATGGAGAGGATCGGCGCCATCGTCGACGGTGCGATCCTGCCCACGCCCGGTGCCGTCCTGATCGCCGCCGAGCTGCTCGCCGACGTCCTCGGTGACCTCGTCGTCGTCGACGTCGGTGGCGCCACGACGGATGTCCACTCGGTGACCGACGGGAGCCCCGAGATCGCTCCGCTGCAAACGGAGCCGCAGCCGCACAGCAAGCGCAGCGTCGAAGGCGACCTCGGCACCTATGTGAGCGCTGCGCACGTGATCGGCATGCTCGCCGCCGGCGAGCGTCCGGCGGCTCCGCCGCCGGCGCTGCCGCGCACACCCGAGGAGGTCGCGGCGGCGCTCACCCTGGCGCACTTCGCGGCGATCACTGCCGTGCAACGGCACGCCGGCCAGCTGGCGCATCTGTACACGCCGACCGGCCGGCAGACCGTGGCCCGCGGCCGTGACCTCACTGCGTGCCGGCTGCTGATCGGCACCGGCGGTGCGCTGACGCGCCTGCCCGGCGGGGCGGCGACGCTGGCCGACGCACGCGCGAGGAACGGCGGCGAGCGACTGCTGCCGCCCAAGGACGCGCGCTGCGAGCTCGACCGCGAGTACATCTTTGCCGCCTGCGGCGCGCTCAGCGCGCATTTCTCCGCCGAGGCCGTTGTGACGCTCATGCGACGGAGCATCGGCGTATAACTGCGGGTCGAGCAGCGTCGCCAGGACGCTTGCCAGTCGCCGCATTCTGCTATAACGTGCTGCATAGGAAATATGCAGGCCGACGCGAGGACACCCGAAGTCACCATCCACGTCGATCTCGCCAAGATCGAGGCGAATGCGCGCGCGCTCACGCGCCAGCTGCCGGATGTCGCCTTCGTCGGCGTCACCAAGGTGACGTGTGGCAGCCCGGCCGTCGCGCGCGCGATGCTCGCCGGCGGCGTGGCCGCCATCGGCGACTCGCGGCTGGCCAATCTCCGGCGACTGAAAGACGACGGGGTGCCGGCGCCGCTGTGGCTGCTGCGCTCGCCGACGCCGGCGCTCGCCGCCGAGACGGTGCGGGTCGCCGACGTTTCGCTGAACTCGGAACTCGTGACGGTGCGCGCGCTGGGCGCGGCCGCCGTTGCCGGCGGCCGCGCCCACGGCGTCGTCGTGATGGTCGACCTCGGCGACCTGCGCGAAGGTGTCCTGCCGCAAGAGCTTCCCGGCTTTCTCGACGCGGCCGAGCGCATCTCGGGCATCTCGGTCGAAGGCATCGGCACCAATCTCACGTGCTACGGGGCGATCGTGCCGACCGCGGAGAATCTCGGCCGCCTGGTGGAGCTTGGGGAGGCGGCCGAGCGGCAGCTCGGCCACCGCCTTCTCGTCTCGGGCGGCAACTCGAGCACGCTGTGGCGTGCGCTCAAGGGCGGCGGCATCCCGGAGCGGATCGACAACCTGCGGGTGGGCGAGTCGATCGTGCTCGGCGTGGACACAGTCACGCGCGCGCCGATCGACGGCCTGCACCTCGATGCGTTCGTCGTCGAGGCGCCGGTGATCGAGTGCCGGGTCAAGCCGTCGCTGCCGAGCGGCGAGGCGGCTCAGGACGCTTACGGCAATCGCCCGACTTTCGCCGATCGCGGCGAACGGCGGCGGGCGATCTGCGCCATCGGCCGCCAGGACATCGTGCCCGAGGGGCTGCGCCCGCTCGATCCGCGTGTCGAGGTGCTCGGCGCCTCCAGCGACCACATGATCCTCGACGTCGAGGCCGTCGATCCGCCCCCGGGCGTCGGCGACCGGATCGCGTTCATACCCAACTACGCCTCCGTGCTCCAGGCGTTCACATCAGCGTACGTCGTCAAAGACTTCACACCGCCGGCCTGAGTCTGTCGTGGCGCGGAGAAGCCCGATCGGAGAGAAGGAGCAGTCATGACGAAGGGTCGAACCAAGGTCCTGATCATGGGAGCCGCCGGCCGCGACTTTCACAACTTCAACACGTTCTTCCGCGACAACGAGGCCTACGAAGTGGTCGCGTTCACGGCCACGCAGATCCCGTACATCAACGACCGCAAGTACCCCGCCGAGCTCTCCGGCAAGCTCTACCCGAACGGGGTCGCGATCCACGACGAGTCCGAGCTCGAAGCGCTGATCATGCAGCACGACGTCGACCAAGTCGTGTTCGCCTACTCCGACGTCAAGTACGAGTACGTGATGCACAAGTCGGCGCAAGTCAACGCACTCGGCTGTGACTTCATCCTGATGGGGCCGAAATACACGGCGCTCAAGTCGACCAAGCCGGTGATCTCGATCTGTGCCGTGCGCACCGGCGCCGGCAAGAGCCAGACGACGCGCGCGATCGCGACGATCCTGCGCGCGGCCGGCAAGAAGGTCGCCGCAGTCCGCCACCCGATGCCCTACGGCGACCTCGTCAAGCAGGCCGTGCAGCGCTTCGCGACGGTCGAGGACCTGAAGAAGCACGACTGCACGATCGAGGAGATGGAGGAGTACGAGCCGCACGTCACCGTCGGCAACATCATCTACGCCGGCGTCGACTACGAGGCGATCCTGCGCGCGGCCGAGAAGGAGGCCGACGTCATCCTCTGGGACGGCGGCAACAACGACTTCATGTTCTACAAGGCCGACCTGGCGATCACCGTCGCCGACCCGCATCGCGCCGGCAATGAGACGAGCTACTACCCCAGTGAAGTGAACATGCGCATGGCCGACGTGATCGTCATCAACAAGATCGACACCGCCGACCGCGCCGGCGTCGAAGCAGTGCTCGCCAGCGCCAACGCCCTCAACCCCGACGCGACGATCGTGATGGCCGCCTCGCCGCTGACCGTCGACGATCCCAAGGCGATCCGCGGCAAGAAGGTGCTGGTCGTGGAGGACGGCCCCACGCTCACGCACGGCGAGATGAAGTACGGCGCCGGCACCGTGGCC
>Ga0207931_1000476_pt1 | contig 14783 bp, 21 predicted proteins | sample NGESurdeep092012_2_FD_184478 | JGI IMG/M metagenome (GOLD analysis project Ga0207931, IMG submission 184478) | Arctic peat soil microbial communities from Barrow, Alaska - NGEE Surface sample 415-1 deep-092012 (SPAdes) | ecosystem: Environmental > Terrestrial > Soil > Wetlands > Peat ...
CGAAGCGCCGATCTTGGTGAATTGGCGCGCTTGCGTAACGACTCGCTGTCCGGTGCGACTCGGGGACGGGAATCCACGCGCACCGCCCGAAAGCGGATCCTCCTGCGGGACAGACTTGGTCGACGCTTCGTGCTGCCGAGGCGGCCGTGTATCGTGGGTCAGCTGATGTCAACCTCCTTGCGACTTGGGGCGTCGGCGAACCTGTTCCGCCGTGATCGTCGACCGAGTTGGCTTCGATGTCGGCGCGGAGCGCGATCTTGCAATGGGCGGATTCGTCGGCTCGTGGTCGTCGGCGTGACCTGTTGCAATAACGGGGATGGGTCGGCCCTGGTCGCGGACGGCGACGGCGACGAAGATGACGGTGCAGGACGTGGCGGTGGTGTAGTTCACGTGGTGGGGTTCGGTGGAGGAGACGGTGCATGCTGGATCGGCCGGTGCCCGGACGAGTGCGCGAGCACCCCGAGAATCGCTCCGGCCACCTACGCCGGGCCGGCCGGGATGTCTCTGCCCCGTTCCTTGTGCCGCGCCCAGACGATGCAGCCATTGAGCACCTGGAGGACTTGGGCGGTGAGAATGCCGATGTACAGGCTCGCCCATGAGTTGCCGCCGATCCATACTCCCAGTCCTGCACAGTGTTTGATGTCACCGAGCGCGTAGGACCGTGGGTCGAGCAGTCCGGCACCCAGTAGCAGACCGCCCGTAGAGCACGCTGCCAACAATTCCCCGGACCAGTCCCTGGTGCGTGCCGGTGATCTCGAATACGGCCATCACCACCACACCGGCGGCGAGGATCGCATACGTCATCGGATCCGGCAGACGCAGCTCGATGGCGTCGACCAATGCCGCTGCGATCGCGACGAGCAACATCGCGGCGTAGGCCTATTGAACACCGCCGTTGACCGAGTAGCCCGCCGACCGCAGCCACCCAGTGACTACTCGATCCTGTTGCGTCGGTGCAACAGGCGGGCTTGATGGACCGGGGTCAAGATCGTCGGCCTGGTGGGTTGCGGCCGTCGCAGTTCTGACCGTGTTCGTGGTGATCGGTGACAGCTGGTGGCAGCTGATCACCGGCGCGCTGCTCGGGGCTGCGCGGGCCGAGTTCGGGTTCCTGGTCTCCGTCCGGAATGCTGCCACCATGGGTTGGGTGGAGTTGTCAGACCAGCTCGGAACTGCTGCCGGTCAGCAACCGGAACCACCGGCCCCCGTACGGTGGCAACGTGACCTCCAGCGAACCGTCAGCGGTGATCGCTAGCTGGGTTGATCGGTCGAACAGATCGACGCAACGGGCGCCGGAAGGCTGTTCGGGGAGCGACAGCCGCACCGTCGCGGCGGTGGAACCGAGGTTGTGGCAGAGCAGCAGCGTTCCGCCGCGCCAGTCACAGCGGTGGGCCAGCACTGCCGGAACGTCGTGGTCCAGCACGGACAACGCGCCCCAGCCCAGCTCGGGACATTCGCGGTAACACCGAATCCGTTCCCGCAGGAACGAGAACAACGAGTCCGGATCATGGCGCTGCGCAACGACATTCACCTCGTCCGGGCTGTAGGGCTTCGCCGGAAACGGTCGGCACAGCGCCCCGGCGTTCGGCGCGGTACTGAAACCGCCCATCTCCCCTGCCTGCCATTGCATGGGGGTCCGGACGGCCATCCGCCCCGGCAGGTCGAGGTTCTCGCCCATGCCGATCTCCTCGCCGTAGAACAGCGTCGGAGTGCCCGGCAGCGACATCATCAGGCTGTACGCCAGTCGGACGCGGCGCCCGTCGCCGCCGACCATCGTCGGCAGTCGCCGACGCAGCCCGCGGCCGTAGACCTGCATGCCCTCGTCGGGACCGAAGGCGGTGAACACCTCCTGCCGTTCGGCGCCACTGAGCTTGTCCAACGTCAGCTCGTCGTGGTTGCGGACGAAGACCGCCCATTGCGAGTCGCCCGGTGTTTCCGGTCGCGCCAGCAACGCGGACCGGATCGGGCCGGCATCCTCACGCGCCAACCCGAGGAACATCGCCTGCATCGTCGGGAAGTCGAACAGCATCGTCAACTCGTCGCCGTCCTCGTCACCGAAGAACGTCCGGGCCTGCTCGAACGGCAGATTGACCTCCCCCAACAGGATCGCGTCACCGCTGCGCCGCCCGAGAAATGCCCGCAGATCTCGGAGGTACTCATGGGGCTGTGGCAGGTCCCCGGCGCCACCCTCGATTCCGGACGTCTCCAGGAGGAACGGGACGGCGTCCACCCGGAAGCCGGACAACCCCAACTCCATCCAAAAGCCAATGATGCGGGCGATCTCGTCACGAACTGCGGGGTTGGCGACGTTCAGATCCGGCTGGCTGCGGTAGAAGCGGTGCAGGTAGTACTGACCCGCCTTCCGGTCTTTGGTCCAGATGCTGGTCTCCCGGTCGGGAAACACGACGTCACCGGGTTTCTCCGGACCGGGTTCGTCACGCCACACGTACCAGTCGCGGTACTGGGAATCAACGGAGGAACGGGACGATTGAAACCACGGATGCTTGGCACTGGTGTGGTTGACAACCAGGTCGGCGATCACCCGCAAACCGCGCGAGCGGGCCGACCGCATGAATTCGACGAAATCACCGAGCGTGCCCAAACGTGGGTCCACCGTGTAGAAGTCGGTGATGTCGTAGCCGTCGTCGACATCCGCCGTCGGGTAGAACGGCATCAGCCACACCACGGTGACGCCGAGCTCGACGAGGTGATCGAGCCGCTCGGACAGCCCGGCGAAATCACCGATGCCGTCACCGTTGGAATCGTAGAAGGTCTGCACATCCAGGCAGTAGACGACGGCCGTCTTCCACCACAGATCGCCGGTCTGGGTCGCTCTCACACCGCACCTCGAAGGGTAGGCAAAACCTCGGCGCCGAAGGCGTCGATGAAGGCCTCATTGTGTTGCCCGACGTGATGCAGGTACAACTCCTCGAACCCAAGATCGACATACTCCTGCAGCCACCCCAGGTGCCGTCCGAGGTCGGCGGAGACCCGAACGTTGGCGGCGACCTCCGGCGCCGGGACGTGCCTCGTCGCTGCCTCGAACTGCTCCGGGGTGGTCAAGTCCCACGCCAGCAAGGTGGGCACACAATTGCCACGCCACTGGTCAACGGCGATGGCCAAGGCCTCGTCGTCGCTGTCCGCGTAGGCCAGATGCACCTGCAGCCGCAGGGTTCCGCGCGCAGGTTGGTTGGCGGTGATCAGCCCGTCGGCCCATTGCGCCGCCCAGGCGGCGGTCTCCGCGCTCATCGCGCCGGCAACGAGCTGCGGCGGCTCATCGGGCAGCGACCAGAGCCGGGCGCGATCCACCACGATGTGCCCGCGATGACTGACCTCCTCACCGCGCCACAACGCACGCATCACCTCGACGCATTCACGCAGCCGTGCCATCCGTTCCGGCTTGGCCGGCCAGAGGTCACCGGTGACGTGTTCGTTCAGCGCCTCCCCACTGCCCAAGGCCACCCACGGCAGCCGACCGGGGAACATCGCCGCCACCGTGGCTATCGCCTGGGCGGAGATCACCGGGTGGTACCGCTGGCCGGGGGCGTGGAAGGCACCCATCGGAATACGCTCGGTGGCCTGCAAAGCTGCGCCGAGCCACGTCCAGGTGAAACCGGAGTGCCCCTGCGACTGCGGTCCACGGCGCGAGATGATCCGAGCACATCACCGCGTCGAACCCGGCACGTTCCGCGTGCACCGCATCATGCAGCAGCACCCGCGGATGCACCTGCTCATGAGAAGCGTGGAAACCGATCAAGACCATGTCCACACCATGCCCCAGCGGACCCCTCCGTGGGGTCGGTCACCCCAGCAGTCGACCGCCCCGGAACGGGCCGGCGAGGACACTGCATCGGGCGGCGGACGTCATCGGGTGGTGGTGCTGGGAGGCTGTTGAGGTGGGTGGACATGACGAGCAGGGGCTGGGCGATCCGCCGCCGGCCCGCGCGGCGCACAAGCTCCGGGATGCGCGGCGCGGGAAACGCGGGGAGGCCCGGCTCCCACCCGCCGTGGCGGTGCTGGTCGCGGTCGCCCTGTACGCGGCGCTGCCCGAAACGTTGGTCCTCGGCCCGCGGTTCCTGATCCCCGGTGTGGAGGTGGCATTGCTGGTCGCCCTGGTCGCGACCAACCCCTGGCGGCTGACCCGGCAAACCCGATGGTCCCGGTGGGCGTCGCTGGCGTTGGCGGCGGTGGTCGTGGTCACGAATCTGGTGACGTTGGAATTGCTGGTAGCCCCAGGTTGGTCTCCGCCCAGAACTCCGGGGGTGGTGCGCTGCTGCTCGCGGCGCTGCAGGTATGGGCGACGAACGTGATCGCGTTCGGGTTGATCTACTGGGAACTGGACCGCGGCGGCTCGGTGGCCCGGACCCAAATCCACCCGCGGGAGAAATTGCCGCTGGTTCTCTCAGCCCGATTTCCGGTTCACCCAGGACGAAACCCAGGACACCGTCATCGAAGTCGCCGCGGGATCCAGCGAAAAGGCCGATTGGATACCGACATTCGTGAACTACCTGTACTTGTCCACCACGAACTCCAGCGCGTTCGGCCCCACCGACACCATGCCGTTGACCAGCCTCGTCAAGATCCTGATGGGGGTGCAGGCCACCGCCGCGCTGATCACCTCGCTGCTCGTGATCGCCCGCGCGGTCGGCGCCCTCGGCTCGGGCTGAACACCCCGGACGCGGGGGTGGCCAGGACTCGTCGTGCTGGGCGGCGCCGGTCAACTGGCTGCCTTGGTGGCTGGTCACTGGCTCTGCCCGACAGCCCCCAGGTTTCCGGTGCAGCCGTCACCCCGATCGTGGCGATCGGGTGGTGTGTGCATGGACGACGAAGGTGAACACCGGGGTGCGGGACGGGGGCGAACGATGTGAACCCCAGCTCGCTCACCCGGCCGGTCCCCCTACCTTGATGATCATCGCGGGTAACGGCAGCGCCGGGTAAGCAACCGCGGCCGTGGTCGTCGCGACCCATTCGCCGTCGATCAGTTGACGCAGCACCCCGAGGGCATCCGGGACCACTGATCCCGCCGGGACGTCCGCGAGCTCGGCCGGTCGGTGAGCACAGGCGGCGGCGGTGGCCATCCCAGGGCGGTCATCGTCCCAGCCAACCGCGCCGAGTCAACGAGGCAACTCGAATCCGACCGCAGCGACACCTTCGACAACGGATCGCTGGCATCCCGCCCCGGGAGCGCAACGGCCGCCGAACCTTTCGTCGACCAGGCGCCGACGGTGCGTCATGTTGAGCAACGGGTTTGGCTGCACGACACACGGAACCCAACCATGTCGGGCCCTGCAGGGTCTTTCGGGTTCAGGGATGGACCGGGCACTCGCCCGTTCCGGTAGTGCTCGCTACCGGGTTACCGTGGTGCAGGGGGCCAATGAAGGAGCGCGATGGCAGAACCCCAGCACCCCCGCCCGGAGCAAGACCCCGCCGACGAGCAGGGCGAGCAGTGGCACGGCGTGCACTCCGACGAGCAGGCCCTGCGGGAGCCCCGACGCTCGCCGGGCGGCGTGCAACGCACCGTGGAAACCGCGGCCGGCGGCGACCAGCGGCCATAGCCGCCAGCACGCCTGCAGACGTAACCCGTTGGAGTCACCGGTTTTTCCACGCTGTCACACCCGGGAGCGTCCCCAACAGCACCGGTAACCCGATCGACGTTCCCGCGGGCCTGGCCCCCTGCTGCACCAAGGACGGCGTCGTCCGCTCAGCACTGCGGAGCATCCATTCGACGGGCGGGCATCCAGCGCCCGCTGTCCAGCGACCGAAGGAAAAATTCATGACCATCACTGGCATCATCACCGCGATCATCATCGGCGCCATCATCGGCGCCCTGGCCCGGCTCATCCTGCCGGGCAAGCAGAACATCCCGATCTGGCTGACGATCGTCGTCGGTATCGTCGCCGCGTTCATCGGAACGGCCATCGCCCGCGCGGTCGGGATCCCCACCGTCACCAGTGGCATCGACTGGCTCGAACTGCTGGTCCAGCTCGTCGTCGCCGTCATCGGTGTCGCCGTGGTCGTCGGCATCTACAGCCGCCGCAGCATCCAGCACCAAGGCGCCCGACGCTGACCCGAGCCGGGGCCCCAGCGACCACGTTGAACCGTCAGATGACTTCCGTATCCAGCGATCCGCGGGATACGGCCAACCACAGCCACACCGAAATTGAAGGAGTGCCATGACCACCACAGGATCGACAAACGGCCGCCAGGCTGACGCGGAACGCCACCGAGAAGACCGCTGAGAAGGTGAAGCAGGGCGGACACGAGGTCACCGAGAAGGTTGACCAGGTGTTCGGCCAGCAGCTACCGACTGTCGACTTCGCCCAGGGTGTCGAGCGGTACTTCGAGTTCGTGCAGAAGCCAGTGGACGTCAACCGCGAACTCGCGACCAACTGGGCCGACGCCGTCAACTCATTCTCGGGTGTCGTCCGGGAGCAGACCGAGAAGGTCCGCGAGCTGACCACCGAGCAGGCCGACAAGGTCGAGTCAGCCACCCGCGAGCAGGCCGACAAGGTCGAGCAGGCCGAGAAGACGCAGGCCCGCCGGCCCCGGCAAGCCACCAACGGTCACATCGACCTGCACAACGACGAGCACAACGAACGTTTGATCGACACCAAGTAGATCGTCACCGCACCACGACGCCGGTGCCGGCAGCCTCCGCTGCCGGCACCGGCGTCGCTGTCGTTGCCTCACACAATCACGGGTCTCCCTCCCCGCAGGGGGACGTCTGCGGGGAGCGGTCCCTTTGGACGTGCACATCGATCGGGAGCGCCGCGCGGGGAAACCATCGCCCTGGCAATGAGGTCTCGAACCTTGCCCGAATGGCTCCAACCTCCCGTTCGTGCGCAGTACCCAGCAACGCCGGGGTGGCTGTCTGTTCCGCATCCGTCGGCGAAGCTGCGTCACATCCGGCGGTACCGGGCCTGGAGGAAAGCGAACAGGCCAAAGGCCACGAATCCCAACGCCACCGCGGTGAGCAGGGACTGTCCGAACGGCTGCTCCAGGATCGTCCGCATCGCGCCGTCCAGGCCCTTCGCCTGCTGCGCGTCGAACGTCAGGGCCGCATAGCCGAGCAGGCCACCGACCACGCCCAGCGCGAGCCCCCGGGCCACGTACCCGACCTGACCCAACCGGGCCACCACCGACTGTGCGGCCGGGGACATCGCCGAGGTGTCGATCTCCTCGGCGAAGGACTTCTTCACGCCCTTGACGACACCGGCCACCCCCACCCCGATGATGACCAGCGCTGCGACCACCACGATGACCTGCCCACCGGGCCAGGCCAGCACCCCCGAGGTGGCCTCCTGCTGGGACTGCGAACTCGACGATCCCGAGCCGATCGCGACCAGGGCGGCGCTGACCCCCAGCGCGGCGTAGAGCGCCGCCTTCGCGGCGCTGCTGACCTGCTTGCGGACCCGCTTCCCGCCCGACCGATTGTCGTAGCCCCAGATGGCTTCACTGGCCTGCCACAGTGCGAGCGCGAGCATGCCCACCGCGACCAGCCACAGCAGGATCTTGCCGAAGGGCTGATCCGCCACCGTTGACAGCGCCCCGGAACTGTCGGCGCTCCCACCGGAGGTGCCGCCCCACGCGATCTGCAGCGCCAACCAGCCGATCAGCAGGTGCACCACCCCGTACGCGATCAACCCGACCCTGGCCAGGCCCTCCAACACCGCGCTGTCCCCGGCCTTTCCTACCTTGTTACCAACCTTGGTTCCCATCACAGGGACCTCCACTTCACTCCACTGTTGCCCGGAAGTACGGATCGTCGGTGTCCCACCGACACGGGAGCAGCAGGCGACGGGAGCGCCAGGTCCGCCAACGCCTGCACCACGCCGCGGGGTCGACGAGATTTCATCGATCCGCCACCGATCTGGATGCGGTGGCAAGAGACCGGTCGGGCGGCGGGGCGTTGGTAGAGGCCAGCACATGCTCGGCCACTTCCGGCACGCCGCGCGGGGTGCCGGCGGCGCGGCTGCCGAGCTCGGCAATGGCCCCGGCCGGGGTGTATCCGCGGGTGATCAGCACACCGATCGCCTGGTTGACGACGCTCAGCTCCGCGAGTCCGGTGATCCCAGACCGGCAGGGTTGATCGCCCGCGCTCGGTAGATGACCGTCCAGGTAGACATCGCAGTCCAGGTCGTGAACCCGGTGGAGATCAGCGGCGAGGTCGACGAACGCGCCCGGGTGACGGGCGTAGAACACCACCGTGCCGCCCGGGGCCCCGTCGGTCGATCGGCCCACCGGCAGGGTGAGGGAGGCACCTGCCGTGAGTGCCAGGTCCGCGTCCATTGTGGTGAGCGTGAGGGGGCACCCGTCCAGCTGCAGCGTCATCCTCAGCCCAAGGAAGGACGAGACCGCCGCGGACAGGTCGTCGACCAGCACCTCGAGGATGGTTTCCAGGTCAGTGCCTGGATCGTCCAACGCCGCGGTGAGAACGCTGAGCTGTGCGGTCAACGCATCGGTGGGCATCAGGGGATGGCTCCGGGCCGGGTGTCCCGAGCACTGATTGGTGCTACCGGTGCCGAGCAGCGCGAATCCGCGGAACTCGATGCGTCACGCCAGGTTCGGGTCGGGGACCCGGCTCACTCGTGGCCGCACCCCCAACGCTACGCGCAGCTGCGGGATCGGGACCCGAAAAGCGTTCGAAAAGTCAGGTTCCCTCGGTGCGCCGGGCGCGGGCCCGGCGGACGGCCTCCGCGACGATACCCTCGGCAACAGCAGCCATTTTGGTGTTCTCCTGCTGGCTCAGCAGACGAATCCTGGCCTCGGCGTCGTCATGGGTGATCCCGCTGCGGCTCATCAGGATGCCGACGGCCCGATCGATCATCGCGTGGTTGGTCATCGCCGACTGGAACTTCGCGGCCAGCCGTTGGGTTTGCGCGAGGACCTGCGCGTTTTGCACCGCGATCGCCGCGGGGACCGCGTACAGCTGACCCACGTGCTCGGACCGTTCATCGAACGCGTCCTTGCCGTGCGCGTACACGTTCATCGCACCGACCACCTGATCAGCGCTGATCAGCGGTAACGACAGCACGCTGTGCACCCCCAACCGGCCCGCCCGCGGTCCGAACCGCGGCCACCGCGCGTCACCGCCCAGCGACCCGGAACGCATCGGCTTCCCCACGGCGGCGGCGCTGATGCACGGCCCCTCACCGAGCCCGTACTGGATGTCGTCGATCTCCCGAACGAACGGTGCACTCTTCACGATGGTGTCCGCCCGGCCCGCCTCGATCAGCGTCAAACCCGCCCCGTCCGCGCCCGGGATGGCCTGCACCGCGAACGTCGCCACCTCCGTCAACAGATCTTCCATGCCCAACCGCGCCGCCGACAACCGGGACAGCGCCGACAAACTCCACGCTAGGTCATCATCCTCGGACTCCGACTGAGTCCGCGCCATCTGCTCCACCGCATCGCCACGGGCAGGCAACTCGTCAACCATCCCGGAACTCCCTCTCCGCTGGACAGCACATCGTGCCCCGCCCCCAAGCCTGCACCCTGCTTGCCCTGCTGAACAGGAAACCCGAAGGTTCAACGACCCGGAACCTCACGCCGCACCACACGTGCCGCAGCAGCCCCAGTCGTACCGCATGAGGTCGCCCTGCTCTCCGTGCATGGCAGCGTCTGTTCGGATCACCGGCACAATGCCGACAATCGCGACAATGGCGAGCGTGTGTCCCCCCTGCTGATTTCGGGGTCCTTCGGTGCGGGCAGGACCGCCGCTCTGACGTCCATGGGGCCGGCGGCGTCCTCGCTATCGGACGTGCCCTACTCGATGTCCGCACTGCCAGTCGCACGAAGGAGACGGCTGCTCCCGCAACACGAATCGGGTGATCACTGGCACGAAATCCCGTGCTGCGGCCAGCGGTTCGACATGACCACCGTTGAAGACATGCAGGGTCGCGTTCGGAATGAGGCCAGCCAGGATCCGTGCATTCGCGACCGGAACGATCGGATCGGCATCGCCACCCCATGACAAGGACAGGTTGCCGAATAGGCCCCAGGAACGGCATGCTGCTCCACCCCGCAGCCGCCGCAAGTTGATACAGGTAACACAGGCCAGAACCCCCGACCTGGCTGTCCCGGAACCACCGCCGAACCTCGTCACCGTGACTGCCGATGTCCCCCGCGTACAGCAGGCCCGCGGCGTGGTCCGCCCCCCGGAAACGCCACCGACAAAGAGTCGGCCCTCCTGTCTGGCGAGTTCACGTTTCGGAGTCAGCATTTTCACCAACACCTGCGGCCGACCCGGGATCGACGGCAACCCAGGGCTGGTGCAGATCAACACCAACCGGCGGCACCGGCCGGGGTACTGAACGGCGAACTGCTGGGCCAGCGCACCCCCAGGAGAAGCCCAGGACGTCGTCGACCCGCTGGTAACCCAGCTCATCCAGCAACACCGCCAGCTCCAGAAACCGTAGGGCCAGACCCGGACCGGAGAACAACCGACACCCGGAACGTCGACCCGGACGATCGCAATGCTCGGATCGAGGGCATCGACCACCAGATCGAAAACCTCGTAACTGATCCCAATGCCGCAGCACATCAACAGCGGCGTACCGGTGCCGCTCCCCGGTCGCACCTCGACCCTGAGTTCCTGGCCGCAAACCTTCACCGTTCGGGAAGCGGTCATCAACGAACATTGACATCCCAAGCCGGCAGAGCGGTCCTGGGTGGGGTTGGTCAACCCAGGACCAGGACCAATTTGTGGTGAACGGGGCGGTAAGTGCCCTCGTCGAGTTGCCCCAGTTTCGATCCGGGGTGATCCGCTGATCCCCAAACCCATCAGATGTCGCGCCGTGGACCAAGTCGTCCGGCCGTCGGCCGCTCCACCCGGCCACCGGCACCCACCAGGTCAGGCAGCACGAAGTCCGCTGCCGCGTCGTATTTGGTGTTCCCGTTCCCGGTGCACGCTGACGACCCCGTCATCATTCCCGCCCAGGACGGGTTCGTGGTCACCGGCCGTCCACCGGGTAGTGGTTTCCCGATCACGGGTGACGACAGGCGCTGTTCCTGGCCTGACCCACAGTTACACGGGCGTCGAAGTTGACTGTCCTGCAACGGATCTGTCGGCCCGTGCCCAGCGCTGCACTGAGCGAGCTGACCGGAACGGGCCCGACCTGATAGAAGCCTGGGCGAACAGGCCCCCATCGCTGTGTTGTCGACCCGTCCGAGCAGCCGCCACCCGATTCCTCAACCGGAGGTGGGCAGTACCACGATGACAGGCACCAGCACCGTCGTCCAGGCCGTCGGCACGGCCTCGGCGTCTACACCCACAAGGATGTGAACGTCGCGTTCGCGCTCGACAATCTCGGGCGTCGCATCGACGGGCGACGTGTTCCCACCGGTGAATCCGGGTCGAGGGATCTCCTGCACTGGGCTCAGCAACTGGACCCCGATCGGGTGGGGGGCATCGAGGGCACCGGCAGCTACAGCGCCTGGCTCACCCGATTCCGGCGGGCCGCGAGCGAGACGGTCCACGAGGAGTCTCGGCCGAACCGGTGTCACCGAGGGCGCTGCGGCAGCTCCGGGCCACCCGTCGAGCAGCGCTGAAATCCCGCACCCAGGCGGCGAACCTGCTGCACGCCTTGCTGCTCACCGCACCGGCCGATCTCCGCGCCGAACCAAGCCAGGGCGCACTGAAGGACATCGTGCACCGGCTGCACCCGGCTGCGACCTGGACCCGTCACCCGGGAACGGGAGGCGGCAAATCCGCTCTACGGTCGGCCGCCCGTCGCTGGCGGCACCTTGCCGAGGAGATCGCCGAGGACATGACGGACGGGTTCGTGCTCAGCCCGTCAGCGCCCTCAGGTGAAGCTCCTTCCGAATACCCCGATCGGGGGTCCATCCACCGGGGACGGCACCGGCCATCGTCAGGTGAAGACGCTGACCCCGCCGGGGCCGACAAGCAGCCCCACCACGATCAGCACGACACCCCAGACCAGCTGCTTCCGGATGATCGCGAAGATACCGGCGATCACCAGGATGACCGCCACGATCCATAGAACCGTTGCCAGCGTCATGATGGCTCTCCTTACGTTGTCGAGCATCGGGCAGAGACGCCGACCGCATGGGGTCAGTGTCTCGCGATCCACGCACCGGCTGAATCGGCATCAGCCGGCAAGCCCGGGCTACTGACCGTTACTCGTCGCGACCGCGACAATGGAGTCGTCAGTGTTCGGTTGGTGGTCAGTCCAAGGCGTCCTTGACGGCGTCCTTGGCCTTCTCGCCGGCCTGCTTGACGTTCGCTGAAGCCTGATCGGCTCTGCCCTCCGCTTCCAGGCTCTGGTTATCGGTCGCCCGACCAGCGGTTTCTTTGACCTTGCCGGCAGCTTCCTCGCCGGCGTTCTGGATCTTGTCTCCCACACCCATCGCGTTCTCCCCTCGTCTGGAACTGTCGCTATTCTGACTCCGCAGTGCCCACCCGGGAACGATTCGACACCGAATCACCACGCAGATTTCGACTTTCACCCCACCGGTTCAGATTCGATGCGGTACGGCCGCGGTTCGACACCTGCACCGGCGACCCGGCTCGGCACCGGGGAACGCCCGTCACCCTGTTGGCCCGTCGGCGCGTGTGGGCCAAGCCGTTTCCGGTTACCGTCCAGGCCTTGCAGTACTTGCGCCAGCGCCATCGGAACCATTCCTCAACGACCAAGACCGGCTTCGATTTTCAAGCGGGACGCGGAACGACTGATGAGATGAGGAGCGGGCACTCCGCGTTCTCGTTGGAGTCCAGGTACTGGACACCCGCACTGCCGATCTCGAACAGGTTCGCAACGGGCCGACACCGCGGCGGTCGTTGCCGCGCACAGCGCGGGCTCGTCCCCGGTCGGCGGCGACTACCCGGCACCCTCCGAGGAACAACCGTGGGCGGGTCCCGGCCGGGCACCAACCCCGGCGTCCCCGGCTGCGCAAGTTCGTCGTCACCAACGCGAAGACCGCCCGCGTTACCGGTGACCGTGCACAGCTCGGGTCGGTCACCGAACCCATCGAACAAAGCATGCGGCGCCGCGACCCACAGCACCAACAGGACGACCTCACGTCCCGCCCTTCGATCACCGGCCCTCTTGTCCCGCCGTGCGCGGTCGTTCGCTCTCGCCGGTCCCGGGCGTGGGAGAAGCGGCCAACGCCGGGGTCAGGCATCCTGCGCGGTGGGGTCGGTCGTCTCGGTCAACTCCTCGAGAATCGCCTTTGACTCCGCCGACTTGTGCATGCTCGACTCCAAATCGACTGTTGCCCGGCGCATCTCCTCGTTCTCCAGGGCTGGGCCCGCAAGCAGGGGTTCGTAGGCAGCACCCGGAGCCGAGTCTGCGGTGGTGTCGGATTCCAGATCCGTGGCTGCCGACGATTCCGGGTCAACAGCCGAGTCGGATGTGGCATCAACCCGCGATTCGTCACCGGACGGCACGCTCGAAGTCATGATCACAGCTCCTTTCGCCCGACGGTATGCCCGACAGCTCCGGTTGATTGCTCCGAGTTCGACGGGCGTCACGGACCCCGAAGGGACCGGTGACAGCAATCGGGTTATCGTACCGAGCTCGCCGGGCGATGACCGTCGCCGAACATGACGCGATGGCAGGCGTCCATTACTGGTTTCAATGCCCGGCCGTCCCCGGTTGCTGAACCCGCTCCCCACCCGCCACCGCACCCGCCGAACCGGCCCCGCAAGCCGCGCACACCACGCCGCCTGGCGCAGGCCAGCCTGGTGGTGTCCCTCAACGCTTGTCCAAAGCTCCCCAAAATTTCCCGGCACGCATGGCGACCTTCCGCTGCGGCGACGCGGGTATCCCAGTTGGCCACCCCAGCTGAGGAATGTCAAACCCGTGCGCACTCCTGCGAGAACCCGCAGCGGCGGTTCGCCTCCGCTTTGCCGTTCGGTGACGCTGCGCGCCAATCCGAGATGACCGCCGCCGGTGTTACGGCGTGCGACGTGGGTCACACGTCGGTGATATGCAGCTCGGGCTCGTGGCTCCGATCCTTCGGGCACACCCACACGTCGAATTCCTTCTCGGTGACGGCGTCTGAGTTGTCTGGCTGCACGGTCTGGGTCTGCCGCTCACGTGCCAGTGGCGTTTGGCAGATCGGGCAGATCGGGCGGATCGGGTCCGGTGCGGTCATTCGGTCACAGTAGAAGGTCTTGTTTGGCCTGCGATATCGCCTGCGCGGCTTGAGCAACGCATACAGGACGCCAGAGGCTCGATCTCACCTGGTCACTGTCTTGATCGTCATCGTTCCGCAGGGGATCGGCATGCGGGACCGTTGGTTCTGTCTCGGTTTCTGTCGGTGAGTTGGATCCCGGCGGCGCAGTCGGCGATTCGTTTTCGATTCCGCGCGTCCGCGGGGGCTTGGGCACGTCTGAGAGCATCGGTTCGATGTCCTGCTCAGTGCGGTCGGGCGGGCTCGGTGGTGGAAGGGGCGCAGGTACCAGTTCACGTGCCCTCTGCTCCGTCGCCGTGCGCCGATGTGATCGCGGCGGCGGCTCCGTCGACGTCAAGACCCCTTTCCCGCGCCGGGGCGCGTTGCCTGCGGGTCGGTCGAGCCACCGCGGTGTGCTCGCCCCCCGGGCGGGTGAGGGCTGCGCCCAGCGGATCGTGCGGCTGACACCTGCAGGGCTAGCCTGAGTTTCCCGGCTATGAAGATCATCTTTGGTGTTTGTGCTGGTGGGACGTGGTTTTCGGGTGGGTCGTTTGTATTACCTAGCTGGGGTTCAGCGGGTCGGCGCGTACTGGTGGATGTGGAAGAGGTCGGCGAGAGTTGATTGGGCGTCGGTCATCTCGGTGATCATG
>Ga0207931_1000477_pt1 | contig 14766 bp, 15 predicted proteins | sample NGESurdeep092012_2_FD_184478 | JGI IMG/M metagenome (GOLD analysis project Ga0207931, IMG submission 184478) | Arctic peat soil microbial communities from Barrow, Alaska - NGEE Surface sample 415-1 deep-092012 (SPAdes) | ecosystem: Environmental > Terrestrial > Soil > Wetlands > Peat ...
CATCGCCGAACGGCACAATGGCCGGGTCAGCTTGCGCAGCCGCCTCGGCCAGGGGACGGTCTTCAGCCTGCGCCTGCCAGTCGGCTAATGTGATAGAGAATGGGATCCTGTTTTTTGAGAATAGCTGTCACAGATTGATAACCGTGTATTTCGAAACCGTGACCTCCACGCCACCCCAACGTGACATGGAGGTCCTATAATATGGAGCATATCCAATCCAAATCAGGAGGCCCCATGAAATCCCGCATTTTGTCAGCAGTTCTCATTCTTCTATTTATCACGGCCTGCAACGGCACGTTCGATGTTGGCATTGAACATCCCTCCAACAGTACCGCGACACTAGCTCCGGTGGCTACTGGCACCCTGCCACCCAGCACTACTGTCCTACCCACGGTTACCCTGTCTGCTGCCACCGCCACCCTGGTTCCCACCAACACCCTTGCACCTGTGCCCACCAATACAGCGGCGGCCAATCCAATTCTGACGAATTATCTTGATGACCGCAGCACACCCTCCCAGGTGATCGTCTCTTTCTACAATGCCATCAACCGCCAGGAATATTTGAGAGCCTACAATTATTGGGCTAATCCGGCCACCAGCCTGGGCTCTTTCACCTCCTTTGCCAATGGATATAGCGATACCGCTTCGGTGGACCTGGTATTTGGCCAGATCACGGGGGATGCCGGGGCGGGACAAATTTATTACACCGTGCCGGTCATCCTAAAAACCACCGCGAAGAATGGCACACGCGCCAACTGGGCGGCCTGCTATGTGGTGCACCAGTCGCAGCCGGCGAACTTCGGTGAACCGCCTTTTGATCCCATGGGCATCGACCGTGGGTCGGCCAAACCATCCGATATCAATGCCAGCGATGCCAGCATGCTGGCCACGGCCTGCAGCGGCTATCCCATTGGAGGCAATCAGGTTGTCATTTCAGGCAGCAATCTCAATATCGACAAAAACAATTATCTTGATAACCGCAGTGGGCCGATTGAAACCGTCAGCTCTCTTCTAAATGCGATCAACTTGAAGCAATATGTACGGGCCTATTCTTATTTCCAGAACCCCGCTACTTTTCCGGGACCCTATGACCCGTATGCGACTGGATATTCTGACACGGATGGCATCACGGCCACCTTTGGTATCGCTCAGTCCGAAGGAGCAGCTGGCAGCCTGTATTTCAAGGTGCCGCTGGCCATGAAGGTGCTCACCGCCTCGGGTGCCACGCGGACCTTTGTAGGCTGCTACACCCTGCACCTTGCGCAGCCTTCTTTACAGGCCACTCCGCCCTTCCAACCCTTGGGCATTATTACCGGCACATTCAAACAGGTGGATAATGGCACCGATGTAAACGCCCTGCTGCCGACGGCCTGTAATTAGACCGGATAGAAATCAAACAAAGACAAATATGAGTCACCCCGAAGCAATCCAACAAGGAGTAGGGGTAGGTATGTCAACCAAAGGCAGATAAGAAATATTAGGCATATCCAATCCAAATCAGGAGGCTCCATGAAATCCCGCATTTTATCAGCAGTTCTCATTCTTCTGTTCATCACTGCCTGCAACGGTACCTTCGAGATCGGTCTTGAACATTCCCCCACTGGCACCGCCAACCTGTCTGCCAAGCCCGCGATAGCCCCGGTCCCGACCAACACCCTCGTCCCGCCCGCCTCGACAGATCCCCAGCTTTCGCCGACCGTCCAGGCGCCGACCGATACCCGGGTCCCGACGGACTTACCGACCCAGCACATGGTCCAGATCTTCCTGATCGCCGTGGACGATAACGGCCAGACCGGCATCCCGATCGGGTGCGGCGACAGCGCAGTCCCGGTCCAGGTCGAGATTCCACCCACCCAGGGGGTATTGAAGGCCGCCCTGGTTGCACTGCTTTCAGTCAAAGATCAATACTACGGCCAATCGGGCCTGTACAACGCTCTGTACCAGTCGGACCTGCAGGTGGAAACCGTCAACATCGACGGCGGCAAGGCCAGTGTTTACCTCACCGGGATCCTGACAATGGGCGGCGAATGCGACGCGCCGCGCGTACAAGCGCAGCTCGAGCAGACCGTCCTGCAGTTCTCGACCGTAACGGAGGCAGCCATCTTCATCAATGGCAAACCCCTGGCGGAGGTCCTGTCGCTGAAGTGATAGGATCGAGCAGCGAAGTTCGGTAGGAATGGATTGTCCTCCCGCCGGTGGGTTGGCGGGAGGTTTTCTTTACAATTTCTGCATTTGGTTTAACCTCAAGCTCGGTAGACCACCTTTAGCCTTCGCTGGCCTCATCGTTTGGGCATGCACACCAGGCGTTTTAAGAAAGCCCCGACCATTCTGTTAATTTACACTCTCTCGTTTATAATGAGCAAGCAGTTGAACAATAGACCCGTAACGATGGGGTTCCCCCAGCAAAAAATTCGCGGTGAAAGGATAGAATAGCGATGTCGCTCTTTGGTGTTCATTCAGAGGTTGGTAAACTTCGTAAAGTGCTTGTCCACCGGCCGGAGTTAAGCCTGCAACGGCTTACTCCTGCAAATTGTGAAGAACTGCTGTTTGACGATGTGCTTTGGGTGGAACGCGCCCAATTGGAGCATGACCAGTTTGTGGCGGTTATGCGCGCCCGCGCTGTGGAAGTGTTCTACGTGCTGGATTTGCTCACCGAGACCCTGCAGGCCAGTCAGGAGGCCAAACGCCTGGTGATCGAGCAAGTTGCCACGGAATATACCGTCGGCTGGTCGCTTGTGGATGAGATCCGCCAGTTCTTATGGGGTCTCGGTCCTGATTTTCTCGCCAGGCATTTGATCGGTGGATTGACTGCAGGTGAATCCGGCATCGATTGGGGAAAATTCGGGAAAATATCCCTCCATGCCGCCGCTCTGGAGGAAATGAACACCTTTCTCCTGCCTCCGCTGCCCAATACGCTCTTTACCCGTGACACGTCGTGTTGGATTTACGAGGGTGTTTCGGTCAACCCCATGTACTGGCCGGCACGCCGCAGGGAGGCGCTCAATCTATTCGCCATCTACCACTACCATCCCATGTTCAAGGACGCTGGTTTCGAATTTTGGTATCCCAATGCCACGGACGGTGAGTTCAATATGCAAAACTTTGGGCGTTCCTCCCTGGAAGGGGGCGACGTTCTACCGATTGGGAACCGGACCGTTCTGATCGGGATGTCTGAACGCACGCAGGGCAGCATGATCGAACAGATCGCCGAAGCGCTTTTTTCCAAGGGCAGCGCCGACCGCGTCATCGCCTGTGTGATGACCAAGGACCGCGCCCACATGCACCTGGATACGGTTTTCACCATGCTTGACCGCGACAAGGTCACCATTTATCCCAAGGTCGTCGACCAGGTGCGGGCTATCAGTCTGCGCCCCGGTAAAAAAGCCGGCGACTTCCATGTCACTGTGGAGAAAGACATGCTCTCGGCCGTGGCAGACGCCCTCAAGGTCCGGAAATTGACCGTGGTCAAAACGGGCGGCGACCAGTACCAGATGGAGCGTGAGCAGTGGGATGACGCTAATAACACGATTGCCCTGGAACCGGGCGTGGTGGTCTCTTATGAGCGCAACACGCACACGATTGCCCGGATGCGCCTCGCGGGCGTGGAGGTCATCACGATCCCGGGGTTTGAGCTTGGCAAAGGCCGCGGTGGCGGTCATTGCATGACCTGCCCGCTCCTGCGCGATGCGATTTAATGTTTCGAACGACCCGCAGCACCAGAATATCCAATAATCCGCCTTCCTGGGCGGATTATTTATTTCCTGAGGCCTGCTTCTCAACGTTGTGTCGCATGCTTGTGCCGGTGATGCAAATCCGGGGTATGCGCGTGCTCATGTTCTAGCGACTCATGACGATGCTCATGCGTGTGAGAGCCATTCACCAGCGGGACATCCTCCTGACAGACATGGATATGATGCTTGTCAAGATGTGAGTGGCGATGATTGTGTTGCAATGACTCGTGGATGTGTTGATGGCTATGGTTTTCGGTCAGCATCAGCCATGCTCCAGCCAACATGACGGGCAGTGCTGCCCAGAACATGGTTTGCGGCTTTTCGCGCAGGAGTACCAGGGAAAGGACTACACCGACGATAGGCGCAATTCCAAACAAGGTGCTGGTACGGGCCGCCCCCATGGAACGCATGGCAACAATGAACAACTGAATGCTGATCCCATAACTGATGGATCCCAATAACATTGCCAGCAGGACAATATTCAACGCAGGGAGTTGTTGCTGGATGAGAAGGCAAAGGACCAGCGAAAACGTTCCTGCCCCCAGGCCTTTGACACCCACGATGATGAGCGGATTTTTGGCAGAGATGTGACGGGTAAAATTGTTATCCAACCCCCATAGAAAGCACGCACCGACGATCCCTAACGCACCGAGCGAAAAGTCCCAGTTGCCGCCTGTCCATGTGAGCAGGATGCTCGCCAGTGTTACCAACCCAATTGCCCACGTAATTCGGCGGTCGATTGATTCCTTGAAAAAGGACACCGCGATCAGCGTGGTGGCAACACCCTCGAAATTGAGCAGGAGCGAAGCAGTGGAGGCAGGCGTCCGCTCCAGGCCCAGAAGCAGGACGATGGGCGCGCCAATACCACCCGCCAGCAGCGCCCCTCCCAGCCAGGGCAGATCGCCTCGGCTGAGGTGAGCCTCCACCGGCCGGCCTCCAGAACGGAGGCCTTGGAAAAGGAGCATCAGAAAAGCCCCGGTACCGCTTCCGAGGTATAGGAAAGCGGCCAGGGGAACAGGCTGTACTTCACCGAGCAGGAGTTTGGAAAGAGGCGCCGACGCGCCAAACAAGACAGCGGCGAACAAGGCTTGCAAAGCGGGATAAAACTGGGGGCGCATCTGAGGAACCTCGTTACAGGGTACTGCGCAAATATTCGAACCCGAAATATTATATTTCCATACCTTTTTGGCCGCTTCAGTTCAGAGATTTATGCAGGAAGCAGAAATTGCTGTAATCACCTTACTTTTTCTCTGCCGCCACCTGCAGCCGGCACCAGGCATACAGCCCATCATAGACTTCAAATTGGGCATCCAGGTTTTCCAGATCGTCCGGGAAGCGCAGGCTGTAACCGCTGGCGATCGCTTCCAGGCCGCGGGCAATGGGGTCACTGTCAATATCTTCCGAAACATCCGCCGAATGGACGATCTTCGCCAGGCGCAGCAGGCCGGGGTCTTTCAGATCGTATTTCAAAATAATAGACTCAAACGAGCAGCGCCCATCATGGTGGCCAAGCTCAACTCCCGGCGCATCGAAGGGGATGGCGCCGGTCTCTTTCGCCGCTTTCTCGATCTGGTTCCTGGGCACGAACAGGAACTCTGCTTCGCTGTCCACAAAGCGGGTGATCAGCCAGGGGCAGGCAACGCGGTCAACGTGAACGTGGGAACGAGTGATCCATTTCATGGTTTTCTCCTTTTGTCATTGCGAGCGGAGCGATATCATCCCCGCAGGGGACATCGTACCCGCCGAAGGTCCCCGCGCAGTACCCGCCGAAGGTCCCCGAAGGGGGCAGGGTGAAGGGTAAACAGTCTCCCCTTAAAAAGCGGGATGCTTCGCGGAGTTTATGCTGAGCAAAGCGAATGTGCTCTCAACGATAGTATCATGCTTTTTCTTCTGGCGGTTTGAGTGCCTTGAAGTTTCGGTACAGTACCAGATCATAGACGATCTTCAACCCCCCGCACAAGAAAAACGGGACGCTTAAAAGGCTGGGGATGGAGAAGAGCAGTCCGCTTAGAGACGGGGAAAGCGCCGCGCCCACCGACCGGGCAATGGTCGTCACACCCGAAGCGGCGGACCTTTCATCCGGGGCGACGACCGCCATCGTGTAGGATTGGCGCGTCGGCACGTCCATCTGCGAGATGGAGAAGCGCGCCAGCAGGACAGCAATTGCCAGCGGCAGGCTGGGCATCAGCGGGACAAGCACCAGGAAAATGCTGGACGGGATGTGGGTGTAGACCATCGTATTGATGAGTCCGAATTTAGCCGCGATACGCGCCGCCAGCAAGGCGGATATCCCCGCTAAAATGTTCGCCCCGAAGAATATACTGCCCAGCACGCCCTCGTCCACTCCGAAGCGGACGTGGAACCAGTAGGCCACCAGGCTCTGGATGACCAGCCCGCCCGCGAAGGCGTCCAGCGCGAACAGGGCCGAGAGCTTGGCCACCACGCCCCGTGACTGGTGCAGGCCGAGGGTTCGGCGGACGGGCTTCAACTCCCGCGCGGCTTCGACTGCTGGGGATAGGATAAAAAACAGGAGCATGAGCAATCCCCCGGCCAGCGCATAACCGGTCAAGATCGTCCGGTACGAAGCCAGCGCGCTCCAGCCGTTGGACTGCAATATTTTTGCCAGCCAGCCGCCTGCCAGCGCACCCGTCGCGGTGGCGAACGAGCCGGATAGGTTGTACCAGGCGAAAACCTGCGTGCGGCGCTGGTCCGGGATAAGCTGGGTCAGGGCGGCCTGCTCGATGGACAGGAAAGGTCCGATCTCGTTGCCGCTCGGGCTGATGACGCCGATGATGGCCGCCGCGGTCAGCAGGAGTGGGTTGCGGGTGAGCAGAAAGACAACACCCGCCAGCACCATCAGCAGCGCGCCGAGGATGAGCATCCGGCGGCGGCCAAGGCGGTCGGCGGAGGTGGTCAGCCAGAGGCTGATGCCGGCGTCACCGGCCAGGGTGAATGTGAACAGCAGGCCAACGGCGCGCTCGTCCAGACCGACCTCGATAAGATAGAAAGCCAGGATGACAGACAGAAAGCCATAGGCAAACAGGCGTATGATGCGGGTGGTAAAAAGGATGGGAATATCGCCGCGGGGCATGCTGTAAGTATAGCCGAATTCCCCACCTCATCTTTGGATTATCCACTCACCTTACGCAATACATCCTGCCGACATTGTCTCCGCAAGGGGATATCATCCCCGAAGGGGGCAGGTTCCCATAATTCAGGCTTGCTTTCTGCCCAAACCTGCGGTAGTCCCGGTTCCAGTACGGGGCGGTAGTCCCGGTTCCAGTACGGGGCGGTAGTCCCGGTTCCAGTACGGGGCGGGACGCTGCGTAACATCAGTTATCCAGACACAGGGCTTCCACCTGGTGGAAATAAAGAAGCTGCCATTTCAGGCAGCTTCAAGTTGTAAACCAGACTGCAACCCCATGTGTTCCGGGTCGTTTCTCAGCCTGCTAGCTATGAGTCGTTTCTCCCAGCGTCATCTGCACTTGCTGGCTTTTACCGTTTCGCATGAATTCCACTGTGATCTGGTCACCCGGTTTGTAGGTAAACAGAGTGTTGATAAAGGAATGGGTTCCATCAAGCGCTACGCCACCAATGCTGGTGATGATGTCGTCCGTTTGTAGACCCGCCTGGCTGGCAGGGCTGTTGGCCGATACACTGGTCACATAAGCACCCCATTGCACTGGCAGGTTATAGGCATTGGCGATATCCGGGGTGATAGGTTGGAAATTGATTCCCATGTACGGGCGGGTGATGTAGCCCGTTTGAATGATTTGGTCAGCCACGGCCGCGGCTGTATTGATCGGGATGGCAAACCCCAGACCCTCCGCCACGGTGCCGCTCCCGCTGTTGCGCACGATCAGGGTGTTGATGGCAATCACTTCCCCGGCCAGGTTGACCAGCGGACCGCCTGAGTTGCCCTGGTTTATGGCCGCATCCGTCTGGATCAGACCATCGATCGTGTACCCATTCCCGGTGTCGATCGACCGTCCGGTCGCGCTGACCACGCCTACCGTCACGGTGTTCTTGAAATCGCCCAGCGGCGAACCAATCGCGATTACTGACTCGCCGGGATTTAGCACATCCGAGTTACCCAGGCTTGCCACGGCGGGTACCTTCCCGTCTGTCTTTAAAACGGCAATATCGGAATACATGTCGGCGCCCACGATCGTCGCCTTTTCCTGGGTCCCATCCGACAGGATGACGGTCACATCTTTCACGCCATCAATCACATGGTTATTGGTCAGGATGTATCCCTTGTCAGAAATGAATACGCCGCTGCCGCTGACCGTCTGGGTCCCGGTTGGACCAAACTGAGACATTTGACTTGGGAGGGTACCTACCACCGTCACCACTGCCGGGCCCACTTTCTTTACCGCCTGTGTTATGGTTGTTTGAATGTCAGTGGTGTTGATGACGAGAGTCTGCTGAGGGGGATTGTTGCTGGCTTGGACGACCTGGGCTGCCGGAGCGGAAACGGCCACGCTGGCTGGCTGGATCTGGCTGACGGTCCGGTAGACGACCACTCCGCCTACAGCCGCACCCGACAGAGCTGCTACACCGGCAAGAAGTACAACTAACATAAAGTAAACGATTCGATTTCTGGTCATTGCGACCTCCTTATATCCTGAAGACGATTGGATTTTTTGTTTTACTCCCTGATTTTAGAACCACAAGATGAAATGAACATGAATAAAGAGGAGGAGTTTTAAATAAAAATTGTCCGGCACGGTCAGCGTCGGGCAATTGCAGGAAGCAAACTTACCTAAATTGCCTTAAACCGTACTTCGAAAGTCGTCCCGGCTCCGAGCGTGCTTTCCACGCTGACCTCGCCCCCGTGCACTTGCGCGATCCATTGCACGATGGAAAGGCCCAGCCCGCTGCCGCTGGGCGACCTGGGATCGGATTCCGTCCCGCCGTCGCGTGTGCGGGCCTTGTCCACCCGGTAGAACCGATCGAACAGATGGGGGAGGTGTTCGGGAGCGATGCCTGGACCGGTGTCTGAAACGCGCACCCATGCGCTCCCGTCCGCTGTTCCCGTTTCCACGCGTACCAGCCTTTTATCACCGGTCGTATATTTAATTGCATTTTCAACCAGGTTACTGAGCATCTGAAGCAGGTACTGCCGGTCGCCAGAAATAGGTGTCTCGGGCAGGTTCCCAGCTTCCAGTATGACCCCGTTCCGGTTCGCCAATGGGGTCAGCCGTTCCACGGTCTCAACGGCCACGTCACTCAGATCCAGAGGCATTTTCTCGATTGTCGTTTGTCCGGCATCCATACGGGCCAGAATCAGCAGATCATTGACCAGGCTGGTCATGAAGTCATTCTCGCTGTGGATGATACTCAGCGCATGCTGGTACTCTTGCGGCGAACGACGGGAGGTGATGGCGCGGCTGGTTTCCAAATTGACGATGGTTAGCGGCGTGCGCAGTTCGTGACTGGCATCCGCCACAAACTGGCGCTGGCGTTCAAAGGCCGCCTGCAAACGCGCCAGCATCGCGTCAAATGTATTCGCCAGCTCTCCCAATTCATCTTTGCTTTTGGAATTGATACGGCGGCTCAGGTCCGTTTCGCCGATGGTGCGCGCCGCCTGGGTGATCGTCTTCACCGGCCGCATGGCACGATCTGCCAGCCAGAAACCGCCCACCAGAGCAATGGCAAGGGTCAGCAGGCTTCCGGCTACCAGGGTCAGCAGGAAACGGCGGACCAGTGCGCTAGGGTCAAGGATGCCACCGAAGACTATCAGGAAATTTATTCCCAACGGACCCTGCACCGGGGTGATGACGAAAGCGTAATTCTGGGAAGTTGGGCTCGTCCAGTAGACGGCGGGCGACTCGCTTGTCTGGGGAACGGTTTGCAGCCCGGCCGATACGATCTGGATGGCTTCCTGAGCCGGGATGGGCCCCTGGCTGGCGAGGACCTGTCCATCAGGGCTGAGCAGGATAAAAACGTCTGTATCCCGTAGAAGCCCATTCGGGATCGAGATTTGTCCGCTCCCCTGACGCAGCGCAGTTTGGACATTCTCCGCCAGGCCTGTCACCCTGCGATCTATTTCATGAATGGCCTCCTCCTGCAAAGTGCGTGACTGGGTGTAAAAGAGGAAGGCGCTGAAGGCAAATAAGATCACCGCTAAAATGGCCGTGAACCACAAAACGAGCCGGAAGCGAATGCTGTGGAGCAGCACCCCCAGCCGTTCTTTAAAAGCCGGGGACTTTTTCGGCTTCATTTCTCCTCCGGCGGTACGCGCAGACGGTAGCCGGCCCCACGCATGGTTTCGAGCAATTTGACCTCGCTGGGTTCGTCGATCTTGGAGCGTAAACGGCGGATGTACACGTCCACTACGTTGGAGGCGATAACGTGGTCGTAACTCCATAGATGTTCTTCAGCCATCTCACGCGTGATGAGATGGTTGGGATGGCGCATCAGGTATTCGAGCAGGGAGAATTCTTTGGCGGTCAGTTCGATTGGCTGGCCGCCGCGCCGGACAGTGTGGGTGGCCGGATCGAGTATCAGGTCCGCTACCTGAAGCGAGCCCGATTTACTGGGTGATTCGCGCCGCAGCAAGGCGCGGATGCGGGCGCGTAGCTCGTCCACTTCAAAGGGCTTGACCAGGTAATCGTCGGCGCCGCTGTCCAACCCTCGCACGCGATCGTCCAGCGCGTCTCGCGCCGTCAACATCAAAATGGGGGTGCTGACGCGCCGGTCGCGCAGTTCCCGGCAGACTTCCAGTCCATCTTTGCCGGGTAGCATGATATCCAGGATGATGATGTCGTAGCTGGAAATGAGCCCCATTTCTTCGCCATCCAGGCCGTCATAAGCCGTATCAACGGCATACCCGTCCTCTTCCAGGGTCATGCGAAGGGACTCGCTCAGGCGACGGTTATCTTCGACCAATAGAATGCGCACGTTATTTCTCCGTGGAGTTGATTACTGTATAAATTGTAGCACGCAAACATGACTGTGGGATGAAGGTTTGCCGGGAAATCCACTTACCCGATACTCCCGCCGACACCGTCCCCGCAAGGGGATATCATCCCCTAAGGGGAAGGTCCCCGAAGGGGGCAGGGTGAAGGGGGCAGGTTCCCGTAATTCAAGCTCACTTTCTCCCCAAACCTGCGATAGTCCCGGTTCCAGTACGGGGCGATAGTCCCGGTTCCAGTACGGGGCGATAGTCCCGGTTCCAGTACGGGGCGGGACGTTGCGTAACATCAGTAAATGTGTCCGAAAACCGATTTCAGACAATTCATCCTGTATTCATCTTTGTTCTGTATACTCGCCTCAAACTACTTGAGGAGAGAACACAAATGCCTAAACAAATTGGTGCCTTACTTGCAGCGATCCTGATTACCGGTGCGATTGCTATGTCCATGTTTGTGGTTGGAGCGAATGCAATGACCAACCAGAACGGAACGGCTGTTTCGAATTCAGTTGCCTCGGCCGCCGCGGCAGGTTCAACGTCAGCCTCATCAGACCAGGCGCAGATTGCCCAGTTGCAAGCTCAGGTTGCCCAATACCAGGCCCGCGAGCAGCAATATCAGGCCGCCCTTAAGAGCGACAACGACCAGTTGACCCAAGCCGCCTCTGAGATGCAGATGATCCAGCAATTGCTCGCTTATCTTCAAAACCATGGCCTGATCCAGATTGACAACCAGGGGCAGATCACTGTTACTGGCCGTTAAGGAGTTCAATATGAAAATTATCAGGACGGCACTTCATTACTGGTTTGCCATTGTCAGTGTTTTGAGTTTCCTGGTTGGATGGGGGATGCTGGCCCACTCTCTCAAGCCGGTCCAGTCAACCCAGACAACCACGCTGAATACCGCCTCGCTGCCGGCATTGCCGCCCATCCAGGCTTTTGGCGGTGGCAACGGGAATGGTGGGAACGGGCTGAATTTTTCGGCTCCCAGTAATCAGTCGAATTTTGGATTTCCGATCCTCAGATCGGGTGGTTCTTAGAGAATGGAAACCTTTAATTTCCGCCTCATGAACACGGATATTTTGCTGGTCGCGCAGGGAACCCCCTCCCGTATTGCGGAAGGGTTTGAAGAGGCACAGCGGTTTATTCATGCCAGTGAAGGCCGTTTCAGCCGGTTTTCCGGGGAAAGCGAACTCTCCGAACTCAATCGTTCTGCGGGGACGCCCTTTCAGGCCTCACCCGACCTGTTCTCGGTGATTGCCCTGGCACAGCGGTTTTTCCACCAGACCCGCGGCCTGTTCGACCCGTCCATCCTGCCGGACCTGCGCCGGGTTGGCTATGACCGGAGCATGGACCTTCTCCGCCAGCAGAGATCAGTCCCCCTGTTTGAATCCCTGCTGGCAGGCGAGCATCCATCCTTCAGCGAGATGGATCTCGATGAGACGCGCGGTATGATCCTTCTTCCACCCGGGATGGCGCTCGATCTGGGCGGGATTGCCAAAGGCTGGATCGCTGAACAGGCAGCCCTCCTCCTTTCCGAATTCTCTTCCGCTTGTGCCGTCAACGCCGGAGGGGATATGTTCCTGATCGGGCTTCCGGACGGAGAAGAACAATGGCCGGTTGCGATCGAAGACCCGCTTCAGCCCAAAATTGATCTGACCATCATCAAGGTGGATCCCGGTGCGGTCGCGACTTCCGCCGTGACCAAACGCGTCTGGAAGCAGGGCGAAAAACAACGCCATCATCTCATTGACCCTCGTACTGGCGAACCTGCGCTAACCGACTGGTTGAGCGTGACAGTCATTGCTCCTCACGCTTATGAGGCCGAGGTTTTCGCCAAGGCCCTGCTCATAGGCGGGCCGCAAGAATCCGAAGAGATCGTCCGCAACTGCGGCTCCCAATTTTCTTATCTGGCAGTTGACCATGATCGGAAAATCTGGGGTACACAAAAAAGTCTGGAGTATAGTTATGTCCAATGAACGTCAAAACCAACTTAAGCTTACCGAACCTCCGTCGTCATGGCGGGCAATTATCAGTGTATTTACTACTTTAGTCGTTTTGGTACTGATACTTTTTGGTGCCCTCTTTTCTCTGACCCCCTCCGGGCAGGCGACGGGCAAGTGGTTGAACTGGCTCTTTGCCCTCGATAGTGTCCAACTCTGGTGGTATGTGACCCGCGCCAGCGGGATCGTGGCCTATCTGTTGTTATGGTTTTCCATGGTACTGGGGCTGGGGGTTACCAGCAAATTCTTTGATCGGCTGCTCGACCGCCTGTTCACCTACGACTTCCACCAATTCATCTCGCTGCTTTCGATTGCCTTTGTTGTCTTGCATGTCGTAGTCTTGTTGCTGGACCGCTATCTGCCCTATTCGATCTGGCAAATTCTGGTCCCGTTCATTTCCCCCTATCGTCCCTTCTGGGTTGGGGTTGGCGTGATCGGCTTTTACCTCACGCTCCTGGTCACGGTGACTTTCTACCTTCGCAAGCGGATCGGGATGCGCCTCTTCCGTATCATCCACGTCCTGAGTTTGGTCGGGTACCTGGGTGCGACCCTGCATGGTGTATACGCCGGCACTGACTCCGCGCTCCCGGCCATGCAGTTGCTCTATAAAGGGACTGGGCTGGTAGTTGTTTTCCTGACCGTCTTCTGGCTGGTGCTGCTGGCTTTGCGGAGACTGGAGGCGCGCCGGCTGACCTTGGCTGCTGCCAGGTTGCCTCACCGGCGGCACGCGGCTGCGAGATAATCAGCCCCGTTTGTAGGTGATTACCTGATAGCCTGATCACCTGATTACCAAATTACCTAATAAGTAGGGGCGACCCTCGTGGTCGCCCGTTTGCGTCCCCGCCTGCCCCCGATCTTTTGGGGTTTGTGGGTTTCCCTGCAAAATGTTATACTTAAGGAGAGTGCCTGCAAGATTAATTCCTACAGGGTACTGCGTAAATATCCGAACCAAAATCCCGTTATTTCCGAGCTTTTCGATACAGAAAAGTTAATGGATTTATACAAGAAGCAGTAGGCTGGCAGTCTGACCAATAGTTAATCCCCTCTTCCAAAAATATTGGAGGCAATATGATTGACATCCATATTCCGGCATCTCTTGAATACAAAACAACCAATGCAAGCCTTTTGGCAACCGCCCTAAAAAACATGCGCAGTTTCGATGAAATTGCCGGATGGAATAAAAAAGCAATGGCTGAAGTTGAAGTCATGCATTCAATTTTGAACGCAATTGAAGAAAAACAACAAAAGGTGACCCCGGTTCTTTCACAGGAACAGCAGGAACATGAAGCCAAACCGTTCTTAACCAAATTATTCGATGGTCGCAAAGAGCAGAAACGATGGCTTGCTGAACAATCCCGGCTTGCTAGGGAAAAAGCACACATTGAAAATTTAATTGATCAGTTCGAATCCGCAATTGATTTTACGCCGGATACGCTCGACGACTTAAAAGAGTTAATAATTGAATGTAAACAACAAAAGGAAGAATTACTAAAAGAAAAGAAGGCTGTAAATGCTCAAATGTCTTCTATCCGTGTAGATGCCAGGCAACAAACAGCCAACACCAATTATGGTAATTATGGGAAAGGGGATAGGCGTCGAATTAGGCTGAACAAAGAATCCGCACTCCGACCACAAGAAAGTCAAAAAGTGGCTATCGAGAGACAGGTTACCAAACTCGACCAAATAATTATTTGGCTGGAGAGATTTCAGTAAGAAAACAGAGGGTACGATGTCCCTCACGGGGATGATAACGCGCAGGCTTCATCGTTACAGGCTTGGAGAGAGATCCCGAAACTGCAAAAATTGACCTTGAACTGTTTACCAAGGATTTACTTGAAATTGAAGCGGTGTTGTTTAACGACTAAAACGGAATTTACGCTTTAATACGACTTACAGGGTACTGCGTAAAAACTGAACCTACAGGGTACTGCGTAAATAACCGAACCAAAACACCGTTATTTTCGAGCCTTTCGATACAGGAAAGTTCATCTATTTATCCAAGAAGCAGTAATTGATCAAAGCGACGCACTTTTCCGGTGCGTCGCTTTTTTTACATCCAGGCCTGTTCAGCACAAAAGGATGATTTTTGACGCTACCTATCTTGCATTGAGATAAA